>JFJP01036967.1_pt1 | contig 79410 bp, 57 predicted proteins | sample 431651 | NCBI WGS metagenome assembly JFJP01 (sample SAMN02602958, study PRJNA72255) | Microbial mat metagenome, whole genome shotgun sequencing project. | biome: fresh water; feature: sink hole; material: water; isolation source: purple microbial (photo- and chemosynthetic) mats found in... | reverse complement strand
AAACCAGTATTGTTTGTTTTGAATTTATCGTTATTCAAGTGCTAACTAGTGTTTACACTCTTTATTCATTTCGCGGGTTACAAATGCGAGCCAGTATCATCGCTAAATATCGGTATTGAGAATTGATTTCCAATCAAAGCAGCGGGCTGAAAATCCTTGCTACCGACTCACGTATGCTATCCCAGCGAGGACGTTTTTCCCAATTGTCGAGGGTGATATAAGTACTGGCTTCCAAATCCTGTAGATAATAGGTCTGCAATTCGGTTGTAATTGCCTCATCGTAAATAATCGCCGAAACCTCAAAATTCTGGTCGAAGCTGCGGATATCCATGTTAGCTGTACCTACGGAACTTAATACCCCATCAACAATTAATAATTTGGAATGAGGAAATCCTTTCTCATAAAAGTAGATTTTAATACCTGCTTCGAGCAGTTCGTTAACATACGACCGGGTTGCCCAAAAAACAATTTTAGAATCGCTACGCGCCGGCAAAATAATTCTGACATCGACTCCACTCAGGGAGGCAGTTTTTAAAGCTGTTAAAATGCTTTCGTTTGGTAAAAAATAAGGACTTGAAATGTAAATAGAGGATTGTGCACTGGCAATTGCAGCGAAATATGCCTGCATAATACTTGCCCAATTGGAGTCAGGACCACAGGCTGTAATCTGCACCAAATGATGCTCATCGGCCTTCTCGGTACGAAAATACTTCTCGTCGCGAATTACCTGGTCGGTTACAAAGTACCAGTCAATCAAAAATACTACCTGAAGCGAGCTAACGGCTTCACCTTCAATTTGAAGATGCGTGTCGCGCCAAATGCCCAACTCAGGATTCCCCTCCAGGTATCGGTCCGCAATATTTAGTCCTCCCACAAAACCAATGTGTCCATCAACAACAACAATTTTACGATGATTCCGGTAATTAATTTTATTGGTAAGAGTTGGAAAACGAACCGGTAAAAAAGCATTTATTTCCACACCGGCATTGGAAAGACTTTCTATAAAATCGTCGGGCAGGCTCCAACAACCAACATCGTCGTAAATCAGGCGAATCTTAACTCCTTCTTTTGCTTTTTTTATAAGTAGTTCCCGAAGTTGATTGCCAATTTTATCGTCGTCAATAATATAATATTCGAGATGAACATGATCTTTGGCGTTCTCAATTGCCTGGAAAATAGCTTTAAATGTATTCTCGCCATTGTTTAATACCTTTACCCTGTTATATTCGGTAACCAGCGACTTGCTACTGTTGAGCAGCAACCGCATGATATGCATTTTCTGGTGAAGCTTTTTATTTTTGAATAAATTGCTGTGTGGAAGTTCTATGAATTGATACTGGTTAAGTATCCGCATTTGTTCAAGGTCGGCTATTCCTTTTCGAGAGAAGATCTTTTCTTTCCGGTAGTTTTTCCCAAAAAAGAAATAAAAGACAATGCCAATGATTGGAAGAAGAAAAAGCACCAGCAACCAGGAAATGGTTTTTAATGGATCGCCCTTTTGCTGAATGATAAGAATAACAGTAAAGGCAATCGTAAGAAAGTAAACTATTTCTAAAACCAAACTTACCTTTTCACCAAAAACTCCTTCGAGAAACATAGGCGCGAATTAGTGTTTAGCTCAAAGATAAAAAAATCCCGCCATTCGTAAGAATGTGGGATCGAAATATTTAGAATTTCCTGATTTGTATTATTTAGCTTTCCCCTGATTTGCCACAGCTGCCATTGCTTTGGCAACCTCATCGGGATCGCCCAGATAGTAGCTTTTTATAGGCTTAAGATTTGAATCGAGTTCATATACCAATGGCATACCAGTCGGGATATTTAATTCCAGTATGTCCTTGTCGGAGATATTATCGAGATATTTAACCAAAGCACGTAAACTATTGCCATGAGCCCCAATAATTATCTTTTTACCTTTTTTAACTTCCGGGGCTATCGTATTCTCCCAATACGGAACAAAGCGGGCAACAGTATCTTTTAAGCATTCGGTAGCCGGAACATCTTTGGGGTCTAATTCATTATACATGGCAAAATGTGAGGGATGCCTCGGATCGTTCAAATCTAGTGGTGGTGGCGGCACATCGTAACTACGGCGCCATATTTTCACTTTTTCATCTCCGTGTTGTGCAGCGGTTTCTGCTTTATTCAATCCTTGTAGCGCTCCATAATGCCGTTCGTTTAAACGCCAGTTTTTAATTACCGGAATCCAGAGTAAGTCCATTTCTTCCAGCGCCAGATTCAGTGTCTTCATGGCCCTTTTCAATACCGAGGTAAAAGCAAGATCAAAAGTAATTCCATTTTCCTTTAGTACCCTGCCTGCTTTTTTTCCTTCTTCAATTCCTTTTTCACTTAAATCGACATCTGTCCAACCTGTAAATCGGTTTTCTTTATTCCACGTGCTTTCTCCGTGGCGTAATAATACTACTTTATACATATTTAGTTCTTTTTTATTAAACTAAACAAAATAGGATACAGAAAGTTTTATCAGGCAGGTGTTTGAGAAATAAATCACCCCAAAAAGTTAGTATTCGAACAGAAATTTTCTGCGCAAATATGAACCTTTTGGGGTGAGATATTGAATGGAAAGATTTAGCTAACCAATAATTTTCCAGTCATTTCTGATGGAACGGGTAAGCCCATAACGGTTAAAATGGTTGGTGCCACATCGGCTAGTTTTCCATTTTCAATTTTTTTATAGTCATTGTTCACCAGAATACAAGGAACAGGATTGAGAGAATGGGCGGTGTTCATGCTTCCATCATCGTTAACAGCAAAATCGGCATTCCCGTGATCGGCAATAATCATTACGCTATAGCCATTGGCCTGAGCAGCACTAACCACTTCGCCAACACATGTATCAACCGTTTCGACTGCCTTTATAATTGCTTCATATATACCGGTATGTCCTACCATATCGCCATTTGCAAAGTTCAGGCAAATAAAATCGGCTTCCTGTTTTTTAAGTTCTGGCAAAAGCAAATCCTTTACCTCCAGGGCACTCATTTCGGGCTTCAGATCGTAAGTGGCAACTTTAGGGGAGTTTACTAACAACCGTTTTTCGCCTTCGAATTCGGTTTCACGACCACCGGAGAAGAAGAATGTAACGTGAGCATATTTTTCGGTTTCGGCAATTCGTATTTGATTTAGCCCGTTTTTAGATATTACTTCGCCAAGGGTTTTGGTAACATTATCCTTGTCATAAATAATATTGATTCCTTTGAATGAATCGTCGTAGCGGGTCATGGTGTAATATTCCAATGGAATTGTATTCATCCCAAATTCGGGCATGTTCTTTTGGGTAAGCACCACGGTAGTTTCGCGGAGACGGTCAGTCCGGTAATTAAAACATATTACCACATCGTTCTCGGAAATAGCAGCCAATGGTTTTCCATTTTCGGTAATGACAACCGGTTTGATAAATTCATCGGTAATATCCATCGAATACGATTTCTTTATGGCTTCCAGCACATCCTCCGATTGAGTTCCTTTGGAATGAATATATAAATCGTATGCTTCTTTTACCCGTTCCCAGCGTTTATCGCGGTCCATACCATAATAACGGCCAATTAACGTAGCAATTTTACCATTTGAGGTTTTCAAATGGTTCACCAGGTTGGTCATGAATCCCAAACCGCTTTTAGGATCGGTATCGCGGCCATCGGTAATGGCATGGATATATACTTTTTCGAGGCCGAATTCTTTGGTAACGTCACATAACTTATATAGGTGGGTATCCATGGAATGCACACCACCATCAGAAATTAAGCCGATAAAATGTACGGCCTTGTTATTCTTTTTAGCATAGGTAAAAGCTTTTACTATAGCTTCGTTTTTTGCAATGGATCCGTCTTCGCAGGCAAGGTTAATTTTTACGAGGTCTTGATATAAAACCCGACCAGCTCCAATATTCAAATGCCCTACTTCCGAATTGCCCATGACTCCATCGGGCAACCCAACATTACGACCACTGGTAAGGAGCTGTGAATTGGGGAAATCCTTCATCAACCGATCCATATTGGGAGTGTTGGCCGAAAAAATTACGTCCGATTTTGTTTTATTCCCAATCCCCCATCCGTCGAGGATCATCAGCAACATGCGATTTTTAAGCTTCATGATAATTTGTATCTGTTATTTTCTTAATTACTTTTTTGAAAGTTGCAAAATTACTTTTTTTTAGGATTCGAAGGCTAGAAAATGAACATCTTTAAAAAAATTCAAACTATTAATAACTGAATGTCTTTCAGTTATTAATAGTTTGAAGTATGTAGAATGAACTATTCTATCTTAAATTGGAACTAGTAAGCCTATTTAAATCTCTGAATGTTTAAAAAGCTTTCCCCGATTGAAGTTTCATCATCAGATCCTCAATATGGTATACCATATCTACAAATTTCTTATCCCTCTTTATCTCTCTTGTACGATGCACTGGCAGGTCAGCTTTAATATGCTCAATAATGACCCCCGGGTTTGCCGACATAATATAAATGTCGTCGCCCAAATAAACTGCCTCTGAGATATCGTGTGTAACCAGAATAATGGTTGGGTGTACTTTCTCCCAAATTTCAATTAAAAAGTCTTGCATCCTAAGCCGGGTATAGGTATCTAAAGCTCCAAAAGGTTCGTCCATGAGCAGTATCTCCTGGTTTACGAGCAAACTCCTTGCAATAGCCACCCGTTGAAGTTGCCCTCCCGATAACGTTGGATATTTAGCATACTTTTTTTCGTGCCCTTCCAAACCAACCACTTTAATCATGTCCATGGCTTTATCATGGGCTTCTTTTTCAGGAACCCCTTTGTACTTCAACCCCAACGAAACATTATCCAAAACAGACATCCAGGGAAATGAACTGTATTGCTGAAAAACCATACCAATACGCATGCTATCGTTTCGAGGGACTGCTTTGATTAAAATTTCGCCGGAAGAAGGGTGTTGAAGGCCAGCGATATAGCGCAAGATGGTTGATTTTCCGCAACCGGAAGCGCCAAGCATTACTATAAACTGTCCCTGATTTGGTTTATCCTCAATAAGCAGGTTAAAATCCTTAAGAATATGAGATTTCCCGTTATCGTAGCTTTGATTAATATTTTTAAGTTCAATAATATCTGGTAAAGGAGTATTTATAAACTGAACGCTCATCGATGCAAAATTAAATGTGTTTAAAGGGGAATAATTTCTTATCGAGCCACTGGAATAGCTTATCCTGCAGAATACCGATAATTATAATAACAAAAAGCACCGCAAATACTTTATCGAGACGACTTTGCCGGGCTGCTGTAAAAATTAGCGCTCCTACTCCACCTGTTTTATTAACTAATTCGGCTACAATAATGTATGTCCACGAAATTGCAGTTAACACACGAATATCATCAAATATTCGGGATGTTACTGATGGCCAGTATACTGTTTTAAAAATCTGCCAGTTACTGGCACCTAGTGTATACGATGTTTGAAGATAAATTTTGTCCACTTCGCTGATACGCTGAACCACGACAGGCAACAAATACACCAGAATACCAAAGGCAAGAAATTGAACTTTCATGTTTGTTTCAATTCCAAACCAGGCAATAAACAAACCGGTTACAGCAGTTAAAGGAATAAAGCGGATTGCATCGACATAGCGACTAAGCAGGCTTTTAAAGAAGGGAATGAGTCCAATAATAAACCCCAGAATCAGAGAAATTGCTATTGCTTCTAAATAACCAAACACATTCAGCTTAATGGAATACAATGTGTTTCTCACCAAAAGATCATCGAAATGCAGGGACTTAAACGAATAAATTACAGCAAGTGGATTAGGAAAAACAGCGTTGCTAACCCAACCGGAAAAGGTCATTAAACTCCAAACTCCTAGGATGAGTATCAGTCCTGATAAGGCTACCAGGAATGATGCCCTCTTCGAAGGGATATAATTCATCTTAAAAAGATTCAGCATAGCTTATTCGGGTAATAGTTCGAAATCGGTTCTACGGTTTTTGGCACGTCCATCCTCGGAAGAATTGTCAGCAACCGGTTTATCAGGGCCATTTCCAACAATTACGAAACGGTTTGCATCAAAACGATGTTCGCGAATTAGATAGTTTGCTACCGATTGGGCCCGCTTTTCGGACAACGCCTTATTATTGACTGAGCTTCCAACATTGTCGGTGTTTCCCTCTATGCGGATCCTGGCATTACCAAACGATTTGGCAATATCGAGAAATTCGTTGTCGATAATATATTTGGCATTTTCATCTATCTCGGACGAACCACTTCTAAATGCTATAGAAACACGTTTTGAAGAAATAGCCTGAGCAGTGCGTTTTGTTTCATCGGCGGCAGAAAACTTAACAGAAGTTTCTCCATCGTGTTCAGGCCCCGTTAGGTTTATAGCCGAAATAAAGGATGAATTACCCACTAACCTCCAACTTGGAATGTTATCGGTAGGATAACCAATTTTAGCATATTTTATGGCCATTTTATTATAGATAGCCTCGCCGGTAACGCCGGTATAGGTGCCTTTCAGGTTGAAAAAATTTATATTGTCTCCATAGGTGCAAATACGTGCATTATTAATCGCCTGTAAACAAAAATCTTCCGGTTGTTGTAAACCGACAGAAAGAATCTTGGCTGCTTTTTGTTTTGCCTGTTCTGAAGAATTGATTTCAGCAGCTCCTTTCATCCAACCTTCTACCAGGTTTTTCAGCATCTCGCGATTTTCTTCTACAAATTTCTTCTTGGCAACAAAAACATCGGCAATTATATACGAAGCTTCGCGTGTGCTTTGTAAAACCCGTGAACCAGGAACTTTGGAAATACAATCGGCATCATCGGGGCTCCAAACTACTGCAGCGTCCACCTGTCCTTTTTTAAACAAATCGGCTGCATCAATGGCATTGGCAACTTTTACAGCATTAATATCGGTGTAAGAAAGGTTTCCCGCTTCGAGCATCCATAACAGGAAAGTATGGCTTGGGGTCATTTCGGCAAAAGCTACCTTTTTACCTTTCAGGTCTGCAACATTCTTAATGGTGCGGGTAACAACCACGGCATCACCTCCGCGCGACCAGTCGCTCTGGAATACAATCTGTGGTTCATATTCTTTAAAGCCACTAACTTCGGTAGTAAAAGCATCGACGGTAGCCCACATCAGGTCGATATTGTCAGATTTCCAGGCATTCCGGCAATCGTTTAAATCTTCGAGTAATTTAAAATCGACCATAAAGCCATAATCTTTATAAAACCGAGATTCTTTTGATGCGGTAAATCCTTCGTTGAACAATTGTCCCCCGGCATATCCTCCCCAGGTTACAACTCCAATACGAATTACTTTTTCTCCTTTCATATCACCCAAAACTCCCTTATCGGAACCTTTAGGAGCAATAACACTTATGATATTGGTCTTGTAAAGCAAAAATGCAATGCCTCCAAGGATTACTAAAACAATTAAAAATTTCGAAAGTGGGGTAAGTTTTGTTTTCATTTTATTTAGTGCTTTTGAGTTTTTGTAATAAAAATCGTCTTACAAACATCGTCTAAAATTTGATTAAAACAGGTGTTTGTATTTATTTCCGTTTTCGGAGCTCTCGGAATTAGCGTTTTTAATAGCTACCTTTTCAGGGCCGGGTTGATTCAATAAAAGAGAAATTCCTTCTTTTTCCATCTTTTCGAGCAACTCCATTCCCTTTTGTTCATATACTCCATTTTGCAGATCGATGCTTTCTATAAAAGTAGAAGATACTTCCATAAAACGTTCCATTTCGCCAATCTTACTGCTTACGTCATCTACAATAGCATCCATTGCCTGATCGAACATCATCTTCTTATCCGGATCGCCCTTAATAATCGACATCGCACGTTTCATGGCCGAATAACCTGCCCGGATGGCATCGCGTTCCTGCTTCTTAATGCGGACTTCGTTTTCGATATCTTTAATTAAATAGCCCGAATTATCGTACATTTTGGATAATACCCGATACAAAATCTCCATTTTGTTGAGCAGTTCGTGAAACCGTTTGTTTGATTCTTCCAAACGTCCGTATTGACGGGTGTTTATAACAACCATATCCATGTTCCCGGTCTTCTTGGCCTGCTCGGCTATCTGAAGGCTTTCTTTCATTTCGTCGTTGTTTTTATCGATAACCATTTTCAATTTTTGAATCTGCCCTTTCAATTTGGAGATATGGATATCCATTTCTTCCAAACTTTTGTGAAGGCTCTCGATATAGGTTTCGAGGATTCCAATTGGATCGATATTTACAAAAACGCCGGTTATGGCACGCATAATACTTTTGTAAATAAACCAGATGAGGTTACGAAACTTGGGGTCGAGCAAGACATATAATACGGCTCCCAAAACTACAAAGAGTATAACTGCATGCAGCGTATTCTGAAGAATGGAAACGATATAGGGCAACAGCTTATAAAGCAGGAAGCCTCCACCTAAAACAATTCCTGCCATAAATATAAATCCGGTAACTCCTTCAGGCTTTTGCCAGAACGTTTTTGGCCCACTAGGTCCTTTTACAAATGCATTTTGCATAGATTCAATTATTAATTGTTAATTTTATTCAGATTGGCATCAATCTGATTGACAATATATTCTAAGGTTTTGTTAAAATTGCTTTCCGCAATTTTTATTTTTGCATCGGCTTCTTTCAGATGTCCCTGGATCTCAGTAATTTTCAGTTGATTTTCGTTAATTTCCTGTGTAAGCTTGGTAATTTGTTGCGTTTTAAGAGTGTTTAATTCCTGCAGCTCTTTAATGCTTTTCTCTTTAGACTTTACCTGGTCCTGAATATGACTATTTAGTTCAGTATTAAATTGTTTTTGCTCTTCACTCAATACTTTCTTATAATAGTCGGCGCTTTCCTTAATTTTCTGGACTGTTAATCCCCTGGTGGATAATGTAGCTAAAACAGTTTGTACTTTTAGTTTATCGTCGAGGGGAATATTTTGCATGGACTGCAAAGCGCTGAGAAATTCCAGGTAGTCTTCGCCGGGAAGATTATGTTCTTCAATTGCTTTTATGAGTGAATTGAATACGTCCTGATCAAAAGCGCCAGCAGAAACAGGTGCTGTTTCGGCAGGTTTACCGGCAACAGGAGCAGGAGCAGGAGTTGAATTTTGCGGAATATCAGTTTGTTCGCTGGTTTGAACAAAAAGATTTTTTATCTTTTTAATATCAAATGCCATAGGTTATGGTTTTGGGTAAACAGTGGATTGAACAAATATATAAAATGTTTTAACACCATTTCTTGCTTACTTAAAGATTATAAGAGGTATAGGGATTAAATAAAAAGATAGCGCCAATCTATTCTAAATGAATTAAGTACTTTGTAATGTACTAATGTGTTACCCTTCATATTACATCTAATTTGCATACATTCCGTATTAAATTTGGCAATAAAATAAGGGATGTTTTTACAAAATTTAAAACATCTATCGGTCAATAGGATTAATTGACCGGCAAAGAAGATATTTGCGCGGACAGAGGGATGTACTAAAGGAATGGAAGATATGGTTCGGCAAACTCAACCACCGGAAGTAACGGAGATCGAGCTTGCCAATTTACCTATTGGTTTCGACAGAATTTGGCAGCTAGGTAAAAATTTAGCTCTTTTTAACCTTTTCTTTATAAAAGAACATTAGGTAAAGCCCAGCTACTATAAAAGGAATACTTAACCACTGCCCCATGTTTAGGGTCATAGTGCTTTCGAAATTAACCTGAACTTCTTTTATAAATTCAATAAAGAAACGGGAAGCAAACAAAAGAACCAGAAAAAGCCCGAAGATATAACCCCGGTGAAGCTTTTCGCGCTTATGATTGTACAACCAATACATCAGGAAAAATATCGCCAGATAGGCAAATGCTTCATATAATTGGGTTGGGTGTTTAGGCACAGTTTCGCCGCGGAGTTCGAATATAAATCCCCAAGGCATCGATGTTTCAACACCATAAATTTCGGAGTTAAAAAGATTTCCGAATCGGATGCAGGCTCCGGCCAAGGCAACAACAACCCCCATATAATCCATAATTCGGATAAAGGATATCTTATTTTTATACGAAAAGATCAGTAATGCAATTACAATCCCGAAGGCTCCACCATGACTGGCCAGACCTTGATAACCCACAAATTTAAAGTCTTCGCCAATAGTTCCCTGCCAGGGTAGAAGCATTTCTGCCAAATGGTCTTTATAATAATCCCATTCATAAAAAAAGCAATGACCTAACCTTGCTCCTAACACCGTTCCAAAGAAAACATAAATGGCAAGCTTGTCCAACAATTCCTGGCTTAACTTTTCCTTGTCAAATATTTTCTTCATAAATATGTAGCCCAACACAATACCAGCTACAAAAAGGAGGGAATAATAACGTAATCCCCAAAAGCCTATGTTAAAAATTTCGGGATCTACTTTCCAGGTAATAAAAGCAAAGGTCATAATTTTGATATTGGTTTGTGGCAAAAGTAATGAAAACAATTTTTCTAAGTTTATAAACTATATTAATTTATGGTAAGTGATTTTTAAGTCGAGTAAACTTAGTAAGTTTGAAGCAATTTATTAGACAGTAAATCGAAGATGAAATTATTAAAATACAGCATACTCCCCGTTTTTTTCCTGATAATTACCCTGTCGTGTGCAAAAATTGGTACTCCGGTTGGTGGACCAAAAGATGTTACACCTCCGGAAGTGGATTGGACCAAAACCAAACCAGCTAACAATTCTACCAATTTCAGCGGCAAGAAGGTAGAAATAACGTTCAACGAGTTCCTCAAACTTAAAGACATTCAAAAATTATTTGTGACCTCACCCCCTTTTAAAAATAAACCGGAGGTGATTTTAAAATATAAAACAGTGGTGGTGAATTTTAAGGATTCGTTAATTCCAAATGCAACCTATACGCTAAACTTTGGGAATTCAATTACCGACAATAACGAAGGAAACGCTATTCGCGATTTTGAATTTGTATTTTCAACCGGCGATTTTATAGATTCCTTATCGTACGAAGGGAAAGTAACAAATGCGCTGGACCATAAACCCGACAAAGAAGGCCTTTTTGTTATGCTTTACGATGTAATGGGCGATTCGGTGCCCTTTAAATACCTGCCTGCTTATACTGCCAAAACGAACGAAATGGGTTTCTTCCGGATTAACCATATTAAAGCCGATACCTTTATGGTAGTTGCCGTTAAGGATAATAACAATAATTTTATGATGGATACGAACGAAGAAGTTGCTTTTTCCGACAGCTTGCTCTATTTAAATAGTTCGTTTTATCATGCTCCGGATACGGCTGCAGCTAAAGATACGGCCCGGAGCGACTCCGCTTATTTCAGCCGTTTCAAACCTCAAATTGAACTCTATTATTTTAAAGAAGATAATAAATCTCAATACCTGGTAAAGAAAGAACGAAAACTGGCCAACCAGCTCTTTTATAATTTTAATGCCCCATTAACAGACACATTTAAAATAAGTATTGCTGATAATCCGGTTAAAAAACCCTGGTATTTATTAGAAGAAAGTGCCAACCGCGACTCGATGACCGTTTGGATTACCGATACAACTCTTATAAAAACTGACACACTAAAAACTGTGCTTGTTTACCCCATGCTCGATTCTACCAATACCCTTCAACCTAAATTTGATACCTTGAGGATGGTATATAAAGCTCCGCAAGCAGAGCAACGAAGAAGTAAAAAATTAGCAAATAAAGAGATACAGAAGCTGTCCATTAGTTCGAATGCCAGGGATGGATTCGACCTTAACAATAAAATTGTTGTAATTGCCGACCAGCCTATTGATAGCATTGATAAAACTAAAATCTATTTTACCTATTTGGAAGATACTGTTTCGACCCCTGTTAAATATACTGTTAACAAGGATTCTGCTGATTTCAGAAAGTTCCGGATCAATTTTACGCCCTCGTCGGGAACAGCGTATACATTGGTATTTGATTCGTTGGCAGTAAGTTCAATTTATAACACTTACAACGATTCGCTGGGGGTAAAATTTAATGCTCAGAGAGATGATTTTTATGGGGCGATTAAAGCTAAATTAGAAGATGTTAAAGGAAATGTTATTTTACAGGTAATGGACGACAAGGAAGCCCTCATTAAAACCTATTTTCTGAAAGAAGACAAGCTGGTCACCATTGATTACCTGGCTCCCGGCAAATACATGCTCAAAGTAATTTTCGACACGAATGATAATCGAAAATGGACTCCGGGCAATTACCTCAAAAAAATACAACCGGAGAAGGTTGAATATTTTAAGGATATAATTACGGTGCGGTCGAACTGGGATGTGGAAGTAACCTGGAAATTGGGGCAAAAGGAAGTGGCAGTCGGAAGTAGTAAGTAATAAGTCGGTAGTCAGAAGACCGAAGACGGAAGAAAAAACGGAGAGAAAGTTGGAAGACGGAGTTTGAAGTCGGGAGACGGAAGTAAAGAACAACCTGCATTTTGAACCTGCAACCCGTAACTATTTAAATCCCGCAACCTGTATCTTGCAACCTGTAACCCGCAACTATTTATATCCCGCAACCTTTATCTTGCAACCCGCAACCCGTAACTCTTTACATCCCGTAACCCCCAACTTAATTCTTCAACGGTTGCACATTCCCAAAAGGTACGGTTATACTCAGCCATGGAATGCCTACCCACTGTTGAACCTGAGGGCCTGCAGGAGTAATTAGACCATAATCGATTGCCAGATGTTTGCTGACAAATCTGCCTCCAAACCAAATAAGCGCTAAGGATTCTCCATCGCCAAAAAATATATAATTTTCTGTCACCAGGTAATGTCGTTTCCCGGTTCGATAGGTTCCTCCAAACGAAACAATTGGTCTGCTTGTAAACTCGCCATCCGCAAAAGCATAGCCGGCTCCAACCGTAAAGTTTTTATCGCTTGGGCCAAAAGTAGATACTCCATAAACAATTCCCACTGTTGGTGAATTAAATGAACTAGTAAAATATTTAAAGGCAATGGCTCCCAAACCTAAATTCCACTTATCCTTTTTTATGGGAAAAGAAAATTTTGGGGTTATCCAAAGCGGTACGCCATTATCTCCAAACAAAAACGTAGGTACTAACCCAGCCCCTAAACTGAAATTATTCGTAATTCCATAGCTTACCTGATTAAACATTACCCAGGTATTTTGGTAATATCCTTCCCCTTTCCGGAGTCCATATCCGTTTGGCAAGTAAAAGTACCTTGTTCCATGCGGATTTTCGAACCAAACTTCACCTTTTTTAATCTGTGTAGGAATAAGCTCCTCGATTTTCTTAATCGTAGACACCGGAATTTTTATTTCTCCCAGATTAACGGTTTTTAGCACCAGAAGCTGTTCATCTTTCGAAATAATAGTGCCGTTATAGATATTTCCATCCATGGTCTCTACCTGATACAGGGGAATGCTATCTCTTTTTTCTTGCGCTTTGGCAGGAAGAATTACTAACACTATTAAAACTATAATCGAGACTAACCGCTTTCTTGTTTCCATATATCTATAGTTTAATTTTTATAAAGCATTGCTTCCAGTTATAAGCATCAGTTTAAATTCATCTTTCCAAAAAGCAGAAAATGAATTAGTACTAATATATCAATGTCGTTTAGTTAAAAATCGATGTTTGATCAGCCGGGGTCGAATATCTTTAACTAAACAACATTGACTAATATATACTATTTGATAATTGTAAAAACACAATTAAAAATCAAAAGTTATTACAAAAGAACCTATTTACCAATAAGTTCATCTATTATTTTGGCCGATGCGAGGCAAAGGGGAATTCCTCCGCCCGGATGGACACTTCCTCCGGCAAAGTAAAGTCCTTTAATTGATCTTTTGAAGTTAGGGTGGCGGGAGAATGCCGCAAACCTCCCATTAGAACTATTTCCGTATAGAGAACCGTGAAAAGATGATGTTCCAGACTCAATACTTCGAGGATCCAGCATTTTTTCGAATACTATATGCTGCGCGATATCGGTTGCCAAAAGGGTATTGATTTTTTGAATGATCTGTTTCCGGGATACGGCAACAATAGAATCCCAATCCTGCCCAATATTTTCAGGGACATTGATCATGACAAACCAATTCTCGCATCCCACAGGTGCATCATTCTCCTCTTTCTTTTTACTGATATATAAATAGACGGTAGGATCACTATAAACAGTCTTTGTGTTAAATAAACACCTGAATTCTTCCGGATAATTTCCCGAAAATAAAATATTGTGCAACTCCAGCTCCGGAAAAGCTTTGTCGATTCCCCAATAAAAAATCAAGGCAGAACTGGAACGCTCGTGTTTTATATACCGCTGTGGAATTTGTTTTCCGAGTAGTTTATAAGCCGAAACTATGTCGACATCCGAAACAACCACATCGGCTTTGTACCTTCGGTCGCTTACCTCCACTCCCACTATTTTATGATGAGAAGTTAGAATTCTTGTAACCGGAGTTTGAAAGTGAAAAGTAACTCCCTGCCGCTCGGCGAGCAATAGCAACGATTGTGCTATACGATACATTCCGCCGGTTGGATAATATGCCCCGACAGAGTGCTCCAGATGAGGAATAACATTGAGCGTAGCCGGTGCCTTATATGGATTTGACCCATTATAAGTTGCGTACCGATCGAAAAGCTGAACTACCCGGGAATCCGAAAACCACGATGCATTGGCATTGTGCATGGTGCGAAAGGTATCGAGCTTGTATATGTGCAACAGCGCTTTGAAAAAGGCTTTCGACAAAAAGGTAGAGACCTTGTGAAACGATTTGAAAATAAAAACAGGAGCTGTTAATTCGTAAAGTTCCCTGCTTCGCGATAGAAATTGCAATACCCCCGATTTTTTTTCGCCGGTAACCTGCTGAATTTCGTTTGCAAATTTTTCGACATCCTGATAGGCATTGATACTCGAGCCATCGGTATAAAAATAACGGCAAATAATATCGAGCGATGTGTATTGAAAATATTGCTCCGGCCGCTCGTCACATAATTCAAAAAGCTCTGTTACAAGATTTGGAAGTGTAAACAAGGACGGTCCCATATCGAACCGAAATCCGTTGTGATGTGTTTCGTTTAGTTTTCCTCCGGCCTGACGGGCAGTTTCGAACACCGATACCTTATAGCCTTTGCAGGCAAGCCGGATGGAAGTTGCAATCCCTCCAATTCCTGCACCAACAACTATTGCGCTTTTATCCATTGTAACTGGTTTCGTTTCCTAAAGCATAAATATCAATTCCTTTGTATTTCGAAAAGTTTTTCGAAACGAAATATACAATATTGATAGATACCTCCAACTATGCAAAAGATTGTCAATGCACAAAAAACAATATAATTGCAACAGCAATAAAAATTACCATTATTGCAGCAACAACCTGAAGCTTTATTTGCCGGACTTCTCTTTCTCTTTCCGGGTTGAAGTAATATTTTGAGGTACTTGTCTGGACAATAACCCTTTGCCGAACCAGGCTCTTAAATATAAACCCCATGCGGATACCGTGTTCTTGTGGGTTTATCGATTTATCAGGACTAATGGCATTTGCCCTTTGAAAAGCCCTTAACATGCGTTTTCGTTGGACAGCAATAATAACAGCTCCTTCATTCATAGTGTAACATTATTATATTCAAATGTATTGAAGTTATTTATATTTAAGAAACTATTACATGGTTATCACCGATACCAGAGCAAAGGGCGATTCCTATCTTCGAAAATTATCTCCATCATTAGAAATAGGAAGAACTCGTTAATAATCTTATTTTTAAAAGTTGCTGCCATATTTCAAAATTTTGGTTCGCTAAAAATCATTTGGTGAAATCGCTTTGTAAACTATATTTGTAAAACTTCCAATCTCTTTGAGTTATACCCTAAATAAACTGCTATGAACCTACGACATCGGCTGGTCACCTTTCTTTCCTTCGTAATTATTTTAAACGCTATTGCACAGGAAAAACCGCTCGCTCTTACCATTGAAAAAATATTTACCGAAGATATAATTGGTGCCAAAGGAATGCGCGGCGTTCGCTGGCTGAAAGACAGCAATGGCTATACCACCCTTGAGGCTAATGCAGAGAAAAAAGGGCGGGATATAGTTTTTAACGACGCTGTTACCGGTGAAAAAAAGATTTTGGTTAATGCCCAGTTGTTAACTCCTGCGGGGAAAGACAAACCTTTAACAATTGCAGATTATAGCTGGAGCTCCGATAATTCAAAATTACTGATCTTTACAAATACCAAACGGGTTTGGCGATATAACACCAAGGGCGATTATTGGGCATTGAACCTGAAAACAAATAGCTTACAACAACTAGGAAAAACACTTCCTGAAGCAACATTGATGTTTGCCAAATTATCGCCCGATGCCTCGAAAGCAGCATATGTTTCGCAACAAAATATTTATGTCGAAGACCTGGCCTCTGGTTCCATCACCCAGCTTACCAGCGATGGAGGAAACAACATTATCAATGGCACATTCGATTGGGTATATGAGGAAGAGCTCGATTGCCGGGATGGTTTCCGATGGAGCCCCGATGGAAAATCGATTGCCTATTGGCAATTGGACACCAAAGGAACGGGTGTTTTCTCCATCATCAACAACCTCGATTCTATTTATCCCGAAATTATTCCTATCCCATATCCAAAGGTTGGCACCACAAACTCATCCTGTAAAGTAGGGATGGTAGCTACAACAGGGGGAGAAACCAAATGGTTCAATATCCCGGGAGATCCCCGAAATAATTATTTAGCCCGAATGGATTTCATCCCTAACTCGAACGAAGTGATGATCCAGCAATTAAACCGGCTTCAGAATACCAATACCGTTTGGCTGGGCGATGCTCAATCGATGGCTCTAAAAACCATAGTTACCGAAACGGACAAGGCATTTTTAGATATTCACGACAATATTGAATGGCTCCGTAATAATCAATATTTCACCTGGACCAGTGAACGCGATGGCTGGAGACACCTATACTCAGTTTCGCGCGATGGAAAAAGTACTTCGTTGATTACCAAAGGAAATTTTGATGTGGTAAATATCAGCCGTATCGACGAAAAAGGAGGATATGTTTATTATATAGCCACTCCCGAGAATTTTACACAGCGCTACCTTTACCGAAGTCGTATCGATGGCAAAGGCGAAGCCCAACGTGTAAGTCCGGTTGACCAGTCGGGACAGAATCGGTATACGATTTCTCCCAATGCAAAATTCTCCCTCCATGTGTTCGAAAACCATTCCAATCCTCCTTTTTATGAAATGATATCGTTACCCGACCACAAACAAATTCGGGTTTTTGAATCGAACCAGGCTGCGAAAGAAAATTATGCCAAGTTGGGATTAAGTCAAAAAGAATTTTTCAGGGTGGACATTGGAGATATTATGCTGGATGGATGGATGATTAAACCAGCCAGTTTTGACTCTACTAAAAAATACCCCGTTATTTACAATATTTACGGTGAACCTGCAGGATCGACCGTGCAGGATAGTTGGAGTGGCGGAGAGCTGTGGGACCAATACATGGCCAATCAGGGATATATTGTAATGAGTATCGATAATAGAGGAACCAATGTTCCTCGGGGCCGCGAATGGCGTAAATCAATTTATGGCCAGATTGGAATTATAGCCACCAAAGACCAGGCTGCTGCGGCAACTGCTGTTGGCAAAAAATTTAGCTTTGTCGATATGGGCCGTATTGGTGTTTGGGGCTGGAGTGGTGGCGGTTCCATGACCCTGAACTGTATGTTCCGTAATCCCGAAATTTACAAAACTGGTATTGCCGTAGCGTTTGTGGCCGATCAGCTTTTATACGATAATATTTATCAGGAGCGCTATATGGGATTACCTACCACTAATCCCGAAGGGTATAAAAATGGCTCCGCTATAAATTTTGCAGCTGGACTTCAGGGAAAGCTCTTACTTGTGCATGGCACCGGCGACGACAATGTGCATTACCAAAACTGTGAGCGGTTGGTGAACGAACTTATCAAACAAAATAAACTGTTCAGTATGCTTGCCTATCCAATGCGCTCACATGGTATCTATGAGCGGGAAAACACAACCTTGCACCTTTACAGAAGCATGGCCGACTATTGGTTAAAGAATTTACCGGCTGGAGGGAAGTAGAGATTGAAAAAATACTGCCAAAAGCTTTCAAGTCTACCTAATCTTCACGAAATAAAAACTCCTCATAAAATGATGTTTTAAGAGGAGTTTTTATTTTTCCCTAATAGTATTAATGCTATAACAAATAACTGATTAATAAACTACCACCATAGGTATAATGCATAAATTTATTGTTTCCGGTACACAATCCATCAAGCAAGAGGTTTATTTTTGTGTTCTTAAGCTGAATATAGGGGCCAACAGACATATGGGCACCCATTGATAAAGCTTTGGTTTCAGAATATTTATCCTCATATAAGCCCAAACCATCCTCATCCTTAAGAATTATGCTGTTTTCGTAATAGTTCATTCCTAAAGAAAAACTGGAGCTAAATCCAAAGGTTTTTCCTTTCGTAAAACAGGCGCCTACATATATTCCACCATTATTTATCTGACGTTTAGACAATATAGTGCCATCATATCTTTGAGAAAATTCAGAGCTTTTACTTGACTTGCCCGTTTGAAGAAAAAAACCAATCAAAATTTTTACATGCTCCTTTTTAGTTGGAAGAAGAACTTCATTTTTAAACCCCAAAAGTGTATTAACATCTAAATTGATTTTATAAAACCCGGTATCTACGTTAAAAGAATTATCATGTACTATAATTCCAGTTCTCATTTCAATTTTTTTCGACGGATTATTTTCTTGTGCTACAAGCATCATTCCCAAAAAGGAAAAGGCAATAATAAGGATGTTTGTTTTCATAGAGTGGTAATTTGGGTTCAATTGGATTATCGGTTTAAACAATAGTTGGAATTTCTTTTACGATTTACGAGTTCAGTTAGGATATCTTTCAAGGTATGGTTATTCGATTTGCCGGTTTTGTTAATCAAAAAATATGCCGATAATTATTTCTTTAATCAGTTTATGCAGCAATATAAGGTTTTCATTAGAAAGTATCAGCTTTCCAATGAAAACCATTAATCTTTTAAAATGGATTTATGCGTCAATAGATACAACTTTCCTTCATATACTAAGGCTTTTGTGTTAATCTTTTTGACGCAGCAACCCTTATAATTTTAGGTTTGCAGCTATTGACTTAGAATCTGATACATAAATCTATTACTTTAAAAATCACCATTATAAATGTAAAATAGGTCATTTCATAACTTCACTTATTTCTTTGAATGCCTTTTCAAGAACGACATCTTTATTAGCTAAATAATCATTTATTGCCTGCTTTACTTCAATATCGGGTTTCACTCCGGAATTTACAAATCGCTTTCCACTTATTGGATAGCAAATTCGTCTGGTGCAAATCCTGGCATAACCACCTCCTGGCAGGCCTGATACAACTAATGGAGAACCTGTTGAGCCTCCCGTTTCTTCACCGATTAATATTGGTCTCTTTGGTACTTCAAATATGTTAACTAAAAAATCTTCCGCAGCTGAAAAAGTGAAGCGTCCAATTAATATTGCTGTTGGGCACATTATTCTTTTAATGGTATCAGAAACAGATATTGTATCAGGCATTTCAAAACGATATGCTTGATTTAAATAGTAAGATTTATATTCATCCTTCCAGTTTCCGTTTGCTTTTCGAACTCCGTCATTTGTTCTTGTCTCCCATGCATAATTCAGAAAATAGTCTTCTTTAGTCAAATATTTTTGTAAATGCAATGCAACAACAGTTGAACCTCCGCCATTATTGCGAAGGTCAATTATTACTCCTTTTGCTTTATCAAGTTCCTTACTAATTTTATCGAATTCTTTAATTGCCTTTTCTTCAGGCGAGAACCTATTAAAACTAACAAGTGCAATATTATTATCCATCCATTTTAAATCAACAATATTTCTCGAATTATTAAAACTTGGCCCCCAATATTGGTCTTTATCGGTTCGTGTTGTTTCTCCATTTCGTTGAACGTTTATTTTTATTACTTTACCGTCAACCTTTTTTATGGTTGCATAAAAGGACTGCCATTTTAAACCACTTTGAATTTTAGCAATCCCTTGCATCCACAAATGTTGCTCAGTTGATGCTGAAATAAAAGGGAAAATTTTTGTTTCTAAAAATTTCTTAGTTGGAATGTTTTCTATTTCAATTAATTCAGCCCCAACCCATGTTGAATCAAGTTCAGGTGTTTTGCGAACTCTTGTTATATACACTTTTTTATTAAAATCCTTCAATGACATTGGTATATAGTCCGTGTAAGGATAAAATTGGCCATTGTCTACCACTTGCGAGTGCGCATCATTTAAAGAAGCTAAGAAATTTTGCAAAACCCGATAGTATTCAAAGTCGTTTTCCGTAGCTAAAACTTTTGGTATATAGGTTTTATAAAGGCTGTCCAAATTGAATTTAAGCTTATCGATATTTACAAAATTGTATTTTGTTTCAGACCAAACTTGGCTGAGCCAATATTGTTTTTCTTCTGAAGGGATTTTATCAGGTAAATCCTTAACGCCAATTATCTCGGTATGAGCTGTATCTTTTAAGTTTAGAATTATTTCAAGTTTTATAGTATCATTCTTTGAGATTGAAAAAATTGCGGTATCAATATCCGTCTTAAATACAACTTCATTTTTTTCTATGGAGCAATAAACTAATAGCCTATCGGGATCTCTTTCTGGAGAGATACTGCAATTTGATAAACTTCCATTAATAATAACTGAGATGTTCTTCTTACCCGAATGAATAACCTGTTGACCATGGACACTTGTATAATAGGCTAATAAGAAGAAAATGAAATAACAACTGTTTTTCATAATAGATAGTTTGAGTAATAAATTTGGATCATCAATACAGAAGAGTTTATTCGAACTTCAAAATTATTGTCTCTTTATTCCAAAGCCGTTTCCAATTAGTTGTAGCCTTTATCTGGAACCAGACTATCTAAACAAACTTCTCCCTTTGCTGCAAATTGGTCAATCCCCAAAGGATTGTAACAATGGCGCCAATCATCATCATCAGTCGGTTTTGGTAGATAACGCTAGCCCATATCGTTAGATTCATTCCCGAAGGAATTTTGTAAGGGTTTAAAAATAAGTTCCATTTGCTTTTTTCGAGGGGCTCGTTCAGGATGAAAAAGACCAAACCAATGATTACCATTACTACGGCAGTGCCATTGCCGTTTCGTACAAGGGTAGTTAGCAAAAAGGTAAGGGAAGCCAGAAAAAATAATGGGTACATTAACTGAAACACCATATCGAAAATGGGGATTTTTACAACCGAAAACCACGCAAAACCTGCCATCATTATCAATAATAACGACAGTAACAATAATGCTATTGCAAAGCGGATAATGTATACTTTATAACGATAATTCGGGACTCCGAAAATGATCTCAAGCATGCGGGTATCTTTATCGCTTTGTATGTTATAAACAATGGGGTAAAACATCATCAAAATACCGGGGAGAATAAGTAAATCATATATATCGGATGTTTCGGCCTGACCGTCCGAAAACAGCATTATACCAATAATTGTGAGGAAAAATAGCCATGCGGCTATCAGGAAATAAATAAATTTATTGCCAAACACAATCTTAAGGTTATAGCTAACAATATGGAGGACTAGTTTAAGTTGTTCCTGTGTATTCATAGAATCATTAAATCAATATTGGAATCGCTCCAAACGGAGACCTTTAATATTTTCTTTTTATAATTTGTAAGAGGTTTCTTAGATTTAGTTTCTTTTGTCAACAAAAAATCCATAAAATCGATAACCTCTTTCCTAGCAGAAGGATCTAACAAATTAAATTTCAACGCTAAATCAGTCATAACCTTATTTTTTACAAATTTAATTAATCTGATGAAAAATGGCTAAATTATATCTTCAGTTCATTTTTCCTTTACAATCCATATCAATATAAACCTTTGCATAATTGCCAAACCCTTTCCTGCCATATGTTTTAAGAAAGATTCTGGTTTAACAAACATAAATAGGCATCTTCGAGGTTTGCCTTTACCGTTCGGGCTCCTTCAATCGGACAGCTGCCAGCCATGCACCTGACCTTTATTTTATCTCCGTCACGCATGTGATGAATAATGGTGAATTGCTCTTTAAACTCTTCGAATGTTTCGATACTTAAATCGGCTGTCCATACCTTGCCTTCAGCAATTTGTGCCATATGTACCGGTTCGCCCAGGTATTTTAATTCGCCGCTTTTTACCACAGCCACCCGGTTACACGAGCTGGCAACATCTTCGATAATATGGGTGGAGAATATTACAATCCGCTCCTTGCTTAATTCTACCAACAAGTTCCGGAAGCGGATTCGTTCCCGTGGATCTAGCCCTGCGGTAGGTTCATCAACCACCAGTATACGCGGAAGGTGAAGAAGAATTTGGGCAATCCCGATGCGCTGTTTCATCCCACCTGAAAAAGATCCTATTTTCTCGTCCTTGTGCGCAGCCATGTGTACCGCTGCCAATACATAATTTACCCTTTCTTCGCGAAGTTTTGCATTGTAAAGCTTTTTTAAGATTCCCATGTAATGTAGAAAGTCGTAAGCCGAAAGGTTTTCGTACATACCGAATTCCTGTGGTAAGTAGCCAATCAATCCCTGCAATTCCTCGCGTTTTTCCTTAACATCTATCCCGTTAATGGTAATTTGCCCATAGCTGGGTTCAAGTATTCCGCAAATAATGCGCATGAGGGTCGACTTCCCGGCACCGTTTGGCCCTAACAAACCAAACATACCATTTTCAATTTCGAACGAAACACCCTTCAAAGCTTTAAAGGGAACTTTTTTCTTTCCAATTATCGGAATTACCATCACAAAGCGATAAAAGAATTTGCGAATTCCTTTAAAACGCCCCTGCAGACGGGTTACAACTACTTTTTCGCGATAGAGCTTGTTGGATGTTACTATAATCATCATTATAAGATACCACACCACCAATGCAGGAATAACAAGTACCAGCAAACCAAACTTTGCTTTAAACAGAAACATAGCGAATGCAGGAAATCCCCAGAAAAACAGATTATAAGTCCAATTTGCCAACCGGAAGCCCCATTTATTTCCATTCTGGTCTTTTAACCAGGCAGTATACTTTTTTATGGGCGAAAGGGCCTGGAGCGAAACAATGTGCAAGGCCACCGGCAAAAGGAACGACCAAAAACCACTTTCGAGATAGAAATAGATGAAATATACCATGAAGCCTAGTAGTGGCAATTGCCAGAGCAAATAATCCATATCCTTTAACCGTACATATTTACGTTCTATTCCCAAGCGTTCCCTAATTTTCATCCCCGATTTCCACTCCCGGACAAAACGGGTGTCGCGATCGTAGATTTTAACCAGATTTCGAACCGTAATATTTAAAGGGGCATCTTCCCTTATTAGCTTCTCGTTTGCTTTGCGCAAGCTATTCTGAACAAAGTAGAAACTTGCCGGAACCAATAATACCAGTAAAATATAATCGATAATTTGCCATACAAGGCTATCTACCTTCTTGTATATCAAATATCCTCCCACTGCACAAACAACTATCATACTAATTTTAGTCAATGCCTTTTGCAGGTATATCCAGGTAAGAGATTGTTGTAAACCGGTATGCAGCGTTGGAATAAATACCAGGGTCAACAGGGTGCTTAATCCAAGACCACCAATCACGGTGATGGCAAAGGGAGCCCCAATTTGGGTAACGTATTCGGCCTTTCCCATAGCTAGCGGAAAGAGGGCAATAACTGTTGTCAACGAAGTAATCAAAATAGGCCTTACCCTTGCCAGTCCCGACATCATAAGCGACCGGGAAGATCCATAGCCTCGCCTCCGCAAAACATTGGAATAGTCAATCAGGATAATGCCATTATTAACAACTACCCCAATTAATATAATAAAACCAGTAAGTGTATTGGCATTTAACAGTGAATTACCCGTTAGAATCAGGGCTGTTAACGATCCAATCGCAGCCAGTGGGATAGAGAACATCAACACCACCGGAGTAGAAAACGATTCGAATACCGAGGCCAAAATCATATAAATCAAAAACAGCGCGGCAACGATTAAAAAGTAAAAATCGCTCAAATCCTGTGTTTCGTGAATAACCTCCACGGCAATTCCCGAAGGAAGCCGGATACCTTGAACAAGATTATCTACCTCCAACCGCGATGCAGTGAGCAGATCCTTTTCGTCCTGCACTTCACTAATAAATGAATAAACTACTTCCAGCTGTTTCTCCTGATTGGTTCGTTTTATCGAAGAGAGACCCGTAGTAAAGTTAAAATTGGCAATGTTTTGCAACTCAAACTCCGATGCATCACTTCCTCTTACCGGGAGATGTTTTAAATCGTTCAAATCCCGGTCTTCCTGCTTGACAGGAGCTTTTGTTACTATTTGAATATCGTATTCATCTACTCCTTGCTTAAACTTAGTACCACTTGAAAATTCCTGTGGAAAAGAATTCAACTCTGATAATACGCTACTCGCCTGAATGTTATACAGCGACATGAGTTGTTTATCGAAATTCATCAGTATTTCGGGTCGTGCATCGGGAATGTTTATGTTGACATTGGTAATGGACGATTGCTGCGACAGATAATACTTTACCAGGTTGGCCTGTGTAACAATCTGATCGTAGTTTTCGCCCTTGATAACCACTTTTTCGGTTTTGCTGCCTATTCCCATTAAACCCTCAAAGCCCAGGTCGCCACCACCGCCGCCGCCTCTACCTCCTCCAAAACGTCCTCCTGAAATAGGAGGTTCCCACGAAAAATCAGCAGGATTTAGATCATCCATGCTATTCATTATTTCCTGCTTGATTTTGGGGATCGAAAAATTGCGGACTTTTTTAAAATCCTTTACCAGGGTAATAGTAATAACAGCCTCTTCTTCGTATATCTGGCTAAAATATTCCTTCTTTTCCTTTAACTTCTCAAGTCGTTTTTCAGCTTGTGATACCAACTTATCGGTATTGTCGAGCGTTGTACCTCCCGGCATATTCACATATAGCGAAAGGTTGACCACCTCGGGCTCGGTAGAATTTATAAAACTAATTCCAAGACTGATAAGCAGTGTAAGAAAAAAAATCCCCAAGGCACCCATTACCGTTCGCGCCGGAAATCGCATGCACGATTTCAGCAACACCATGTATATCTGAATAACCCGGTTGTGATACGAAATAGTTTCGAACTGAACTGGCTTATCTTTATTCCGGTATTTCAGAAACGTATGGGTAATCATAGGCACTAATAAGAGTGCCACTAAAAGGGATACCAGCAATGTCGAAATTATCGATACCCCCACATGTTTACCAAGTACTTCCACTAAAAAGTTGGTAGAAAAAACAAAAGGCAGAAAAACCATGGTTGAAGTAAGGGTTGCTGCCAGAATTGACCGCCAAACCTCAGAAGTTCCCTGTATCACGGCTGTATTTATGTCGACCTTTTTAGCAGCCAGCCGGTAAATATTCTCCATAACCACCACACTGTTATCGAGCAGCATGCCGATTGCCAGGGCCATACCAAGCAAGGTGAGGCTATTTATGGTGATTCCGTAAGCATAAAAGAAGTTAAAAGCAGTATATATCGAAATAGGAATCGCGAATCCAATAGCAACTACCAGGGTTGGGTTTCGGAGAAAAATCCAAAGCACAAAAATAGCCAGTAACCCTCCTATCAGGGCAAGTTCCATAATCAGGCTGATGTTTTTTTCCATGGTTTCGGCAGAATTCTCCTCAATCGAAATCTCGATATCTTTTCCTTTCAATTCCTGATTAAGCACATCAATTTCCTTTTTCACCCTGTTGGCCAGGTCAATCATATTCGACTGGGTATCGCGGGTTAGCTGCATGGTAACAGCTTCCTTTCCGTTAACCCTGCTATACGATTCCTGAGCTTTTACCCCAAAATTTATATCGGCAATATCCTTCAGCTTAATACCGCCGGGCTCTTTAATCACCAGGTCCTGAATATTGGCAACATCGGCATAATCCGATATTACATTCACAAAAACCAGTTGGTTGTCCTGGGTGACTTTTCCGGCAAATGTTCGGGCACGACTGTTATTGTTAAGGGCAGTCTTAACATCCGAAGGTCTTATTCCATAGGCCTTACAAACATCTTCGCGTAATACTATTTCGAGCGATTTTTCCCGACCTCCAAAAACAGCAACATTGGCAACTCCATTTACATTTTGTATCCGGTTTAGAATTTCGCGGTTTACTACCTGTCTCACCCGGTTTACCCCACCCCCTCCACGAACCTGAAGCTTCATGAGCGTATTGTTGAGCTGCTCAATGTCGAATTTTAATGCCTGAACATAAAAATCTGCAGGTATGGTTTTCTTCGCTTCTTCAATCTTTTCGATGAGTTTGAGATAGGCGAACTTGATGTTAGTAGATGGGCTGTACGATATTTGGATAAATCCCTGTTGCTGGTCGGCCGTCGATTCAATTTTATCTACTCCTTTTAATGTTCCGATAGCGCCTTCCAACGGAATAATGGCTTGGCTCTCCATGTATTTTGGATCGACTTCGAGCGGGGTCGAAACCTGAACAAATAAATATGGAATTTGCGTGCTTGGATATAGCTCAACCGGAAGCTGCCGGTAAGAGAAAATCCCCAGCATAGTGAGCGCTGTGAATAGCATCGCAATAAATATCTTTCGCTTGATAATAAAATTCATGTCCGAAGTTTAAGCGTTTAGTGGAACAGGCGATACCTTTTTCTTTCTATCGAACACATAATAAACACAAGGAATTACTACCAGCGACATCACCGTTGAAGCAGTTAACCCCGAAATAAGGGCAATAGCCATTGGTGCTCGCAGTGCCGAGCTCTCTCCAATACCAAGTGTTAACGGTAATAATCCTAAAATAGACGATAAACTGGTCATCAGGATGGGGCGGATACGATTTTGTCCTGCCTGGATAATTGCTTCCCGAAGCGGACTTCCCTGCTCTTTGAACTGGTTGATGGCATCGACCAATAGAATGGAATTGCTTACAGCAATACCGCCTAACATAATGATACCGATATAAGCCATAATGTTGAGCGACATCCCCAAAATAAAGAAAGCCCAGATAGAACCAGCCCCTGCCAATGGAATGGTTAACAAAACGGTAAAAGGATGAATAATCGATTCGAACTGAGAGGCCATTACCATATAAACCAATACAATCGACAGGATTAATGCAAAACCAAGACTTGCCATCGCTTCCTTTCGTTTTTCTTCCTCGCCGGTTACTTTTATTTGATATTCGGCAGGAGGAGTTATACCTGCCAACTTGCCCTTTACCTTGGAAATTACTTTGTCGAAGGCTACGTTCCCGGCAATATCAGCCGTAATAGATCCAATACGGCTTTGATTATTGCGGAGTAACTGCTTGGGAGAAACAGACTTTTCGATGCGGGCTATTTCATAGAGTGGCACTTGCTTATCGCCGCTTTTCAGTATAATGGAATTAAACTCCGACAGACTGATGTCGGGTAGCCGAACCGTGATATCGTTTAACTCCCCGGAATTATCGAATTTTCCTGCACTCTTCCCCATCAGCATATCTTTTAGCTGCGAGGTAATACTCTCGGCAGTGAGGTTATACATGGCGGCTTTATAGCGGTCTATAACCACGTCAATTTCCGGGGCTCCTTCTTCAATACTGGTTTTTAGGTTATAAATCTCCGAAATGTCTGATAAACTTTGTTTAATGGTGGTGGTTATTTCATCCAGCACCTTTATGTCTTTGCCTTTTACCTCCACTACAAGCGGCGACTCTTCCGTTCCCAGAGTCGATTGAAGGGCAGTTTCGTCGCGAATCAGTGAAATCTCGGCATCGGGAATTTTTTGGGTAATTTCGCCAATACGAGCAATTATTGCCTCCGATTCTTTTACAGCTTCGGGTTTTAACCTAATTTTAACGGTTGCGGTATTTTCATTCTGAAAAACTGTTTTTTCGGAAGTGGCATTTTCAGCAGGCCCAATCTGACAATAGATGTTTTCAGCTTTATCTTTCAGGGTTTCCGAAAGCATGGCTTCGAGATTTTTCACCACTCCTTCAGTACGTTCCAACTGTGTCCCTTCTTTTAGTTTGATATCGAGACTAAATTCATTGGTGCCACTTTTCGGAATAAATTCGCTGCCTACATAAGGAAGAATCAATATTGTAGCTACAATTAACAGAAGCGAAAGGAACAAAACCATTTTCCGATAGTGGAGTACACGCGAAATAAAACCCGCATACCACTTAAATTGCAATGCATTGGTGGCAGTAATCTTTGGTTTTTTATGATACATCCGGAAGAACAACATGGGAATTACCAGGATAGCAATAAACAACGAAACTACCTGCGAAAAAGCTACTGTCCATGCCTGATCCTTGAATAGTGCCCCCGAAGCTCCATGTAAATATACGATGGGTAGAAATACCACAATGGTGGTGATGGTGGAGGAAATAATCGGCCCTCCCACTTCGGAAGTTCCTTTTATGCAGGATTCTTTAACCGAATGCCCCATTTCGAGGTTTCGGAAAATATTTTCGAGGATCACAATCGCATTATCGACTAACATCCCTGCCCCCAGTGCCAGTCCTCCAAGCGTCATAATATTTAAGGTGAGGCCATAAAAATACATAAGGGTAAATGTAGCAACTATGGATACTGGCAAAACAAAACTTACAATGAGCGTAAGGCCCACTCTCCTCAGAAAGAAGAACAGCACTATAATGGAGAATAAAGCGCCTATTAATGCGCTGTATTTAAGCTCATCGATGGCACTGCTGATAAACTTCCCCTGATTTTGCACTACCACAAACTGGTAGCCGGGTAGCGCTTTTTTAATGGTTTCGAGCGATTTGTTCAGCTCTTCGACCGCTTTAACGGTATTGTAACTCGTTTCCTTATAAATTGCCAATCCGGCACAACGTTGCCCATTGATGCGAACAATGTTACCGGGTTTTTTATTTTCAAAACTTACATTGGCAACATCTTTTAAAAATACCGGGACTTTCTGATTTACATTTCCTGCCTGGGAAGTTACAGCGGAAGGTATGGCAGAGGCATTCTGAGTTCCCTGTTTATATGTGATCACAATATTGTCGAGATCGTGCTCGCTCATGAGGAGCGATGTACCTTTAATAATATATCGTTTGCCCATTTCCACAATACTTCCTCCCGAAACATTGCGGTTCATACTCATAATTTGCTGAACCAGGTTATCGGCAGTTAAACCGAAGGCAGCCAACCGGTATGGGTCGGTTTCTATTACAATTTCTTTTTCCTGGGTACCGGTAATTTTTACATCGGCAACTCCTTCGAGACGTATGAGTTCATTGCGGATATAATTTTCGCCAATTTTACGCAGCTCGTTCATATCGGTAATTTCGGGATGAAAAAGTGCAATAAGCATTACCGGAGATGCATTGGGATCGTGCTGGGTAATGGTGAAATTTTCAATATCCGAATTTTGGCTGTAGGGAGTCAGTGCTTTTTGAATATCCAAAAATGCTTCGTCCATATCGGTGCCCCAGGTAAATTCTACTTTTACCCTTGCAGTGCCTACCATACAAACCGACGAAACCTGGGTTACCCCTTTTAAACGGATTACCTGCGATTCAATCCCCTCCACAAATTGTTTTTCGATTTCTTCAGGAGGCCGTTCTCCCGCTTTGAGTTCAACAAATACCCGGGGGGCATTTAATTCGGGAAATAAGTCCACGCTCAGCTTGCCGAGTGAAATATATCCCAGCAGCAACGTTCCGATAATAATCATCGAAATTGATACAGGATATTGGACTGCGAATTGTACTAATTTCTTCATAATTAAGATTTCCCTATTTCATTTCTTTCACTGCCGAACGGTCGCGCAAGGTTTCAAACCCCTTGGTAACCAAGCGTTCTTTAATTTTTAAACCTGATACAATCTGGACTTCCTTTGGATTTTCGAGGCCAAACTGAACAACCCGCTCATAGGCAATTCCCTTTTCGACCACAAAAACGGTGTTTCCGCGTTGTTTTGAGAGAATTACATCTTTTGCAATTACAATGGTATTATTGGCCGATGCAGCGATAATTTCTCCTTTGGCATACATCCCCGGGCGAAGTTGTAATTTGGGGTTATTAATAACCACAATCCCCTTGTAAGAGCGGGTGTCGGCATCAATAGCCGGAGAAAGCTGAGACAGGGATCCTGTTAAGGTATCGTTGGGAAGGGTATAATTGGTAACTCTTACCAACTGACCAGCTTTTGTGGCATCCATAGTTTTTTCGGGGAGGTTTATTTCCATCTGGAGCTTGCTGTAATCCATAATTTTTACCAACGACACATTGGCATCAATTTTCACTCCGGGGGTATAATAAGGTAAATCGACAATTACTCCCGTAAACGGAGCTTTCACATGCATTTTCTGAAGCCGAAGCAGAGCGTCTTCGTACGAATATTTAGCATTGATATAATTGATCTCGGCAGTTTTAACGTCGCTCTGTGTTACACCGCCTTTCTCGAAAAGAGATTGCTGTTTTTCGAAAACTTGCTTTGTAATGTCGAGGTTAATCTTTTGAGACGATAATTTGATGTTGTTTTCGTACTCCTTGTCTTCCAAAAGTATTATTTCCTGCCCTTCGCGAACATTATCGCCCAAAGCAAAAGGCCTTCCGGTGGTAGGATTTGTTTGCAGGAAATAATTACCGGTCATATCGGCTTTTATTTGTACTTCCTTGGTGGGTTTAACACTTCCGGTAATATCTATGTATTTCTCAATGGAACGTGGCTTTATTTCGGTAACAGTAACCGGAACCGTAATGTCTTTGCTTAAATCGACCTGTTTTTGGTTGCAGGCTGCCAGAATGGTGATGGCAATAAGGAAAAGTATTGAGTTTTTCATGATATAAGTGGGTTGCTAGGTTTTTAGATATTGATTAAGATTAGTTATAGTAAATTGGAAATATATTCATTATGATAACTTAATTAAAAAAGAAAGATATGTAACTAATAATACATTGATAATATACTGTAATTTAAATTGACACTTATTTAGGTAAGTTACAAAATAAGCCCGTAGGGCTGTCATCTCGGTAGCACAAGTCAAAACCAATTTAGAAACCCCGTATGGGGTGAAATAGGAATTTCGTATGGTTCTAGAAATCATCTTCATAAAATTCAAATAAATATTTATCATCGTACTCAATGTCAAATTTTTGAAGCATTAATAAATACTCTTCTTTAAACGATCTACTTTTGTGATGATTTTCCTGATTTTCTATATAGTTAATAACATCCGAACGCTGTGACCTAGCATACGAGAATGCTCCAAACCCTTCTTGCCATTGAAATTTACCAGGAACCCATTTCTTTTCACTTATGAAATTTGATGAGTTGTTTTTTATATCTCTAACTAAATTAGATAAAGCCATTGATGGGTCAAGCCCAACTAATATATGAATATGGTTTGGAACGCCATTTATTGCCAATAGTTTATTCTTCTTATTTTGAATAATACCGGTCATATATCGATACAATTCATTTAGATTTTTTTTGTTGATATAATTGCCTTTCCCTTTAACGGCAAATACAATTTGAATGGTAATTTGGGTGTAGGTATTAGCCATTAAACTGGAATTTAAATAAGATGTCATGCCTACGGCATTCTAATTGCAATAATATACTCTTATGTTCTACCGATATTTCACACCTACGGTGTTTTAAAGTATAGAATTCCATAATTTACGGTTTACCTTCTTCCTTATTCATATTCTCCAGTATTTCTTTCGGAACAAACGTAGAGTTGTTTTCGAAATCCCAAAGCGACTGAATTTTCATGTTCAGCAGCTCAAGTTTATAGCTGATAAGGCTATTGGCCAAATTCATCTTTTTTTCGGACAATTGATTCTGATACCGGTTAAGGTCCATACTGGTAAGGTCGCCGTTTATATATCGCTCAAGGTTAATTTCGTAGGTTAATTGTGCATTTTTTTCGTTCTGCTTGGCTAAATCAATTTGCATATCGAGGTTTTGAAGGCTCCGGTAAGTTTGACGAATTGCAAGCTCCACATTGGTGCGTTCATTCGAAAGGTTTATTTCTTCAATTTTAATTCCTGCCTCGGCTGCTTTAATACGCGATTTACGTTCGCCCCAATCCCAAATAGGTATATTGAAAGTAACCATAACCTGGGGGCTGCGGGTTGGTTTATCGTATATATTTGGAAGATGGGGATCTTCGCCAAATAACCCTACCGAAAGATCAACACTTCCGGCAAATTCGTTGATCGATTTTGCCATAGTAAGCTGGTCGTTACTATTTTTAATATTTATTTCGCGTTGTTTTAGCTCCATACGGGTCTCTAGGCCATTTTGAATGGCTTTGCCCATTTCAACTGTTACTTTTGAAAACTCGATGTTTGCCAGGATATCAAATTCTTCGCTCAACGGCATACCGATATATTGACGGAAATCGTCTTTAGCATTTTCCAGGTCGACCTGTTTATTCTGTAGGTTCGATTCGCTGGTAGCCAGGTTAAGTTCGGCCTGAAGAAGTTCTTCTCTGGCCGACAAACCTCCTTCAACCTTGCTTTTAATAATTTCGTAACTGATTTTCTGGTTCTTTAATTCATCCTGTGCAATGGTGAGCGCCATTTGACGCTGATACACGCTGTAAAAAAACATACTTACCTGTTTTTCGAGGTACAAACGCTGTATGGCATAGCTTAACGTGGCATTTTCGAGCGAAAGCTTCAACTGGTTTATCTCCATTTTCAGTTTGTTATAGGTAAACAATGGCTGTGTAAGATTTAAATACAGATTATTGCTATATCCCCTTGAACCAGTTGAAACGATAGAATTACTTGCAACATCGAAATGTTCACTATATGCATCTTTAAATTCCATACGATTTTGAAGACTAATGCGCCCATCGGTAAATAAAATAGGTTGTGAAACGCTTAGATTACCATATACTTTCTTCGTCTCGTTGGTATAGTATTTCGAAAAATAATCGTCAAACACCCGTCCTTGCGAATAGTCAAATGGTGTGACATCAAATTTTATTAACGACTTGGTAGCAGATTCCCTTGCCTTTAAGTTTTCCTTGCTAATGGTCATATTGAGCTCCGATTTTATTATTTCGGGACTGTTTTTAATGGCAATGCCCATCGCATCGTCCAAAGTAAGCGTCTTTTGGGCAAAGCTATTGGAGAATACAAATAATAACAGAGCTATAAATGAGCTTTTTTTCAGAAGTGATTTTAGTTCGGGATTCATATGAATAGAATATTTGAGTCGTTTTTATTTTTACTATTTACTTATTACCCATTTTACGGCATCGGCAAAAATCATATTGCCATTTGTTAGGTTTGATAGTTCAACTTTTGCGGAATCGGAAGTAAAGGTGAAAGTTCCCAGGGATATCCAACCATTTTCTTCATTATCGCTGCTTCGTTTTATTTTTTCTGCTCCACCATCGTGGAAAACTGTTAAATTGTATTCGGGAGATTTATTATTCCGTTGCCATCCAAAATTTGCCTTATCCAGATAAAAGTAAACATCATACGTTGTTTTTTCAGGTAAGCGGGCCTTCCAGGAGATAGTGCGTTCGCCGTTTCCACCTCGTGTGTAATAAGCTGAATGGATATAGCTCCCGTTCAGGGAAGAATGAAGAACAGCTTTCCATTCAGCGGGAGGGTTCCATGAGCGTATGGGTGAATAGGGATATCGGGGCTGATCACCTTTTTTTATGATCGATTTTAGATACGCCCGATCGCCTGTTTGGTTTACTGAAAAACCAGGATCTTCGTTATCCACTATAATCTCATTATCTTTTTTAGCATCGGAAATAAACGGAACTTCTTTAATCGTATCTAACACGGCAACATTGCGGGTTTCACTAAACCCGGTGAAATCGTATTTCAAATTTGTGGGAAGGTTTTTTGAGATGTGTGTTACCAACGACATCCTTGTTGGCTCTGTATCGAAAATATACCCCACCTCTCGTGATGATTGCGCCGGAAGGAAGATTTTCCGTGAAAAATCGTCCTTAAAATCATCCCGTTCCCACCATTCTTCGTTTCGCTGGTCGCGGTTGGGATTATTTAATTCGATGCTTAACGTAACAATTCCATCACTTTTCTCGGGGTTGGAAACGGTAAAACGGATTTGAAATTTTGTAGCTTCTCCGGCAACCACTTTATACGAACTGATGTTATCAATTAAAAAGCCTGGAGATGTTTTCTGGGTATACCAGTTTTGAATATAAGGGGCAAGGTCAAATTTATATTTCGATTCAAAAACTGAACTTAATTCCTCATAATATAAAGGTTTATGAGTATGATTTTTTATCAAGCCATAAAGGAGCGAGTCTAGCCCGGCCTCTCCATACTTTGCCCGCAGCACATTAAAGAGGTGCTTCCCTTTACTAATCATAATATCCCGCAATAACAAAGGGTTTCGTTCGTCCTTAATGGGAGGTATTCCGGCTGACAACAATTCTTTTAACGACGACCTGTTAAGTTCCAAATTTATCTTTTCGTCCTTACTTAACCCTTCGTACCATTGCGAATTGGAACTGAAATTGTTATTCCGCTCCATCACATACGCCTCAAAAGCAGTATTTAATATTGGCCAGGTATCGGATTTAAGCTGGGTTATAAAACTGTAGTATAAAGGAAACAGGGAATAAGTAGTCCAGTTCACCGTCTCGAAATCGTAATAATGACCTTGCTTGGCAATAAAATTATTCCGCACAAGATCCTTTAACATCCGGGATTCGATTTCTACCGAAAGCGCTTCCTGATTGTTCCTTTTCATTTCTTTTTCAATGCGAACCTTTCTTGTTTTAAAATCCGAATCGTCAAATAATACCCCCTTTTCGGGGTAAAGAATCATTTCAGGCTGCATAGCATCGCTGGTATAGGAATATTCATGGTTATCCAATGCAAAATGAACAGGTACTTCGGCCAGGGTTAGTCGTTTAAAAGGATAAGGCAAGCCCAAGTTTAATTCATATTCTTTTTTCAGTTCCCGTATTAAGAATGGCAATGTATCTGCAATATTTTTAAAACCTGGTTCAAAATATTCATCACCTTTAATCGTGAATAAGTTATATTCCAGCGAGTCTACTTTTAAACTATATTTTTTATAGTTGCCAATTACCAGGCTTATTTTAGATAATGGATATTCCGGCTTGAATTCAAAAACCCCTTTTTGAGGCTGAGATATTTTCCCCTGCGAAATAGCAGTAAGGTTGGGCGTAGTTTTTACTTTTAAGGTATATAGGGCAAAATCGCTGTTAAAAAACATTGGTTTTGTGGAGGAATATCCAACCCCTGAGATTGGATACCAGAGCGATTCGCTTGTAAGGCATACATAGTTTTTCTGCAAAAATGCATAGGACTTGCGCAGGGTAAAAACTTCGAGGTTAAAATTGTCTTCATATGTTTTGGGATCCTTATCGAGAAAGCAGATATTCTCATCGATTACCCCCTCGTACTGGAATGAAAGATGCAATTTGTCATGAGGCTGAAGTGGGCTCGTTAAGGGTACAATAATAAGTTGAATGTTTCTTTTAAAAGATAAGGATTGACCGTTGACGGATATTTTATTCAGGAGCAATCCGGGATTTAAACTAAAAAAAAGCGTATCCAGCGATTGAGTAGTTTGATTTTCAATTTCGAGATTGGCCTCAACCGCTATTTGATTTTCCCTGTGCTCCAGATTTATGGAATAGGCTGTAACAGTTGCCCTTGGAGAGGTAGCAAATTGGTTGTTTATTGCCAGTGCACTTTGTCTGAAAGCACTTGCCGTTTGCTTTATATCCAGATATTTGTATACAGTTAGACCTCCCAACAAAAAAAAGAAAATCCCGATATACAAGGGCACTATTGCCAGTTTTGGGTTCTGCGGTAACCGTTGTAACAGATATATGGTCATAGCAATAAGTCCGATTCCCAGAAACAGGTATATGCACCGATGGATAATAATCTCGGTAAAATTGCCAAAACCACTAATAGATGAGTACATCATGGGAACTTGATAGGCAATATAATCGAATAAATGAAAAGCCTTTTGATTGAGGTAAAAGATGCTTAGTGCAATGTAGCCAAGTAAAATAATAAATGTTACCGCCTGGTTTTTTACCAGCACCATCATAAAAAACGAAAGGCCAAGAATAAAAACTAGTGTAGGAAGGCTAATCAGTAACGGATAAGCAAGATAAAACACAACGTTTTGTGATGAGGCGGTACTTAAAAAGGAAAAACCAATCCCCATAAGCAACACCAGCAGATTAAGAACAAAAAATACGGAAAGGATTCCCAGGGTTTTACCAATAATATATTGCCCGTTGGACATCGATCGGGCATAAATTACTTCAACGGTGTCGTTTTTACGGTCCTGCTTTAAGAATTCAGAAGCAAGAAAAACGGCAACAATGGCTTGCCCCAAGTTCAAAATAATTAAATTAGCATAAGGGATAGAAGCCCCGAGAGCACGGTATATCCAGGGAGCGCCGCTCGATTGTAGGTTCATGGCAACATTAAAAATCCCCAAACCAACAATTGAAAGCCCGACAAAAATCCTAAAAAACCAACTGCGCAGTAGTGTCCGCATTTCGTATCTGGCAATGGTCCGTATGAGATGAAACGTCATAAATGTTTAATTTCTATTGGTCAATAAACGATTCCATAAAATATACATAAGCATGCTCCAGGTTTGGTTCTATTTCAATTGCACCTGCATAGGCGAAATTTTCGGCCACCAACTGAATTTCCCATCCATCGGCGGATGGAATTGTAGAAGTGATAGCATATTTTTCTTTCATCAAATCGTAATCTATTCCCGAAACCTGCACTTGCCAAACGTGTCCCCGCGCCTTATCAATAAGCGCTTCGGGCGATCCGTTAAATTTTAAAAATCCATTGCTGAGCAACGCTAAATCGCGACAAACACTCGAAATGTCACCAACAATATGTGTGGAAAGGATAATAATAATTTCCTTTTGACTGAGTTCTGAAAGAATATTCCGGAAGCGGATCCGTTCTTCGGGATCCAAACCGGTAGTGGGCTCGTCGACAATAATGATTTTTGGATCTGCAATCAATGCCTGGGCAATACCCAATCGGCGTTTCATCCCTCCCGAAAGCTTATTGGCTTGCCGGTCGCGCGCATCGAACAACCCAACTTTTTCGAGCCATTCGTCAACTTTTTGCCTGCGTGTTATTTTGGAATTTAACCCAGCCAGGCCGGCAGCATAATCTAAAAACTCCCATGTTTTTAAATTGCTGAAAAAACGAAAATCCTGTGGCAAATAACCCAGCATCTTACGGATTTCGCCCCGTTCTTTCATTAAATCATATCCGTCAATTTTAACCGATCCTCCCGAAGGAGTGGACAATGTTACCAAAATACGCATCAAGCTCGATTTACCTGCTCCATTTGGACCAAGTAACCCAAACATGCCATTTTCGATACTCAGGTTGATGTCGGATAGGGCATGCTTGCCATTCGAATATACTTTATTAAGTCCGGTAATTTCTATTTTCATAGAGAGGGATTATAAATCCTATCCATTCGGTATCTTGTTACCATGACCGAAAAGGTTAAGCAATTATTTTGGTGGTAAGGCATAAAACTGGTTTTGCGCAGTTGTTAAAAGTGAGTTATATAATGAGACGCTGAATTATTAAAAAAATTACAAAAAATGTATACTTTTTTTTAAATATTTTATTTGTGGCTATTAAGCAAGTTTCGGAAGTTTTTAGATAGAAAGCAAATTTATTTGGGTGGAGTTAAAATTAGTAAACCTTAAACTAACCAACATGCATAATTTCCATCTGTAATATCAAGGTTAAAATGAAATTATTATGTAGTTTTGAATACAATTTTATCATTTTTTATTGTCGAATATGGTTGAAAATAAGACAAATGCTGGTCAGGGTCTAGGAATCGCAGGACTAGTTTTGGGAATAATTGCCCTCATGGTATGTTTTATTCCATGTATCGGAATATTTGCTATTGTTCCAGGTTTAGTTGGCATAACGTTAAGCGCTATTGCCTATAACCAGGCTATAAAAGGGAATGGCTTGCGTGGTTTAATAATTGCAGCCCTGGTAATTTCAATTTTAGGAAGTTCGGTAGCATTGCTTCAAGGGGTTATTGTTTCGACTGTTGGAAAGAATGGCGATAAGTGGATTAATATGTTTGATGACAAAGTTGAAAGAGAAACCGGAAAAACAATTGATGAAAACATTGAAGACATTGGTGATCAGGTTGGTTCCGAGATGGAGGATGTACTCAATAAACTGGAAAACGTAGACGATAGTATCCATATCGATATTAAAATTGGCAAAAAACTATCGGATGAAGAGTTTGAGAAGCTAATGATAGATTATGAAAATCTGATAAAAGAAACTATAAAAATATCTGAAAAGAGTAAAAGTGGAGAATCGGAGGCAGCTATTCACTACTCGAAACTGGCACTTAAACTGGCTGCGGTTCATGCTAAACTACTGGCCACCTCTCCTAATCTCTCCAAAGAACAACACCGCAAACTGGAAGAGATTAATAATAAATATAAAAAGGAATTAAACGACCTCAAAAATTAAACGGGGAGCTTTTTATTATTTCATTTAATAACCTTAAAATTTGTCGACAAAGGGGTATGCGATATTCAATAGTGTATTTATAGCGCTGATAGTTGGAATCTTTGTATACAGCTTCTTTATTCAATCAGATACTGAAACTATTAAATGTGTGCATAAGCAGTATTTAGGTATAAACTGCCCATCGTGCGGACTTACCAGAAGTTTTAGTGACATTTTACATCAAAACATTCCTGCTGCCAGAGAGAATAATATTTTTGGTTTACGTCTATTCCTATTCTTCTCAATACAATTATCCCTGCGAATAGTTTTCTTGCTTATTGTGCACTTCTTTTCCGGAATTATAAAAATTATAGTTAAAATAGATTGGATAATTTCAAGTGTACTATTTCTGATTTGTTTTTACCCGTTTATTTTCTCCACATTCAATCTGTTCTACAAAATACTGATAACAAGTAACTAAACCTCTGATTGGATAAAAAAAATAGGAAAGGGTAATCACTACACTCTCCTATTTGTGTTTTAAACTAATGCAAAAAATGCATTAGAAAACCTTAGTATTAACTTAACCGCTACAAAAATAGAAAAAAAAATTTACACTTCTTCGATTATATTAATTTATGATCACATCCAATTTGTTTGATAACCAATTCGAAAAATGAAAATATCAGGCTTTTTTACAGACTTTTTGTGCAATTGGATTTTTTCACGTAGGTTTGGAACGATTATACCTACAAATTGACTACTAATAAAACAGACGATGAAGCATTAATGGCTTCCCTAATAAAGGCAGGGGATAAGCATGCTTTTAGGGAATTCTATAACCTTTACGCTACCAAAATATTTAGCTTCTCGCGTTCGTATCTTAAATCCAAATCAGAAGCCGAAGAGCTTGTTCAGGTGGTATTTGTAAAATTGTGGGAAGGACGTAATGAAATAAAGGAATACCTATCGATCCGAAGCTATCTGTATAAAATTACAGTGAACCATATTTATAACATTCTAAAGCGCCGGCATTTTCAGGTTGACCAAACTGATGCCGATCCTTTTTCCGAAAAACATGACAATACTACCCTCGACCAAATATATTACAGTAACCTGAAGGAAAGTATTGACAATTTAATAGAACAGTTACCCGAACAGCGTAAAATTATTTTTAAACTAAGCCGGTTCGAAGGATTATCGCACGAACAAATAGCCACGAAACTCCAATTATCAGTCCGAACCGTCGAAAGTCAGGTATATAAAGCCATTAAGTTTTTGAAGGAAAATCTGAAGAATGATTTTTTATAGTTTCGCATCCCCCTTTAATTTGGCTAATCAATTTGTTATTTGAAATATTTGAACAATATTAAATTGTCCTTTATATAGAATATCACTAGAATTTAATGGCGGGATATTTTTGGGCTTGAAGTCTGAACTAAAATCAAAGTGTATTTTGGGTATGAAGATCAAAGAAAAAAGTAAATAAATCAACTTTCCCCTTTTGCCTTCCGACTTCCGACTTCGGTCTTCTGACTTTCTGACTTTCTGATAAAAAAGCACCTCTCAAAAATAAATATTTAAACCGGGTAAGTAGTTACCCCAATTCGATTGTATTACTAAAAACAAAAATCGCAAAATGAGTTTGAACGATTTAAACGACGGGTTTGAACGATACTTAAACCAGAACTTCTCAGTAGATGAGCAAAGGCAATTCTTTAGCTGGCTTGCTAAGGAAAATAACGAAGAAAAAGTGAAGCAGTTTTTATTTGATCGATTGAATAGTTTTTCGGCCAATACCGAATTAAAAGACGTTGATTTCGATAGTATTTATAATAATATTATTGATGAAATTGGTGTTTCCGATAAAACTGCCCCAAGCTTTGCCATACGCCTGAAACAAGCAGGTATATCCATTTTAAAAGTGGCTGCCATTGCAGTAATTGTTCTGTTTTCGACTTTTTTTATCCATAAAATAGTAACTTCAAAAAAACAACAAGTTCTGTCTTTAGCTTACTACGAAGTAAGAGCCCCAATGGGCGCAAAAACAGAAATTACCCTGCCCGATGGATCTCATGTTTGGCTAAATGCCGGCAGTAAAATAAAATACAATTCGGGTTTTAGCATTCAAAACCGAAATATAAGTCTCGATGGCGAAGCATTTTTCAAGGTTGCAAAAAACAATGTAATTCCATTTATTGTAAAAACCTCCGATATAGATATTAAAGCTGTTGGAACTGCCTTTAATGTAAAAGCATATAGCGACGAGGGAACCATTGAAACGACGCTTGTGGAAGGTAAAATTGCTATTATACAAAGCGGTAAAACAATTACTTCGAGCAGTGAATTTTTTCTGGAACCAAATCAGAAAGCCACGTTTGTGAAAGAAAAAACCACGTTTGACCTTACCGATGTTCGTAAATTTAAAGAAGAACTTCCTCCGCAAATAAAGGTAGAAACCGGTAAAGTGTATATAAACCCGAAAGTAGATCCAACTTCGAATATCGCCTGGAAAGAAAACCAAATGATTATTCGCGGCGAAGCCATGGAAAGTCTGGTTATAAAATTGGAGCGGAAATACGATGTGGAAATTGAAATTGAAAGCGATTATGTGAAAGATTACCGCTTTAGCGGAACCCTCGACGACGAAACCCTGCAACAGGTTTTGGATGTGATTAAACTTTCAGCTCCAATTGATTATACTATTGAAGGAAAGCTTGTTACCATAAAAGAAAACAGTATATTAAAGAAGAAATTTAAGCGCTACTTAAAAGACAATAATTAATACCAATTATACAGATGTCAAATTTAAATGTGTATATGCCTATGACGTAACAAAAACAAGGGAAGCAGCTGTAGCGGCAACCACTTCCCCTAAAATTAACAATTAAACTCGAATATTGCTGGCGATTGTGCGCTAACACCCAAACCGGCAATGTATTGTCTAACTATTAACTATTCAAAAGTATGAAAAAGAAATGGATTACTAACAACCTTTCTTCAAAAAGGCAACTAAACAAACTACTACGTGTTATGAAGATTGCAACTTTACTAACTATCGCCTGTACGTTGAACATTTATGCTTCGGTATATTCCCAAAACGCAAAGTTCAGCTACGATTTTCGCGGAAAAACAGTCCGCGAAGTGTTTACAATCCTCGAAAAGAACAGCAAATTCAGGTTCTTTTACAACGACAATTTTAACTATATCGACCAAAAAGTGGATATAGTCGCAGAAGATCAAAATGTCGAAGAAATTCTTTCAAAAATGCTTTCGTCATCAGAAATGACCTATCGGGTACTCGATAATAACCTGGTAGTATTAACTCCACTCGAAAGCATGCAAACGCTAAAAGTAAAAGGGAAAGTTACGGATGCCGCAGGGCAATCACTTCCCGGGGTAAACATAATTGTAAAGGGATCAACCATTGGAACTACCTCGGATATGGATGGTAATTATGCACTAGAAGTCTCCGATCCAAATAGCATTTTGGTATTTTCCTATATTGGTTATACTGGCCAGGAAATCCCCCTTCAGGGAAGAAATGTGATTGACGTATCGTTAGGGGAGGATATTAAAAGCCTCGATGAAGTAGTGGTTGTAGGCTATGGAACTCAATCAAGGCGTGAAATATCCGGTTCGGTAACCAATATCACCTCGAAAGATTTTAATAAAGGGTTGACATCCAATGCTGCCGACCTATTACAAGGTAAAGTCGCCGGTTTGGTTATTACTAAAGGAAACGGTGATGTAACCAGCGATGCAACCATCCGATTACGCGGAACATCTTCCTTAACCGGTAGCAGCGCTCCATTTGTGGTTATTGATGGTGTTCCTGGTGGTGACTTGAATTCGGTTGCACCACAGGATATTGAATCCATCAGTATTTTAAAGGACGCATCTTCTGCCGCTATTTACGGTTCACGTTCTGCTTCAGGGGTTATCCTGATTACTACCAAAAAAGGCTCTGCCTCAAATACCAGGATAAACTACGAAGGCTATGTTGCTTTTGATCAGGTTACCAACAAACCTGAATTATTAAATGGTGCTGAGTGGCGTAAATACGCCAGTGATAACAGTAAAGATATTACCGGAATGGATTTGGGTGCTGATACCGATTGGTTTGGTGAAATTATGAGAACTGGTGTTACTCAAAACCATAGCTTATCCCTTTCAGGAGGTGCCGAGAAACATAATTATGTTGCTTCAGTTGCCTATATGGATCGTCAGGGTGTTGTTATAGGAAACGATATGAGTAGAGTAAATGCCCGCTTTTCTTTTAGTCAGCGTGCCATTAATGATAAATTACTGGTAACTTTTACCGGAAATGCAATTATGGGCGAAAATAGTCCAACTGACAGACAAAATTTTATTTTGGCCTATAACACTATTCCGGTAGTGCCAGTTAAACTTGCCGATGGAACATGGTACGATTCCAAAGATTTTGACCAGGGCAATCCTGTTCGCAATATTGAGTACAACAAAAGAGAAAACAAATCGAACCAGTTTTATGGGAACTTCAAAGCTGATTACGAACTTATAAAAGGACTTAACGTTGGAGCCAGTGTTTTCCGCGAAAGAAGAACGAACGATTGGGGATTGTATAATAATTCGACCACCGAAAGAGGCCGCAACGATCAGGGATATGCTCAACGTGAAGCTAAAGTATGGGATAGAAGCCTGTTTGAATATACTGCCAGATACCAGAAAAGTATCAACGATGTTCATAATTTAGGTTTATTAGCAGGTTATTCATGGGAAGAAACTAGCTACGAAATGCAGGGTGCACAGAATCGCCAATTTGGTACCGATTTATTAGGGTATGATAATCTTCAGGCTGGCGAAAACATTCAATCGGGAGACGTTTATTCGCAACGAAATATGTCTCGTCTTATCTCATTTTTCGGTAGAGCAACTTATAACTTTGATGAGAAATATGTTTTTGCTACAACTATTCGCAGAGATGGTTCTTCCAAATTTGGTAAAAACAATAAATGGGGTATTTTCCCTTCATTTTCTGCTGCCTGGAATATCTCGAAAGAGAATTTTTTAAACAGTGTAAGTGCGGTTAATGATCTTAAGTTCCGCGTTGGTTATGGTGTTACCGGTAACCAAGATGGTTTGGATCCATACCGATCGTTAAATTTATATGGCCGCTCCGGCGAATATTATAACGATGGAAAATGGTTTAGTGCCTATGGTGTAACTCAGAATGCCAATCCAAATCTGAAATGGGAAAAAACAGCGATGTTTAATATAGGTTTAGATTTTGGAGTTTTAAATAATCGCCTTTCAGGTACTTTGGAATGGTATAATAAAAAGACATCTGATCTGCTCTATACATATAATGTTCCTGTTCCTCCATACCAATTCAATAAATTAATTGCCAATGTTGGAGACATGGAAAATAAAGGGATCGAAGTACTTTTAAATATTGTACCTGTTCAATCAAAAGATTTTCGCTGGACAATTAACCTGAACTTTGCACACAACGAAAACGTGGTTACAAAACTATCGAACAATGAGTTTAAAACAGATAGAATTAAATCCGGTTCAGCATTTATCCGTGGTGGATCAAATACGACTACCCATATATTGGAAGAAGGAAAAGCATTTGGAACATTCTTTGGATATAATTGCGAAGGATTAGATGCCAATGGAAAGTACATCTTTACCGATCAAAATACTGATGGTAAAATTGATGATAAAGATCAAACCTATCTAGGTTCCGCTCAGCCTAAGCTAACTTATGGCTTTAACAATACCCTAAATTATAAAAATTGGGATCTTTCGTTCTTCTTTAGAGGAGTTTATGGAAACAAGGTTTTGAATTACAGCAGAATGTCGTTTGCTACTACCCAGTGGCTGATGGGAGCTAATGTACTGAAAGAATCATTAACCAATGGATTAAAAGATTCTCCGGTATATAGTAATTACTATATTGAAGACGGATCTTTCCTAAGATTAGAAAACTTGACCCTCGGTTATAATTTCAATACCGAAAAAATCAAATGGATGAAAAGCTTAAGATTGTATGCAGTTGGTCAAAATTTATTTGTATTGACTAAATACCAAGGGTTAGATCCTGAAGTTGATATGAATGGCTTTGAACCAGGTGTTGAAGGCAGGGATTATTATCCAAAATCCAGGACTTTTATGATGGGTGTGAGTATTAGTTTCTAACATTAAATTAATAGGAAATATGAAAAAGTTATATATAATAATTATTGGACTAGTTGTACTCCCTTGGATGCAATCGTGTACCGATCTTGAAGAAACGGTTTATGACCAAATCCCAACCGATCAATTTGGTAAAAACTCTAAAGAAATAGCCTCCTTAGTAGCACCAATCTATAATTCCGTGCGGAATTACAGAGGCTGGAATAATCGCCATTTAGTAGATATGGCAGCCGACATGCAGGTCACGCCAACCCGAAAAGGGGGAGACTGGTGGGATGGTGGTCAGTTTATGTACACCAAACAACATACCTGGACAACCAATAACGTATCGCTAATAACCGGGCTTTATAACGATATTTATGGCAGCATAACTACTTGTAATAAAGTTTTAAAGATGGTAGAAGGCATGGCCGATTTGGTTGGAAAAGATCAAATAATAGCCGAGATAAGAGGTGTACGTGCATTTTGGTATTATGTATATGTTGATAATTTTGGACAAGGCCCATTGGTAACCGACTTTGCCGACACCGAACTACCTACTTCTTCCAGTCGTAAGGTGCTCTATGAATTCGTGATCTCCGAATTGAATGCTATAAAAGATCAACTTCGGGAAGATGTAAACTCGGCCTCGTATGGTAAATTTACAAAGGGTGCTGCTTATTCATTATTGGCAAAAATGTACCTGAATGCTGGAGTTTGGAATCCTGACGGAGGGACCAAATGGAACGAATGTATTGCCGCCTGCGATGTTGTGTTAGGCTTACCCTATGTTTTAGAGCCCGATTGGAAAAAAACTTTCCAGGTAAAGAATGAGGACTCCAAAGAAATAATTTTCCCGGCTGTTTTTAAAGCTGTTAATGGAGGTAATAATTTAGCCAATGCCACGCTCCACTACCTAGATGCCACTGCCCTTGGCTTAAATATTGGCCCCTGGAATGGCTTATCTGCTGACCCAAATTACGTAAAGGAATATGATGCAGACGACAAACGTCTTGGTTGGTCATTTTTAATTGGCCCTATGCTCGATCCTGTAACTGGTCTGGTTATTAAAACTGCCCATGGCCGTGATTTGAATCATACCATTGATATAACCATGAACGAAGCAACTGCTACAAACTGGGGATGGTGTAATCAGGAAGATGGTGCCCGGTGCTACAAATGGGAAATCCCTAAAGGGCTTTCCGGAGATATGGATAACGATTATGCTATCTTCCGTTTAGCCGATATTTACCTGATGAAAGCTGAATGTCTTGTTCGTAAAAATGGAAACGGTGATGCAACTGCTACTACTTTGTTGAATTCAATTCGTGCAAGAGCTTTTAATCCGGCAAAACCTATTGCCAGCGCTACTTTAGAAGACATCCGTAAGGAACGTCGTTATGAGTTTGCCTGGGAAATGGTAAGCCGTCAGGATAACATTCGTTTTGGAACATTCCTGAATGCCGTTCCGGGTTGGAGAGGCGCTAGTGAGGCTTTCCGTTTGCTTTTCCCTATTCCTAAAGATGCCATGGATGTAAATCCTGGTTTAACGCAGAATCCTGGTTATTAGTTCTCTATAGTTTATGCTTTCAAGGGATGCCTTTTTAAAGAGGTATCCCTTTTTTTATGCAATACACCCCTACCAATAGAATTGCCAAAATGAATAATTATTCAAAATTCTCCATCTACAGAAATTATTAAATTTTTATTTGCTGTATTTGCAAAAAACATAACTTTACCCGAAGCTTAACCCTGGGAATTTTTTAGTCCCACAAAAAATATTCTGCTACCATGAAAAAAACACTCCTATTCATTCTGGCTATTGGTTTTAACGTATCATTATCTGCTCAAAAGAACAAACAAGTTGTTGTAAGTGTAAATACTCCCGGAGCCTCCATTCAATCGGACATGTGGGGAATATTTTTTGAGGATATAAATTTTGCAGCCGATGGCGGTCTTTATGCCGAACTGGTAAAAAACCGTTCGTTCGAATTCGATGCTCCGCTGATGGGTTGGAAAGAAACTTCGCTAAATAGCGGAAAAGGTCGTTATTTGGTCTATAATAGCGAATCGGGCAATAATCCTCAATATATCAATATTGTTTCGGATGTTCCCGAAGGAAAATATGGCTTACTGAATGAAGGTTTTCGTGGAATGGGCGTAAAATCAGGGAATAAGTATAATTTTTCTATCCTTGCCCGAAATAATGAAAAAAGTCCGGCAAGTATTTATATCGAATTACGATCGGCAGAGGGCAAAGTAATTGGCCAGACCCAAATTACAGGTATTGAAGGTGAGTGGAAAAAATATACTGCATCGTTCGAATGCACAGCTACCGATTTAAAAGCGAATCTTGCAATACTAATTCAGGGAAAAGCAAATATTGATCTCGATATGATATCGTTATTCCCTAACGATACCTGGAAAAACCGTCCAAATGGTATGCGTTCTGACCTGGTTCAGCTGCTTGCCGATATGAAACCTGGTTTTATACGTTTCCCTGGTGGTTGTATTGTCGAAGGGAAAGTACTTGAAAACCGGTATCAATGGAAAACCACTGTTAGTGGCCTTACCGATCGTAAAACCATTATTAACCGCTGGAACACCGAATTTTCGCATCGTTCTACCCCCGATTATTTTCAATCGTTTGGGTTAGGCTTTTTCGAGTATTTTCAATTGGCCGAAGATATTGGCGCGGCCCCACTTCCTATCATAAACTGTGGCATGGCCTGTCAATACAATTCTTCTGAACTGGTACCGTTAAAACTCATCGATCCCTATGTTCAGGATGCATTGGACCTTATTGAATTTGCCAATGCCCCGGTTAATTCCAAATGGGGAGCTTTACGGGCAGAAATGGGGCATCCGGCTCCATTTAATTTGAAAATGATTGGCGTAGGAAACGAGCAATGGGGACCTCAGTATTTTGAACGATACCAGATTTTTGTAAAAGCCATTAAAGAAAAATACCCAGACATTAAAATTATATCGGGTGCCGGACCAAGTCCTGATAACGATATGTTCCATTTTGCCTGGGGCGAGTTACGCAAACTCAATGCCGAACTGGTGGATGAGCACTATTATCGGAACCCGGAATGGTTTTTAAAAAATGCCAATCGGTACGATAATTACGATCGGAAAGGCCCAAAAGTATTTGCCGGTGAATATGCATCGCATGTTAAAGGCACAGCTAATAACTGGGAAGCAGCTCTTAGCGAAGCAGCCTTTATGACCGGGCTTGAACGAAATGCCGATGTCGTGGTCCTGGCGTCGTATGCTCCCTTGTTTGCCCATGTAGATGCCTGGCAGTGGAAGCCCGATTTAATTTGGTTTAACAACCTGATCTCGTATGGTTCCCCCAGTTACTACGTACAAAAAATGTTTGCTACCAATAATGGAGAATTTGTAATCCCTGCCCTAAGTGAGAACAAACCCTTAGCCGGACAAGATTCATTATATATAAGCGCTAGTATTTCCAAAACAACATCCTCTATAATTTTAAAAATCGCGAATGTGTCTTCAAAAGCAACCAGCCTCGATTTTTCTTTGGAAGGTGCCAAGGCAATTCAGAAAAATGCAACACTACAACTGATGGAGGCTGTTGATTTAACGAAGGAGAATAGCCTGGAAAGCCCAAAGAACCTTGCCCCATCAGAAAAAACCATTGCTATTGCCGGTAAAAAATTCACCTTCGATGCTTTACCAAGATCGTTTTCAGTACTGAGGATTCAGTATAAATGAAAGGACAAAAAAAGCGGCAATAAGAACTTCAATCTATGTCATTTAATTTAAGAATTGAATAATTACCAGGCGTTTCAGCTCAGCCTCACACTATTACCAGTTTGTCGGGCTGAGCGGAGCCGAAGGCTAGACCCGGGAGGATGGACGAAAAAAGGAAAAAGGTTCAAAGGCTAGAGTTCACAGCAAATATAAAAAATTCGGTACTTTCAGCCTTTCATCATTCATTCGACTACGCTCAGAATGACCAGTGGAGTTTTTGATAAAAATGCAGTTGTCACCCAAAGTCGAAGCCTTGAAAACTTACCAGACTGGCCATTATTCCAATAACTAATCTACTCCCAAAAACCCTGATTTTTGTTTTGCCCATTGTACGGGTTTAATTAATATATTTAGCGCGTAATATGTTCTTCGCCCAATGCTGAATAATGAAGCACATCTGATAACCAAACTCAAGCTCAACGAGCAAGGTGCCTTCAATGAGGTATTTACTATATTTTAACTTCCATACTAATACTATCATGAATAAAAATGTTTTCGTATTATTAATCGTCAGTGCGGCCTTGATTTATAGCTGCACCCAAAAAGTAGAAACTCCTAAAGCCCGGGAAATCTGGTCGGCCGAACAGGCAAATGAGTGGTACAAGCCATGGGGATGGCTGCGTGGCTGCGATTTTATTCCAAGCACCGCCATTAACCAGTTAGAAATGTGGCAGTCCGAGACATTCGATACTGCAACCATCAACAAAGAATTAGGCTGGGCCGAAGGTATTGGCATGAATGTAATGCGGGTGTACCTTCATCATGTGGCATGGCAGACAGATTCGGCAGGATTTAAAAACCGTATGGACCAATATTTAGCCATATCCAGTAAACACGGTATTTCAACCATTTTTGTTTTCTTCGACGACTGCTGGAATCCAACCTATCAGGCAGGGAAACAACCCGATCCAAAACCTGGTATTCACAACTCCGGTTGGGTTCGCGATCCGGGCGATCTGATTCACCAGGATACAACATTGGTAGTTACCCTCGAAAAATATGTGAAAGATGTTTTGAAAACCTTTGCCAACGACAAACGCATTGTCCTCTGGGATGTATACAACGAACCCGGAAACTCGGGTTACGAAAACAAATCGATGCCGCTGCTTAAGAAGGTATTTCAATGGGGCCGCGAGGTAAACCCATCACAACCACTTTCGGCTGGGGTTTGGAATTTAAGTCTGAGCGATCTGAACAAATTCCAGGTCGAAAACTCCGATGTTATTACCTACCACAATTATCAGAACGACACGTTGCACCAGGCATGCATCGATACCCTTCAACGGTATGGCCGCCCGATGCTTTGTACCGAATATATGGCACGCAAGCACCGGAGCCGTTTCGATAACATCATGCCCATTTTAAAAGCACAAAACATTGCTGCTATAAATTGGGGCTTGGTTGCAGGGAAAACCAATACCAAGTATGCCTGGGACGAGCCTACCCCCGATGGTTCAGAGCCAAAACTATGGTTTCACGAAATATTCCACACCGACGGTACTCCCTATAAACAGGAAGAAGTAGATGTTATAAAATCGTTAACAGGGAAATAATTCAATTTTTTTTGTTTCAGAAAAGGCTGTTTCTATCAAAGAACAGCCTTTTTTTATAAACCCATTAGAAAAGCCCTCAAAATCCATGACTTTTTATTGCGAAAAGGAAGCCAACGATTCATGTATCTTAGTTATTTGCTTAAAAGGGTATAAACGAAGTTTTATAAAATAGCTATATAAAATTACTGTGGTGGATGTGAAACGTTAGCTTCAACCCACGCAATCCAAGCAATCCAAAATCAGAACAATTACTAAATTCAGGTGTTTAACTTCGAGATAAATTTTAATTTACAATTAAAATGAGAAAATTAATATTTTTCATGCATTCATCGCTCGATGGGTTTGTGGCAGGACTTAATGGAGAAATGAACTGGATAAAATTTGACGATGCAATGTTTGACTTTGTGGGCACTATGACTGACCAAGCTGACACTGCATTATACGGACGTGTAACGTATCAAATGATGGAGAGTTATTGGCCAACTGCCGGAGAAAAACCAAATGCTTCTAAACACGATAAAGAACATTCCATATGGTACAATAACGTTTCAAAGGTTATTTTATCCAGGACAATGAAAGAAATTGGACAAAATAATACAAAAGTTATAAGCGAAAATATTACGGATAATATCAATAGATTAAAACAGCAGGATGGAAAAAATATTTTAATTTTTGGAAGCCCATCTGCATCACACTCACTTTTAAATAAAAGACTTGTTGATGAATTTTGGATTTTTGTAAATCCTATTTTGTTAGGCCAAGGTATTCCTTTATTTAAGGATATATCTGAAAGCGTTAAATTGAGTCTTATTGAAACAAAGACATTTGATATTGGCGTAATAGCGCTTCATTATTCAAAAATTTCAAAGTAATATTTTTGTATTAATAATCAATAAAGGTTAGTAGCCAACATCCTATAAATTTTATTGGGGGCAGAAATGCGATTTGTAAAGTGCTTGCTTCTAATTTAGCTTTTAATATCTAGACTATTCGAAATCCCCCCACCAAAACTTATATCTAACATTGGGGTTTTCCTGCATATCGCAAAGTCTGCAACCCATACCGATGGAACTCCTTATAAACAGGAAGAAGCAGATGTTTTAAAATCGTTAGCTGGAAGAATTACATTCCAAACAAAAGTTACCTACCTATTCGGACTTATACACTCAAAACAAATTTTTTAAGAAATTCGAAAATTATTTTTTGATTATAAATATTCATTTATTGTTTATCAATATATTTTTATTATTTTTGCGAAATAAATTTAAATTTTAAAGCTATGTCAAAAAAAAACAACTTCGTATTTATAGTCCTGAGCATTGTAGCTTGGATCATCTTCGTTGGCTTGTGCATCGAAGCCGGAGGCCTGATAGTTAATTTTATATTCAGCCTCACCAAACCTGAATTTGTCCAAAATTTATATCAAAAGTTGGACTTAAGTGAAATGTATAAGCTTAGCAAAGGGGCTTTCTTCAGTATGTACTCTTTTATATTGGTCATCTCGATTTTGAAAGCGTTCTTATTCTATATAGTCATTATACTTATAAGCAAACTGGATTTGGCAAAACCATTCAACAGTTTTGTTTCGGAAAAAATTACACAAATCAGCTATTTCACGCTATCCATAGGGTTATTAAGTTACATTGCTCGAGAAACAGCTAGAAATTTGCAACACCGTGGATACGAAATCGACCAGCTAAATCAGTTTTGGGTAGACAGTCAGGCTTTTATTTTGATGGCGGCTATAGTCTATGTTATTGCCACTATTTTCAAAAGGGGACTTGAAATTCAAAATGAAAACGATTTAACTGTTTAAGCTATGCCAATTGTTGTAAATTTAGATGTAATGATGGCGAAGCGAAAAATGTCGCTTAATGAGCTATCAGAAAAAGTTGAACTAACACTTTCTAACCTTTCCATCTTAAAAACGGGAAAAGCAAAAGCTATACGCTTTAGCACGTTAGAAGCTATTTGTAAGGCACTAAACTGTCAGCCTTCTGATATTCTCGAATACGTAGAAGATATTCAAAACTAATTTATGCAATGATGGTAAGTCCAACCAAAAGTAGTGTTCTAAAAACACTTTTGGAAAAAGCGCTCACCACCAAAATACACGACCGCAAAATGTTTATGAAAAGGATTTGACTATTCCTATTACTTCGAAGAAAATGACTAACGTAAAAGGGCAAAAAAGGAGGCAGTATACAACGAAAATATGAAAAGTGAAACGGGATAGAAGGATACCCACTCTTACGAAAAGTTAAATAAATAATACATAAATCAATGTCGTTTAGTTAAAGATATTCGGCTCCGGCTGGAGTCAAACATCGATTCTTAACTAACGACATTGAATTTCTTAATGTAATTATTCTCTGAATAACGTTGGTTGTCTGTTATTTTCCTGTTTTAATGAGCAGAAAAAATACTCTTATACTTTACTCTTTTGTTTAGTTAAAAACAGGTACAATATTTGAACTGTTGAAAGTTATATATTCTTAAAGTAATCAGTAGGACCTAAATAATTTCAATTAAACTTATTAAATGAAATAACCCCATTAATTCTAAATAGAAACATGGTAAAATGAATTCATTACAAATAAGCTTTTGATATTGAAAAATTCATAAAAAATTCATAAATATGTGATGAATATTACACAATCAAATTGCACTTTCGATAGACCAAACAATCAATTAATTATATATAAAAATGGTTTTATTACAAGACAATTCTGTTAAGGTTGAGTTTGATTCAAGCGTTCCTTGCATAATTTGGACTCCGATTGAATATATGGAAGGGGAAAAATTCAGGGATCCTTTTAGTGTTGGCATTAATTTTATGGAAACTAAAATTAAAGAATTGCCAAATTTAGGCTGGCTAAACGATGCCCGCAAGCTAAAATCGGTGAAAATTGATGATACCAAATGGTTGAATCAGAATGTAAACGACAGAGCCTATAAATTTGGGGCTAAAAAAGTTGCATTTGTTTTACCTGAAAATATTTTCGGGAAAATGGCCATTAAACTTTATGTTGAATTCACAAATAAAAGGTCGGATAATAAATTGGAAATTAAAGCGTTCAATACTATCGACAAAGCAAGGTTATGGCTAAAAAGCCCGAATACTATTTCGGTGGAAGAAGTAAAGCTGTAATATTTCATTTCGGCTTGCTTTTCCCATGCCCCAAAACGTTATTTCACCTTCTTTTTCTTTTGCCTTCTCATATCATGTTAGTAAATATTATAAATTCAACAAGTTCCGATATTTTTTTAAACCCATAAGAATTGTTTAAGCTTGATTTTTAATGTAATCCATAGAAATCATGCTGTTATAGGAAATTATATAATTATTTCACATTAAATGTCTTATTGTTTTATTAAAGCCTTACTGTATTATGAAAACAATTGATAATTGTAAAATTGCAATTATTGGGTTGGGATGTAATTATCCGGGAGCCCAATCACCGCTTCAGTTATGGGAGAATGTTCTTGGTCGCCGGCAGCAGTTTCGGCAAATGCCCGACCTTCGGTTACCAAATTCGGATTATTACGATCCCGATCCTTTAGTTGCTGATAAAACTTACCTGAACAAAGCGGCCGTGCTGGATGGGTACTCTTTTAACTGGCTCGACAAGCGAATTCCAAAAAAGACCTACGAAAGCACCGATATCGCCCATTGGTTGGCGCTGGATACCGCGTTGCAGGCCATTAAAGATGCCAATTACAGCAAAGAAAAACTTCCCAAAGAAACCACCGGTGTAATCATAGGAAATACCCTGACGGGAGAGTTTACCCGGTCAAATCAAATGCTGTTGCGCTGGCCGTATGTTAAAAAAGTATTAAGAGCTTCGCTTAGCCAGAAAGGATTATTAGGACATTTTGATGCGCTTGAAAGCGTGATGGAAAAATATTATAAATCGGTTTTTGCTCCTGTAAATGAGGATACATTAGCTGGCGGACTTGCAAATACTATTGCCGGGAGGGTTTGCAATTATCTTGATATTAACGGCGGGGGCTATATTGTAGATGGAGCTTGCTCATCATCGTTACTTGCGATTGCGACGGCAGCTAATTACCTTGAACTTGGGCAAATGGACGTTGTTATTGCAGGAGGGGTTGATATTAGTCTGGATACCTTTGAATTGGTTGGTTTTGCAAAAACCGGGGCCCTTACCCGCGATGAGATGCGGGTATACGACAAGCAAGGAAAGGGATTTATTCCCGGCGAAGGATGCGGAATGGTGGTATTAAAACGCCTGGAGGATGCAGTTCGCGATAAGGACCAGGTTTATGCCATTATTAACGGTTGGGGAATTTCGTCAGACGGAAAAGGCGGAATTACTGCTCCCAGTGCGGTTGGTCAATCGCGCGCTTTAATCCGTGCCTATAAAAAAGCAGGTTTCGAAACCGAAAAACTCGACTTTATCGAAGGGCATGGCACGGGAACTACCGTTGGCGACCGCACCGAGCTGGAAGGAATTACCCTTGCTTTAAACCACGAAAAGGAGCTACCAAAGCGAAATTGCGGTGTTACATCTTTCAAATCGATTGTTGGCCACACCAAAGCCGCAGCAGGAGTGGGCGCTTTTATCAAAACCGTATTGGCTTTAAATCGCAGGGTATTGCCACCTACTGCCGGTCTTAAGGATTTCAACCCAATTTTTGAAGAATTTGCTTCCACGCTTTATCCTTTAAATCATGGACAGGTTAAAGACCCTAAAACCATTCTGAATGCTGGTGTTTCGGCCATGGGATTTGGTGGGATTAACAGCCATATTTTATTGCAATCGGGCGATGCCCCTGCTGAAAAGTTCAAACCGGCCCTGGAGGAGCGAAAGATTTTGGTTTCGAACCAAACATCGGAAGTCTTTTTGTTTGCCGCCGACAGCAAAGAGGAGCTGAAAGATTTAATACTGGAAGCCCAGAAAAAGGCCCATGGCATTAGTTATGCTGAACTGGCCGACTTTGCAAGCTTCTCGAACAAGTTGGTGAATTTGAAGAAATCGCTCCGTGCAGCGGTGGTAGCAAACAATCCTTTCGAACTGGAGCGAAAACTAGTATCGTTGCAAAAGGAACTTGACAAACCATTGACCGATAAAATTACTACACTCGAAAACGATACCATTGTTTTTGGCTGGAGATTAAAAGAACTCCGTATTGGGGCCCTCTACCCCGGGCAAGGAGCTCAAAAGCTTAATATGACGAATAAACTGGTCGAGCGGTTCGACTGGGCCCATGAGTTTGTAAATGAAGCCCGCAAAATATTAAGAAAGGAAGGTGCAGAGAATATTTTGGATGCTATTTATAAGGTGGAAGATCGGGTAAAGGATAAAAATGAAGATACCTTATGGAAGGAAAATTTAAAGCAAACGAATGTTGCCCAGCCTGCCATCATTTTTGCATCGCTCTTATGGCAAAAGTATCTCGAAAAATTAGGCCTTAAATTTAACTGCGCCACCGGTCATAGTCTGGGCGAACTCATGTCGTTTTATGCCGGGGGGTATTACAGCGAAGAAACCTTGTTGCGGTTTGCGGCCTTTCGCGGTAAATCGATGTCGCAATGTGGTTCGGGAACCATGGCCAGCTTAGTCTGCACATACGACCAGGCCGAAAAGTATATTAAAACCGCTCCCGGATATGTTACCCTGGCAAATATCAATGCTCCGGAGCAAACCGTAATCAGCGGGGAAAACGAGAGTGTAAAACATGTAATTAAAGAGGCAGAAAAGGATCATATAGCCGCAGTGGAATTGCCCGTATCTGCTGCGTTTCACTCCAATTTGATTGCTGAAACGGCAAAGGATATTAAGAATTTAGCCTTGTTACAAAACAAAGTAGGCAAGCCAAATGACATAAAACTCATCAGCAGCGTTACCGGACAAGCTATTCCGGAAAAAACCAACCTAAATGAGTATTTCTCGGCCCAGGCAGTAAACCAGGTAAATTTTATCAAAGCAACTCAGGCTATTAAGGATGAGTGCGATGTGTTAGTTGAGGTAGGTCCCGGGAAAGTGCTTAGCGGGTTAACATCAACCATCACCGGCGATATTAAAGCATTTGCTGTGGAAGCAAAAGCCAACGACGATGTTTCGTTTAACACCATGCTGGCAAATACCTATGTGCGCGGAGCCGATTTAAATGTGGAAGAAATTTACCGCGACCGACTTATTCGGGAGTTCACCCCTGCTTCGCAAAAAGAATTTATTGTGAATCCTTTGGAACGTCCCTTTCCTACAGCTTTGTTAACAGATGGAGATACCGTTGAGACTGGTCAAACGCTTCCTTTAAATACCCTGGATATTTCGGGTATTGATATGCACGACTATATGAATCGCCGCGGCGACTTTATACGCGATATAATTCTTTCAGATATTAAGCATTTGGGCTATATTGGAAATAATATTCTTATTCAAGCCTCCAGTACCAATATTGTAAAAGCAAAATCTCCTGTTATAGCCCAACCTGTAAAACCTGTAACGGGAACCCAAAGTGTGAAAAAGGTTTTAACCGATAAAATTGAAGCTGCTACTGGTTTTCCTTCCGGCAATTTTACGGACGACTTAAAGCTCCTCGACGATTTCAACCTCGATAGTATTAAAGCGGGTGCATTATTGGCGGATATTGCAAAAACATTCTCCTTGATGGGGAAGGTGACTATTGCCGATTTATCGAATGCCTCCATAGGAGCCATTGTGGAAAGGTTTACTCCTTTTGTAAAAGAATGGACAGCATCATCCTCCGGAGCTTCAATTTCTTCGGAAGACATTTCGAATGCTGTTTTTGATTTGGTAACCGAAAAAACAGGTTTCCCCAAAGAACAGTTGGATGCCAGCCTTCGCCTGCTAAACGACCTTAACCTCGATTCAATTAAGGCAGGTGCTTTTCTAACAGAGTTGCTTAAAAAATACAAACTTCAGGGGAAGATCGAACCTGCGGCTTATGCCAACGCTTCGCTGGGCGAAATTATTGAGAAGATCAGTGGTTTAGTAGTAAAGGATGGGGAACCTATTACTGCTGATCAACCGCAACAAAGCAGTGTGAAGTCAGTGGTGATGGAATTGGTAGCCGATAAAACCGGTTTTCCGGTAAACGATATTAAACCTGAATTTCGTTTGCTCGACGATTTAAACCTCGACAGCATAAAGGCCGGAGCATTTATCGCCGCCCTGATAAAGCATTATAGCTTACAGGGAAAAATGGAACAGGCTGCATTTTCCAATGCCAGCCTTACCGACATTATCGATAAAATAAATTCGCTGGTAGGTGTACCCGTTAAAACCAGTTCTCCTATTCCTGAAAAAACCGATGACAATTATTGGGTACGTAGTTTCTCAGTCGAAATTGTTCCTGAGCTACTAGAAACCAGCGCTGCTCAATCAATTGAAAATCGAAAAGTCCAAAACCTCGGATTGATTTATACCGGAAGTAGCGAAAAAGTAAGATCGGTAGTGGAATTATTGCATCCCACTGCTGAAAAAACTACAGTGGTCGATTACAAAACACTTTCAACCGGTGCAAATTCGTTCGACCGCCTGATTGTTTTCATGCCCGAAAGTGATGGAAACCGCGAAGTGCTTAATGAAGCGGTTGCATTACTTTCGTCAGTTGCCCAATATTCATCCAACAATGCCATCGAATTGGGATTTATTCAGGTTGGTAATGGCAGCTTTTCGCGTTGTGATATGGACAACAAAATACTAGCAAATGTATTCAGTGCAGTTGCTTTTGCATCCAGCCTTCACTTAGAAAGACCGCATGCCAAAATCAGGGCAATGGAATTCGATCCCTCGGTATATAATAAAACCATCGTTGAATTAATTACGGCTGAATTCAATACTGACGACCTGTTTTATTCAGTTGGCTATAATAAAAACTGTAAACGCCAAAAAATGGTGTACGAACTGGCCGGAAAGAAAAGTCAAAAACGCTTGGGAGCGCGTCTTACCCAAGAAGATGTTGTTTTGGTAACCGGTGGGGCTAAAGGGATTACTGCCGAATGTGCCCTGGCATTGTCCGTAAAATATGGTTGTAAAATGGCGTTGGTGGGCAGTTCTGCCTTAAACAGCGAAGTACAGTTTACCCTCGATCGGTACTCAAAACTAGGACTTAGCGCCGGGTATTATGTTTGCAACATTACTGACAGTGAGCTGGTAGGCAAAGTGGTTTTGGATATTTCCTCCGAAATGGGCACTATTACCGGTGTTATTCATGGAGCCGGAATGAATATTCCCCGCCGTGCAGAACAGGTATCATACGAAGAAGCATCAAAGGAAATCGCCCCAAAGCTTATTGGAGCAATTAACCTGATAGAGTCTATCCAAGGTTCGTCCCTGAAATATTTTGTGGCTTTCTCCTCCATTATTGGCGTTACCGGTATGCAAGGAAACAGTTGGTATGCTTTTTCGAATGAAACATTGGATTTACTTCTTCGAAATCTTCATAAAAAGCATGGTACCGAAACCCTTACACTGGCATATAGCATTTGGAGCCAGGTAGGAATGGGTGAGCGTATGGGAAGTACCAAAGCGTTGGCACATATGGGAATTGGAGCTATTACCCCAACACAGGGAGTGGAAGAATTTATGCGCTGGATTGAAAATACTACCAACGATCAGCAAATTGTTGTTGCCGCCCAATTGGGAGGCCTCGATACCTGGAAACGAAAAATGAGTCATACCCCGGTTGCGAACCGATACCTCGAAAATATTACCTATTCCGAACCGGGAGTTCAGGTTGTTTCCCGCTGTTTATTAAACCGGTTGCACGACCGTTATGCCAACGACCACAATTACAATGGCTCGTTGCTGTTTCCTACGGTATTTGGCCTGGAGGCAATGTCGCAGGCTGCAGCATATGCCTCTGGGGTTTCGGTATTCAATTCCCTGAAAATCGAAAACATTACCTTGCTTAAGCCTATTGTAATACCCGATGAAGGAGATTTAAAAATTCAGGTTACTGCTACTGTGCTGACTGACTTAACCGCTGAAAAGGGGATTATTAAAGTAAGGGCGGGAATATCTACCGAGCAATCGGATTTCACCGACGATCATTTCTCGGCAGAATTTGTTTTCAATGCGTTGGGTGAGAAACCTTCTGTTTCGCTGAGCATTCCCGAAAAGGCGTTACCAATAGATGCACGAACCGATCTTTACAGTTGGCTGTTGTTTCAGGGCCCTACATTTCAGAATATCCAAAAGGTATTTACCTTGGATAATGAAAGGGCAATATTCTCAACATCGGCGCTGCAAAGCGACACTTCCGATATATGTTTTTCGACCGGTAAACTTGCCCCATTTATTATGGGAAGTCCGCTCTTCCGTGATATGCTGTTGCAATCGGTTCAACTGATTCTGACACAGAAAATTTACCTGCCCATACGAATTAAGGAATGGGAAATATTTGATATCCAGAACCAAAAAAACGGTGGCTTTATTGAATGTAAACTTACTGAACAGGATGACCAGCGCGGTATATGCGACGTTGCCTATGTAAACGATAAAAATGAAGTGCTGGAGCAGATTCGCGGTTACGAAGTAAAAGCGCTAAAACCTACAGCAAACTATCCATTGCCCGATGAAATTGCATCCATGGACGAATTGATTTGCAGAAAGATTGCAGAAAACTTCAAAAAGTTTGATGCGCTTTGTGAAGATGGCGCCGACAAATTTATTTGCAAGCAAAGCGATGTATTCGGCACACTGAGCAAGGAAAAGCGTCACACAATTGAACAAAACATTTTCGAAAAGCAGCTTATTCCTCAAAATTCGTTTGGATTAAAAGAAGGGTTCAATCAACTGGTCTGGGACAGTAATGGCAAGCCTGGTATAACTAACAGCGACTTTTTTGTTTCACTATCGCATAGTGGTACCCTTTTATGCATCACCACCGGTCAAAACCCACAGGGCTGCGATATTGAATATGTCGAAAACCGAACGAAAGAAGAATGGCTGGTAATGCTCGATCATAAGTTTAGCAGTGTGCTCGATGAGCTTAACTGTGTTGATGGCGATACCAATGTTTCTGCTACCCGCATCTGGAGTGCAAGGGAGTCGGTTTATAAATCAACCGGAATCCTTCCTTCGGAACTTAAGGCAATCGAAATCAGCGAAAAAGGTGTTGTGTTTGAAGCAACAGTAGTAAACGAAAAAATTCAGGTATTGACCTTCGATGTAGAAATTCTACCTCGAAACACAGTAATGGTTTCGTATATCGTACGGTTAAAAAAGGCCGCACCAACGGTTGTTGTTCCTCCAATTGCAGTAGTTACCGGATCTGATGATATGTTTGATGCCGTTTCGGGAAAGTTTGTCAACCATTTCCTTACCACATTCAAGGACTGTAAAGGATTTTACGGGAAAACCTATTTTACCAATTTTCCACTCTGGATGGGTCAGTTGCGGGAACTGGTACTTAGTCCGGTTAGCCGACAACTGCTCGACGATTTTCGTACCGGTCAATTTGGGATGGTTACGAATGTGTCGTCGGTAAAGATTTATAACGAGGCCGAATCGCTCAATAAAATTATTGGTAAAATATGGATTACCGATAAGAGCGATCTTCCCAACTCCTTTATCGATTTGAATTTCGAATGGTTCCGCAAAGATGATAATGGTATGCTGGTGAAACTGGCCGATTGCAACCTCTCCACCACCTGGGTTCGGATTGAGGGTCATGGTGTTGTGAAACAGAGTCCGTTGCCAGCCTATTTTGAATCATTCCTCTCGAAACATTTGCGGAAATCGGGAAGCGAGTCGCAGGGAAGGAATTCAGCCGACTTTATTACAAAAGATGATTTAGGGAAAGTGGTGTATGAGTCGCAATCGAAACCCCGACCAGAGCTTCAAATTCTACGGAAGACTTTCCAAACAGGAATTTACGATGGAAATTCGGTGGGGAACCTGTACTACTCGAACTATTACGATTGGCAGGCCAAATCGATCGAATACCTAATTCATAAAATTGACCCGGAAATTTTCCCGGCAAACGGAAGGGCAGGAGAGTTTATCAGCTTACGCTCCAATGTAAACCATTTGCAGGAAGCCATGCCTTTTGAGGAAATTGAAGTGGATATGTACCTGGAGAAACGGTACGAAAATGGCGTGAAACTGTATTTCGAGTATTTTAGTTTGAGCGGTGGCGGAAAGCGGAAACTTGCGTATGGCAATAATACCGTTATTTGGGCAAGCAGGAGCGACGAAAAGTCTCAACCAATAGCGCATGCCTTGCCTCATAAAATTGAGAAATTTCTCAAAGAACTGGATAAGAAAAATAGTTTATTGCCCAGGCAGGATGCGGTGAATTAATAGGATAATCAGGTACATTTTCTTAGCGGATTTCCCTCAGCAATAGCATAATAACTATTGTTTGAGGGTTCGCCAGGAAATTTATTTTAATGGATTGAAATTGGAATACCACTCAATATTAGAAAAAAAATCCTTTATATTTTGATTTCTCTTTATATCGAATCTCTGCCTGACAAATGGTTAAAATCATCGTTCATTATCAGCGGCTGCGGAGTTTTAGATGTTATTTTTCTACTTGAACCGTTCCAAATTTTGCTGTGGTAAAATCACCGGAATTATGCGATGTGACTGCCAGTCCTACCAATAACTCATTGGGCATTTTTAAGGTAAATGTCGAATAGCGTATCCATGTTTTGTTGTCGTTGCTGAAATATGATTCGAATACATCGCCTTGGCGTTTCAGCCGGATCCAGATGGTTGGAAATGTCACATCAAACTGGTTACCTGCTGTTTGCGTATCGGGATAAATGGCTTTCATATCCCCTCCGGCAGTTGTTCTGTACTGAAACTCACACCCTCCGTTGTTTTTATTACGGGGACTATTATCGGGGAAAATCTGGAAATATACATGCTGACTGCTATCGCTCAAATCGGTTCGTGCCATAATACCGGCTTTGGTATACTGGTTGGCTTTACTTAGGCTTACTATTTGAACACGCATATCGAAATCGCTTTGTATTGTTTTGAAACCGAAGCGAAACTCATCGTGTTTACCCCAAATATCGGCACCTCCGGCGACAATTTCAAGTTCGTTACCTGCCATTTTTGTTGTTCCGGTTTTTGTTGCAGCTCCAATATCGGTGTAGCTGAAATCGGAAAACGACAAAGGTTTACCTTCTTTTTTTCGTGTTTGACTTCTGCGAATATGCCATAGTGCAAACACTCATAACCCATGTAAACATGCATACAATGCGGAAAATACTTTTTGGGGAGTTCATAGGTTAAATGTTTTTAGATTAAATAATTTGACTTTTAATTGATTTCCATATAGACAATTCCACTTATCTGGTATATAGTAGTTAAGGGGAAAGTATTAACGTTCAAATTTCAAATGTAAAGAATTTGTTTCAACGGGCGGTTAAAATGTAGCATTCTATTAAATGGAACCCAATATGTCATTTCACTTTACCCAAGAAATGCCTTCACTGTGCAGTAGTTTTTTTTGTTCTGCAATACCCCCAGGCATATGTCTGCTTAATTTTCCATCTTTGAGTACCCGCCACCAAGGGATATCGTATTGGTTGTTTACCTCTTTCAGTTCAGCGGGTAAAATAGCCATCCATTTCCAATATTTAAGAACTTTGGCAGGACAGGCGGTATCCGTATGATGCAGTTTTGCCAATTCACTTCGTAACTGCTGAATAGTTCGTGTTTGTCCTTTGGGAATTGCGTTAATGATAATGGCTAAATCGTCTACCGATGGAATGTAATTGGTGTTTCCCCCACCCATTCTTTTGCTTTTTAGGCTATCCAAAGTTTCTATGATACCCTGAGGAGCGTTTTTAAGCTTATTTAAAATGAAGTTGTCTTCCATAATTATTACCGTTTAAACTTACTATTACTACTTGGTAGTTTTATTGGCATTAAGCGCTAAATTAGAAGCCAGCACTTTAAAAATCAGCAATTACGCCCCGATAAAAATTTATATGATCTTAGCTGTGGTTTTCTTCTATTTGTCACCAACCAATACACGCTTTAAATCTCCATTTTCCTTGTATATTAACCAAAGTAAGTATGGTGCAAAAAAAACAATTCCCAAAATCATTGCAACTGTTCCAACAAGGATTGATTTTCCGCTGAATTTGTTTCTCCACATTATCCAAAGTCCTGAAAGCATTAAGTAACAGAGAAAATCCAGATTAAATTGCCCTGTCCAAGTCAATGATTTAATGTTGGCAAGGAATACACTAAAAAGGTTTGCTCCTTCCGTTTGAAATGCGATGAACGTGTATGCCAATACACCAATAGTTTGACCAACTAAAAGAGTTTTGAAAAGATTGTTATTGCTCATAATTTTTAAATTTATTTTTTTGCAAATTTAGGTGTCATTCATCTTTCATTTTAGTCGCTACCGTACATTGGATTTTCAAAACTTCGGGTAATTCGTTTCAAATTCTCAAAATAATTTTCTAACCAGGATTTATTAAGGTTGTCCGAATTGATTTGCAGAAAAAAATTCTCTAAAGCCAATTCAAAAAGTCCTTCAGCTTGCTTTTGTTGAATATTCAATTTTGTATCTGCCAACCAAAGACGTATGAAGTCCTTACCCATAATGTAGTTGGATTTAGATAGAGTGTCCTTGTAATTTGGTTTGTTTGAATATATTCTTAGTTGTCTGTTAAAAAGTAGGTCCGTTTTATGTTCAAGTAAGATGTTTATCAATTCAGGGTTAATTGTTTTAGCAAGTTTTTCTTTTTCTGCAATTACTATTGAAATTTTTAAATGGTATTGTAGTAGTTCTTCTATAAAGATGTCCAAGTCAGCAAAGTGATGATAAAAGGAAGATTTACTTATTCCAACGTCTTTTGCAAGTTGCTCAACTTTTAATCCTTTTTCACCAATCAATGCAAAAGTTTCATAGCCACTTCGTATCCAAATTTCTTCCTTTTCTGTCATTGAGTGTCTGTTTTTTTTAATCAAAGCTAATGGGAACATATAGGTTTTGTTGGGGTACCGATAGCTATCGGTATCGAAGCGTTTTCCTATCGGGAAGTTAAGAGCAAAATTAGAAGCCAGCACTTTAAAATCCGTAATTCCGCCCTAAAAAATTTATATGATATTAGCGGTTCGTTGTTTTTTATTCAATCAGTTTGAGTTTAATTATTTGTTACATACTTTGTCCAAAAGTCAGCAAATTGTTATCTGGGTCAAGTATAGAAAATTCCTTCTGTCCCCATGGTTTTATTTCTAATTGTCCATTTGGATGTATTCTTGTTTTCTTGTCTAACAATGATTGGTAAAAATTGCCAATGTTATCAGTTCTGATGTAAACTTGCCCATAGTTCTCTTTTGGGTCAAGTTCTTTGAATTCAAAAAAATGAATCTGGATGCAGTCTTTTTTCAACATTAGGTAACCATCAAAGTCAGCATTCCCAAATTCTTGAAAGGCTAGCTTATTAATGTAAAAATTCCTGGTTGCAGTTTTGTCCCGCATCGGTAACTTTGGATGTATGTTTGTAAGCATAGCAGTTGTTTTATAGTTTAATTCAATTGTCAACTTTTTTTTGTTGCAGTGTTCTGTTGCATTGACAGCTAACATTTCACTACCCACTACAGTAGTTTATATTGCTTGTTTGCGGCTGGTATTTTATCTTTCTTAAATATCACTTCAATTTTCGAATTAATATTGGTCAATTGATTAATAAATTCCATTTTGTCCTTGGGTGAAATCATCGTTGAATCTGTGTTATTGTAATAAATCGCAATCCGATCAAGTGAAGCTGCAGGAGAACTTAACGGATTGTTTGTCTCCTTTATTTTTTTAATCTTAACTATTTTAATAGTCATACAAACCATGAATCCACATTTTACAGTCAAATCATTGCCGTTAATTATATAATAGGTGGTCATAAACAAATAACTTATAAATCCGACAACAACCAAATTTATTATTAATCCTATCCAAATATGGTTAATAATCATAATAGTCGACGTACCTCCTAAAACAATCGTAATAAATAAAACAATCCCTAATCCTATTTTTGATTTATACTTTTTCATCATTTATGTATCAATGTCGTTTAGTTAAGAATCGATGTTTGACCCCTGCCGGGGTCGAATATCTTTAACTAAACGACATCGTTAAGAAATTGTTGATTTCAGATTAACAAAAGCCAACTTTGCCTATAGAAACACACAAAAATAGCCGACGAAGAAATTATACGTCAGTGAGTTACGTATAAAAGACCTTGAACAGAGAAAATAATTATGCAAAAATTTTTAAGCTTAAATAAAATTGTATCTTTGCAGCCTTAAATAAAAAACAAGTTTAATTAATTAATTTTTAAAGAGTATGCCTGTAAAAATTCGTTTAGCAAGACAAGGTAAAAAAGGATTTCCCTTTTACCACATTGTTGCTGCCGATAGCAGGGCGCCACGAGATGGCCGCTACATCGAGCGTTTGGGAGTTTATAACCCAAACACAAATCCCGCCACAGTAGAATTAAATTTCGAAAAGGCACTCGATTGGCTGCAAAAGGGCGCTCAACCTAGCGACACATGCCGTTCTATCCTTTCAGGAAAAGGTGTTTTTATGAAAAAACACTTATTAGAAGGTGTAACAAAGAATGCTTTTACCTTAGAAGTTGCAGAACAAAAATTCGAAAACTGGGTTAAGGAGAAAGAAGCAAAAGTAATTTCGGAAAAAGAGCAGTTAATTAAAGGAAAAGAAACCGATAAGAAAAAACGGTTCGAAGCTGAAGTAAAAGTAAAAGAAGCAAAAGCTCAGGCTATTGCCAAAAAACTTGCTGAAAGCTCTCCTATAGCTCAGGCTGAAACTGAAGCTGAAGCAGCTTCGGAAGAAACTCCTGCTGAAAACGCATAATTTTTTTTGCTTAAGCAAAGAAACAAACATTATTGTTCCGGATGCTTTCTTTTAATGAAGAAATCGAATTGTAAGCTGATAGGCACCCTTGCCAAACCTCACGGTTATAAAGGCGATATGGTGCTTTTTGCAGAACAGGAATTACCGGAAGAACTTGATAATTTGGAATCAGTATTCGTTGAAATAGACGGTTTACTGGTTCCTTTTTTTATTGAAGAATGCCGTTTTACACACGACGATAGTGCTATTATCCGGTTTGAAGAAATCGATAATGTAGATCACACCCGCGAATTTCTCCATTGTCGGGTATATGCCCCAGCATCCTTTTTCCGGAAAAAACGCCCTGCTGCTTTTGGAATTGACGACCTTACCGGTTTTCAGGTAACCGATAATCAATATGGAAACATTGGAATAGTAGAAGAAATATTGGACTATAACCAAAACCTGGTCTTTCGGATCGTAAAAGGTAAACAGGAAATTCTGATTCCAATCCACGAGTCGATTATCGAAAATATTGACCGTCGTAGCAAAATTATCACGACAAATGCACCGGAAGGACTTATTGATATTTATCTGGTCTGATATTTTCTGTTCTGAAAAAATTTAAAACTTGGGTTAAAACTAATTCTACGTTGACAGATTATAATAAACTGCTAACGTTTAACAATTATAAGGTTCAACCCTTCCAGGGTTGTTGTATTTTTGTCGCCATTTTTCCAGTGGGTTGACACCCACGGCTATTCATATTTAACCCTTAACAGGGTTAAAGCCTTCCAGGCTTTAATTTGAATAGCCTCCGGTGAAACCGGAGGTTGGAAAAACGAATAAATTTTGGAACCCTGAAAGGGTTCAATTTTATAGTTAATCAATACTTTAAACGAGAGTTTAAATGTGTCCAAGTAGAACTAATTGTTCGATATTTAAAAGAATTTACATACCTTAATGTGTCACTATATAGACGTAAAAGGAATATGAGAAAAGGAGCCGGATTGATTTTAATGTTTTTAGTGCTGCTAACAAACTGCACTCGCAAAAAAGATGGTAGCGGTGTGCAAAAACCAATAGCATTAAAAACTGCGAAAACGGTGAATTGGGTAGGTCACTGGAAAGGGGAAGGCTCCAAAGAAAAGTTGGTAAAAGAAATATACCGGGAGTTCTCGTTCGAAAACCCCGAAATTAATGTTAATCTGGTATTTCCACAAGATTCCAAGACCGGTAACTCCAGCAGCGATTATATTGTAGCGCAACTGAGAGCGCCTAAGTCCGATTGGGACATTTTGTGGATTAACGATAATTATGGCCCAATTTCTGAGATAATGAAGGAAGATAACTGGCCATCCAAATACCTCGTCGACTTTATGCAATATCCCGAATTTGTAAATGCATATGCAAGTACTCAGGTTTTAAATAATGCCAAAAAGAAATGGAATGGAATTGTTCCGGGCCCCGGAATTGACGGGATTAGTTATATGCTTTGGTGCAACGACGCTGTAGCTAAAAAAATTGGCATTGAACCAAAGCAATTCGACAATACCCCCAGCGATCTTAAAACCTATTTTAAAGCAGTAAACGATTATAATACAAAAAACAATACCGACATAATCCCATTATTAGTAGATAATGAGGGCTGGTCTCCCCGTAACGTGCTGATGCAACAACTGTTTGCTTCGCAGGTAAACGATACAACATTATTAAACAATTCCACATTTGGTTCCGAAAAATTCGATGCCTGGAAAGCGGTTATTAATGCGTTGGAAGAACTATCACAATACAAACCCCTTCCAGCCGAATGGAGAAAAAAAACGTGGAGCGAAGCAACCAAAGATGCTATTAGTGGAAAATGCCTCTTTTATGTACATGCCTCCTATATGTATAACCTCTGGTATACGAGCGACAGTGCAGCTACAAAAAACATGTACCCTGTTGAGCTACCATCCCTTAAACCAGCGCAATCGTACATTAGCGAATACCGCATTCCCTGGGCGATACCCAAAAATTCTCCAAACCGCGACGAAGCCATAAAACTATTACTATACTGGTGCAGACCTTCCGTTGCCGATCGTTGGGTCCGTTACACAAAGAGCCCCAGCCCTATTAAAGGGAATTTTGTAAATTCAACTTTCAGCAAAGATAAATTTGAGGCTTTTGACTTTATGATCAATAAAAAATATGGGAATTCTAAATATAACCTGGGAGGAAATGAATACTATTTTGGTCCCAATCATGCCGGTGTAAACCCATATTTCTTTGAAGTGCTGGAAGGATCGGTTTCTGCAAAAGAGGCCATTTCAATTGTTGGCCGAAAGCTTGGTCGAAATTAAATACTTTTAAAAATTACACCTTTCAGGGTTTTCTTTTCTGCTATCCTATATCATTTATAGTTAATTAAAAGGCCGTGCCTGTTTAAAATATAGTCTTTTCTCCGACCCTACCTCGTCAAATTTAAATTCCACATCCATTGCAAAATCTTTGTATTGCATTGTTTTCCATTTTTTTAATTTTCGGTAAAACCTGTTTTTAATGCGATCGAGCTTTTGTGTGAGGTCAAAAATTTCCTCACGGGTAAGCAATGGTATATTATTGTTTAGGGATGATAGAGAGAGGTATTCCACCGCTTGTTTGTTGTTAAAAAATGGATCGGCAGTATTATAGTAACTGATAAATTGTTCACACGATGCTGAATCTGCCGGTTTAACCAGACTATTATCTCCTTTTTGAATGTTTATGACAAAACCAAAATCGAAATCACGATATAGATTGCGGGTAATAGCCACTCCATTGGCATATTCCTCCGGGAAAGAGCGATGGGCTAAAATAGCCATACCAACGGTTTCCTGATTGATCCCCGCTAAAGCCCTTTCCTCATAGGCACGGCTGTTCCACAGCGATGCCCAAACCTTTTTTATTGCTATTTCAATGGATTTTGATTTGCTCCCAACTATACCCGTTTCGGAAGTATAAAGTCCTGCCCCGTTAAAACCTTCCAGATCCTCGGCATTCGAAGACGAGCGAAAACGATACCGCTTTCCGGCATTGTTTTGAATAATCATTTTTTCTATCAAAGCTGCTAAAGATGCATCGAAAGGCGATTGCTCAATACTATCGGCTATTACCTTTAATAAGGTCCGGATTTCTTGTGGAGACAGCAATTCATTGGAAGTATTAAGTTGATGAATCAACCTGTCAATTCCATATTTCTTAATATGCTGAAAGTAATATTTCATAGGTATTGCGAAAGCGCCTTCGGGGGTAACTATTGGTTTTCCTTTATATTTTACCCGCATAAGTTCGGCCAAATGGGTAGCTTTAACGCCAAAAGCAGCTGTTTCTTTCAATTTTACTTTTTTTAATGAACATAATTCCGACAAGATTGAATCAATCTCAAAAGCAATTGAATTCATCTTGTTACTTTCCAGGAGCTCTCTTAAGTGGGTTTTTCCCAGCAAAAAGGAATCGCTTGATACCTGAAATTTCACCATGCTATCCTTTAAAGAATTAAGGTAAGCTGAAATCCAGGCATCTTTTACCGCAATTAAAGGCGTTTTCCGGTTTTGCGAGAGGATAGAAATATGGCTTAACGGAGTTTGAAAGCTGGTAGTAATTATTCCCCTGCATAAAGGAATATCGTTTGAATTTCCATGCAAAACCAATATACAATCACTTACATTTCCCAAGGCAAACAAGGAATCGGCTTCAACAAACTGCAATTTACCAATGGTTTCCCCTTGTTGTATAACCTGAAGTTTTTGGCCTGCAAAAAGCTCTTTGGCGCTTATCACCGGCATTACCCAATTAGAATACGCTAAAAGGGATTGAGTAGTAAGTTGAACATAAAATTGCGATGCATCGAAAAAATTTGCCTTTACGGTTTCATACATTCGCTCAACTGATGCTTGGGAGATATTATCGGCCGGAGAAAACTCCAGGGTAAATAAATGCAGATCCCTGAAATAATTCAGCGTGGCCAGAATATATTTTCGGCCGGAGTTATTGCTGTAATTCAAATTGTTAAAGTCGGCCAGTTCGAGCCCATCCTCAAACTCGGCCCGACAAAAATTAAAATGCAACGGAAATTTTTTCGATTGAATAAAATATAGCCGTTGCTCATCCAAATTATAGACCAGTTTGACCGACGATACTCCTGCAAACGCATGTGTAAGCGGCTGCCCTGACAACCGGTTAAATTCGTCATGAGAATTAATTTGAAAAGCATAGTTCGGATTGGTTTGCGAAAAACCCTGCAGGAATAGAAAAAAAGATGCAAAAATACTATAGAAGCGAAATGCCATGGCTTTCATTTTTTTGTAGGATGCTTCGCAATTGGTATACCCCTATATTAAGACTATAAAAAAATCCATTCTTAGAATCAGGTTAAACGATAAAAGCCCGACAGAGTTTGCTAACTCCGCCGGGCTTTTATATTTGATAGCAGATGACTAATTATACGATCTTATTTAAGCTCTAAAACCACTACCGATTTAGCAGGTAATTTTACAGTTAACCCATTTTTATCCACTTTAGCATCCTTAAAAATCGCAGGTGTAATTTCATTGGGCTTATCGAAAGTATTATGAGTAGCCAAATCGGAGGAGGTTAAAATTTGACCGGTTACAGCAGATGCCGCTGCTCCTCTCAGGTTACACTGTATTTCGATGGCATTCATCGGATCGGCATTTACCAGAGAGAGATGGATTGCTCCGTTTTTATCTTTTGAAGCAGAAACAGAAACTGCTGGAAACTTTTTATTATTTACTTCCAATTGAGGTGAAGTGAAAGAAATGGGCAATAAAGTAGCATCGTGATGCACTTTATACATGCTGAAAATATGATAGGTAGGCGTTACAAGCATTTTCTCCTTATCGGTAAGGATTAGCGATTGTAAAACATTGATAATTTGCGCAATGTTAGCCATTTTTACCCGGTCGCAATGGGAGTTTAAAATATTGAGCGACATGCCGGCAACAATAGCATCGCGCATGGTATTTTGCTGATAAAGGAAACCAGGATTAGTGCCGGGTTCAACATCAAACCAGGTGCCCCATTCATCGACCATTAAACCTACTCTTTTTGAAGGATCGTATTTATCCATGATGGTGCAATGTTTTGTAATTACCTCATCTATTTCGAGGCTCTTCGCAATGGTAGTCAGGTATTCGGTATTATCAAATTTTGTGGCCGAACCTTTGCTTCCCGACCATCCTTTGCACGTATAGTAATGCAGCGAGAGTCCGTCCATCTGGCTTCCTGCTTTGCGCATCAAAATATCGGTCCAGTTATAATCGTAATCGCTTGCACCGCTTGCAATTCTATACAAGCGGTTATTGCCATAATTACGGGCATAGGTATTGTACCGGCGATATAGGTCTGAATAGAATTCAGGAGACATATTGCCTCCGCATCCCCAACTTTCGTTGCCTACGCCAAAGTATTTTACGTTCCAGGGTTTTTCGCGTCCGTTTTGTTTGCGAAGATTAGCCATGGGACTTTCTCCATCAAAGTTCATATACTCGACCCATTTTGCCATTTCCTCAACCGATCCGCTACCAACGTTTGCGCTAATATAAGGTTCGGTTCCAATCAGTTCGCAAAAATTTAAAAACTCGTGCGTTCCAAAGCTATTGTCTTCCACTACCCCACCCCAGTTGGTATTGATCATTTTTGGGCGCTTATCGCGTGGGCCAATTCCATCCATCCAATGATATTCGTCGGCAAAGCATCCACCTGGCCATCGTAAGTTTGGGATACCCAGCTTTTTTAGTGCTTCTACCACATCGTTGCGATACCCTTTTGTATTCGGAATCGGAGAGTTCTCACCTACCCAAATTCCTTCATAAATACATCGGCCAAGGTGCTCCGAAAATTGCCCGTATATATGCTTGCTTATCGTATATTGCCCCAGATCAGCATTTATTACTACATTAACAGGGCTTCCACTTTGCTTTTGAGCAAAAACTGCCGATAGGGAAAGTACCGTAGCGACAAGAATTAGTGCAATGTTTTTTTTCATACTCATTATTTTCAAACGGTTAGTTAAGTTGAATGGTTTATTACCGGTAAAGATAAACTTTAAGAAATAAGTATCAAAATTACACTTATAAATTTTTACTGCTTACTTAACTTCTACTGGTTTCGAACGATCCGAAATACCGTTTTCATTAAATGCTTCGATGGAATAATAATAAGTATCGTCTTTATTCATTCCCCTAAAATCGTATTCGTTTGCTCCGTTTACCGTGATGGCGTTATATAATTTGGAGGGTTCCACTCCAAAATAAATGGTATACCCGAATGCATCGGACGAAGGTTTCCAGGTAAGGATAGCATTTCGGGTATCGGCTTTTGACCGGTTGACCGCAAACTCTTTTACTGGTGTCGGCTTAGCTCCCAGGCCATTTCCAAAGATCCGTAACCCGCAAATGGCAAATTTTCCGCTTGCCATATGCACGTTTTCGAGCTTTATGTAGCGTGTAAAAATTGGTTTGGTAAGTTCCACATAATCGTGCGGAATATCTTTATCGTTGTAACTCTTGTCCACAATCAGCGTCCAGGCTTTTCCATCACTGGAACCATATATTTTATACTGATGGTATACATCCATGGCTTTGCCCCGTTGCCTTGACATATGATCGGCATAATTCACCTGAATAGCATTTACCTGCTTGTTGCCGCCCAGGTCGACCTGAAGCCACTCTCCGGGCTTTTCGGTTTTGGCGCTCCAGTAAGTACGGATATCCTCATCGAAAGCATTTTCGGGATTATAGGTGCTATCTGTCGAAGATGCCATCGCCTTTTTATTATAGGATAAAAGCATCCAACCAGCAAACCGGCCCTGCACATGATCTGCTTTCTCAAATGGCAGTGTAGTGGGATAATCGCCAAAAGCAGTATTTGCATACATTACCCCTTCGTTATCGAAACCCGCAGGATACATCCCAACGCGACGCTCAAATTTATACTTTACCGAAATCATGCAGGTGCCAGTATGCCAGTAATTTCCATAGTAATCCTTAAACGTATTGCCATGGCCGCTTCCCATAATAAATCCACCTGGTTTATAAACAACAGGATTATGCTTTTGATAAGTAAAAGGACCTAAAGGTTTATCTGAAACATAAACGCCGTCAGCGTATACCTTGAATTCGGTTCCCGGAGCGCCGTATTGAAAGTAGTACTTCCCGTTGTGTTTTGTCATCCAGGGGCCTTCAATAAAATGGCCCCAGGGAGCTTCTGCTGCATCATTGTTCATTCCAAACCTTTCCCAACCGTGTTTTTCGGGAACCAGTCCTACCAGTTCTTTAATTTCGCCAACGGCTTTTTGCTTCTCCAAAATATCTTTGGCTGCATACAATTGTTCGTAATCGCTGGGATTACCTTTGGGCAGGAATGTCTTTTTATCCAATTCAACTCCCTTGTCGGGAAGCGTTCCACTGGAACCATAGTAGAGGTACAACCGGTCATCGTCATCTAAGAAAAGCGCCGGATCCCAGGCAGGTAATCGGGTAGAATCGACTATGTGTTGCCAACGCCCGGCTTTCGGATTGGTAGTAAACCAGACCGGTAGGCTCTCGTAGGTAGAACCCATCACCACAAGCGAATCGCCCATTACAACCACTGCCGGAGCACACAAATCGTCATCTTTGGGGAAACGCTGAAAGCTGGAATAAACAAACGTCCACTCTCCCAGGTCTTTTGACCAATAAAACCCCGACTGGTTTGTAGCAAACAGATAATATTCTCCCTTAAAGGGAACAATAACCGGATCGGCGGTAGATCGGAACGGAAAATCTTTCGAGTTGTTATTGTCGAACTCAAATGTATAATCAATATTCATTGGGTTGCAATACGTCCTGGCCTTCAGAAGCGGATTAAACCAGGGAGTGGCGTATTTTTCAAGATTTTGTGCAGTAGCATTCCAAAAAAGTGAAATGCCAATGGTGAGGGATATAAGTTTCAGTTGCATAGTAGTTATTATTCTTAAAAGTAATCTTTACCAAAAATAATATAAACCTGGCGTTATTGATTATTGGAAAACAAATAAAAAGAAAATCTCAAAGAGATCTCTTTGGTTTATTAATTATAAGGCTCATTTAGACTACCCAACGTGAGCAATACTAAAGCATAGCATTTTAATCCCATTATTTGGAAAAGCCCCTAAAACAGTTTACTTTTAATAGTGAAACCAGTGGCAATAAAACATAACCAATAAGTCAATAACTTTAAAACAGCAAGATTGATATGAGACACCAAAAAGTAAAAGTAAGCGTCGCCCTTTTTTGGGGAATGGCATTCATGTCCCTCCAGGCTCAAAGTGTAAAAGATATCGATGGCAATACTTACCAAATGGTTACCATTGGGACACAAACATGGATGAAGGAAAACCTGAAAGTTACCCATTACCGCAATGGAGATGCTATTGAAACCACTCCTTTTGACGCATCGGGAATAATAACTGAAATTGAGCCCAAATATCAATGGGCTTACGATGGCAAAGTAAGTAACGCTGATGTTTATGGCAGGCTATATACCTGGTATGCTGTAACGGACAGCCGTAGCGTTTGTCCAACGGGTTGGCATGTTCCTTCATATACTGAATGGGCAACGCTAGTTGATTTTTTGGGAGGAAGGTCTGTTGCTGTTGGGAAACTTCGGAAGCCTGGAGGTGGGCATTGGAACTCACCTGATTCAGCGGCGACCAACGAAACCGGATTTACAGCACTACTTTCGGGGCAACGGAGATATAATGGTGTATACAAATACAAGGAATATTTTTGTGGATGGTGGAGCTCAACCGATGGTTCTTTGGGAAGTAAAAGCAGTATTTTCAATCTTAATATCGGCAATTTTGGTAAACCACTCCGAGAACATAACGAAGAATCTATGGGGATTCCGGTGAGGTGTTTAAAAGATTAACAAACCGTGGTAAACACAACACCAACGTTATTTGTTTATCTGATTATTAGATAAGAATTTAACTATTGTAATATGACAACAAGCGAGATTCTCCAAGAGCTGGAAATGTATGGTGACGTTCAAACGAAAAAAACACTTATGCGTCATGGTGCAAAGGAACCTTTCTTTGGTGTTAAGGTTGCCGATTTGAAAAAGATCCTTAAAAAAACCAAGAAGAATCATGAGTTATCGCTTGAACTCTTTAATACCGGGAATTCCGATGCTATGTACCTTGCCGGACTCATGGCCGATGAAAATAAAATAACCGAATCGCAATTAAACAATTGGGTCGAAAAAGCCTATTGGTACTACTTATGCGAATTCGCAGTTCCCTGGGTGGCTGCCGAAACAAAATTTGGTTTTGAACTTGGCCTAAAGTGGATACAATCGGACAAAGAAAATATTGCTTCAGCAGGTTGGGCAACATTCGCGAATGTTGCCGGAGTAAAACAGGATACCGACTTGGATATTAACGCATATAGCCAGTTGCTGGATAAGGTTGCCAATGAAATTCATACTTCAAAAAACAGGGTGCGCCACACCATGAACGGGTTTATAATTGCCACAGGAATATTCATTCAAGAATTAACCGATAAGGCAAAAATAGTGTCTGCCAAAATCGGCAGTGTAACCGTGGATATGAACGGCACCGCCTGTAAAGTTCCCTCAGCCACCGAATATATCGCAAAAGCCTATGAAAAGGGACAAATTGGGAAAAAACGCAAAACTGCCAGGTGTTAACCTACGCAAAAAACGTAAACCAGAGATGGGAAAAAGGACGAAGGCTTAACAGGCGATTAGCCCCGAAACAATGATAATGAGAGAAACAGATGATTTTTACCTGCAACATGATGAACCAAACAGAGGGTGTTTGCTTGCATTGAGAGAAATTATTCTTTCGCAGGACAAAGAAGTTTCGAATACCTGGAAATATGGAATGCCCTTTTTCTGTTATAAAGGAAAAATGTTTTGCTACCTGTGGGTTCACAAGAAACTGAAACAACCTTATCTGGGTATTGTAGAAGGAAAACGGATTGATCATCCAAACCTCCTGATAGAAAAGCGTTCGCGAATGAAAATAATGCTGTTTAACCCAGCCGAAGATCTGCCAATTACTGTAATTGAAGAAATTTTACAACAAGCCCTAAATTTTTACAAGACCGGAGAGATAAAATTAAAGGGATAAATTAAAATACAAATCGGGAACGTTTAATCGAATAATGGATTCAAAAAGTAAGTTCATATTTCAAAACCATGATTAATAGTGAGTTAGCAGATATATACCTTGAGGATACCGGATTTAGGATTAATCTTAACCTTTGGGAAAATAGAATTATAACCCTGATAGGCCAAAAAGAATAAAAACGATAGTCGGACTACTTCCCAATTTTGAAGTAACTTGCCAGCTTAATTTCAGCCTAAATCCCCATGCTTCCTGAAAAAAGAGTACACCCAACCGAAAAATCGAAGATGCATCCGCGAAACAGGCATCGGGAGCGCTATAATTTTAACCAATTGATTGAAAGTTGGCCGGAGCTGGCACCTTTTGTTCAGTTCAACCTCTATAATGACGAGTCGATTGATTTTTTTAACCCCGAAGCAGTAAAAATGCTGAACAAAGCATTGTTGATGCATTTTTACGGAATCGGTTATTGGGATATTCCTTCGGGTTACCTTTGCCCTCCCATTCCGGGAAGAGCAGATTACATGCACTATATAGCCGATTTAATGGGTAGCTGCAATCGGGGAAAAATTCCATCAGGTAACCGCATCACATGCTTGGACATAGGCGTAGGGGCAAATTGTGTTTATCCGATTATTGGCAATAAAGAATACGGATGGTCGTTTATTGGAACAGATATCGATCCTGCAGCCGTCAATTCTGCCCAAAAAATAATTGAATTGAATCCTTTCTTAAAAGGAAACGTTGAAATCAGGCTTCAACCCAATCCTAAAAATATTGTTCACGGTATCCTTCAAAAAAGTGAACGAATTGATCTGACCATTTGTAACCCCCCTTTTCACGCGTCGTTTGCCGAAGCCCAATCGGGAACTCTTCGTAAATTAACAAACCTGAAAGGTAAGAGAATCGCCAAATCTTCTCTGAATTTTGGAGGCCGAAACATCGAGTTGTGGTGTGAAGGAGGCGAAGAACGGTTTGTACAGGACATGATTTACGAAAGCCGGCAATTTTCCACTTCCTGCTTTTGGTTTTCGTCGTTAATTTCGAAAGAATCGCATCTCAAAAGCATTTACGAATCCTTAAAGAATGCGGAAGCTGGTGAGGTAAGAACAATTGCCATGGGGCAGGGAAATAAAATCAGTCGCATTGTTGCGTGGACATTTCTTAGTCCGGAACAACAGCAAAAGTGGCGCGAAACAAGATGGGCATAGACTAGATAAAAGTCATTATAAAGGGTCTTAAACAAAACCTCCAGAACATTTGTTAAAGAGCTAATAATGGAATTTAACTAAATAATACCCATGAACCAGGACTTAATCGTATCCCGATCGGTGGATATCAATGCAACCTCATCTAAAGTATGGGAAACCTTAACAAAACCCGAAATTATAAAAGAATACCTTTACGGAACCGAAACCATTACCGACTGGAAACCCGGAAGCGAAATAATATTTCAGGGAGAATATGAAAACCAGATATACAGAGATAAAGGGATAATTCAACAAAATATACTGCACGAATTATTAAGCTATAGTTATTGGAGTGGCTTCTCCGGACTGGAAGACAAACCCGAAAACTACTCGTTGGTGACTTATGGGTTATTAAAAAAGAGCAATACGGTGACTACGTTTACCTGGACCCAAAAAGGTTTTGCCAGCGAAGATGGGCATAAACATTCCGAAAGCGGAATGGAAGCGTTTTTAAACCAGATTAAAGAGATCGCAGAGCGATAACTATTTCGAAGGACACTGCCAGCGTTTTCAGGTGTAGTTATAAGGAATACAAAATCAATTACGGGTTCCTCTTATAACCTCATTAACATATAATTGTCATAAACGAGCCAAGTAATTTACCTGACAATATATCCACATAAAAAACAAAATAGCCGGTCTGTAATACCCATACAACATGCAATTCGATTGAATTGTCGTTAATAACAGGATAGATCAGTTTCTTCGTGGCAACATCTTCCCATTGGGTTTGGCTGGTAATTTCGACATGAATATTGCTCCAGCACATAAAGTCAAACTTTTGTCCAACCAGCCTCTTCCTGGCATCCTCATAACCGAATTTTTCTTTGGATGGGATATCCACAATGGGATACCAGTTGCCTGTTATATTGATTACCCCCTTGCTATTTAACTGCAAATAAATACCTGAATTTTCTACTTCCAACCCATTCACTACCTGATTTCCGAAAGTCACGTTCCAAACAGTGCTATCCTTGGTATTACAAAGAACGTTCTTTCCAAAAGCCTGATAAGACTTAATTTTTATGCCCGATGTATCTGTTATTCCTATGAATTCTTTATTCTTTTCAAGAAAATTCAGGGCAATCTGCTTTGCTTGTGCCTGCTTAAAAGGAATACAACTCTGGGTACAATTGAAATTATAATCGGAGGATGAAGAGGCGCAGAATCCAAAGACATTCAGGGAGGTTTGAAAGCAACTATCCTTGTCTTTCAGGTATTCGTGCTTCAACGTTTTGAAGTCGGAACCGTCAAGTTTAAAATAGGTGGTTGGATAATTCGGATTGACAGAGGCTCCTGAATGGAGGGTTTCGTTGTCTTTTGAACATCCGCTCCACAGGAACAACATAATTAAGATAATCCCATAATATTTTGCCATCACTTTTTTTTCATAGGATAGCAAAAAATCAAAATAGTTGCGTTTACTGACAACTATAATCATTGATCTGATGCACGATTTCCCGATCATTATCCGCATCTAATCCGCATAAATTGGTTAATACATGTATTAATCCTTTATTTTTAAAATCTTCTGCAAATTCCTGGTCACCGGGAAACAAATTGCCCATATCATCTGTCCCTTTAAAAAGGAGTCCATAACTAAACGTTTTCAAAATCAAATCCACAGGGCATTGCATGAAATAGCCATCAATGGCGGGACTCAATATCCTGTCGTTTCGGTGAAGCTTTCGTGTTAAATCACATCCAACACGATAGATGGTATCTCCCAATGCCTTGTTTTGAAACCGTTGAATCAAATCAGTAATATGCTCATCTAATGCATTTTTTGTGAATTCGCCGGGGTATTTTTTCATTAATATAAAAGCGCTTTGCTGCATCGCCAATTTGGTAAATGCTGCCACTTCCGGAAAAGCCAGGGCTTCATATAAATACTTAGCAGATGGATTTGTTTGATACCCATAATACGCAGCCGCGGCATGTCCAAAATTATGGATATACGATTTCCGATCGACCCAAGCCTTGATGTTTTCTTTCGGAGCCAGCCCCTGAACATTAGGAATGGGATTCTTAAACGCTTTCTTATCAAGTATCAGCGTATTGTAAGGCTCAGCAAATACCTGCAGGAAATCCTTTTCCTGATCTTCA
>JFJP01036969.1_pt1 | contig 79411 bp, 77 predicted proteins | sample 431651 | NCBI WGS metagenome assembly JFJP01 (sample SAMN02602958, study PRJNA72255) | Microbial mat metagenome, whole genome shotgun sequencing project. | biome: fresh water; feature: sink hole; material: water; isolation source: purple microbial (photo- and chemosynthetic) mats found in... | reverse complement strand
TCCAGCTCCGGTCTTCAGAATATATTCAATTGTCCCGTCAACTCGGAAAAGGGCCTTTATATATTGCCGCACACCATATGCTGCCCCATGTGTTTCCCCAGTTCATGGTGGGTCTGCTCCTCTTGTTTCCCCATGCCATTCTGCATGCAGCGGCCCTCACCTTCCTGGGGTTTGGGATGAGTCCGCACACACCGGCTATCGGCGCCCTTCTGGCAGAATCCATGCGGTACCTGTCCATGGGGCTGTGGTGGCTGGCTGTAGCGCCCGGGATTGCCCTTGTCATCACCGTCAAAGCCTTTGATCTTATCGCCGGCAATGTCCGGGCCCTCCTGGACCCGAAAACCTGCAGGGAATAAAAACAGGAATATCATCATGCTTGAAATCAGACAACTTTCCATCCAGCCTTGATCTTTGGGTAAATAAAGGAGAAGTTCTGGCTGTGGTCGGCCAGTCAGGGGCAGGCAAAAGCCTTCTGGCCCACGCGCTCTTGGGTGTTCTCCCCAAAAATGCCCATGTATCCGGACAATTGATCTTTAAGGGACGGAATCTGACGCTAACAGACATGAACCGGTTGCGGGGCCGGGAGATCGCCCTGATCCCCCAATCCATGACCTATTTAAATCCCCTCCTGAAAGTCGGTGTTCAGATTGCCCGGGCCGCTGAACTCAGCGGGGTCAGCCCCAAAGCTTCACGGAGAGCCACCATGGAAGCGCTTCGGCGTTACCGGCTGGCGGAGGAAACCGCCTCCTGGTTTCCCTTTCAGCTTTCCGGCGGCATGGCCCGCCGGATTTTGACGGCCACGGCCACCATTGGCGGAGCGGACCTGATCCTGGCTGACGAGCCCACCAACGGGCTGGACAAAGATACCGCGGGGGAAACCTTGATGCATCTGCGCGGACTGGCCGACACAGGCAAGGCCGTGCTGCTCATCACCCATGACATTGAGGCTGCGCTTTCCATTGCCGACCGGGTGACCGTCTTCTGCGGCGGTGTCACGGTGGAAGAAGCCCTGGCAGGTGATTTCAACGGATCAGGCAGGCTTCGCCACCCCTATTCCAGGGCTTTATGGGACGCGCTGCCCGGCCGGGGCTTTGTGGGCTCTCTACCGGCAAGGGCGCCTATTTCTGCCAATGGCGGCTGTCCCTTCATTACCCTGTGTCAACAATTTACCAGTCCATGCGAAAGCCTCCTGCCTGATCTAAAAAGCCTGAACAAAGGCCGTGTGAGGTGCCATCATGCTTGAAGCACACGGGATCGCTTTCCGTTATGAAAAAAACAGGCCCCTGCTTTTTCAGGGGATCGATCTGACCCTGAAACCCGGTGAGATCATCGGGCTCCCCGGCCCCAGCGGCAGGGGAAAATCAACCCTGGCCAAAATTCTTGCAGGCTATCTTACCCCCTTGCAGGGAGATGTCCAGGTCGAGGGCAATCCCTTGAAAAAAAACACATTCAACCCTGTCCAGATTTTATTCCAGCATCCGGAACTGGCTGTAAACCCGAGATGGAAAATTAAGAATGTCCTGGCCGAAGCCGGACCGGCCTCCCCTGGCCTTTTAAACGATCTGTCCATTGATGAAACATGGATGGAACGGTATCCCCATGAACTGTCCGGGGGAGAATTGCAACGCATCTGCCTGGCCAGGGCCCTGAACCCCGGAACCCGGTATCTGCTCTGTGATGAAATGACTTCCATGCTGGACGCCCTGACCCAGGCCGTCATCTGGAAAGCGGTGCTCGGCATTGCAGAAAAAAGAAATCTGGGGCTACTCGTCATCAGCCATGATGCTGCGCTGATATCCATCATCTGCCATCGGACCCTGGATTATTTCATTCAGCCGGGTTGAAAAACTTGCCATACGCCCGAAGGGGCGATATGATAAGCCCCAAAAAAAACCGAGGACAATCCTCAGGTTGCTATTTTGCGAGGAATTTTGTTTTGATCCAAATACAGAAGCTGAATAAAACCTATAAAACCGCCCAGGCATTGAAGGATGTGTGTCTTGAGGTGAATAACGGAGAATTGTTTGCCTTTCTCGGTCCGAATGGTGCAGGTAAAACCACCACCATTCGGATATTGACAGGATTGACCAGGCTCAGCTCCGGAACGGCTAAACTCAATGGTTTTGATGTAGGCAACCGGTCCATTGAAAGCCGCAAGCAGTGCGGTCTTGTGCCCCAATCCATTAATCTGGATCGGGAACTTTCCGTGTTTGAAAATCTAACCATACATGGCAAACTCTTCAGGATGGACAAACAGAAAAGAAATGCCAGGATCAATGAACTTCTTGACTATGTCGAAATGAGCGATAGAAAAGAGACCCTGGTCAAAAACCTGTCCGGCGGTCTGAAACGGCGACTCATGATTGCAAGGGCTCTTCTGCATTCTCCTTCCATCCTCTTTCTGGATGAACCCACCGTCGGGCTGGATGCGGGGATGCGACGAAAAATATGGGCTCTCATCAAAAAAATCCAGCAGCATGGCACCACCATTTTTCTGACCACCCATTATATTGAGGAAGCTGAATTTCTTGCAGGGCGTGTTGCATTTCTGGACAGGGGTTCCATTGTGGTGGTGGATACACCGGAAAACCTCATGAAACAAATGGGAACCTGGGCCTTAGACCGCCTGAAGGAAGACGACATGGAAACCCTTTATTTTAATGACCGGAACGAGGCCAATGACCATATTGCCGCACACAAAGACAGCTTTACACTGAGGCGGGTCAACCTTGAGGATGCATTCCTTTCTTTGACAGGGAAAAAAGTAAAATGATATATGGCGCAGTTGCAGTTTATTACAGGGAATTGTTGATCTTAAAACGCCGTCTGACCCGGCTCATCCCCTCCTGGTGTGTCTCTCCCCTGCTCTATCTCATTGCCTTCGGATTTGCCATGGGAAAACATGTGACCCTGGACGGCCACACCTATATGGAATTCCTCCTGCCTGGCCTCATTGCCATGACCAGCATGACTCAGGCCTTTGCTATTTCCAGCGAAATCAATATTGCGCGGTTTTACTGGAATATCTTTGAAGAGATCCAGGCGGCACCGGTTTCAGATATCTCCTATGTGGCCGGTGAAGTCCTGGCCGGCATGACACGAGCCTTCCTGGCCATTCTCGTTGTACTGATCCTGGGTCTTCTTTTCGGTGTGGTCCTGTCCCTGAATCCCTGGTTCTGGCTGGCCATCCTTTTAAACAGCTTTTTATTTGCCTCCCTGGCCGTGGGCATTGCCATGCTGGTGAAATCCCATGCCGACCAGAGCCTGATGACAAACTTTGTGATCACGCCCATGGCATTTTTAGGCGGGACCTTCTTTCCCCTGGAAAGCTTTCCTGCCTGGGCCCAGACCCTTATCGGGCTTCTTCCCCTGACCCATGCGGCAGCGGCCATCAGAAGCGCATCCTTTGGCACCCGGCCCTCATGGATGTCATTGATCATCCTATCCGCCACCGGAATCCTTTTTTTCTGTATTTCCGTATGGTGCGTCAAAAAGGCAAAAGACTGACGATCTTTGCAAATGACCTTTTTGCAACTAACGAGCAGCTTACCACTATTTTGGTTGACCGGATCGGAGGCCCACAATCATCATTGCCGGGTTTATTCAACCACCGATAAGATCGTGATTTGTTCCTCACACGACCTATCCTTATTCGTTAGCCCCTCAATATGCGAAAAGCTCTTGCAAACAATTGGTAATTTTAATCTGAGCGCTTTGGGAAATTACATCAAGTTTTTGAATTAACCTGGATTTGTCAATAGCTCTCATTTGGTCAAGCAAGATCAATCCTTTTTTACCCTGAAATTTATATTGAATTCTAGTTGGATAGCTAAATCCTTTGGATGTCATTGGAGCAACAATAGCTGTCTTCAGTGCAGACATTTCATCAGGGGAGACAACAACACAAGGCCTTGTTTTCTTAATTTCAGAACCTCGTGTCGGATCAAGTTGAACCAGCCAGATCTCAAATCTATGCACATCTTTTTTTACCATTCCCAGTCCTCTTCATCTACCAATGGAGCATCTATCCACTCTTGATCAGGTTCGCTTGATTCCGGGGATTTAAGGGCTTTATCAAATTGCTCTTTCCAGCCTTCTCTGTTCTTCTTAACAGGTTGAATTAACAGTCCGTCGTCGATTATTTTAAATTCCAATTGCTTGTCTTCTAATCGTGCTTGCTCGATTACCGCTTTTGGAATACGGATACCCTGCGAATTTCCTATTCTGATTAAAGTCGTCATTTTTGCCTCCAATTGTAGTTAATGTAATTACAATATGCCCACAGATGGATCTATTGTCAAATCATTTATTATTTAAGGTTGGCAGGCTGCTGATGAAAAAGGCACACCAGAATAATCGGCGTCTTTATCCGGGACCTCGCCCCGGTTTGATCTTGTCAGCTTCTGGCTCATTGCATGCCGATAAAATCCCATGCTGCAACTGCCATAGGGGGTCGACAGTGCCCAATCATAAATAAAGATTACAACACGACAAAACAATGACATAAAATATATTTTTTGCTTTTTATTGACAGAAACGCCTCACCCATATAAGTATTCCAGTGTATTCTGAACAGAGAATTGACTCATGAGTATCATCAATGATTTAATGGGAGTGGACTCTTTGTGAAAAAAGCGGACGAAACGATTTCATTGCTTCCATTTATTGAATCCAAAGGAGATGCCTTCCTTCTTGATATTCCGGCTTTCGATCAGATCAGGGAGTCTTTCCAAGGGTATTCATATCCTTTTCAACTCGCGGATAAAGAACAGAATTTTTCAATCATCGTGAAGGGTGGATTAAAGGTAAAAAATTCAGAGCCGTTTAAATCCCTTTTTTTACTTGTCCAGAGAGATCATTATCCGATTCATCCCGATGGTCTGTCTCCCTTTACAAATGCTGCCATTGACCGGATCTGGCACGAAACTATCCTGTTCTATGCGAGTGATAAGGACGTTTTTATTGTTCCAAATCAGTTGGGCCTGAACGGCACGGCAACACCCTTTAGATCTCTTTTTTTCTGTAAAAAAATAAAGTCCTTCTTCCATCCTCCATGCCCTGAATGTGGCGGTGCTCTCACACTTTGCAAAGATGATGAACTTTTAATAAAAGAAACGCTTTCTCCCTATTCCACATCGCTGAAGCGATATCTTTTCTGCCCTGACTGTTATGCTTCCAAAGGCAATCTTGTATTTTATCAATTTTCCCGTTCATCTGAAGATCGCATTTTAACAAAAGACCGGTTTGATCTTGTCAGGGATTTCAACAGGCTGAAAAATACTGTTCCCGGCAATTTTCCCTGTCCTGACTGCCCGGGTCATGCAGAATGTTATATAACCGGAGAAAAAGCGTCCTCGAACATCGGTTTTTTTTCTTTCTATCCCTTTCACATGATTTTTTTTGATGCTGATCCCATAAAAGCCATCGAGTTTATCCCGCTTCTTTCAGGGGCCTCTGTTAAAGACATGGAACGGCTTTCTCCCACAAATTCTTTGTCCCATCTGGAAGAAAACCTGACCCACCCGGGGGGGACCGATTTTTTCTTTAAAAATGATGAGAAGTTTTATCTGGAAGTTCTTTTTTTGAAACTTTCTTTTTTTGAAGAAATCACTCGATTTCTTTATCAGAGGGTTGAAAAAAACATACACCCTCTGATGACCCTATCTACCCAAAGCATCTGGATCAGACCCAAGTCCAAAGGGAGTATCCTGCCATTTTTCTGGGATTTCAAGCTGACGATTATCGACCTGATTTCCAACTCCTCAAAAAACCATATTGAATCAACCCTGACAAGGGATCGAAGTTTAGAATGGATGGCGTCTCTCTGGTTTTATCTGTTTCTTGTGAATCATCGTCAGGATCAGGCGGTTGTTTACGATACCCTTAGCCAATTGGTTAAAAAAGGCTTGGGCGACTCCCTTCTCTCTGATTACAATACCCTGATAAAAGCGTTTCCGAACATTGCCATGGAGAATATTTTCTGGAACCCTGATGAAAGATCAGTGCCCCATAAATGGAATGGTTTCTGGTTAAAAACGATTGAAATCGGGCTTTCCCTGTTTGACCCAGAAAAAGGACAAGACTTGAAGTTGTATTTAAATCAATTGGCAGGCAAAATTGCGCCCCTGAAACAAGCCGTAAAAGAGGACCTGTTTTCAAAGGGGCGGGAGGATGTGATGCCAGGTCCCCTGAAAGCAAGTCACAGAACAGTTACCGGCCAGAGCCCATCGCAACTTGAAAAGATAGCTGTCTCCACGATACTGAAAAAATTAAAGACCCAGTGGGAATCTAAGAGCGCGGTCTCTTCTAATGATGACGATGTCCTTGAAACTGTGGTTCTCTCGTCCCCGGATAAAAAACCGGATATGGATTTCAATGATGCGACTGATGTAAAAACCATGATCATATCCCCTGCATCTGAAAAAGAACCCAGTAAAAAGAGTGGGTTTGATGATATGGAAAAAACGATTATTCTGACTCCAAAAGGAAATATGCAAAAGGATATCGACTTTTTTGGTAAAACCGATGACCTTGATAAAACGGTTATCATTACCCCGAAAAAATTGAAATGAATGGGTTGTAGGAATGACAGACACGATTGACTATAAAAATATAGAAGATCATATGATCAGAATTTACCGTGAACACGGGGAAATATCTGAAATATTAATAAACCGATATCTTGAGGATGAATTCAAGGTATTGGCGCCTTCAGTTAGAACAGCGGCTCTGGACAAACTGATTTACCGGTTTGACCTGATCGACCCTGAAGAAAAAATGCCCCCGGCCCTGTCCATTGATGACCCGGTATTGGCTAAAATGATCAAACTTCTCCTGGGTCGGGATATCTCCCAGATAGATGCCAGCCCTGATGAACTCTTAGAAAGCCTGGCCGAGTCCCTCAACACTGTCTTTAAATCATTGAATCAATTGATCAGCATTATCAATACGACTCTGATGGGAAAACAAAATATGGATGAAACCATTAGGCAAGTCATTGGTTATCATCTTGAAGGAAGTAGCCAGACAAAGACTCTGGAAAATTATATTGGTCAGATCGGCAAAGCATTCTTTGAATCCCAGGAAGCTTCCAAAAAAGCAGCATATTCAAAAGTGCTACAAATATTAGAAGAGCTCTCACCCGAAAAAATTGAAAAAGAAACTCATGTCTCAAGGCTGAGTCTTATGCGCAAATCCCGGTATTACGAAGTATATGAACTTAAATTTAAAAAATTCGAAAAATGGTTTGAGTCAGGAAGATTCATGGAATCATTTTTAAGAGAATTTGAAAAAAATTGTCAAAAAATATCGTTTTAAAAGGAGAAAAAATTGAAAACAATCATACGTCTGTTCGTTCTTGCGGTTTTTCCGTTGTTTATTTTCTCATGCGCAGCAAAAGTGCTGCCTCCTCCCCAGTGGGCCTATGAAAAGGAGGCCATCAAGCTTCAGGTCATTGCAGATCCCATTCTGAACCTTGATAACGCTAAAGCCCATACCCTGCATCTCTGTATTTATCAGCTTAGAGATCCCAATGGGTTTAATCAGCTTTCGAATGATCAGAACGGTCTTCTTAAACTCCTTGAATGTGGTCTGTTTGATCAGGGAGTTGCTGCATCCAGAAGACTCATAATAAATCCGGGAGAAAATACTTCTTTTGTTCTGGACCGTGCGGAAAATGCAAAATACATAGCTGTGGTGGCCGGATATTATGGCATTTTCAAGGAACGAATCACAAGGCTTGTTGAAATTCCCATCATCATTGAAGAACAAGGATTCATTTCCAAAGAAAGAACGCAAAAACCTGGTTTGCTTGATATAAAGCTTTTTCTAGGGCCTCAACAAATCGATAGAATTGAAGGGCAAAAATAATGGCTAAACCCGTCTTATGGCATCAGGGGCTCATCCTCCAACCCCATCATTTCCAGTTAAACGACCTTTACCATCAATCGTTGACAGATCCTTTATATCGATTCATGGTCCCCCATTTCTGGGGCGTTGGTCACTTCAAAATTCATGAAACCGCTTTGGCCAATCATGTTTTTGATGTTCAGGAAGGTGAATTTTTTTTCCCTGATAACGCTCATATTACCATTGGAGAGAATGGCGTCATACAGGCCAGATCATTTGAAAAAGCCTGGATCGACGGTGGAAAATTCTTTTCTGTCTATGTAGGATTAAAAAAATGGACTGAGGATGGAGAAAATGCCTCCATTTTAAATGATATAAACGACCTGTCCGCTGTATCAAATCGTTTTGTTTCTACTACTGCTCCCGAAGAGCTGCCTGACTTCCACGGAAAGGGCCCCAAGGCAGAAGTCAAAAGGATGAAATTTCTTGTCAAAATTTTCTGGGAGACTGAAATTGATCAATTGGGAGATTTCCAACTGATCCCCGTTGCCAGACTTAAAAAAAATCTGGAAGAAATTGTTGTTTCTAAGAATTTCATACCCCCTTGCCTGACAATCTCCGGATCAGACATTCTCACCGGAATTGTAAAGGAGATAAAGGATCAGCTCTTTTCAAAAACCCGGCAGCTTGAATCGGTAAAAAGGTCAAAAGGGATTCATACGGCTGAATTCGGATCAAGAGATATGGTATATATGCTGGCATTGAGAACTCTGAATAGATATGTACCGCTCCTGACTCATCTGACGTCAGTCAATCAAATCAGTCCATGGCCTGTTTATGGAGTTTTCAGACAAATGGTAGGAGAACTTTCCTCTTTCTCGGCAGACATCTCTGCCAATGGTGAGCTTGAGGACGGCACACCCCTTTTAATAGACTATGATCATAAAAAATTATTCGAATGCTTTACAGGCGCACAAAATCTTATTACCCGACTGTTGAACGAAATAACATCAGGACCTGAATATATCATCTCCCTTCATTTTGACGGCACCTTTTTTACGGCTGAGATACCTCCTAAAATATTTGAAGAAGGTAATAGATTTTTTATTGTTATGGAATCTGAAGCAAACAAAGATGCAATGATTGAATCCATCAAAAATATTGCAAAATTCAGTGCCAGAGAATCATTGCCCATTCTCATTGCTCAATCTCTTCCGGGTGTAAAACTCACTTACCTTGAAATACTGCCTCAGGAACTTCCCCGCAGATCAAATTCCACCTATTTCCAGATTGATCACCATGGGAAACAGTGGGACATGATTAAGGGGGGAGGTAATCTGGCGCTCTACTGGGATACAGCGCCCGAGGACCTTAAATTGGAACTGATGGTTGTGAGGAGGACATAGGAAATGAGACTTTCAGACTGTTTTGTCCCTATTATCACGTATGCAATGTTGTTACAAAAACAAGGGGGCCTGGAAAGACTGTCGTTTGATCAGGCATTCGCTGATATAGAAAGCCTAATAAAGGAAAGTGATCTTGCATTTCAAAAAAGCGACGCCACCCGGGAAGACTATGATATAGCAAGATTTGCTGTTTTTGCATGGGTTGATGAAACCATTATGAGAGGCACCTGGGAGGGCAAGCGCCGATGGCAGGGGGAACAGCTTCAGCGCAGATATTTCCAGACCTCTGATGCAGGAGAGCTTTTTTTCCAAAAACTCAACACCATTGGCTCCCATCAAAATCATGTGAGGGAGGTCTTTTATATCTGCCTGGCCTTAGGATTTACAGGCCAGTACCACAACAAGGCTGATGATATGCTCTTAGATCAGTTGAAAGTATCCAATCTGAAAATTCTGACTGGCAGCTCAGTAGATCTGCCGGCCATGGATCGTTTAAAACTTTTTCCAGAATCCTATATCATGGACCATGATATCTCTGAACCAAATTATAAAAGAGGCTTTTCCATACTTACACTTGCCGCATTCCTGGCTCCGGTCGGATTTCTCGGCTTATTATTTTTAATATACGGATTCGTTTTAAGAAATATCGGCGACACCTTAATCAGCAGGATACCCTAAATGAAAAATCTGTTTACCCATATATTTAAAGTCATTATGATGATCACTCTGGTTGTTCTTATCGGAATTGCGATTTTCGCAGGAATAGTGTGGGCCAGATGGCCTTTGTGGGTAGGTTTTTTCATTGCCGCCGGAATCATCGGCCTTTTCCTGGGAGTATTTTTTTTCTATAAACTGTTTTTGAAAAGGAAAGAACAAAAATTTGTAAGCCAGATCATTGAGCAGGATAATCTTTCATTAAATGCCATTGACACAAAAGAAAGAGAAGCTTCAAAGGAAATGCAGGCAAAATGGAAAGCTGCCATGGATGCCCTGAAACAATCTCATCTGAAAAAGCAGGGGAATCCTTTGTATGTTCTTCCCTGGTATATGATCATTGGAAAAAGCGGCACCGGGAAAACAACCGCCATCAAAAGCGCGAAGCTTTCCTCTTCCTTTTCAGAAGTCAGCAGCGTGTCCGGTATTTCAGGAACACGGAATTGCGACTGGTGGTTTTTCGAGCAGGCAATTCTCATTGACACAGCCGGCCGTTATGCAATCCCTGTAGATGAAGACCGGGATAAGGATGAATGGCAGAAATTTCTGGAACTGATGGCACGATATAGAAAAAAAGAACCGTTGAACGGTTTAATTGTAACCGTTTCAGCTGACTCATTAAATGATATGAATAGCGAGGGGCTTGAAAAATACGGCAGAGATATCAGAAACCGAATTGATGAGCTGATGCGAATTCTGGGTGCAAAATTTCCGGTTTACATTATGGTCACCAAATGCGATTTGATTCAGGGCATGACTCATTTTTCTGATTGCTTCAGTGATGAAACCCTGGGGCAGACCATGGGAATAGTGAACCATCATCTCGAAAAAGACCCCATGGGACTTGTGTCCAAGTGCTTCCAAACCATGGGAGAGCGAATTCGGGATATCAGATTGCTGGTATTGCAAAAACTCCAAGGCGCAAAAATAACCCCCGAACTGATCCTTTTCCCCAGCGAATTTGAAAAGCTTAAACCCGGTTTTGAAGCATTTACCAAGGGAATTTTCCAGAAAAATCCCTATCAGGAAACACCTTTTTTCCGAGGTATCTTTTTCAGCAGTGGCCGTCAGGAAGGAACACCGTTTTCACATTTCATGAAGGAGTTAGGTCTGATCAGTGAGAAAGAGGTCCTGCCCGGGACCAGCAAAGGGCTTTTTCTTCATGATTTCTTTTCGTGGCTTCTTCCTTCTGACAGAGGACTTTTCAGGGAAACAAAAAGAAGCATGGCATGGCAAAGGCTAACTAGAAACATAGGCCTTGCAGCTTGGACAACCATCATTATAGCGATCTGCGGGATCTTAAGTTTTTCCTTTGTAAAAAATCTCCATACTATCAAAACAGCCTCTGCCCAATTTGCAAGCCCCCAGTTTTTACAGGGGGAACTCATGAATGATGTTTCCACACTGGAACAATTTCGAACTTCTATAAAAACATTTGAAGAAAGCAATCGCTGGTGGTGGATTCCAAAACTCGGTCTTAATGAGAGCCTCAAGGTTGAGCTCGAAATGAAGAAAAAATTCTGCGCCCTGATGGAGAAACGACTAATTGAGCCCGTAGATAAAAAAATGGCCGATAACATGGCAAATTTCAGTCTCTCCACACCCAATGCTGTCTCTATCAACCATGTGGAGCATCTGGTGAAACGAATCCGCCTCATCAATGCCAGGCTTTTAAACCTCCCCATGGACGAGCTTGAGAAGATGGGGCAACCAATTTTCAACACTGTGAATATTGGTTCAGGCCCGGTGGTTGCCGAGGAGACGCTTTTAAAAATCAAGAATTTATATCTTTATTATTTGTTCTGGCAGGGAGATGCCCAAATCCTGACCCGGAAAATGAATGATTTGCAAAAATGGCTCGCACAAATCCTTTCCATTAAAGATTCCAACCTTAACTGGCTTGTTTCCCGGACAAATTCAGATCCTCACCTCAATTCATACACATTGACGGATTTCTGGGGGAAATCGCCCCAGAACACTATCTCCGATGGTAAACGGGTGGCCCCTGGGTTTACCCTGAAAGGCAAAGAAAAAATTGATGGGTTTATGGGTGAGATTGAAAGCGCACTAGCTGATCCGCTTGTTCTGTCCGACCGGAAACGTGAATTCCATCAATGGTATAAAAAAGCCTACTTTACGGAATGGCTCAATTTTACAGTTGAATTGGAAAGAGGGAGCAAATCCTTGAGAACCCGGGAACAATGGTTGGATATTTCCACCCGCGTCTGGGATAAAAATGGACCCTATTTTTCTTTACTCCAGACCCTGTCTGATGAACTGAAACCCTTTTCTGAGGAAAAAGACCTGCCGGAATGGGTGAATCTGGTAAAAAGATTCAATCTCCTGCGCCTCCAGGCCGCTGCGATTCAAGCCCAGGGCACAACAGGTGCGCTGGGTCAAGCCGCATCAACCGTTAAATCAAAACTTGAAACGATAACCCGGACTTCCGATACCTTAACGACGCAGATGGACACAGAAACCCTTTTGAAGGCCGGAAAGATGTTCACGGCCTACCAGGAGTCGCTTGCCGGCATCATGCCGTCTGTTTCATCCCAAAGGGCGGCCTTTGATCTTGCAACCACCATTTATTCGGAAGATCCTGCCACCAGTACGAACATCTTTTTCACCGCTCTTCAATCTGCCAACAAACTTAAAGGAATTATGGCACACTCAGGGAAAGACTCCTCGATCATTTGGGACATTTTTTACGGACCTCTATTTTTTTATCAGGAATTGATTCTGAAGGAAGCTTCCTGCCTGCTTCAGAAAAAATGGGAAGAAACCGTCTTGATTGCTGTTAAGGATACCACAGCCCAACAACCCCCTAACACTATTTTGAGTGGCCCGGATAGTGTTATCACCAATTTTTTAAAAGGACCTTGCAAACCGTTTATCAATAGAGGCTTGAAACAGGGATATTTTCCTGTCACAGTCAATGGGAAAGGGTTGGCATTTTCCCCTTCTATATTTTCATTCCTTTCTCGGGGAGTAACGACACCCACTCCTGCAGCTCCTGTAGAAAAAAATTATACGGTAACCATCAGTGGATTTCCCACAAGCGCCAATGCCGAGGCCAAAGTGCAGCCCCATGCAACAGTCCTTGAACTTGTTTGTCCATCCGGCACAACCGTATTGGAAAATCTCAACTATCCGGCCAAAAAAATATTTACCTGGACTCCTGATTCAGAATGTAACGTCATTTTCACCGTCAAGATCGGCAGCCTTGTATTGATAAAAAAATTCCAAGGCCCTCTTTCCTTTCCCAAATTCTTACAAGCTTTTCCCGATGGTAGCATGACGGTTAAGCCCTCGGATTTCCCGGATCAAGAGGAAAATCTGACCCGAATGGGGATCGAGTTCATTACTGCAAAGTATGGATTCACTGGGAATGAATCAGTTGTCGGTTTGTTGAACGTTGCCAGCCCTGTTAATAATAAGGTTCCCATGGAGATTCTGAAATGTTGGGAATAGGAAAGCCAAAAACGAATTTTGAATTGGCTGCCTATGGGAAACACCCGGCATTTAATGATTTTTTCAGTATAAACACCGATTCTCCATTAACCAGAGCCTTATCCGCCTGGGTTGAAAAGGGTGCCAAACTCAATGAAAACAAAGACAGAAAAAGACAAATTCGTTCTTTTCGATTCTGGGTGAGAGGTATCAAAAAGGGAGATCTTGTACTAGGCATTATCAGAGACAGCAGCGACCGCATGGGACGATTGTATCCCCTTCTTGTACTGGCTAAAGGATTTGTTCAAGGCTGGGAAAAAAATTGGAACTATATCTTTAACCGATTTGAAACTGTTTTCAGGTCTCTGGAGGATTTTACCGCCGCTCGGTATGAGAATTTCAGGGAATTTGAAACAAAACTGACACAAATTAGAATCCCTGAGCTTTTATGCACAAACCATCCTGGGGTGGAAATTGAAAAAGGATCTATTTTGCCGGAAAAAATGATCGCCTGGTTTGAAAAAAATGGCGGCAAAGGAGCGCTTGCCCTTCCCATTGCGACCCTTTTAAACAATTTTGAATCTTTTCCTCGTAAACATGATAGAACCTGGCATGGATTGTTCAAGCCCACTCCCCAGGGGCCAGGGGCTGTTTTTCAGGGGGGTCTACCGGACAATCCGATATTAACCATTTATGCCCGGCCTTTAAAAACCGAAGATTTTTTCGATCTTTTTAATTTATCCAACGGGAATGAAACCATGGGCGATGTTATATTAAACAAAGGAGACACGGCAGATGGATATTAATGCGATTCTATCTCCCATCCCGGGAGACACCCCATCGGGTGAAAGCCTGAGATATACTTCAGCTTATGATGATATTCAGGAAGCAAGAAGAGCAGATGATACCCTGGACCGGGGAGATTGGCAGCATGAAGTTAAAACCTCTGACTGGAATTCGGTTTTCACCCTTACCATAGATGCCCTGACAACAAAAACAAAGGATTTGCAGATAGCTGCCTGGCTTCTGGAATCTTTAGTCCACACTAAAGGGTTTGAAGGTTTAAGCGAGGGACTTCCCATCGTCAGTGGTCTGCTAAGCCAGTTCTGGGAAAGCGTGTACCCGGAAATTGAGGATGATGACCTGGATTTTCGAGCAGGCCCGCTTGAATTTATCAATGATAAACTCTGGCTGCCCATCAAAGAGATCCCTTTGACTGATCAGATCAATACCCCTGGTTTTTCCTGGATAAAATGGCAGGAGTCTCGGCAGGTTGGCTTTGAAAAAGATATTTTAAACTCCTATGGGGATGTGGATGATGGGAAAAAACGGACCCGAAATAATCAGATTGCCGAAGGAAAAATTACCGCAGAGGAGTTTGATGCTGCAGTAAAATCTTCCTCCAGAGCCTATTATGAAAGCATTTTTAAACACATTACAAATTGTTCTGACAGGTTCACCGTTCTGGATCATATCGTGGATGAAAAATTCGGCAGGAATGCACCCAGGCTTGCTGAACTAAAAACATCACTGGAAGACTGCCGGGACCTCATCACTAAGATTGTCAAAATTAAGCGAGAAGAAGAGCCGGGCCCAATACCGGAAGAACTGGAAAAACCGGCAGCAGATGATACAGAATCCTTTGCATCAGAAAGCCAGAATAGGCTGATAGATCCTGCTTTTAATCATCCCCGATTACCAGAATCTTTGGGGAATACGTCACCCATCGGCACCTTTCATGTGAACCGAATTCTGGGAAGTGCCGGCATTGAAGAAGCTGTATGGCAGGACACGCTAAAAAAACTCGCCAACGAGGGAATTAAGCCGGCCCTTGAACAACTTCTGGGAGCATCCTGCAGTGCCCAGTCCATTCGAGAAAAAACCAATTTTCGACTCCTCATGGCAAGGCTCTGCCTGAAAGCAGGGAGAGCAGACCTGGCAAGGCCCATTATGGAAGCACTCACGACTCTGGTGACTGAACTGCAATTGGACCGATGGGAATCTCCCATATGGATTGCCGATGTATTGTCTACTTTATATCAGTGCCTTACGGCAGACGGCACTTCCGATGACGACCAATTCAGGGCCAGAGAAATTCTGACACGACTGTGCACTCTGGACGTGACAAAGGCCATGGAATATTTGACCAGCAGCGCCAATAAATGATAACAATATTAAAATCAACCATACATAACCAAAGGAGGCAAAAATGGCAAAAGAAAGCCTGCAGCATACCCTGGACAGGGTAAGATCCCCAAGGGTTCAGATCACCTATGACGTTGAAGTCGGCGACAGCATTGAAAAAAAGGAAATTCCTTTTGTTGTTGGGGTTCTGGCGGATTTGTCAGGGAAACCGGAAAAACCCTTACCCAAGCTTAAAGAAAGAAAACTGGTTGAGATTGATCGGGATAATTTTAACAAAGTTCTCGAGGGAATGAACCCTAGACTTGCCTTTCGGGTTGATAACAAACTGACCGATGAAAATTCTGCCATGGCAGTGGAACTCAAGTTTAAAGCCCTGGAAGATTTTCATCCTGAAAATGTGGCAAAACAGATTGACCCCATCCGTAAGCTCATGGCAGCAAGGGAAAAACTATCCGGCCTACTGAATAAACTGGATGGAAATGATAAGCTGGACGAACTGCTCCAGGAAATAATTTCCAGTACGGATTCCCTTGAAAAACTCGGCAGAGAAACTGGAATAAAAAAAGATTAACTGTTAACACGCAATCATATAAAGGAGGGACCATATGGCTGAAAATGAACAAAAGATCCAGTCCCATGCTGTACCTGCAACAGAAACAATAGAGGAGGCGGGCCTTCTTGACCAGATCATAGCAGATGGCCGTCTTGCCAGGGATGAGAGTCAGAAAAACTGGGCCAAAGATTTGATCGGTGAATTTGTATCACAGATCATGGAAGGCTCCATCACGGTTTCCAAAGACACTGAAGCCATGATCAATGCCCGGATCAGTGCCATTGACAAATTGATCTCGGATCAACTCAATGAAGTGATGCACCACCAGGAGTTTCAGAAACTGGAAGCATCCTGGAGGGGACTTGCTTATCTGGTTGATAAGACGGAAACCGGGGAAAGGCTGAAACTCAGGGTCATGAATGTGTCCAAAAAAGATCTTTTAAAGGACATGGAAAAAGCCTCTGAGTTTGATCAATCCGCTTTGTTCAAAAAAATCTATGAAGAGGAATTCGGAATGTTCGGGGGAGCATCCTATGGTGCTATCATCGGAGATTATGAGTTCAGCAACCATCCCCAGGATATCAGTCTTCTGGAAAAAATATCCCAGGTCGCTGCAGCTTCCCATGCGCCTTTTCTTTCAGCAGCAGCACCTGAACTCTTCAATTTTGACAGTTTTACTCAATTGGGAGAACCCAGGGATATGGCTAAAATATTCCAGAGCGTGGAATATGCCAAATGGAAATCTTTCAGAGAATCGGAAGATTCACGCTATGTGGCCCTGGCCATGCCGCACATTCTCATGCGCCTACCGTATGGCAAAGACAATGTGCCGGTAGAAGCTTTTGATTTTGAGGAACGAGTAGATGGTAAAGATCACGATCAATACCTCTGGGGCAATGCTGCCTACGCTTTAGGAACACGTTTGACAGAATCCTTTGCCAAACATTCCTGGTGTGCTGCTATTCGGGGGGTTGAAGGAGGTGGCCTGGTTCAGGGTCTTCCCGTTCATACGTTTAAAACCGATGAGGGGGATGTGGCCTTAAAATGTCCCACTGAAATTGCCATCACCGACAGAAGAGAAAAAGAGCTTGCCGATCTCGGGTTTGTCCCCCTGGTGCATTGCAAGGGAACCGACTTTGCTGCATTTTTCAGTACCCAGACCGGGAACAAGCCCAAGCTTTATGAAAATGATGCGGCAAACGCCAATGCAAGACTCTCTTCCCAGCTTCAGTATATCATGGCTATATCCAGGTTTGCCCATTATCTGAAATCCATGATGCGGGATAAAATCGGCAGCTTTATGACACGACAGGATGCAGAACAATTCCTTAACCGCTGGATCAGCAACTATGTCCTCCTGGATGACAATGCAAGCCAGGACGCAAAGGCCAAATTTCCCTTGCGGGATGCCCGCATTGATGTCAGTGAAATAAAAGGAAAGCCGGGAGCTTACAGGGCGGTCAGTTTTTTAAAACCCCATTTTCAACTGGATGAATTGTCCGTGTCTTTGCGCCTGGTGGCAGATCTTCCCCCACCGGCAAAGGGATAATTTGAAAACCCAAGACAGGCAGACAGGCGCAACATGCGCCAAAACAAAATAAATCAGAGGAGAAAAAAATGGCAGCAGATAATTTTTTAAAGATTGACGGCATCAAGGGTGAAAGCACGGATGACAAACACAAGGACTGGATGGAAATTCTGTCCTTTAGCTGGGGGGTATCCCAGATGGCCTCTGCCAGCGCCTCAACCGTAGGGGGAGGCACCTCGGCAAGGGCGGATTTCCAGGATTTAAGCATTGTAAAAACCATGGACAGTGCTTCACCTCTCCTGTTTAAATACTGTGCCTCTGGGAAGCCTATAACTGAGGTATTGCTTTCGCTGAACAGGTACGGAGGAAATAAAGAACAATACATGGAATATAAATTGACCAATGTGGTGATCACTTCCGTATCAGTCGGCGGCGGAGGCGGAGGAGAGCCTACTGAATCAATTTCACTCAATTATGGTAAGATCGAGCAGACCTATACCAAACAAAAACGAGCAGATGGAACTAGTGCTGGAAATGTTCCGGCGGGCTGGGATCTTGAAGCGAATAAAGCCGTATAAGGCCTTCTAACCCTGTATGAATGATCCTTTCAACCTTACCGCATCGATACTGGACAGGCTCATCGATATGGAACCCGGACAGAACAATGAGTCTGCCCGGTATCAGGTGATATCTGAACAGCAGATATTGGACAGTGTGGTAAGGGACATCGAGAATCTTCTCAATACCCGTTGCAGCCCGGTTGAAATACCGGATTCCTTTGGTGCGGCAAGGGAATCCTTTCTTTTATACGGGCTTCGGGACTTTACTGTGGAAAACCCGGAATCTTCCTTTGTCAGACAGAAATTATGTCGGGAGATTGAAAAAATCATTTCCATATTTGAACCGCGCCTGAAAAAAACCATTGTCCGGGTGGAAAGTCAGGCCGGCCAAAAGCGGCAGTTATTTTTCAGGATCGCCGGCATCCTGATGGTGGAGCCTCTGGCTGAACCGGTTTCCTTTGATACTGTTTTTGATCTGAACCGGGGTCAGTATGTCATCTTAAAATAGAACAGAAAGTAAACCCAATAACCATGGACGACAGATTATTAAATTATTATGAACGAGAACTGACCTTTATCCGGAAGATGGGGGCAGAATTTGCTGCAAATTATCCAAAAATTGCTGGCCGCCTTCTCCTGGAACCAGACAAATGTGAAGATCCTCATACTGAAAGGCTTATTGAAGCTTTTGCCTTTATCAGTGGCAGAATTCATAAAAAGATGGATGACGATTTTCCTGAAATCACAGAATCCCTTATGGAGATCACATACCCCCATTACAACAATCCCATTCCCTCAATGACCATGGTGCGGTTTGATCCCATAAATCAAAGCATTACTGAAAAAGGGATTGAAATCCAGGAGGGAACCCTTCTCTTTTCTAAACCGGTAAAGAGTGTCCCCTGTCGATTTACCCTTTGTCAGCCCGTATTCATCCGGCCGATTGCAGTCCGGTCCGCATTTCTTGATACTCCAGGACTGAATGTCAAAGAAGCGGTTCAAACCCTTGTTATCGAGCTTCAGACCTGCAATGGAATTGATTTTGGGGATGTTTCATGCCCATTCCTCCGATTCTTTCTCAATGGTCCCCATCAGCATATCTTTAAATTGTATGAACTCATTTTTAATACTGTCTGCCATGTGGAAATGGCCTTTACCAACCCAGAGGGCAAAGCTGAGATCATCACACTTGACCCGGGCTGTATCCGCACTGTGGGGTTTGACCCCCATGAAAAAATGCTTCCATATTCCAAACGATCTTTTCCAGGGTATCTTCTGCTTTTTGAGTATTTCACCTTTCCAGAAAAATTTCTCTTTTTTGATTTGACCGGATTTGAGAAATTGAATTCAAGGAAAATCGGTACATCGCTTACCGTAAAGATACATCTGAACAAATCCCTAAAAAAAGATATTCTTGTGAACCAGGACACATTTCAGTTGAACACAGCTCCAGCCGTAAACCTTTTTAAAAAAATTGCCGAACCCATGAGGATTGAACAGCGAAAAACAGAATACCGGGTGACTCCTGATTTAAGGCGGTCCCATGCAATGGAAGTATATAGCATTGACCAGGTCAGCCCAGCACCTGTTTCCGGAAAAACCGTGAAAGAGTACAGGCCTTTTTATTCTATACGTCACCATCTCTCAGAGGGTGGTTCAAAGGATGCCACTATATTCTGGCATGTTCAGCGCAGACTGTCAGGCAAGAAGGACGATAAGGGGTCAGAACTTTACCTGTCTTTTTCTGATTTGAATATGACCCCGACCGATCCCGGAACAGATATTCTGACCCTTCATCTGACCTGTACCAACAGAGATTTACCGGCCCGGCTTCCCTTTGGTGATGCAGAAGGAGATTTTACCATGGAATTTGCCGCTCCTGTTGAAAAAATATCCTGCTTGATCAAACCCACGGCCACAAAACGCCCCTTTCTCGGGGGAGCCCTGCAGTGGCGACTTATTTCCCACCTGTCTCTCAATTACATCTCCATCGTGGAAGGTGGGGAAGACGCATTAAAGGAAATTCTAAAGCTTTATGATTTTGAAAATTCAACCCCCACAAAACAGCAGATCAACGGTATTGTGTCTGTGCACTCCCGTCATGTTACAAAACGGATCAAATCGTCTTTCTGTCGGGGAATAGAGATAACGCTTACCCTGGATGAAGATAAATTTGTGGGTTCGGGATTCTATTTATTTGCTTCGGTCCTCGAACGGTTTTTTGCCCAGTATATTTCAATCAATTCATTTTCTCAGCTTGTTTTAAAAACGATTCAAAATAAAGAGGACATCAAAAGATGGCCACCGAGAAGCGGCAATCAGATACTGGCATAGAAAAAGATCTCTATCAAAAATGCCATGAGTTTTCTTTTTTCAAGGCTGTTGAGCTAGTTGAAAAATTTGCCCCAGACAAAAAAAAACTGGGTCAAACTCTGGAGCCAGGCCAGGAGCCTGTCCGTTTTTCAGTCAAGCCGGGATTTGCCTTTCCAGCCAGCGATATTTCCGGTCTGAGAAAAAACAGTGATCAAAACCGGACGGAGATGGAAGTGGCCTTTATGGGGCTGATCGGTCCCTCTGGCCTTCTTCCCAACTGGTACAACGAACTTGCCGTAGAAAGAGAAAAGAAGAAGGATCATTCCTTTGTAGATTTTCTCAATATCTTTCATCATAGACTGATTTCCCTTTTTTATCTGGCCTGGAAAAAACATCGGTTCCCTGAAAACTACTCACCCGGAGCCGGGGACCGTCTGTCTCGATATCTTCTCAGCCTCTCAGGGCTTGGAACCTCTGGAATGGTGGGAATGCTGGGACTTCCAAGGGAATCCCTCAGTTTTTACACGGGCCTGCTCGCATTGCCCGTGGCATCTGCAGCAAGCATTGAAGCGGTCATCGAATATTTTTCAGGAACAAGAACCCAGGTGGACCAGTTTGTGGAGCGGGAAATCCCCTTTGAGGACGCTGATTTGACCCGCCTTGGCAGCGCCAATTCAACCCTTGGTGGAGATGCGGTCTGCGGAAGCCAGGTGACGGAGTGCCAGACCAAATTCAGGGTAAACCTGGGTCCTGCCGACTATCAGATCTATAAACGATTCATGCCGACGGGAGATCTGCTTCTCCCGGTTTTCTCTTTAATCCGATACATGGTGGGAATAGAATTTGAATTTGAAATCAGAATATCTCTGAAAAAGGAAGATGTGCCAAACTGTATCCTTGGCCAAAAAAGTCCTGACGCAACTTTTCTCGGATGGACCACATTCGCATCCAGTCCGGGATACACATTTATCGAAGATCCATATATTACGTTTCAGGAAGTTGATCTTCAGGATGTGCAGCGATCAACCCGAAAAACAGTTTAATCTCAAAGGAGTGGATATGCCTGTATCAAACCTTAAATCTCTTATCGGAAAACTGAATACGATCTGTAAAAAAAGCCTGGAATCAGCGGCCGGGCTCTGCCTTTCACATACCCAGTATGATGTTGAACTGGAGCATTTTTTCTTAAAACTCCTAGATATTCAGAATACGGATTTTAAAAAAATACTGACCTATTTTGAAATCAATGAGTCCCACCTTATCAGGGATCTCACAGATGTCATGGAGACCTTTAAAACAGGAAATGCACGAACCCCTGCCCTTTCCCCCAGAATCCCCAATATGATCAAAGAAGCCTGGCTTTTTGCATCCATTGAATTTGCCGCCCCGTCTGTTCGGTCCGGTCATATTCTTCTTGCCCTGCTATCTGGCCAGGAATCCTCAAGGGCGCTTTATTCAACATCCTCTCTTTTCAAAAAGATTTCTCTCGAAACTCTGAAAGCCTCTTTTTTTGATCTGACCTCCGGATCGGCTGAACAAGAGGAAGCGCGCATCGGGGACAGCCGATCTCTGAAAGCGGAAAAAACCATGACGCCAGGTGCTGGAAAGTCTCAGGCCCTTGCTTTGTATACAGTCAACCTGACCGAAAAAGCGCAAAATGGAGAAATAGATCCTGTTTTGGGCCGGGATTTTGAGATCCGACAGATGGTGGATATTCTGATTCGTCGCAGGCAGAACAACCCCATTCTTACCGGTGAAGCCGGAGTTGGGAAAACAGCCGTTGTGGAAGGATTTGCCTTGAGAATTGCACAGGGGGATGTCCCGCCCGCCTTGAGAAATGTTGCCATTCATACCCTGGATCTGGGTCTTCTCCAGGCCGGAGCAGGGATTAAAGGTGAATTTGAAGAGCGGTTAAAATCCGTCATCAATGAGGTGAAGGCCTCTCCTGTGCCGATTATCCTATTTATTGACGAAGCCCATACCCTGATCGGCGCAGGCGGGGCTGCCGGATCAGGGGATGCTGCAAATCTATTGAAACCTGCGCTTGCCAGGGGTGAACTGCGGACGATTGCCGCCACCACCTGGGCAGAGTATAAAAAATATTTTGAAAAAGATGCGGCCATGGCCAGACGCTTCCAGGTAGTAAAGATCGAAGAACCTGACGAAGAAAAGGCCCTGGTAATGATGAGGGCCATTGCGCCGTTTCTGGAAAAACACCATCAGGTTATGATTACTGATGAGGCATTAAAAGAAACCGTCCGTCTATCTTCAAGATATATCTCAGGTCGGCAGCTTCCTGACAAGGCCGTCAGTGTATTGGATACGGCCTGTGCCAGAATTGCAATCGGGCTGACAACCAACCCCCCTTCTGTTGAAGATGCATCCAGACAGATTGATCAATTGAACCGTGAGATGGCTATTTTGAAAAAGGAAACTGCCCTTGGGAAAAACCATGAGGAAAGAATGACTGTCATTCTAAAAGAAAAAGAGATGGCCCAAAAAACTCTTTCCCGGCTTACCGATCAATGGGAAAAAGAGATGGAGATAGCTGGAAAAATCCGGGATCTTCACAAAAAGATACAAGACCTTCATGTCGAAGAAGAAAATCCCGGTGATGGACTTGAAGCACTGCAGACTGAGCTGATGAAACTTGAATCAGAACTCATCGAACGACAGAAAGATGATCCTCTGGTTCATATTGAAGTGGATTCAGACACCATTTCCAGTGTTATCTCCGGGTGGACTGGAATCCCCACCGGCAGCATGCTCTCCGATGAGATTGATACCGTACTGACGTTAAGCGATCAGCTTAAACAGCGAATTATCGGTCAGGATTACGGGCTTAAAGCCATTGAACAAGTCATTCAGATTGCCCATGCAGGAATTGAAGATCCTTCCAAACCCACGGGTGTATTCATGCTGGTCGGTCCCAGCGGGGTTGGAAAAACCGAAACTGCTCTTGCCCTTTCAGAGCTTCTCTATGGTGGTGAACAAAACATGATCACCATCAACATGTCTGAATACCAGGAGGCTCATACCGTTTCGAGTCTCAAAGGCTCTCCGCCGGGATATGTGGGATACGGCGAAGGCGGCGTGCTTACGGAAGCGGTCAGGAGAAGACCTTACAGTGTTGTCCTTCTGGATGAGGTTGAAAAAGCGCATCCCGACGTGACAGAGATGTTCTACCAGGTTTTTGACAAGGGCATGATGGAAGACGGAGAGGGACGTGTCATTGATTTTAAAAACACCTTGATCATTCTCACCTCAAATCTGGGAACCGATCTGATCATGAAACTATGCAGAGATAAACAAAGCCTTCCTGACCCTGAAACACTTACAGAGATGCTACGCCCGGACCTTCAAGCCCATTTTAAACCAGCTTTTCTCGGCCGTATGAAAATTGTTCCCTATTTTCCTATTACGGATGACAATATGAAGCGCATCATTCAGCTTAAATTGGACAAAATTAAAAAAAGGATGAAAGAAAACCGGCAGGTTGAATTTGTTTATGAAGAGACGGTTATTGATGCCATTGCTCAGCGCTGCACAGAAGTGGATAGCGGGGCAAGGAATGTGGACCATATTCTGACCAATACCCTGCTTCCGGAAATGAGTCGTGAGATGCTCTCAATGATGGCCAAGGGAGAGCCTGTCAAAAAGATTGAAGTGGATATGGATGGAGAAGGTTTTAAATATCTTTTCATTTAATAAATTGGCTGCTGTTGCTAAGGAATCTGGACCTGAAATTGTCCCGGACTTATCACTGAAATGACACCCCCATAGGCACATTGTAAGATTGATGTGTCGTTTAATGCTGGCTGACCGGCGATGCGCATTGTTGGTGATCCGGGAACCCAGGGAGACGTTGTTGCCGGTAAGCAGGGAGCCGGCGCTGGGGTATAAACGCCACTCGCTGCTGCGGTGGCTGCCGAGGTAGCCGCCGCCACGGCCGGGTTTGACTGGGTCGTGCACATGCCAAAGGGCATGATGTTCTTCATGGGGACTTGATCCATGATATTTGCAGCGGGTGTAGTCGTTACCACCCCCTTCTCCGGTGTCACCACAAATGCGCTTGGTGCCAGGCCAAAACTGCATTTCAGCATTGCCCCCATACATACCTGCATCGACATTTTCTTTTATTCCCTGTTGCTCTGATTCTGCTTCATGTGGAGGGCTCCTTTGGCATCTTTGGCGATGATCCTGAACCTGATCCAGGTGAGCCGCCACTGTTGATATTCACCATAACCCCCTGGATGGAGATACCGGAGGGTAGGATATCAATGAAATTGCCGCCGACCTTGAGAGATATCTGCATGCTTGACTCGACGATGACCTTTACCCCCCCTTTCAGATGGATTTCCTCTCCCGCATCAAGAACATATTTCATCCCTATTCTTTCGTTGCGGTCCCCTATGATCGTGATATGCTTATCTCCACCGGTTTTCTCAAGTTGATCGCCCACCACGGTCAAATGACGTTCATTGCCAACCCATTCGCATTGATCGTTTTTTATCCGGATATCCTGATTTTTCTCGGCATGGATGAAAATCTGCTCTTGACCCTTTTTGTCCTCAAAGCGGAATTCGTTGAACCCGCCGCCGCCGGGAGAACTGTTTGATTTGAACGTGCTCTTGGTTTTTTCATCGGATAATTGATAGGGTGGCCGGTTGATGGCGTGATACACCTGACCTGTGATGATGGGCCGATCCGGATTACCTTCGATGAACTCGACAATGACTTCATGTCCAACCCTGGGCAGAACCATTGCCCCCCAGCCGTTACCTGCCATGGATTGACTGACCCGCAGCCAGCAGGAGCTGTTTCCATCGTGCTGGCCCTCTCGATCCCAGTGGAATTGGACCTTCACCCGTCCATGCGGATCGGTATAGATTTCGTCCCCTTTAGGACCCACAACAAATGCCGTCTGAACCCCTTTAACGACAGGTTTCGGTGTGCGCCGCAGGGGTCTGAAGGGTATCCCATGGGCAATACAATCAAAATCGTTCTTATAGATGTCCCCTTTTCCTGATGCGGATACGCCGGATAAATAGGTTGCTGACTGGTCAGCCCTATGTCTGATACGGGTCAAAAGATAGTCCTGGTTATTCCAAGCGTCCTGTGGACAGTCTTCCAGTTTGTAACGATAGCCGCTGGCAAAGGCCCGGCAATCACTGGTACCGCTCAAAGTGGTGATACGACATTCTTCCTGCTCCATCCGAATCTTGGTTAATGTGTCTCCGGTGTCTATTTTAGAATATCCTCCGGGATAGTCATATTTTTCCCGTTCACCCGGCCCAAGGACAATTGTGGTATTTGTGGTGACCTTCAGATCCGTATTGGGGGTGTTAAAATTATAATCATTTAACGTATATTTACCTGCCTGGATCTCTTTTGCCATCTTAAGGCTGTCAATCTGATCCCCACGGTTGAAATACTCGCCGCCACTCAATTTGAATTTAGCGGATTCCTGCATCCGACAGGGCTCATTCGCTCCGGAATGATCAGCCATCACCAGGGTATGTTTACCCTCCTCGTGCATAAAAAAATAATAGATCCCTTCTTCTTCCAGCAGCCTTGAAATAAAGTCAAAATCCGTTTCCCGGTATTGAACGGTATATTCTCTTGGTTGATAAGCGGCAGTCAGGTTGAATTTGAAATCCGAAAACTCTTTTTCATGAAAAATTTTTTCAACAATATCCGGCACCGAAAGGTTCTGGAATATCCGGGAATCAGAGGTCCGGGTCAAAAGCCAGGTCCAGGGCACCAGTGTGGCGGAATAATCAAAAAAAGAGGGGCTTCCTCCAGGCTCATTGCAGGCACATTCCCGGCTGAAACGCGATATCAGACCATTAAAAAACCGTTTACTGCCATCTGCCAGGAGAATAGAAACCGTGACATTTTTTCCGATGATATCTTCAAACGGAATGGAGGGATGTTCGGAAAACAAATCCATATCAAACTGAAAAATTTCCGACAGGACCTCCTGGCCGCCAAACCGGGCGAGCAGCAGAACATCTTTGCCAAGGGGTGTTTTGATTGAAAAAAGTTTATTTTCCTGGGTTAACATAAAGGCTCTCGGTTAAGGGTTAGAAAAATCAGAGTGTCGGGCTATTGTTTTATTACATGGTATAGATATGCCTTTCCGGTGATGGCCATCGCTTCTTCCTGAAGAAGGGGAGACCGGCTGGCCTTCCATGTCAACAGGGTGTCATGGGTCATCTGTGCAATCTTTTTAAACAATTCAATTTCATCATATGTCATCATTTGATATGCTTCAAACTTTAATTTGGGACTCAAATAACACAAAATATTTAATCGGCTTTCAGCAGCTCTTCTACCGGCATCTTTCAGGATATTTTCGATTTCACTATCGCAACCGCCAATGGGAATCAACGTGTCATAATAGCCAGCATGGTATTTCATATATCTGTTCAACGTCAGGGTCAAGGCGCATTCCAGAACAGTGTGATGAGCCTGGGAAACCATGGTGGCAAGGGGGAGCAATTGGATGGTTTTAATATCCTTGTCCGTAATGTTCATGCTTGCCAGGACATCGCCGGCGATGAAATCTCTCATCAGCTCCACAAAAAAAATAGAGTCTGCCGTGGTTCCGGAAATATCACACCCAGCCGGCAATCCAAATGCGACATCTATTTTCCTCACCGTGCTTTCTCTTTTTAATCTTGTGAGTGTTATCCCGCTGAAAGCTTTCAGCCGCCTTTGCTCCAGCATTTTATTTCTGCCGGCAATGACATGTCGGGGTTCACTTGCTTTTTCTCCTGCCTTGCCTCTGGCCCGTGAGGCTCCCCAGTGAGCCTCCTCGCCTCCAACACGCTTTTCCAACCTCTTTCTATCAACATAGCCCAGTTGGCTATTGGATAGAAGGTGTTTTTTATCCTCAACCAAACTTCCAAAAAGCCGTATAAGATCCGAGCAGTCTCCTGCATTCAGGAGCTTTCGATGCTCGCAAAGGTATCTTGTCTTCTCTATATAATCGTTGCCGACTCCCTTACCCCAGACTTCAAGGCGAGGCTCCTCTGCCATGGCAGCATTCAATTTGGCCTCATCAAATCCGTGATAGAGTAGCTGGTAAGTGGCGGTAGCAACAAATTCAGTAATTTTCGGGAGCCACCGGGGGCCATTCAGGATGTTATAAATATTTTTACTCAAGGCGACTTCTCTATCTGCGCGTTCTTTACTGATCTTTATGATTTCGTCCATCTGAATAATGCGCATCATTGACTCCGGATTTTAAAACATAAAAAATACTTACCGAAAAAGCTTTTTAAACAAGGAACCACTTTTCTTCTTCGAAGGCTCCTCGCTTTTTCGGGGTGCTGTGCTTCCACTGTCACTGGCCGCCTCTTTTTGCGGCATGTTTATTTCAGCCATACGACCGCCTTCCAGAAAATGAAACGCAGGCCCATTGGATGTAAGGAAAAGCTGATCGCCAGGCATTAAAGGGGAAGGAGAAATGATCGGCTGGCTGTTTATCAGAACCGGGTTGCGACCGGTAAGATCCTTAACCCTGTAGCTCCCCTGGCTGAAAAAAATTTGAACATGCTGACCGGCCAATGAAGGGTGATCCAATACCAGATCGCAGGTATTATCAGACCCAAGGGTAATGGGAAGTTCATTAAAGGCTTTCAGAACAGGCCCATATTGGACTATCAGGGGAACTTTGGTGGTTTCGATGTGATACACGGATTGTGGAGGTACTGCCTGGGGTTCAGTCACCGGCTGATGGAGCACTGATTGAATGGGCGTTTTATCAGTATCAAGCTCCGGCAGGGGAAATGAAGGCGTCAGGATATCAGATGTCTCATCAACCTGGGTCAGAAAACTGACCTTGGGTCCGTCCTGGGTGAAAAAGATCACATCACCGTTTTTTAAATAGGCCTCGGTTATCCTTTCGCCATTGACAAAAGTTCCATTGGTGCTCTGGTCGACTATTTTAAATCGGTTTCCTTCCCTGACAATGGTGGCATGCTTTCGTGAGATAACAACAAGATCCTGGGGAAACTGAAGATCACAGGATGAATTGCGGCCAATGGTGATTTCATGACCGGAAAACCCCTGAATTTTTCCTTTCAGGGCGCCATGGATATGTACAAGCTGGACAATTATTTTTGCAGGCTGTTTCATTCAGACTTACTCTTTTTTATACTTTCAAGTCTTTTAAGCAGCATTTCCGCTTTTTGCATATTCGGGGCCAGCTCTTTATAACCAGGGTCAATCTTTTTCACCAGTTCCCATTCTTCAATTGCCTTTTTCAATTGCTCCTTCCCAAAATAATGGATGCCCAGATTATAGTGCTTCTCCTTATAGGTCGTTTCACATTTTTCAATATAATCCGAACATTTTTCACATTTTTTGTCATATTTGAGCGCTGATTCAAAATTGTCTTTTGCCGACAGGTAGTCCTCTGCATTAAACAATACCAATGCCTGTTGAAAATGCGCCTTGAAAAGATAATCACGGATAGTTTCATTGCCTGGATTATCTTTTGCTGCCGACAGAAACAGGGGAATGGATGCTGAGAATTTTTTCTGGTTAAACAGCTCTATTCCCTGCACATAGGGATCACTCTTAGAAGATGGCAAAATATTCTCCTGAGTGATCCCTTTTACAGCATCTTTATTGGGTACTATGGCTTTTTCGGCGGATGGCACCATCGTTTCAGGCTCAGCAGCCGTTTCGCCTGACGTTGCGGTTATCTCATCATTGGCCTTTTTGATTTTGGCCGCCGAAGCCTCATTTTTTTTCAAATTGAGATACTCTTCTTGTTTCTTTTTAAGATCCTGGAGAGAAACACCTGCGATAATCGGTATTTTCAATTTTTCTCCTTCTCGGACCCTTGTAACATCTTTAATAGAATTAAATTCTGTAATAAGTGTATACTTCTTCGTATCTCCATAGTAGACCTTTCCAAGTTTCGAAAGAAGTTCACCCGATGTCAGTATATGAACTATATAATCCGGTTCTTTTCCCTTTTCCTCAAGAAGCGCTACTCTTTTTTTTACCTCTTCATGCTCCGGCCAGATCTGCAGGGCATTTAAATACTCTGATTTAGCGGGTTCATATTGTCCTTTACGTTCTAATTCCAATCCTTTCATATAATACGGCTGCGCTTGCTCCCAGAGCAAAGACGAAACCCTTTTTTCATGTTGAATTGCCTGCTCATTTCCAGGATCAAGGGAAAGGGCCAGCCGATATTGTTCCAGGGCGTTGAGCAATCGGTTTTCTCTCTCTAAAGTTTCTCCTTTTATCATGTGTTGCTGCGTAAGACTTAATTCTTGAGGTGGGGGCTCCGGCTTTACAGAAGTTTCAACACATCCGGAAATCAACAATGTCAATAAAATTGTTACGGTGAGTATTTTATTCATTTTCATTTCTCCCACAGCCTTAAAGAAAATTTATTAAAAGTTTTATGTCCTTTTTTAATATCATATCCCATTTTAATGCAAGGATATTTTGTTAAAAAAGTCTTGTTCTATTTTCTCTGGTCAAATTATTCTAAATTTTGATAAGCAGCTTGACATAAAGACTTTTTTTATATAGGTCAAATCCATTGACAATTTTTTATCATTTTTTCCATTTTGATTATAAACCGACGCCATTATCATTCAGGCGTCATGATCCAGGCACTTCCGGGAGGATACAATTTTCTATGATGACAAGCGAAAAAAGTTCTTTTCAACTTTCTGGAAAAAAAATCATACTGATTCTGGTTGCGTGGTTTGTTCTCTGTTTGCTTATTTATATCTTCATCAATATCTGGGAGAGGAATCGCAGGCAGGCGTTAATCAAGACAGGGGTTTCCATATCAAAAGATATTTCCAGCCAGTCAGGGCTGCTTCTTTTGGAGAGAGATATAAATCGTCTGAGCAGACTCATAGACAAGATTACAGAAAAACCTGAGGTAGTTTTTGCATCGATTATTGATCATAAAAATAAAATCATTGCCTACACTGATCAAGAGCAATTTTTCACCCTCAATAGAAAGAAATCGGGCGTTCTGGATGATGTTCACTACTGGCGGGTTACCCAGCCGAATAACCAGCGGGGAATGACTTTTTCTTCTGAAGTAACTTTTTCCAGTACCAAGGTCGGAGAAGTTTTGATATCACTTTCTGCGGGAAATATCGGCCAATTACAACACAATTTTTTCCTGTTTGCAGGGCTGAGTCTACTGGTCATTGTTCTTTTCTTTGGAATTACGAATTACAAGGATTTTCGCCTCCGGTGGCCAATCCTGGCGACAAATTTCAAGTCTCCCCAAAACCCTGTGTCTCCTGATTCTGAGGATACTGAATTTTTTTGCCCGTTGTGCGGCAAACATGAAAATTTTTCTAAGAACCGGTTTCGTACACCTGATCTTGAAAAATTTTCTGTTCTTAAGCAGTATCCCGGGGTCAATCCTTCCGTGTTACTCTCAGATCTATCAAAGGTTGAAGAATTAAGTTGGCTTAAAAGACTTATGGTCGCCCAGTGCACTAAAATAATAAATAAAATTGCGGCTGATTAAAAATATTATTGTATTGTTTATTGGAGAACAATTATGTCTGTCGGTGAAAAAGTATCAACAACCATCACATGGGCCAAAAAAGTGGCGACCGGACTGCCTGCCGGTTTTATAGGAAGAATGATGAAAAATGAATTCATCAGCAGAAATAAAAACCCTCTATTGATTTACCTGGTGGCTTTTTTTCTGCTGTCTTTGGCTGGCCACGGGTTTATTCGAAATTTCCAGGAAAAATACCGGAATGATTTTTTTAACAACGGAATTCAGGCTGCAAATAATATGGGTGAAAAAATCAATGCCCCTTTACTGGAAAAAGATATTCTCACTTTAAATGTTGCAATAGGAGAGCTGGGGAAAAAAAACAAGCCGGTTTTTACTGCCATTCTGGATCATGATGGGGTTATCATTGCCCATAGTGACCCGAACGCTATTGGTGATCAATACATGCCTTCCAACAGTGTTGAAATATTAAAAACAACAGATACTCTTTCAATAGAACGAAGAGAGTATCATAAAAGCATCATCATCAGCTTCACAAGCGACATTGTTTTTTCTCAGATAAAAATAGGTAAGCTTATTTTTGGACTGGATGCCCGGGAACTGGATATGCCGCTTGAAAAATACAATGCCCTGCTTTTGAGTTTGTGGATAGTAAACTGTATTATCTTTATGGGCGCTTTAGTGGTTACCGACAGGGTGATCAGAAAAAAAAGAGCGAGAGCACTTGAAGAATTCGAAAAAACCAATAAAGTCGGCCCTTATCTGTTGACAAAAAAACTTGCCCAGGGCGGAATGGCTGAATTGTACCTTGCGGACCACATTCGGCAAGATGGTTTCAGAAGAACCGTTGCCATAAAAAAAATACTTCCTCATCTATCCCAGAATCAGAGTTTTGTTGATATGTTTGTACGAGAAGCTAGACTTGCAGCAATGCTTCAACACCCAAACATTGTACAAATCTTTGATTTGATCAAAATAAATAATGCAAGTTTTATTGCAATGGAATATGTTGAAGGAAAAAATCTTGCGGAGATCATGGCCCATGAAAAACAAGGCCTGCCTGTTGACCTTTCAATATTTTTAATCCAGAAAATCAGTGCAGGCCTTTACTACTCTCATACAAAAAAAAGTGAGGACACGCAGGAACCGTTGAATATTGTTCATCGGGATATCAGTCCTCAGAATATGCTGATATCCTTTAAGGGCGAGGTTAAGATAAGCGATTTTGGAATTTCCAAGGCCCGGTCCGAACCCAGTTTTACTCAGGCAGGTGTGATCAAGGGGAAATTATCCTATCTTTCACCTGAGCAGGCTTTGGGGAAAGAGACCGATCACCAGTCGGATTTTTATGCCCTGGGTATCATCTTTTATGAAATACTTTCCGGAAAAAAATTATATCATTTCAACAACGAATTAGAAGCCTTAAGCACTATTCCCCAATTCATCATCCCGCCTATTATTGAATTAAGACCGGATATACCGGACGAGCTGAATGATATTGTAATGAAATGTCTCGAAAAAAATAAAGACATGAGATACAAGTCCGGCAAAGAAATATATGATGATCTGACAAAACTCAGAAAACGCTTGAACATCGCATATGATGAATCCAATCTGGTAGAATTCATGATGGAGAGATTCAAATAAAATGAACAGATTCTTTTTGTTTGGAAAAACAGACCAGGGGCTTTGTAGAAAGAAAAATGAAGACACCATACTGGTCAATGAGGATAAGGAATTTTGCCTTGTTGCCGATGGTATTGGGGGGACTGCAGCAGGCGATATTGCAAGCCGGATATTTGCCGAGACCGCCCAGGAGATTTTTTCCATAATACAAAATTCAGAGGATGGGGAATCTGATCGGGTTCAAAAAACTTTTCAGATTGCCAATGATCGTATTTTAGAATATGCAGAAAGCACTGCAGGCTGCGAAGGCATGGGATGCACGGCAGAATTGCTGGCGTTCCATGACAACTGTTTTATCCTCGGTCACATGGGTGACAGCCGGACATACCGCCTCCGAAAGGGGACTTTAAAGCAGTTGACCACGGATCATTCCCTTGTACAGGAGCAGTTGACCCAAGGGTTGATAACTCAGGAAGAAGCTGTCAGACATTCATTTAAGAATGTTATTTTAAGAGCAGTGGGAATTAAAAAAAATCCAGCCCTGGATATATTAAAAGGAACTATCTTCCCTGGCGATCTTTTTCTGCTTTGCTCAGACGGTCTTACCGATATGGTAGCGGATGACTTGATTAAAAAGCACCTGGAGAAGTCAAGTTCAGACATTCGAACAAAGACTGAGAATCTTATAAATGAGGCTAATGCCGGTGGAGGAAAAGATAATATATCTGTTGTGCTGGCACAAATAACAGGGCTGTAACGTCTCCGCCATTGATGATGGTCCTATTCGATTTTCTTTTTCAGCTCATCAATGAGCTTTTTATAATTATCCCTTTGAAGAATCTCATCAAACTGGGAACGGTAATTTCCCACAAGACTGACGCCTTCGATGATCAGATCATAGACCATCCATGACCCGTCCTTTTCCTGGTATAACCGATAATCAATGGGAATTTCAATTTTCTCAGTGATAATCCGGGTATTGACCTGAGCTTTTTTATCCGTAATGGATTCTTTTAAATATTCGACTTTTTCATTGGTATACCCCTCGATCTTGGAAATATAGGTTTCCTCGAGAAGTCTTCCAAACAATTCGATAAACACTTTTTTTTCATCATCCGTCCTGTCCTTCCAGTGCTTACCAAGGCACAACTGGGACATTTTTTCAAAACTGAATCTTTCAGAAACCGCTTTACGAAGATTTTCTCTTCTTTGTTTAATGGATGCATCCCCTTTTAAAGAGGGGTCCTTTAGAATTCCGATAATTTTATTAATAGTGCCCTTCAATTGATCCTGAACAGCCGATGCAAAACAATTGTCGGCCGGTAAGAAAACCGATACCGTAAAAAAAATAAGAAAGGCCATTTGAAACCGTTTCATCATTTCCCCCGAAGAATGATGCAGGCAATGCCCGCAATCATAAAAATTCCCACTGAAATCTCTGTTTTTCTGCCATACATGATGGATAGTTTAAATCCTATAGCAATAAAGATGTCAAGACATAATCCACAACCAGAATGGAAAGCGATGGGGATATGATCCTCGACTAGTCCGCTCCCCACCTGTCGCATTTCTGCGACCACACTTATTCCCCATAAACCATTTTATTTTCTTTTTTTACTCTAACATATTAAAATAATTGATTACTTTATAAATACAAAATAAACCTGAATCCATGGCATGGCCTTTGCTATATGCCATTGATGTTCATGTTTTTTTAAAAAGGAATACATATGCACCAGGATCAGACTGATTTTTTCAACACCCATTCACTACACTATATTGAGATGGCCCTCAGCACCGACAGAATTGAAAGGCTTGCCGATCCGGACGGGTACGGCAAAAGGACCGGAGAGTGCGGGGATACGGCTGAATTTTTTCTAATCTGCAAAGACAATATTCTGCAATCGGTCTCTTTTGATGTTCACGGTTGCATGAACACAACCGCCTGCTGCAATACGGTTGCAAAGTTAGCCATGGGAAAAACAATTGAAGCGGCATGGGAGATTTCACCCGAAAAGGTGAACCGATTTCTGGAAACGCTTCCGGGAGACCATTTCCATTGTGCTGAACTCGCAGTGGGTGCGTTATATCTCGCTTTGACGGATATAAACGGCAATACAACAAAAAAAAGACCAAAGGAGAACACCACAGATATGACCCAGATACTTCTCGTGAGCCCGGAAAAAAATGTGTTTAAAACCCTTGGAGTTTCATTTTCAGAAAACGGGATCGCAACTGAATGGACCGATACGGCAGAAAAAGCGCTTTCAATTCTTTCCCAGGGGAAATTTGATCTCATCCTGCTTCATGAACAATTGCCGGATATGACCGGCAGAAAACTGGTCGAAAAAATCATCACCCAAAATGCCATGCTCAACTGTGTGGTATTAAGCACCCTGTCTAAAGAAGAATTTCATGAGGCATATGAAGGATTGGGAGTTCTGATGCAATTTTCTCTAATGCCGGGAAAAGCTGAGGCCCAAAGGCTTATAGATCATCTTGCCCGTATCCGCCGGATATCGGATCAGGTGAAACCGTTAAAAGGGGACATAAAACAATGATTATCAGTATTGCCAGCGGTAAAGGAGGGACCGGGAAAACCACGGTTGCAACCAATCTTGCCCTTTCTATCGAAAGCTGCGTCCAGCTTTTTGATTGTGATGTGGAAGAGCCCAATGTCCATCTTTTCCTTAACCCGGTGATCCATAAAAAAGAACCGGTTATCGCACCGGTACCCAGAATTGATCTTGAAAAATGCACCTTCTGCAAAAAATGCATGAACATCTGCCGATACGGTGCTCTTGCCGTACTTAAAAAAGACGTTCTGGTCTTTGAAAATCTGTGTCATTCCTGTGGCGGCTGCTTTGAAATCTGCCCTGAGAATGCTGTTATGGAAAAAGACCGATCCCTGGGGGACATTGAGCATGGATCGGTCAAAGGCATTGCTTTTATTCAGGGGAGGCTTTCCATCGGCCAGGTCATGGTGCCGCCCATCATCAAAAAGATCCGGTCTTATACAGACCCGAATCTGATCACCATTATCGATGCCCCGCCCGGAACCTCCTGCCCGGTTATTGCGGCCATGAATAAGGCAGACTTTATTCTTCTGGTCACAGAACCCACCCCCTTCGGCCTTCATGACCTGAAACTGGCCGTTGAAACAGTGAAAATTCTCGGCATCCCCTGCGGACTTGTCATCAACCGGGTCGGCATTGGAAATGATGAAGTGAACCGATATGCTGAAAAAGAAAACATTCCTGTACTCATGGAAATCCCCTTTGATAAAAAAATAGCACAAATCTATTCCAGAGGAGAGATGATCATAGAAAAAATGCCTGAATACAAAACAAAATTTCAGAACCTGTTCAAAAAGATCGCGCAGATCGTTGGCAAAAAGGAAGGCGGCAAATGAGAGAACTGGTGATTTTAAGCGGAAAAGGTGGCACCGGGAAAACTAGCATCACAGCGGCTTTTGCCTCTTTGGCCCAGAACATGGTCCTGTGTGATGCAGATGTGGATGCAGCAGACCTTCATCTGATCCTGAAACCTGATTTTAAAAAGACCATTGAATTCAAAGGCGGTCATGAGGCCGTCATCAACAAAGAACTCTGCACCCAATGCGGCCGGTGTATCGAAGTCTGCCGGTTCGGGGCGGTTAAAGATTCGTTTGAAATTGACCCCATTGACTGCGAAGGCTGCGGGGTCTGTGTGGATCTGTGTCCTGAAAAAGCCATTGATTTTCCAGAAACCATCTGCGGCCAGTGGTATATTTCCAACACGCGGTTCGGTCCCATGGTCCATGCCAGGCTCGGCATTGCTCAGGAAAATTCCGGGAAGCTGGTCGCCCTTATCCGGGGAGAAGCAAAAAAGCTGGCCATCAAAAACAATCTGGATCTCATCCTGACCGATGGCCCTCCCGGCATCGGATGCCCGGTCATTGCCTCCATCGGCCAGGCAACCGCGATTCTGATCGTTTCAGAACCTACGGTTTCCGGTATCCATGACATGGAAAGAGTGGGGCAACTTTCAAAGCATTTTAATATTCCGGCCATGGTCTGTATCAATAAATACGACCTGAACCCGAAACAAACAGAAAAAATCATGGCCATTGCCCAAAAGGCCAGCATGCCGGTTGTGGGTAGAATTTCCTTTGATCAGACCTTTACCGAGGCCATGATACAGGCGCAAACCATTTTTGAATACAATCATCAGTCACAGGCGAGTATGGAGGTGCGGCAAATCTGGGACAATATCCTGTCCCTGCCGTCATTCAATGCCCCTGTGAACCCAATACTTAAACATTTATAGGAGTAATAAAATTATGAAAAGCGGAAGAATTGCAATCCCTTCAAACGGCCAGGGCGGACTTAATGGAACAAGGGCCGGACATTTCGGACATTGTGACGTATTCACCCTGGTAGACGTAGAAAATGGTGAAATTAAAAACGTATCCATCCTTCAAAACCAGGAACATGTCCAGGGCGGCTGTATGGTCCCGGTCAATCTTCTTTCTGAAAACCGGGTCAGCGCTCTTGTGGTCGGCGGTATCGGCATGCGGCCGCTCATGGGCTTCAGACAGGTCGGGATTGATGTGTATCACGATGATCAGCGCACTGACATTGAACCTGTGGTAAAGGACCTCATTGCCGGCAAACTGAGTGAAATCAAAAATGACCAGGTCTGTGGCGGTGGCGGCGGACAGGTCTAATTCGGTTTAAAAGAGGAGAAACAAAATGAAAATAGCAGTTAGTGCCCAGGGGAAAACTCTGGATTCATCGCTCGATCCAAGATTTGGACGAGCTGCCTACATCCTCGTTGTAGATACGGAAACCCTTGAGTTTGAAGCCTTTGACAATGGTAATAATAAAAACGCTTTCAAGGGTGCGGGTATCCAGGCAGCGGCCATGGTCAGTGATAAAAACGCCGAGGTCCTTTTGACCGGTTTCTGCGGCCCCAATGCATTTCAAACTCTGGATGCGGCTGGTGTTAAGGTTGTGAGCGATCAAAGCGGAAGGGTCATTGATGTGATCCAGAAATTTAAACAGGGCGGGGCTGTTTATGCTGAGGGCGCCAACAAGGACGGTCACTGGTAAAAAGTAAAGGAGAGAGGCATGCCTCTATATGAATTTAAATGTGAGGACTGCGGCAGGGTAGCGGAAATCCTCATTTTCGGGACAAAGGATCAGCCTTGCTGCCAATCCTGCGGTAGTACCAATATGACCAAACAGATGTCGGCCCCCTCCTCTATGTCGGGACCGGTTAAAAACACCATGCCGGGGTTTAAAGATACGGCCTGTTGCGGGTCATCCCCCGGAAAAGCCGAAGGCTGCGCAGGACCCGGCAGTTGCTGCGGAAAGCAGTTCTAACCATGGACCGGTTGGATGAATTTATCGATAATCTTCAAAGCCAGATCTTTGAAGATGCAAAACAGGCCCTTGGCGAAAAAGGCTTTGACCGGTGGCGCAATCCAAAATGGAATGAACGAATGGACAATCCGGACGGTTTTGCCAAAGTTGTCGGCGAATGCGGTGATATGATGGAAATATATTTAAAATTTGAAAACAACCGGGTTTCAAAAGCCTCCTATTTTACTGATGGATGTGCTTCCAGCATGGTCAGCGGCTCTTTTGCAGCCGAACTGACCCTGGGCCGGGACCCGGATGAGCTGTCCGATATCACGGCAGAAACCGTTTTGGCCGCCATCGGCCGGCTGCCGGAAGAAGATCTCCATTGTGCAACTCTTGCTGCACGGACTGTGCAGCAAGCATTAACAAATTATATGTCAGGACTTGCAAGAAAAACTAAGGAATGAATTAAAAAAATGCAATTAACCGACCTTCTTCCCATTGAAAAATGGATCGACCTTGAATCAGACCTGGTTAACACCTATCAACTTCAAAGTTCCGTCTTTAACAAAGACGGCATACGGATCACCAGCAGCAAAAACTGGTCAAATTCATTATGCCCGGTGATTAAATCTATTGATAAGGGACAGAGTTTTATCTGTGCCGTGGCCCATATAAATTTGTCAAACCAGGCCAGACAAAGTAAAAAACCGGTGATTGAAGAATGTGACGCCGGTCTTCTCAAGCTGGTGGTGCCCATTTTTTATAATGATGAATTTCTGGGTGTCATCGGCGGATGCGGCCTTCTTCCGGATGAGGGTGAGGTGGACGTGTTTGCCATCAACAAAATAACCGGCCTGGAAGATCGGAAAATAGAAACGCTTTCTTCCGACATTCCAACCATGACCCTTCAAACAGCCGAATCCGCCTGTGACTATATTAAAAGCCAATTGAAAATTATATTAAGCAATTATAAAAACCTTGCCGATTAAGGGAATCAAATAGGATAAACATGGCCGTATACCGTTATGGGGAAAAAATTCCAAAAATCGGAAATAACTCATATATCAGCGATTCTGCAAGGGTCATTGGTGATGTAACCATAAGTGACAACTGTTACATTGGTCATGGGGCAATTGTCAGGGGGGATTATGGCAAGATCATCATTGGAGACGGAACCGCTATAGAAGAGAATGCCATTCTCCACATCAGGCCCGATGGTATTCTTGAAATCGAGGACCTTGTCACTGTCGGTCACGGGGCCATTATCCACGGCAGGACCATCAAATCCCATGCCGTTATCGGAATCGGCTCCGTCATCGGCTTTGATGTGATCATCGGCTCCTGGGCCATTGTGGCGGAAGGCTGTGTCATCCCCCAGAAATCCATTGTTCCGGACGAAAAAATTGCAGGCGGTGTGCCCTTTGGAATTATAGGTGATGTTGAAAAGCGGCACAAGGATTTCTGGACCTATGGAAAACAGCTTTATGTGGACCTTGCCCGGGAATATCCCGGTAAATTTGAAAAACTGTAACCCCGGCCTTTCTTATGGAAATCACCCTGAACACAAGCCGGCAATGCATTGAAACAGCTTCCAAAAAAGAATATGAACGTCTGATTCAACAGTATTTTAAAACCGATTCCTCTGAAAAAAATAAAATCCTCATGGAACAACAGATAGAGGCCTTAACCTATTTTCTTCAAAATGCCGATTTTTCATATCTCAGAAACCGGTATCATGCCATGGGCTTTTCCGGGACATCGGTTCTGGCCATCCCTGAAACCCTAAAAAAAATGCATATCCGACTGGATAGGGAAATACTCTGCCCGGTCTGGAAAAAGAGATAAGAATAAAAACCTGTTTTCTTTCCCTTCATTATCTGAAATAATCAGCGTAAAAAAAACAATTTTGCGAAAGGAGACCCTCCATCATGAAATTTGAACAGGTGATCATTGAAACAAAGGAAAGATATATCGCCACCCTGACCTTGAACCGTCCGGACAGCATGAACACCTTCAGCAGTCAAATGGCCTCAGAACTTAAACAGGCGTTGTGCGAACTGGATGCCGATCCGTCGGTTCGGGTCATACTTTTAAAAGGAGCGGGTAAAGCCTTTTGCGCCGGGATTGATGTGAATGAACTGGAGGGGAAAACCCCTGTTGAATACCAGAAATGGATCGAGCATATGGAAGCCCCTCTGGTCACCATTTCCAAAATCAAGACCCCGGTCATTGCACAGCTTCAAGGGGTTGCCGCAGCCAACGGCATGGGGCTCATTGCCGCTGCCGATCTCGTCATTGCCGCAGACAATGCCAAGATGGGGTTGACTGCCATCAATGTGGGGCTTAACTGCGTCGGACCTGTTGTTGCCGTGGCAAGATGTGTGGGACGAAAAAAAGCGCTGGAACTTCTGCTCTGCGGCAATCTCATCAAGGCTGAAGAAGCCCTATCCCTTGGCCTGATCAATAAGATCGTACCCAAAAATGAACTGGATGCAAAGGCCATGGAATGGGCAAAAGAACTGGCGCTAAAAAGCCCTGTTGCCTTACAGATTGCCAAATCAGCTTTTTATCAATCGGAGGACATGAGTTATGGAGACCGGTTTGCCTTTATGAATGAAGCCTTTGCCCGCCTTTGCACCACGGATGATGCAAAGGAAGGCGTCAAGGCATTTTTTGAAAAACGAATTCCGGTCTGGCAGGAGAAATAACCATCACCCGATTCTTTTATATAAAGGTGGTATGGAAAGGCGCAAGTCTTAAACCTGAAACATAAAATTCAATCAGTGATACCAGATCAAAAACCGGAACTTTTAAGGCTTTCTGGACCTCTGCCCGGAAAGAGATGAGATTGGTGCATTCCAAAACTACGGCGCCAAGGTGATTGGAGGACAAAGTTAAAGCGGCATCCACCACCCCCTGTCGCATCTTTTCAATATTCAGCTCCGGTGATCGATCAATGACAACCTTTTTAAACTCTGAGCTGTTGTCCATGCCTGCTATACAAATTGTTTCCAAGTCAATACCAGAAGCCTCAAAATGAGCTGGCTTCAAAAGTCTCGTATCCCCTGTTATAATGCCCACTTTTCGATCCGGCGGTAGAAACCGATTCAAAAAGGGAACCATATCCAGAGCGGAACCGATAAACGGGACGTGAAGATGTTTCTTCATATCCTCCTGAAAGGGACCGAAAAGCCCGCAATCTGCAACGATGAGGCTCACCCCTTTGTCCTCAAGCGCCTTGGCCCGATTCAGAAGGATGTCCATGTGGCCTTTTTTAATGGTGATAAGATCATCAAAAGGAAAACCTTTCAACACCTCATAAATCACAGGAAAAGAAAAGGTTTCAGCATGGCCCGGATCACCGGGGATTCTCGGACTCTGGGAATCGGTCATGAGGATTCCCACAATATGGCCATAGGTGGTTCGCCCGCCGGATATTTTCTCTGTCATCATTCTTGCGGCACTCCGTTTTCATCCCAGCCTTTGATTTTATAATAGTCTTTCACCATGTCGTGAACCGGCACCACCTGCCCCTTGGACTCTCCTTCCAATAAGGGTTCATGGGTAAACCGGTACGGCAAGGTATCTTGTTCCGGCGTGATGCCAAAGTCGATATTCATCCAACGGTCGTTGTTGATGGTGGTTCGCAGGGATTTATTCACCGTATCTTCTGTAAATTTCAGACCTGTCCCAGCCTTCAGGAGGTCTGCAGCCAGTTCAAAATCCAGTACATCCATACTCAGACCCACATTCTTGCACATGGTCAGACAATCGGTTAAAAGGGCCTGACGTTCGGTAAATTCCACCAGCACGGCTTTCCCGTTGTTGGACAGTCGGTCTGCCACATCCCGCATGCCGAATCGTTTTTCAGCTTCGTCAAACCGGTTGGTCAGCTCGAAAAAGGGTTCAGCCCTTAAGTGATCGGCACCCCGGGAGGCAATGGCATAGGTAAGACCGAAGGCCTTGATGCCACGGGGATCACCACAGATGACATCCAGCCCTTTAACATGCAGGGCATATTTTTCAGATCCTTTTCCCATGAGGGCTGCCAGGTGCCGGGTGCCTTTTGCAAATTCAGCACCGATCCCTTCCTGTTTGATGATGAGATCCACTATTTTTTGAATGGTTTTGATGTTGCCCCAGGTAAAGTCAAGGCCATCAAAATCGGTTTTATCAAATATCCCCTTTTCAACACATTCCATGGCCCAGCCAATGGTTTCTCCGGTGGAAAGGGAATCCAACCCCATGCGGTTCAGATACTGGTTCATTTTCAGGGCAAATTCAAGGTTGTCGCTGCCGATCCGTGAAGAAAAACTGCACAGGGTTTCATATTCCGGACCCTCGCTCTCCACCTCCGGAGTGATATAATACCGGGAACAATTGATATTGCAGTTAAAACAGCCCTTGTTCTTGACCTTGTACTGTTTTGCCAGGGTCTGACCGCTGATCTTGTCCACATAATCAGCCATTCCTTTCTGGAAATGGTTCACCGGCAGGATGCCAAGGCCGTTCAGGGCCTTCATCAAAAGCGTGGACCCCATATCATGGCGGTCCTGAAATTCCGGGTGTGACATAATGCGCTGATCAATAATTTTGCAGAGTTCCATGAATTTCAGAGGATCTGCTGCGGTGACCATGCCGGTTCCCTTGACCACGACGGCTTTCAGATTTTTTGAGCCGAAGAGGCATCCCATGCCCGTCCTTCCGCACATCCGGGAGTTATTGCAGGCCACGGTGGCAAACCGGACAAGATTTTCCCCGGCAGGACCGATGGCTGCGACCTGAAGACTGTTGTCACTGAGTTCCTTTCTAATGGCGGCCGTGGTCTCAAAAATATCCCATCCCTTCAGATGCCCGGCATCCCGGATCTCCACATGATCGTCACAGATATAGACATAGCATAGCGTTTGAGCTTTGCCGGTAAAAATGAGCTGATCATATCCGGCATATTTGATTTCAGGGCCAAAAAACCCTCCCGCTGCTGAATCCCCGAGAATCCCGGTCATGGGGGATTTGCCAGATATGGTCATATAGGCAGAGGTCGAGAACAAGGAGCCTGTAACGGGACCCACACCGATGAGGAGCATGTTTTCTTCCAAAAGCGGGTCAATATCCCGTTTCAGTTCATCAAAGAGCCTGCGGGAATTCATCCCCCGGCCACCGATGACGTCCAGCATATATTTTGGATCGGTTTTTTCACGGTTAATCCTGCCTGAGGAAAGATCCACCCTTAAGATGTGTCCGCCGTAACCGTTCAACATGATTCCCTCCTGTCCTTGAGCCATGTTTCCCGCATTTTCTGACCGATCTTTTCGGCATAAGCACATCTTTTCTGGGAAGGACTCATTTTTTTTGTTTTCTTTTTCATATCCTCAAGGGAGACTGTCTGTTTGATGCTCAAATCCAAAGATATGGCCCCCATTTCGCAGGCATCGATGCATCTTGGGTTCCCGCCGCAAAGATCACAGACATAGGGAATGCCATTGTAAATCTCTATGGCACCGATGGGGCAGAGGGCTTCACAGGCCCCGCAGAGATCGCACAGGGTCGGGGACACTTCAATACTGCCCCGATCAGTTATGGATATGGCGTTCTGGGGACATCTGGTGCAATAATGTTCCCGGCACTGGTGACAGACCACCGGGACATCCACCCCCAGAATTTCAATTTTCTCAACCTTTATCCGGGCCCCGAGATGCCCGGTCTTTCCTGAATGAAAAAAAGAGCAATGGGTTTCACAGCGTCTGCACCCGGAACATTTATATGAATCAATGATGAGCATCAGTCTTTTATCCTTTCAATCTTATAATGAACCCTTCCCTTGGGATCCGGGCAGACAAAGACCTGACCGGATTCTCTTGCGGTCCAGTCGCCCTTGATCCCGCTTTCGCGCTGCATGAGCGGCAGCACCGGCATCATGCTCTGGAGCGCCCACATGCAGATATGTTTTCCGTCCGGGATTCTGATTTTTCCACCGTCGATAAAAAAATGATCCCCCACCAGCATGGGCTGGTTACAATACCCTTCGATCCGTTCAACAGTGATTTTTAATCTGTACATACAAACCCCTTATAATTCGCCGCCAAGATAGGCTTTCTGCATACCGGGATGGTCTAAAAGCGCTTTTGCATCATCTGAGAGAACAATTTCCCCAGTCTGAAGCACATAGCCCCGGTCTGCAATGGACAGGGCCATGGTGGCGTTCTGTTCCACCATGAGGATGGTGGTTCCTTTTTTATTGATGTTTTCGATGAGTTCGAACTGCTGATCCACCAGGGCAGGAGAAAGCCCCATGGATGGTTCATCCATGAGAAGAACAGCCGGGTTTGACAAGAGCGCCCGCGCCATGGCCAGCATCTGCTGCTCTCCGCCGGACAGGACCATGCCCTGCCGGTTGATTCTCTTTTCAAGTATTGGAAAAAGTTCAAACATGGATTCAATATCCTGTTTCACCTGCCCCCTGTCCTTTCTGTGCATGGCCCCGATTTCAAGATTTTCAAGCACCGTCATCCGGGGAAAGATCCTCCGGTTTTCAGGAACAATGGACACACCGTTCCGGATGATATAATCGGTGGGTCGTTTATTGATGTTTTCACCATTCAGGAAAACCGCACCTTCGCTGGGTTTGACAATGCCGAGAATGGTTTTCAGGGTAGTGGATTTGCCGGACGCATTGCCGCCCAGAAGACAGATGAGTTCCCCTTTTTTGATGGTCATGTTGATATTGTAAAGCACCTGGATTTTCCCATAGCAGGCATTTACATTTTTAAGTTCAAGTACGGTTTCTGCGTTCACTTTTTACCCTTTTTCCCGAGATAGGCAGCGATGACGTCCGGATTTTTTGAAACCGTCTCATAGGAGCCTTCACAGATTTTTTTTCCAAAGTCCATGACCAGAACGTGATCAGAAACCGCCTTGACCAGGTTTAATTTATGCTCGATCACCAGGATGGTATATCCGAATTTATCTCGTAATTCTTTTATAAAATCCGTCATTTCAATGGTTTCCTGAGGATTCATGCCTGCGGACGGCTCATCCAGGAGTAAAATTTCAGGGTCTGTGGCCATGGCCCTTGCAATTTCAACCCGCCGCCGGTTAGCATAGGAAAGTTCTTTCACCTTCTGATCAAACCGGTATCCGGTGAGTCGTTTGCCGAACATATTGAGAATTTGTTTTACGGTTTTATCGGTTTCAGCTTCTTCTTTTCTGTTAAGCTTCAAATTCAGAAGTATTGAAAAGAAAAACGCCTTTGTCCGGCAGAACCGGCTGATTTTTACATTTTCAAGAACGGAAAGTTCGTTAAAGAGTCTCAGATTCTGAAAGGTCCGGGCAATACCCAACCTTACCACCTCATGGGGTTTGAAATATGAAATATCGTGATCCCTGTAGGTCACGCTCCCTTTATCGCCTTTATAAATTCCTGAAATGACGTTAAAAAGCGTACTTTTTCCGGCACCATTAGGACCGATAATACTCAGAATTTCGTTTTTATGGAGGGTGAGGTCCAGATCGTCTATGGCTTTCACACCCCCGAAATTCAGAGAAAGATTTTGGATGTTTAAAATAGGCAAATCTTCCCTGGTAAATGTTTTGCGGTTGCCGTCATCCGTTTCCAGCGAATAATAAAGATCCGTTGATGCCCGAAGCTCTCCGGTTTCATCCTTATCCGGCCGCCGCATAAGTTTTGAAAAACCGGGAATTCCGGAAAAAAGGCCCTGAGGTCTTAAGGCCATGATGGCGACTAAGGCAGCCCCGTAAATCATCATCCGCAACCCCCCATATTCCCGCAGCGCTTCAGGGAGCACGCTGAGCACTATGGCACCGGCCACGACCCCATAAATATTACCGAGCCCGCCGATGATAACCATGCAGTAGACAATGACCAATTGCTGGAAATCAAAATTATTGGGGAAAACAGAGCCCTGGAAAGAGGCAAAGACCCCACCGGCAAACCCGGCAATCATGGCACCGGTTGCAAAGGAAAAAAGCTTCATCCGGGTGACGTTGATGCCAATGGCATTGGCGGCCAGCTCATCTTCCCGGATGGCATTCCACCCTCTGCCGATCCTGGAATCCTTCAGTCTGAAAGAAATAACAAAAACGAAAAGCGCACAGGCCCAGATCCATGTGGAATAATTTTCAGGACTTGAAATTTTAAAAGAAAATATTTTTGCCGTATCAAAGGCATAAATCCCATTCACACCGCCGGTAATATTCACCGGAGCATCCAGATTCAGGAGCAAAAGTTTGAAAATCTGGGCAAAGGCCAGGGTGACAATGGCCAGATAATCCCCTTTCAAACGGATGCTGGTGAGGCCGAGAAGAAATCCCGATATCATGGCAACCAGGGCGCAAACCGGCAATGCCAGAAGAAAGGGCAAATGAATACCAAAATGATTAGAGCAAAGAAAGGCAAAGGTATATCCGCCAATGCCGAAAAAGGCAATATAGGCCAGATCCAGAAGACCGGTAAACCCGGCCACAATATTGAGGCCCAGGGACAGCATCACATAAACCCCGGTAATGGAAAAAATGCTCTGCCAGTAGGCGTTGGGAAGAATCCGCGGGATAAGGACGAGACAAAACACAAAGAATGCCGTCATGGCAAGATCAGACCTTTTCACGGATTTTTTCTCCCATGAGCCCCTGGGGCCTGAATATAAGGACGGCAATCAGAATGATAAAGGCCACCACATCTTTATACGCAGACGGAAAAAACGTCACTGCCATGGCTTCACACAGCCCGAGCAAAAGGCCGCCGGCCATGGCTCCCGGAATGCTGCCGATCCCCCCCAACACAGCTGCCGTAAACCCTTTGAGGCCTGCCTGGAATCCCACATAATAATCCACCTGGGTAAACAAAAGGCTGACAAGAATACCGGCCGCTCCTCCAAGGGCTGACCCGATCAGAAAGACAATGACGATGATCCTGTCCGTATCAATGCCCATGAAGGCGGCAGCTTCAATATCCTGGGCCGTGGCCCGGATGGATTTACCGATATTGGTTTTTTTAATGACAAAGGTGAGAAGCAGCATCAGGACAAAACAGACTCCGATGACGAAAATCCGCATAAAGGAAATCACCGTGTCACCCACATGGAAGGTCCGAAGGCCTTCCGGGATCAGGTTGGAAACCTGGAATACCTTTACCTTGGCGCCCTGGGTATAGAGGATAAAATTCTGGATAAAAATAGACACCCCGAGCGAACTGAGCAGAAGATTCATCCGGGGGGCTTTTCGCAGAGGCCTGTAGGCTACTCTTTCAATGACAAGCCCAAGAATGGCAGACACTGCCATTGCCGCAAGAATCATCAAAGAAATGAGGATGGCGGCATTCATAACCGGTTGATGCTTACTTGAAAAAAATTGCAGCACCCACCACCCGGTAAACCCGCCCATCATATAGAGTTCACCATGGGCGAAATTGAGCATGGAAAGCACACCGTAAACCATGGTGTATCCAATGGCGATCAGGGCATACACACCGCCGATGGTAATGCCGTTGATGGCCTGCTGGGAAAGCTGACCGAAAATATCTTCCATTTGTTTTTCAAACCGGGGCAGGTTTTTCCCCTGTCCCGGTTTTGACCCTTTTTAAAATATTGAAATTTTCGCTATCTTATTTTCCCGTCAAGATGGCAACCTGTTCAAACTCTTTTCCTTTGACTTTAAAAATATAGGTGGCCCCGCCAAGCAGATCCCCTTTTGCATCAAAACTGACCGGGAATCCCAATATGCCCTTGTAATTCTTGACGGCGGAAAGATTTGTCATTACTTCCTTGCGTGAAATATCGCCGTCTTTTGCAGCCTGGTCAATGGCGGTTAAAAGAATATTCATGGCCTCATAGGCTGGTGGTCCGAACCCGCTCAAAGAACCGTATTTGGTTTCATAGGCCTTTACATAGGGAGCAGCTTCCTTAATGGCATAGATATCCGGGCTGAAATGATAGACATAGGCACCCTCAGCCGCACCTTCCGAGGCTTCAATAAAATCTTTTTTATCCCTGGCCCCTTCAGTTCCAAAGAAAACAGCTTTAATGCCGAGTTCTTTTGCCTGGCGAACCCCAATGGCCTGATCCGGAGCAGCTGTGGCCACAAAGAAAAGCACATCGGGTTTATAGGCTTTCACCTTTGTCAGAACAGCGGAATAATCCTTGGAACCGGCCACAATGGTATCATTCATAATATCTTTGATGCCGAGCTTCTTTAATTCCTCAATGGTCTTCTGGGCCAAATTTTCACAATAGGCCACCTTTTCATTGAGCACTGCCACTTTTTTGGCCTTTAAATTGTTTTTAATAAAAAGTGCACAATTCAAGCCATGGGCATCGTTTCTCGCATTGACCCTGAAAAAATGTTTGAATGGAGATTCCGTCAATTCAGGCTTGGATGCAGCCGTTGTAATGCAGGCAAGACCAGCTTCACCGTAAATGTTCAAAGAAGCCTGGGCAATATGGCTGACCGGTGGTCCCACAACGCCGTAAATCAGATCGTCGGACGTAAATTTTCTTGCCACAGTGATCCCCTGGGCCGGGTCAAGGGCATCATCCCCCATGACCTGCTCGATCTTCTGCCCCTTGATGCCACCCTTTGCATTCCATTCATCAATGGCGATCTGAGCAGAATTATAAATCTCCATACAGGGTGCAGCCGCATCCCCTGTAAACGACCCTGCATTTCCCACCTTGATTCCCTTTGACACATCATTGGCCATCGCTGTCTGACCCAAGGACAACAACAGCGCGACAAACAGCAGAACAAATAATTTTTTCATCTTTTCCCCCTCCTGGTTAATAAAAAATAATGAAACACCCCTTTTTCATTTTTATATTTCTTCCTTAAAAAAAGAATCAGACCTGATTTTTTTCATGATATCCAGCAATTGAGCAATGGCCTGCTGTCCATGGTCTGTGATGGCCTGAAAAGCCTTTTCTTCATCCTTTGCAAGAAGGGCCTGATAAATGATGGTATGATTCTCAATGGCCTCTTTCCAGAGATCCCTGACAAGGTTTAAGCCGTGACGGTATTTCATTGTCAGGTCGCCTAGATTTTTACAGATCCTGTAATATGTTTTGCTGCGGGATGCTTTATAGAGAACCGTATGAAACTCAAGATCAAGCTCGGTCATCTTCTGGAGTTCTCCGGATTTGATGCAGGCCTTTGCTTTGTCGATATTATCCCCCAGCATCTTGAGTTCATCCACAGTGACAAACCGGGCAGCTTTTCTTATGGCAAGGGCCTCGATTTCAAAGCGGGCTGTAAAAAGGTCCTGGATATCTTCATCCGACAGGGTTTCAATGATATATCCGGCCCTGGGCAGGGATGTGATGAGCCTTTCCTGGGTCAGTCGCTGCAAGGCTTCTTTTACGGGTGTCCGGCTGATATTCAGGTGCCTTGCGAGACTGGATGCCGTTGTATGGGTGCCCCCCGGAATTTTTCCGGTCAGGATATCTTGCCGGAGGGCTTTGTAGACTTTTTCCTTTAAAGGTTTTTTTTCCATTCCCGCTCTCTGAAAATCAGAAAAAAATCAAATTAAAATCAATTTGTATACAAGCCGTATTGAATATTTCCCGGGCTTTGTCAAGCGATTTTTTCAGCGGGAAAAAACCTATTCCGGGTCATGACGGATCAAACGGCTTGTAATCCGCGTATCCCTCTTCCCCATGGGTGTACCAGTATGTCATATCATCAAAAGGCGTCAACGGCCAATTGTTCTCAAACCGCAATGGCAGGTCTGGATTGGAAATAAACGGGCGGCCGAATGCGGCAAGATCCGCCTCTCCTTTTACAATTCTATCCTCAGCCGATTCTTTTGTATACCCGCAATTGCCCATGATGAAGCCCTTATACACCGTTCTGAACTCAGACAGGGTCATGGGCTCGCCATTTCCATGAAAACCGAAGGCAAGGCCGTCCATGATGTGCAGGTATGCCAGATTCAGCTTATCCAATTCTTTAACCACATACAGATAGGTTTCCCTGAAATCAGGGCTCCCCATATCATGGAATACGCCGTTGGGCGAAAGGCGGACCGCTACCCTGTTCGATGGGTAAACTTCCAGAACAGCATTCAGCACTTCTTTTAAAAGCCTGAACTTGTTCTCAAGACTACCACCATAGTCGTCTTTTCTCAGATTGGTTTTTGAATCCAGGAACTGGTTGATCAGATAACCGTTGGCTGCATGGACTTCCACACCTGTAAACCCTGCTTTTTTTGCATTTTCAGCAGCTTTTCTAAAATCCTTGACAATATCCTTGATTTCATCAACCGTCAGAGCTCTTGGCACTTCAAATTCTTTTTTGCCCATGGGCGTGTAGATACCGCCATCGTCATTGATCTTTAAGGCTGAAGCGGAAACCGGTAGCTCACCCTTATGAAAATCGCTATGAGACGCCCTGCCGCAATGCCAGAGCTGGAGAAACAGGAATGATTCTGTGGGTTTAACCTTTTCCGTTACTTTTTTCCATCCTTCAACCATCTTATCCGTATAAATCCCGGGGGACCCGATCCAGCCGATTCCCTGTTCAGATATGACGGTTGCTTCTGTAATCAATAATCCGGCAGAAGCTCTTTGAAAATAATACTCTGCCATCAGGTCGTTGGGCACTCTTGTATCACCGGCACGGCCCCGGGTCATTGGCGCCATGGCGATCCTGTTTTTAAGTTTCAGATCTCCCATTAAAACAGATTCAAACAAATTATTAATCTTCATGTTCTTCCCTCCTGTTATAGGTTGTTCAAGTGTTCACAGTTTACTCAAGTATGCGTACGGATAACATGAATGCAAGACATGGAGATTTAAAACCAAAAATTGATTCCTTAATTGCTGACGCTTGAATTTTTTCTCAATAGCATTTATGGTGCGGTATGGCATTTAAATCAATTTTTAAAAAATACGGCCGTTTAATGGTAGGACTATTCATCATCGCCATTACAGCATTTCTCTACCGGCAGTTTGATTTCAGGCGGCTTATGGGTATGGAAGAAATCCGCTTATGGGTCGGCATGTTTGGCCCTCTTGGCCCCCTTGCCTTCATTTTTGTCTGCATCATAGCGGTTATCCTGCATCTTCCCGAAATAATCATGATCGCAATCGGCGCCCTGCTGTTCGGCGGTATTGAAGGTTTTTTCTACGGCTGGGCCGGCGCGCTCATAGGGTCAACATGTACGTTTCTCTTTGTTCGCTATTTTCTCCAGGATGTTTTTCAAAATTCCGTAGCACATCGATTTTCATATTTTCGGAACATGGACGGATTTCTCACTGAAAAGGGGTTCCAGACAGTACTGATACTTCGGATAGCACTTTTCATGGCCCCTCCACTCAACTGGGCCATTGCCGTAACACGCGTCACCTTTCCCAGATATTTTGCAGGGTCCCTGCTCGGCATTATACCAGGAGTGGCCATAACCTGTTATGCTGCGGAATCCATCGTTCAGATGGAATCGCTCAGTGATCTGCTGTCGGTTGAATTTGCCATTCCCGCCTTTCTTTTTCTCATCCTGATTTCAGTCAGCGGGCTGTCAGGATGGTGGCTGTTCAAAAACGGCGCTAAGGAACAGGAAAACTGAAAATTAAATTATTTTGCCTTGACCTCAAGCCAGCCTTCAAATGAACGATCAATCAAACCCTCACGATATTCTTTGGAATAAATAGCCCCGTTAGTGGAAAGATAGGTTAAGTTTTTGATCCGTTCATCTTTCGACGTATAGCCAATATCAACACCCAGTATCCGGGCACAATCTTCAGGAAGCTCTAAATTAACCGCATTCCCGGTCCATCGGGAAATAGCACGCGATTGAATGAAATCATCCCCCTTACCGTTCGGAACCCAGCGGATAACACCCTCAAACGGACTGACATCCATAAATTCCTGGGTATACACAAACCCGTCTGTGGCGAGGAACGTAACATCCTTAACCGTCGAACTGCCTCGTTTGTCAAAGCTGAGGCTGACAAATTCTTTAAAATTTTCAACCTTCAACACTTGTCGATGGTCTTTGCCTCCCAGCCGTGAGGCTGTTCTTCCACAGGCAAAAAAAAGCATTGAAACCAAGATGATTCCGATAATTGCCAATAGTGCTGCTCTGTTCTTTTTCATTTTTTTTATTCCTTTTTAGCCTGATATCGATGGCGTTCTTTCATTTTTATCCGACAGTAATTTATAATAAACCACATGATGTTGAAAGAGGATTCTTATCGTAACGCCCTTTTTTTCATTTATGATTTCATTGACAAGAATCATTAACCAATCCTAATATACAACGTGGATATAAAAAAAATAACCGGTTTCTGATGACTTGAATGAATTGTTTTAACAAAACAGATATATGGAAGATGATTCCATGGATAATCCCTATGCTGGCAACCCTCGCTTTCTTTAGTTGCACCACTGTCGGGCCTGATTATGTTCCCCCTGAAAAAAAAGTTCCTGGGTCATGGCATGGCAACCCAATGGGTGGGGTTTCAAAGCAGGCGCCTGCTCCGGAGATTCTTGCAAAATGGTGGTCGACCCTGAATGATCCAATACTGTCGGATCTTATGGAAAAGGCAATTGTCAATAATAAGGATATCGGTCAGGCAAGGGCCAGGATTCGCGAAGAGCGGGCTCGATGGAACATCAGCAAGGCCGGACTATTCCCGACTCTTGATGCATCCGGTTCCTTTAGAAAAAGTGGAAGCAGTAAAGAAACAGGAAGTGGAAAAGAGACTGATTTATATTCGGCTGATTTTGATGCAAGCTGGGAACTGGATCTTTTCGGAGGCACCCGGCGATCTGTTGAGGCTGCATCTGCAGAGCTTCAGGCAAGTGAGGAAGATTTGCGGGATATTCTTGTCTCCCTTCTTGCCGAAATTGCATTAAACTATACGGAAGTCCGGACCTTTCAGGCCAGGATGGAAATGGTTGAAAAAAATCTTGCCATTCAGGATCAGACGTATCAAATGGCTCAATCACTTTACACTTCAGGCTTATCCAATGGAATTGCGATACAGCAGGCAAAATATAACCTTGAAAATACCCGTTCACAGATCCCTGGGCTAAAAATATCTCTTGAGGAAGCAAAAAATCGTATCTCAGTGCTTCTGGGGGAAAATCCCGGTTCAGTTCATGGTGCGCTAAAGGAGACTGGTCCTGTTCCGGTATGTCCTCTGGAGATTGCAGTGGGCGTGCCGGCAGATGTGCTGCGGCAAAGGCCTGATATACGACGTGCGGAAAAAAAACTTGCCGCACAGACCGCAAGAATCGGGGCAGCCGTTGCAGATCTCTATCCAAAGCTGAGCTTTACCGGTTCCATCGGGTTTGAAGCGCTTGATCCGGATAAATTATTTTTAGCGCATAGCAGGAGCTATGGTTTCGGGCCTCGAATCACATGGCCGATTTTCAGAGCAGGTTCCATACGAAATAATATTGAAGTTCAGTCTGCTCTTGAGGAAGAATTGCTCGGTAAATATGAATTGGCTGTTCTTAATGCCCTGAGTGAAGTTGAAAATCAACTGACAGTGTATATGGAGGAACAAAACCGCAAGCAGAGCTTGAACGAGGCGAAACAAGCTGCCATGCGGGCCGTTGATCTGGCTCAGAACCAGTATCAGGCCGGGATGATTGATTTTACAGGGGTGCTGGATGCCCAGAGATCACTTTTATCCTTTGAAGACAATCTGATTCAGTGCGAAGGGAATATTATATCCAGTCTCGTGCGACTGTATAAAGCGCTCGGTGGAGGCTGGACCTCATTGGCTGCTGGCCATACCGGGACTTAAGCCTTAAAGAACAGGAATAAAACCATGATGAATAGCTTAAAGATCGAAAAAAACGTCGATATTGCGCAAATTTTAGCAAAAGGAGCGGGTCCCGGCCGCAGCAGGCGATTCCTGCGCATGGCAGTCTGGCTCATTCCGGCAGTTGCCATAGTATTGATTGCCGTCCGATGGGGAACGGACAAAAACAATGACAAGTTGGAATATAAAACCGAAACAGCGCAAAAAGGAAACCTTGTGGTCACCGTAGCTGCCACAGGAACTCTGCAACCCACAAATCAGGTGGATGTCGGAAGCGAGCTTTCAGGGATCATCAGAACGGTTGAAGCCGACTTCAACGATATGGTTAAAACCGGGCAGGTCCTGGCACGACTTGATACGGTAAAGCTTGAGACGCAGGTCCAACAATACAAAGCATCCATTGAATCGGCCATGGCCAAAGTCATACAGATACAGGCCACGGTCCGGGAGACGGGCAATGAATTGGGGCGAATCAGGGAATCCAGGCAATTGAGCGGCAACAAGGTGCCGTCCAAACACGACCTTGATGCTGCAGAGGCAGCCAACGCACGCGCTCTGGCCGACGAAACTTCTGCAAAAGCGTCGGTGTCACAGGCAAAGGCAATGCTGAAGACATTTGAAACGGATTTATCAAGAACCATTATCTATTCCCCCATCAACGGGATCGTGCTGAAGCGATCCATTGAACCGGGCCAGACCGTTGCAGCTTCCCTTCAGTCGCCGGTTTTGTTTACACTGGCGGAAGATCTGACCCGGATGCAACTCTCGGTGGACATAGACGAAGCAGATGTAAGCCGTGTGAAAAATGGACAGCATGCTGCTTTTACTGTTGATGGCTATCCGGAGATCACCTTTCCAGCAGAAATCACCCAGGTCCGATATGGGTCAAAAATAGTCAGCGGCGTGGTTACCTACGAAGCCATCCTGAGTGTTTCCAACCCGGATTTATTACTCAGACCCGGGATGACCGCAACCGTAAAAATTACGGTGAATAAAATTGAAAATGCTGTTTTAGTCCCCAATGCAGCTTTACGCTACACTCCACCGGTGAAAGAAAAAGAAGTGTCAGCCAAAAACAGCAGCATCATAGGGAAGCTTTTCCCGAGACCGTCAAGACCTCCGAGCCAGCCGAAAGAATCTGCAAAAGCAGACAAAAAAAAATCAAGACTCTGGACTCTGAAAGAAGGGCAGCCGGTTGAAGTTCCTGTCACAACCGGAGAGAGTGACGGCATCATGACTGTCATTACCAGCCAGGAGGTCACTCCGGGAATGGTGCTGATTATAGACACTGTAAGGAACGGGCGATGACCCATGCCTCGTCCGAAAACAGCGGACCGGTGATCGAGCTGAATAGCGTGACCAGGCGTTATGGAACCGGGACTGCAGAGGTCAGTGCGCTCCAAGGCATCGATGTGACCATTGAACATGGAGATTTTGTTGCCGTTATGGGCCCGAGCGGGTCAGGCAAATCCACCTGCATGAATATTCTGGGCTGTCTGGATACACCTTCTTCCGGCTCATACCGGTTTATGGGCATTGATGTTGGACAGCTTTCACGGGACCAGCGCGCCCTTTTGCGTCGTCACTATCTTGGATTTGTGTTCCAGGGATTCAATCTTTTAAACCGAACCTCTGCATTGGAGAATGTTGAACTTCCCCTGATTTATCGGGGAACCCATGCAAAAGAGCGCAGTCAAAAGGCGAAAAAAGCCCTTGCATCCGTGGGGCTTACAGGCTGGGAAACCCATACCCCGGCGGAACTTTCAGGCGGTCAGCAACAGCGGGTTGCCATTGCCCGCGCCATTGTCACTGATCCTTCAGTTCTATTTGCCGATGAACCCACAGGAAATCTTGATTCAGCCCGCAGCCGTGAAATCATGGAACTCTTGACGTCCTTCAACCGTGACCGCGGACTTACAGTGGTGATGGTGACCCATGATGCGATGATGGCATCCTATGCAAAAAGAATTATCCGCTTCAGGGACGGATTCATTGAAAACGAAGAATCAAACGGGGGCCGATAATGTTTTTTGAAACCATCCTGATTGCCATGCGTGAAATAAGGCGGAATGTCATGCGTTCATCTCTCACCATTCTGGGTATTGTCATCGGGGTGGCTGCCGTTATTACCATGGTGACGGTAGGAGACGGCGCAACAAAACAGGTGGCCAATGAGATATCGAGCCTTGGCAGCAATCTGCTGGATGTAAGGCCGGGGCAGAGTTTCCGGGGGCCGGGCGGAACACGTTCAGGAGCCCCGATGTTTAAAATTGCCGATGCAGATGCCATTGAAAGAGAAATCTTTGGGCTGGCCGGTGTTGCTCCCATCGTCGGCCGGACAGCTCAGGTGATATACGGAAATGACAACTATGTTACACAGATTACAGGGAGCACCAATAATTACCTTGATGTCAGAAACTGGGTCCTCTCCGGCGGGAGAATATTTAATGATGTGGAATTAAAAGCCGGAGCAGCAGTCTGCATCATCGGCGACACCATCCGGAAACAATTTTTTGAAGGCCAGGACCCGATCGGGCGAACCATCCGGGTTGTAAAAATTTCCTGCCAGGTGATAGGGGTATTGAAACCCAAGGGTCAATCCGGGTTTGGAACAGATCAGGATGATTTTTTGCTGATGCCGCTGCGTACTGTCCAGCGGCGAATTGCAGGCAGTACGGATATCGGCTCGATATCGGTATCGGCCATGGATGGAGTTTCAACGGATAAGGTAAAAACGGATATTGAGCGGCTGATGCGGGAACGACGCCAAACCGGAAAAAACGAGGATGATGATTTTAATGTCAGGGACATGCAGGAAATTGTCAAAACACTGACCGGCACAACAAAATTACTGACAACTCTGCTGGGTGCCGTGGCCGCCGTCAGCCTCCTTGTCGGGGGCATCGGCATCATGAACATCATGCTGGTTTCGGTTACGGAACGAACCCGTGAAATCGGCATCCGGCTTGCCATTGGTGCCATGGAGAAGCAGGTCCTCATGCAGTTTCTGATCGAGGCAGTGGTTCTTTCCTGCTTTGGTGGCATTATCGGCATCATACTCGGGATCGCAGCTTCTGTGGCCGGCGCAGGCGCTCTCAAGGTGCCGTTTGTCCTGAACATCGGCATTGTCGCGATTTCATTTGTATTTTCCGCCGGAGTAGGCGTTGTCTTTGGTTATTTCCCAGCCAGAAAAGCAGCGCATCTTGATCCCATTGAAGCGCTGCGTCATGAATAGCCTTTAAGCCAGGGCTTCCAGATCAAATCGGGCCAACCGGTCTTTGACTGCGGAAATATCTTTCTTTTCCTGCATAGCCTTTATAATATCTTTTCTTCCCTTCAGGGTCCCGAACAGCAGACAGCCAACAATCATATTTTCCTTGATAACCAGCTTTCGATAGGTGCCATTTTTCCTATCCTGATCAACAAATGATTCCAGTTTCCCGTCAGGATCGATATCGCCGGCAGCCAGGAGATCAATACCGGCCACTTTGAGCAGATTGGAGAAAGTGGTTCCAGCATAGGCAGCCTTATTTCCCGCCATGTTCATGCCAGCCATTTCCCCCTGTTTTTCCGAGGCCGGCCAGATACCATAGACCATCCCCCTATGTTCGATACTGTCACCGGCAGCATAAATATCCGAAATCTCAGTTTCCATGTAGTCTGAGACCGGAATTCCTTTTCCGATTTTCAGATTTAATTTTTGAGCCAGTCCCAGGTTGGGCCTGACTCCGGCAGAGATAATAATCAGATCCGTATCTATTTTTCGACCATCCTCCAGGACAAGCCCTTTAACCTGATTTTCTCCAATGATTTCTTTGGAAGCCACGCCCAGATAAAAATCCAGACCCATCTGTTCCAGGCGGGTCTGAAGCAAGGCACTGCTCACAGGATCGGTCTGGCGGGGAAGAAGGCGGGGGAAAAATTCAGCCACCGAGATCTTTAACCCTGTTTTTGCAAGGCTGTTTCCCACTTCCAGGCCCAGTATTCCGCCACCGATCAGAAGGGCTTTTGTTTTGCCGTCAATAAAGCGCTTGATTTCCTCGGCATCCCTGATGTTGCGCAGGGTGAAAACCCCTTTTTTCTCTGCTCCTTTGATGGGCGGGACGAAAGAGTAGCTGCCCTCGGCCAGCAATAGTTTGTCATACTTTTGTTTTTCTCCTGATGCGATTACAATTTCTTTTTTTACAGCATCAATATCTACTATTCTGCTGTTTAAAAAGAGTTGGATATTGTGCTGGTCATACCAGTCGCTGGAGTGAATCTTCAGTTTTGGAAGATCCACTTCTCCGGCCAGATATTCCATAAGGCGGATGCGGCTATAGAAAGGGTGCGCCTCATCTGAAAAAATTTTAATGGTTCCCTGTGAGTCACGTTTTCTGATGGTTTCTGCCGCGGTTGTTCCGGCGACTCCATTTCCGATAATGATGTAGATCATAAATAATTGCCTCCTCGTATACTTAGGATAATGTTGATGTTTGGGTATTCTGTTTTGGTATAGCATATTCATCTTGATACACCAATAGAAGAAATATTATCGTGAGACTCGTCCTTGTATATCCCCTTTATCCAGGATTTAATGATTTTCCATCTTGTAAAAAACCTGAATCCATGTATAAATGTTTTCCCGTTATGGGCAGTCTGCTGCGGGTTAATTAAGGTCCGATTTAGGATATATTATGTTTTTTGAATTTACAATGAATACGGTTTCTTCCATGGCACATCCGGTGGCCTTGTATTTTCTGCTCACCGGAATTCTGCTGTTGTGCGGGTTCGGCCTTCCCCTGCCGGAAGATGTGGTGTTAATTACGGGCGGATATCTTGCATACTCCGGTTACATGGATATCACGATTTTCCTTCCCCTGGCCTTGGCAGGTGTCCTTGTGGGGGACAGTTCCGTGTTCATGATCGGGAAAAAAACCGGGGACTCTATTTTAAATCATCGGTTTTTATCTAAATTCATCAAACCTTTCCATATCAGGAAAGCAAAAGCCGTTATTGAAAAATACCATGACAGGATTTTTTTTCTTGCCCGGTTTTTCCCCGGATTCCGGTCTGCTATCTTCTATACAGGCGGCGCTCTCAAGACAAAATTCTTAAAATTTTTTCTCTATGATTCCCTGGCTGCCTTGATCAGTGTTCCGGCGCTGGTTCTGGGCTCCTATTTCGGCGGAGAATATATTGATCAGGTTTTAGAAATAGCCAAGCAAGTCCAGACCGTGCTGATCCTGATAGGTATCCTTCTCATCATCTATGTTGTGATCAAAATCCGCAGGTGGATCCATCAAAAAAACGCCCACGATCATGACTAAGACTAAAGACCGTCCAGATCCTCAGGTCTGATCATGAAAAGGCGATCCAGATGAATCAGGCTGTCGTATCGGAAAACGTAGATCCCCATCGCAAGCCAGACCAAGTCCCGAAATAAAGTAACCCGGGAAACCGGATCTCCCACATTCTGAAAACAGCCGCAATCAATCGGCGTTTTTTTCAAAAGCACAACAATCAGGGCGGTTGTAAATAGTCCCAGAAGGGTGCAGATCACTGCAGCACAGGCCCTGACACGAATTCCGGCCACAAGGCAGACACCGCTCACAAGCTCAATCCACGGCAGAAAAACAGCCATGGGATTGACAAGGAAGTGGGGCACCAATATGTAGGCTGCAATATTGTCGGAAAACTCAGCAGGAAAATTGATCTTGTTCAGGCTGGCATAGATAAAAAGTCCCCCGATATAAAACCGGATCATGAGGGCTGTAAGTGGATGTCTGATCCAGGTTAAAAGAAGGCCCGGCATTATTTATGACCCCCTGGAACCAGGAGATTATTCATATCCCCGAGAAATAGATAAACCCGTTCATGATCCTGATTTAAAAATTTGCGGGCCACCGCTTCATCAAAGAGACGGCTGAAGTTTCGGCCATAAATAATGAGGGGACGTTCCGGATCTTCATTAGAAAAACGCGTTTTGTAGACAGCATCGAAAAGCGATAATGGGACATTCAGCGCCCCTTTCACATGACCCAGTTCATAAAATTCACGGGGTCTTGCATCAATCAGGAGAGCGTTCTCTTCTGTTAAAAGCTTATCCGCATCTGACGTGGTAATGGATTTGATACCATCCGGTCTGGCCTGGGGAAAAAAGGAGATTCCCTTGGGGTTTTGCAGGTTAAAGAGGGCGCCCAGAACAATACTGATTCCAATAATAAGGACAAAATCAAGGAGACGCATCTGCATGATTCTCTCAGCATTTCGGTTCACCATCTGTGCAATCCGCCTGGCCGCAAGTTCAAGAACGCTGATGCGATGTTCGGCCCGGGTCAATTCATCAATGGTTTCCCGTAACGCCTGATTCTGATCTTCCAGATTCTTATTTAAAGCAACAATGGCAGCAAAGGAATCTGCATTTTTAAGATGGAGAACCGACTGGGCCACAAAGGCAGACAGCAGTTCTTTTTCCTGTTCCGAGATTTTTTGTTCTTCCAGAGGGTTGCCAAGAAGGACAGCCCCATACATCTGATCCTTTACAAGGAAGAGAAAGGCACTTTCCGGTACAAAGCCCGGAATAAGAGAAAAAAGAGGCTCTATCTGGAGGACAGGCTCTGCCTGAAGCGGCTGTATCCGTTTGTACTGAACCCCTGCAAGACATAAAAACAAGAGCCTGTCAATCGGCAGAGACGCCATGGCCGGTATAGGTTCGATGCCCATGCTCTTTAACCAGGTGACGCCAGCAGCCCGGTCGTGAAGCACAACCAGACCCTGAGACCTGGAAAATCTCCCCAGAAGTGTGGGCAGGAATGCAGATAGAAATTTCTCCACATCAACGGATTCTCCGGCTTCCATGGACAATTCCCTGAGTCCGTTGAGATGGAACACCTGACGGTCGAGTTCCGTGTTCCGTTTCTCAAGTTCGGCATTCAAAAGTTCCACGCGGGTCGAAAAAAGGGTTGAGTTGAGGCTGATCTGAAAAAGAGAGGAAAGACTCATCAGGAGCTGCCGGTCTTCAGGGTCATAGTCCCGGCGATGCATAGCCGGGGCGAGCCCCAGAAAAGCCAGTCTGTCACCCTCAATGGGACAGGCAAGGATTAGCGAAAAACCGTAAGACAACGGCAAAAATGTATCCGGTTCGATAAAAAACGGAAATCGTTCCGCATTTAAAAGAATATAATCCGAAGCCGTTTTGATTAATGCCTTGATCTGTCCATGGGAAATGGTGTTCTCCCCCCTGACAGTGAGATGGGTCAATTCCGACATTTTATCTGTCAGCACGGCGAATCCGCCCAGAGCGCCTATCCCTCCCTGGGCCGACATGAGAAATGATTCGAGAATATCCTTTGGATGACGCATGCCGCCAAGTTCGGCAGCGGTTTCCCGGATGATGGCAAGATGATAGTGTTGGCGGTCAACATCACTGGGTATGAGGGGAGTCCCATTCATCACTTGATCAGAAACCCTTTAATTTCTTCATAGAAGGCGTCGATATCCGTAATAATCCCAAGATGGGTATAGAGGATGGTGCCGTCCGGGCGGCAGATGATGGTAAAAGGCGTTTTGGGTTCCCCCAGGAGTTTGTGTGATTCAAATTTCCCATCACTGACCACGGGAAAAAGGTATTGCCCGCTTTTGATGAGATCTTCAATTTCAGGGTCCGTACCTCCGGCGGCCAAAGCAAACATAGCCACTCGACCTTTCATTTTCCCTTTGTTCAGGCGTTCATAGAGTTTATTAAAGTCCGGCGCCTGTTTAAAGCACTGTGGACAATAGACCCCGATCACTTCCATCAACACAAGGCTGGTTTTGAGATCGGCGATTTTGAAGTCAACCCCTCTGTCATTCAGTCCCAGCCCCTTTTTGCCGGCTGGGTCCAGAGGCGCCGGCAGCGTCAAAGGGACAAGTTTTTTGCCGGGTTCAGGCTGTGAATTTTCCGCTTCTGAGGATACGGAAAAAAAGAAAATTAATATCATCGTCGTCAGTATTGATACGGAAAAAGATTTCATACACCCCCCACTATTTATTTTTACAGGCTTCTTCAACTGTGGCATAGAGTCTGACCCTGCGGCTCAACCCGACAATATCGAACACCCGCTTAAAATTATCCGAGACACATGCCATAACGATCTCAATGCCTTCTTTTTCACTCTCTAAAATGAGCTGGGTTAAAATGGCAATACCGGCACCGTTCACGGATGTGCTGTCATCAAAATGGAAGACTACCCGTTTCACACCTTTTTGAAGGGCCTCTATATATGCATCTTTAAGATATTGTTCACTCTTTGCGCTGATATTACCCTGAAGCTTGATGACCAGGGCATTGTCAACCATCCTGCTGTTCACCTGATTCTGAAGGCTGCGGGCTATTTTCAGACGCTCCCGGGCCCTGGCCAGCCCATTTTCGAGACTCTGCCGCTGAATGGGTTTGTTGATAAAATCAGCCGCATCAAGATTCAGTGCCTGGATGGCAAGGTCCATATCTCCATGGCCGGTAATGACGATGACCTCTGTTTCCGGGGCCCGCCGTTTGATCTCTTTTAAAACTTCAATGCCGTCCATGCCGGGCATCTTGATATCGGTCAGGACAATTCCCGGCTTCTCCCGGTCAAATACCTCAAGCCCTTCTTCACCAGACTCTGCGGTATGAATCTCAAACCCGTAAAGATCGAGAAACAGTCTGAACATTTTCAGGGTTGTTTTTTCATCATCAATGACCAGAATTTTTTCCTGTCCCATCTCTTCTTTATCTATCATCTCAGTCCTGTCTTTATTTTGGGTGATTCGTTATCCTGCCGGATGGTTTACACTGCTGAAAATATAAGGTAAAAGGTTGTTCCCTGTCCGGGTGTGCTGTCGATCTCAATTGTTCCCCCATAATCCCGGACAATCCCATAGGTAATGGCCAGGCCCAGTCCCATCCCCTTTCCGGTCTGTTTGGTGGTAAAAAATGGTTCAAAAATTTTATCCCGGACAGGTTCCGGAATTCCGGAACCGTTGTCGGTAACGGCAACCACGACCTTGCCCTTCTCTGCATAGGTCCGCACAAGAATATCCCCGTAAAGGTCCGGTTCAGTTTCCATCTTTTCCTGGATGGCGTCCCTGGCATTATTGAGCAGATTAAAAAACACCTGCTGCAAATGGTTGTTATGTGCTTTAACCAGGGGCAGATTGTCGGCAAGATCAAGACGGATGGTGATTTTCTGGATGGAAAACTGTCGGCCGATAATGGAGAGAACCCCCTGGATCGGTTCTTTCATGCTCACCAGCTCCATGGTCAGATCCGATTTTCTGCCGAATGCCCTCAGATTATTGATGATCTCCGTAGCTCGATCCACCTGCCCACTGATTTCTGTGACCATATCCCTGATCTGTGCCTCGGTGATTATTTTTTTCTGATCCAGCAAAAGGTTCAGATACTCGCTGCCCATTTTGATGGTATTTAAAGGCTGATTGATTTCATGGGCAATGCCCGCGCTCATCTCTCCAAGGGTTTTCATTTTGGCAGCCTGAACCAGTTGGGCGTCTTTTTCAATCATTTCCGTGATATCGGTGATGGCCACAACAATGGCCTGACGGCCACCATAGCTGATGGGGCAGGCGTGCATGTTGACATAAAAGGGATGGCCCCCGTTTTTCAGATGCAGAATTCTCGGGTAATACACATAATCTCTTGCAACTCCTGAATTTTCATTGTTCCCATAGGGTTGGATCGCAACCAGGGAATCTTTGATATGATCCTGGCCGAGTTTTTGAAACGGCATGCCGAAAAGCGCTTCAAGGGGATATTCATAGAGTTCTTCTGCGCGTGGGTTAGCGTCCAGGATGGTCTCGGTGGAAGCATCCACAACAAAAATCGGATTGGGTGCCGAGTCAAACAAAGACCGGTATTTCAACTCCGACTCCTGAAGGCGCTTTCTGTAAAGGCGGATGGATCGGATCATATTCAAAAAAGAATCAGCCAGCTGAGAGACTTCATCGCGTCCCTGGTTCTTCCTGTAAAAAAGGCTATCTTCAAGATCAATCGTGTTTTCGTCGGAATGAAGGTTGAAATCAAAATTTCCACGGCTGAGCTCATCCGAGATCCGGGTCAGCCGTGTGATGGGCATGGTAATGTGCCGGGATATCCTGTGGCTCACATAAAAAATAATGATGATCACGGCAGAAATAAACCCCAGGAACATAAACCTGAGCTTAGAAACCAGCTTGTCAATATGCTCCTTACTCAATCCCACATGAACTGTTCCGATTCGATACAACCCCTCGTTCATGGGGACGGCGATATCATAAGAAGTATCTCTGCCGTGCTCCACCAGCCGGACGCTGTGCAGGGCATTTTCCGGCATGGGATTGGCTTTGCTGAATTCCAGAGGAAAGGGAATGGTAAAGGTGTGGGAGATGACCTGATCGCTCCGGTCCAGCACAAAGATATAATTGATCATGTGCTGACGCTCTCTGAGCCGGGCCTCATCAAAGATAAGGGTGAGCAGCTCAGGGTTATTTTTTTCAAGCACGAACCCGGCGCCGCGTTCAGCTATGGAATGGGCCACGGCGATTCCTCGCAGTTCAAGCTCCTTGGTCAGTCCGGAGATAAGGATCCATCGGGCCAGCAGGGCAATGGTGGCGCTGATGATCATAATGACAGCAAGGATGGTGACAAAAATCTGGTTTTTTAACGAGACCTGCTCGTAATACCGCATCATTTCTTATTACCCCTGCCAAGTTCCGTCCAGTCCGCTAAAAGGGTAAACCGATCCTTCTGTAACCTTGTGAAATAAATGGTGTCCATGCCCTGATGGTCCTTTGACCCAAAAGAAAGCCGCACATCCGGACCCAGGGAGAAATCGTTCATGGAATTGATGGCATCCAGAAAAGATTCCCGTGTCAGTTCCCTTCCTGCCCGATCCAGCCCTTCTACCAGAACCTTGGCATTGATATATCCCTCAAAGCCCACAAAATTCGGTTCTTCTCCGGGATAATACTTGGCCAGGAGGCTCGCAAATTCAACAGCACTGGGCGATATCCCGCCATTGGGAGTCCTTGGCGGGGGAACAACCTGGGACATGAGAATATTCACCCCATTGGTGTCCGTATTCATCAGATTCCTGGACAGTTCCCTGGCTCCGACAAAGGAAACCATATAAAAGATAGGAGAGAAATCATTTTGAAGGGCTTTTCGAATAAAATTGGCGCACGGGTCTGATGTACCGATCATGACCACTGCCTCGGCCCCGGATTCTATGATTTTTTCAAGTCCTTCCTTTATATCGTGGGTCCCTCTGACATAACTTCCCCTGGCCACAGGCTCGTGATTATATTTTTTAAGTGCCAGCTCGGTTCCGGTAAGGCCGTCAAATCCAAAGGCATCATACTGATAAAAAACTGCAATCCGGGTAAGGCCAAGATCCTTCACCATATGATTAACTGCGGTTCCCGTCTCCTGATAATAGGATGCTCTGACATTGATCACATACGGGAGAAAAGGATCACGAAGGGCATTGGCACCGGTGAACATTCCCAGCAGGGGAATTTTTGCCTCTTCGACCAGGGAGAGAATTTTTACCGTTGTCGGCGTCCCCACATAACAAAAAAGGCCAAAAACTTTATCTTCAATAATAAACCGCTGGGTATTGGCAAGACACCTTGGGGGGTCATAACTGTCGTCGCGGGTGATGAGGCGGATGGTCCGACCCTGCACACCGCCTTTTTCATTCACATGGTTCAGATAACACATGGCACCCTTGAGGGTTTCCTGTCCCAGATATCCGGCATGGCCCTGCAACGCCAGAGAAGACCCAAAGACCACCTCCCGGTCATCCACATTCAGCACTGCCGGAGGGACGGGAACCAGAATTTTCTCATCCTGGCATCCGAAAAATCCACTAAGACAGAGGAGGATCATCAGAAATAGTGAAAGGCTGCCCTTATTCATCATCATCCCCCATCATTTACCGGGTTGACCCGCCTGAAATACATTTAAACGGCTGTTCAACCGGCGTTTATTTTATTAAACTGCTTGACCCTTTGAATATTAGGATAGGAGTACCGGTAAAAAGTCAATCCTTTTCTTAACCTTTTTTAAAGGTGCGACCATTAAAAAATATTTTCAAACAGTGGCGATGTGGTATATAGTTACAAAAATTTCACGGATTTTCTTATTCATCAGTCGATTTAAAAATTCATTGGAGGGTGAAAAAAAGATGAAAAATTTAAGTTTATGGACAAAGCAGATGGGCGGATTTCTTCTGGTAAGCGCCATAACGATCATTATTGCACTGGCCGGGATTTCTGGATTCAAGACGGTCGAAACCCATTTTCGCAGCGTGGTAGAATCTGCACCGCTCATTGATGCGGCCATGGAAATGAAGTTTGCTGTTGCAAAGGATATGCAGATGATGATGGAGCTTCTTGATTCCAAATCAAAGGAAACCCTGGATAAAACCTGGAAAGAGCATGAAGCATTTGTCAAATATTTTCAAACTTTTGCAACTGCTATTCTGGAAGGGGCAGAGACGGAAGAAGGGATGATTTATCCCTCCACTGATGAAAAACTCAGGGAAACAGCCAAAGGTGCGGCCCAGTTCTATAGTGCAGAATTCCAGCCCAGGATAAAAAAAATTTATGACCTCCAGGTCAGGATAATTGCAGGCGCAGACATTGACCCTGGATATATGAGCAAGCTGGATGAGGATGCCGATGATTTTGGGGGGAAAATAATGGATCAGCTCGGAGTCATAGAGGATATGGCCAGGACTGAGATTCGGGCTGCCCAGAAAAAAACTTCGGATACAACCCGATTTCAAATCAGGCTGATGATGGTTATCAGTATTGTGGGGATAGTCTTATCTGTTCTACTCGGACTTTTCATCACCCGTTTGATCACAAAACCGGTAGCCCTGGCAAATGAATTTGCAAGCCGGGTTGCGGCAGGAGATCTTACCCACAGAATTGATATGGATCAGAAGGATGAAATCGGGACGCTCGTCAAATCTTTAAACATGATGTCGGAAAAATTACAAAAGATGTTTAAGGATGTCACAGAGGGAGTGGGAACACTGGCATCTTCATCCACGGAATTGTCTGCGGTTTCCGGTCAAATTACCTCAAATTCGGAAATAACTCTGGAAAAGGCCAATACCGTGGCAGCAGCCTCTGAAGAAATGAGTTCCAACATGAACAGTGTGGCGGCTGCAACCGAACAGGCCACAGTTAATTTCCAGATGATCGTATCTGCTGCCGAAGAGATGACGGCCACCATCCAGGAAATTTCAAAGAATACATCCAAGGGCAGTCAGATCACTCAGAATGCGGTTCATAATGCCCAGGAGGCATCGGGAAAGGTCGAAAGACTCGGCAGAGCAGCCATAGAAATCACCAAAGTGACGGAAACCATTGCGGACATCTCCGGACAAACCAATCTTCTGGCATTGAATGCCACCATTGAAGCAGCAAGGGCTGGTGAAGCGGGTAAGGGGTTCGCAGTGGTTGCAAGCGAGATAAAAGCCCTGGCCCAGCAGACAGCCCAAGCCACCAGCGAAATCAATGAGAAGATATCCGGAGTACAGGAAACTTCGAGGGAAGCAGCCGGTGCCATTGAGGCCATCGTCGGCATCATCAATGAGATTGATGAAATCGTCACCTCGGTTGCCACGGCCATTGAAGAGCAGTCTGCTACAACCAAAGAAATTTCAAATAATGTCGCACAGGCCGTATCCGGAATACAGGAAGTCAATGACAATATGAACCAGATATCTGCCGTAACCGGAGAGGTTACCAAAAACATTACGGAAGTCAGTCAGGCAGCAGATGAAACCAGTGCCGGGAGTCGTCAGGTGAACGAAAGTGCCGTGGAACTGGCAAAACTGGCCGAGAGGTTGAACCAGATGGTAGCCCAGTTCAAACTCTGATTTCAGAAAAATGACACTCAGACCGCCTCCTGGCGAAAGATGGTACGACTGCCTTTATGAATTCAAAAAAAAGGAATTATTATCATGGCGACTAAAAATAAAAAAAAACCATTGAATATTGGGATTGTGGGAGGCGGCAGGGCTTGTGTATATTTTCTTGATCTTCTTGAAACAACTTTTTTTCCATATCTTGATTTGAAAATTCTGGGTGTCTGCGATATAAACCTTGAAGCCGAGGGTATGATAAAGGCTAAAAAAATGGGAATTCCGATCTTTAAAAATATTGTACAATTGGACTCAATTTCCGCAATGTTCTGCAAATACTGCCTGGATCAGATAAAATACAGCATCAGGAAAAAAACAGTGAGGCCATAAATCAATATTTTGTAGATTGAATTACGGCCCCTCCGTTTATGGAGTGTGAAAATTATATCGGGTTATGTTCTAAGAAAGGTATGAACCAGTTTATCCCACCCTATTTCAGGGTTGCATCCATAGAAGTCATTTACAGGTTCTCCACCGGTAGCGGCAAGATTTGCATATTCCGGTCCCATCATATTCATGAGCTTTAAATTCTCTTTTTCCATCCACCGGATACCGGCATCACCGTATCTGAGTTTTTTTAAACTTTTTAGGGGTGCTTCCGGTTCAACAATAAACAGCCATCCCTCCTGATAAGGATCATCATGCATGAGGCCGGGATTGTCTTTTACTCTCTGGTTGACGGAAAGAACCGTTCCTGAAATAGGTGATAAAACCTTTGCGCTGTGCTTATCCTGAGCAATCGCCCAGCCGGGCTCTCCTTTTTCCATATGACTTCCGATGTTCATGGATTCAGGAAGAAAAAAGGCCTTTCCAAAAAGCTTCATGATAAATGCATCAAAACCGACACGTGCCATTCCCCCATTTTCAATCCGGACCCAGGTATGCCCGTCGTGATAATAATAATCTTTGGCAAGATCAAATCCGGATACATTGACATATTCAGGCATTGACTGGGTTTGTGACATTTCGATATCATCCAGCATCTGATCAAACGCACAGTCCAGGCATTCATAGTTGTGGGTACAAATTTTGGGTTGCCGGATTCGTCCGGTCAATACATGACGGCAGGGTCTTGATGCGCCATCATATTTTTTCTTAAAATAGGCGGACCAGTTTGAAGCCGACTCTATCGTCGCTTTTTTTCCCATGGCCTTGGTCATAGCCTTGTCGAACTTACAGTCAAAGCAATCGTACGCATTGTTGCAGGTGTGAAGATTGACAATCCCTGCCTTCATCCAGATACATTCATCCTCAATGATCTGAAACCCCTGTATTCCTTTCTTTTCAATCATGGTTTTCATTTTAAGCCCTCCTTTTTATCGATCGTTTAAGAACTGATTTACTTTCTGTTTAATAAGCCTATTTGCAATGGCTGTGCCTGAAGAAGAGAAAGGAGCCATATCTATGATATCTATCCGTAAATACAGTATATATTTTATTGTTTTGGATTGAATAGAGAATTTAATCAAATATCGGAACTCGGAACAGTGTAACAATATATCACAGAGCATGGGAATTTATTTGCAAAAATTAATTGATTGCAATGCGATAACAGATACTTACGCAACTGAAGCAAAACGTTACACTCAGTGTATCCCTTTGATATAGTGAATGCAATCCTGATGTCACCACGGTTGCGATTGTTTTTGAAATATGGTACTCAAAAAATGACTGCACGCTACTGCCCTAATTCAAAGGAAACGACATGGAAACATCAGACATCCTTTTCGCCCATGACCTGCTCATGAGATTATCCGACAATATCGAAACCGTGATCAAAGGTCAGACGGAAAATATCCGCTATATCCTGGCCGGGTTTGCCGGTGGCGGGCATATCCTTCTGGAAGACAATCCGGGGACAGGAAAAACCACCCTTGCAAAAGCCCTTGCCAAAAGCATGGATGCAAAGTTCAAACGCATCCAGTTTACCCCGGACCTGTTGCCTTCCGATATCCTCGGGGTTTCCATTTTTGATCCGGCAAAAAAAGAATTCAAGCTCCATAAAGGCCCGGTGTTTACCCATATCCTTCTTGCCGATGAGATCAACCGGGCCTCGCCCAGAACCCAGTCTGCTCTTCTGGAAGCCATGGCAGAGGGACAGGTGAGTATTGACGGCAACCTGATGAACCTCGAAGACCTCTTTTTTGTCATCGCCACCCAAAACCCCATTGAATCAAGGGGGACCTATCCTCTGCCCGAATCCCAGATGGACCGGTTTGCCATGCAGCTTGAACTCGGTTATATAACAAAGGAAACCGAGGCCCTGGTTCTTTCCGAACAGAGCCAAACCCATCCCATTCACTCGGTTCTGCCTTGCATGACCCTGGAGGAAGGCCTGAAACTTCGCCGATTGGCCGGGGAAGTTTTTATCTCAAAGGAATTAAAAGACTATATCGTCGCCCTTGTGACGGCAACACGGGAAAAACCGGGAGTCCTTCTCGGCGCAAGCCCCAGGGCTTCCATTGCTCTGATGAAGACGGCGCAGGCCCTGGCGCTTTTTGATAAAATGGAGTTTGTCGGCCCGGATCATATCCAACAGATTGCGGTCCATGTCATTGCCCACAGGCTTATTTTAGACCCAAGGCTGAAATTTTCCGGCGTGTCATCCCGGACGCTTGTGGAAGAAATTTTAAAATCCATCCCTGTTCCTGTATAATAATGGGTTGTGAATCATGACAAAGGCAAGGTTTTTACACCGGTCTTATTTTTTTTTCCATTCCGTTTCGTTTCAACTGAAACGGCATATTACACCGGCTGGAGTCCTGATGATGGTCATTTTTACCCTGACGTTTATCTTCGGGCTGAATATGTTTAAAACCACCCTGTACCAGATGATGACCATCAGTTTTTCCGTCCTCTGTGTTTCTGCGGGTCTAAGCCTCAACCCCTTTCGGCTTAAGGTGAGGGTGAAGCATTTCCTTCCTGAATATGCAACCGTGGGGGAGAAGGTTTCATATTCCGTTGAAATCACCAATCTTACCCTGAAACCCCAGAAAGGGATCCTCCTTTATGAGGACATGGCTGATCCAAGACCGGATTTAAAAACCCTTTTGACAAGAAAAGAACCCTATGAGCACATCAGAAATGCCTGGGACAGGAAAATCCTGTATTATAGGTGGGCCTGGCTGATTCTGAAAGCCGGGAAAGCAAGCCTTAAGCCCATCAAACTGCCGGATCTGTTGCCTGGGGAAACCATCCGGGTGACATCGGATTTTATTCCCAATTACCGGGGATATCTCCATTTTACAGGAGTAACCTTTGCCCGGCCCGATACCCTGGGGCTTTTCATGCGACTTTTTCATATCAAAAAGACAGAAAAACTTCTGGTGCTGCCAAAGCGATATACTCTTGAACCGCCGGATTTACAGTCAAAACGCCAATACCAACCGGGTGGGGTCAATCTTGCGTCCTCCATTGGAAATTCAGATGAATTCATGAGCCTGCGCTATTATCGTCCCGGTGATCCCATGCGCAATATTCACTGGCGAACCTTTGCCAGAACCGGCGAACTCGTGATAAAGGAATTTGAGGATGAATTTTTTGTTCGATATGCCTTGATCCTGGACACCTTTGGTTCCCCGGAAAAAGAAGCCGTCTTTGAAGAAGCCGTGAGTATTGCCGCATCCTATGTTGCCGCCATAGAGCCCCGTGACGCCATCCTGGATCTGATGTTTGCCGGTCATAAAATTTATTCTTTTTCATCAGGCAGAGGACTGGGCGGTTCTGAAAAAATGCTCGAAATCCTTTCATGTGTGGAACCCTGTCAGGATAAAACCATCCTGGAACTGAAGGCCGCTCTTGAATCCGGTCTTAAGAAAATATCCGGCGCCATCTGCATCTTTTCCGGCTGGGAAAAAGAGCATGAAGAAATCTCCCGGATGATCAAAGAGGCCCTTGTGCCGGCCTTTATCATTGTCCTTGCAGCAGATGCATCAAACAAGGAAAATATAGTCGCGAAAACCCGGAACTCTGATCAAAAGATTCGGGTGGTTCAGATCGGAAAAATCCTGGAGGAGATTTCAACCGCATGAAAACACCACGGTTTTTCTTAGGCATGGTTCTCCTTTTCTGGGGCTGGCAGGTCGAACTTTTATGGATTGCCCTCGTTCTTGCCCTTATCCTTGAATCGGCCCGCAGGGTAAAAACCCGGTTTGAGCTGCAACCCTCCGATTTTAACAAATTTGTGGACATCAGTACGGTGCTTCTGGCCGGAACCATAGTCGTGGCCCTGACCATGGAGAAGGAAAAAGCCAATCTCATCCTTTTAAAATGGCTGCCCCTGATTTTTTTCCCCATTATTGCGGCCCAGGAATTCTCGGTAAAAGGCAGAATGGATATCAAATCCTTTTTTCTTGTCGCCAGAAAAAAGGTGGAGATGCGGTTCTATGAAACCAAAGAAATTGATGTGTCCTATATTTACGCATTTTTCTGCATCCTGTCGTCGGCCTTTGCAAACACAAAGGGATATGTGTATTTTTTCAGTGTTGCGGTATTTTTTGTCTGGGGACTCTGGCAGATTCGTTCAAGACGGGTACCTCTGGTGGGGTGGAGTTTATGCATGCTCATCGTGATCCTCCTGGGGTATGAAGGACAGGCGACTGTCCGCAAAATCGGCAGGAGCATCAGCAACCGGATCATGTCCTATTATGGCCGTTACCACATGATCGATCCCTTTAAAACATACACAGCCCTTGGCGAAATCGGGGATCTGAAATTTTCAGATGAAATTGTGCTTCGGGTATCCTTTGACGATTATGTGCCGGGGAAACCCTATCTGCTTCACAACGCAACGTATAACCGGTTTGCATCTTCAAACTGGTTTGCAAAATACGGATTTGAAAGGATCGAAGGAAAACAGAACGGCACGTTCTGGCAGGTGAATCCTCCGAAGAACAATTCCCAAAAAATGACCCTGTATTTTCGACTTCAAAAAGGAAAGGCAGTGTTGAGCCTTCCGCCCGGTGTCATCGATATTTCTGAAATGAAAGCAGGCGGATGCGAGAAAAATGCCTTGCAGGTCATCCGGATCGAAGACGGTCCTTCGCTCATCAAGGCAGTTGTCTCCCATACCGGATCATCCTTTTATGACGCCCTTCCCGAGCCGGAAGACATTTTTATTCCGATAAAAGAAAGATCCTTCCTTGAGGCCACAGCCCAAAAACTCGGGCTTGAAAACAAATCTGAAGAAGAAATTTTAAAAACCATCCATACTTTTTTTTCATCTGAATTTACCTATTCCCTGGATCTCAAGGGCAAGGGCAAAAGCCAGACGCCTTTAGAGAATTTTTTGGTTAACACAAAGGCCGGGCATTGCGAATTTTTTGCCACGGCAACCGTGCTTCTTCTCCGGCAGGCCGGGATACCGGCCCGGTATGCCACAGGATTTATCGCCCATGAATATTCACCTCTGGAGGGTCGGCTGGTTGTCCGGCTGAGGGATGCCCATGCCTGGACCAAGGTATTTGTGAATGGGCAATGGCGTAATTTTGATACCACGCCGTCTTCATCCCTGAATCTTGATTCGGAAAAAATTCCAACCTCGCTCCTGGAAGATATTCTTTCTTTTTTCGGGTTTAAACTGTCCCAGCTCCGCCATGAAACCGGGGCAAAACTCATGGAGACATACGGGCTCTGGCTTACCCTTCCTCTGGGCCTCATATTGGTTTTAAGGCTTAAAAAGGCGGGTCAGATCAAAAGGATAGGAGATCAGGACCGACCTGCAAAAGGGAAAAATAGAAAAGAAAAACCAACCGGCTTTTACCGCATCGAAGAAATCCTGATCGAAAAAGGTTTCCCGCGCTATCCGCATGAGACCTATGCCTCATGGCTGAAAAGGATTTTCCACCATCTGGACGATAAAGCGATGACCGACTCTCTTTTTCTTGTTTTGAAACAGCACAACCAGTGGCGCTTTGGAAAGCCGGAACATATGGAAGAACAAAAAAGAAAGCTCAACAAAGGCGTCACCGTCCTCATGGAAAAATTATCTGCAATGCCTTGAATCTTTTTGAACTGAAAAATCACATTTGTTTAAACAGGTGGGAAAAGGATCTGGAAACGAGAAGGGGTTCTTCATAGCCGTCAAGGCGGATGACATAGCGGCCGGTCATGGATCTGCTGATGTTTAAGATCGATGAGACATTGACAATGGTGCCCCGGTGAATTTTCCAGAATTTATCCGGGTCCAGCTCATCTTCCAGTTCCTTGATGGTTTTTCGGATCAAAGATTCATTTTTCGCCGTGATTACAAGGGTATATTTGTCTTCGGCTTTGAAGACAAGAACATCTTCCACCGGAATCAGGCGGATGCTATCCCCGTGCTGGGCGCGAATCCACTGGAGAAAAGGCGAAGTTCTTTCTTTGACGAATTTTTTTTCAAGAAGCTTCAGCAAAGGGCCTAAATCCTGAGCTTCCGGTATCGGTTCTGTAAATTTTCTTTTGCACCGTTCAAGACTTGCGGCAAGCCTGTCTTCCCGGACGGGTTTCAGAATATAATCCAGGGCTTCGCTTTCAAAGGCTTCAACAGCATATTGATCATAGGCTGTGATAAATACAAGGGTGCAGCGGCCGGAGATCTGTTTTGCCACCTCAAGGCCGGAAAGCCCCGGCATATTGATATCCAGAAACACAATATCCGGGGACAGGGAATCAAAAAGCGCGAGGGTTTCAGGGCCGTTTTCAGATTCCCCGGCAATCATGAGCTCCGGCCAAAGCCGGTTTAACAACCGAATCAGATGTCTTCTGAGTTCTGCTTCATCATCCGCGATGATGGCTGTGATCTCTTTCACAGGGGATCTCCACAATGGCTTTAAGACCTGCCGGGGTCATGTCTTCAAAATTCAGGCTTGCCCTGTCCCCGAAAAGGGAGGCAAGGCGCTTCTGGATATTTCCCGTGCCGACTCCGGTGCCCGATTTTTCCTTTATTCCCATGCCGGTATCGGCAATTTCCAGGATCAGTATATCTTCTTTCCGGCAGGCCTTGATGGAAATTTTTCCGCCTTCGATTTTCGGCTCAAGCCCGTGTTTGATGGCGTTTTCCACCAAAGGCTGAAGGATCATGGGGGGGATTTCAATGTTCAGGACATTTTCCGGGATATTGATTTCATAGGCAAGCCGCTTTCCCATCCGGATTTTATATATATCCAGATATGCCCGGATCATATCGATTTCATCGGCCAGGCGGTTGGCAGGTTTTCTCGACTGGATCAGGGAGGTGCGAAGGTATTGGGTGAGATTCTCCAGCATGTTTTTGCCTGTCATGGCATCATGGTCAAGAAGGCTCAAAATATTGGAAAGGGTATTAAAGAGGAAATGGGGTTCCACCTGTGCCTGAAGAAGTTTTAAGTCGGCATTGAGTTTTTCTTTTTCAAGGGATATGCGTTTAAGCTTTTCTTCATTGGCTGACAGCTTGAAAGTAATGTATTTTTCATAAACGACAAATCCAAAGGAGATGATGAAGCCGAGGATGATGGCCACAAAGATCATCTGCGGATGAATCTGACCTTCAAAGCCTGCAAACTTATGGTGTACCAGCCGACTTGCGAGAAAACTACCGAGAAGAGAGCCGAAAATAACGCACAGGGTTACCAGAATAAGCTGAGAAGAGGGTTTGGCAGGCTTGAAAAAATGAAAGGCAAAAGTGCAGGGAAGACCAATGGAAAGTCCCATACACTGGGCAATGAGAAAATATTCAAAATAGGATTTCAGCGATATATCGGCAGAGGTCACCAGCATGAAAACGACAGCAATAATAGTGCTGCAAAGGGAAATAAAGAGGACGTCCTTTAAAACATACCAGACCGTAAATTTTCTGTATTCATAGATGCTCATTGACTGTTCCGTAAATCTTAATTTTTTCTTATCGACTATATCCTGTCATGGTTTGGATTATCTTTCAATCAATATGTATATTCAAGGGCCATCTGGACCTGGTAATCGAGATAGGTTCCAAAGGAGGCATCGGCCCCGCCGGTGTTGAGCATGCCTGCCAGTTTGATTTCCATATGGTCGGTAAGCTCATGGGACAAAGACGAATAAAGCCGGGAGGACCCGTCATCAAGGCAAAGCGTAACCCTTGATATAAGATCGATGCCGCTGATAATGTCGTCATTCAGGTATTGCAGCATGAGATAATGCTGCCGAAGAAAATCCTTTGCCATATGGTTAAGGCTATTGAAATCCGAACTCTCGTCAGAATCATATCCCTGCCCGTAATAAAGGTATTCAAGACAGAGGCTGTCTCCGGATTCCAGGGTATAGGTTGCCCCGAGAAGGAAGGTGGCAGAAAGGTCGTCATTATTTTTCAGGGGTGTCCTATCCCAGGCCAGGGGCCCTGGGACGGCAGACGAATACAAGGCCTTTGTTCCTTTTTGAAGACTCCCTTCCCCGTAGATGATGAGGGCGTCCGTGAGGGTGGTGCCGGCAAAAGCCCCCAGCTTTGGTTTCCCATGGTCTGTAGTGGACAGGATCAAGGCGGCATACCCGTTATCTCCTGAATAGTCGATCTTCAGGGCCAGGATTTTTTCGAAATCCGATTCATTAAAAGCGCCCTTGTCCGTGTTATAAATCAGCGATGTGGACCAGGCAAAATCATGAACCATCACCAGTTTTAACATGCCTTTTCCGTCGAGATCCTGGACCAGACTCTTTTTGCCGTTATCATTAAAAAAAGGATTGGAAGGGGAATACAAAAAACTGGGTCCCCATTGCAGATTTTCCCAGCCATAGGAGACAAACAGGCTTTCCGTCAATTTTCGACGTATCATAAATTCCGGGATATCGGCATTTCTATCATAAACATCGTCGGACACGCCGTTGATATCATAATTTTTCAGGGACAGCTCGAGTCGTGGCTTTGCAGAAAAGTGCCAATCCTCATAGACCAGCGACAAATCCGGTTTTAAAGTCAGAACGGATTCCTTATCGGAAATTAGGGCCAGCCTGTTACCAGGGTTCTGATCCGAGTCGCCTGCGAGACCGTTGATCCCAACAAGAGCCGTAGCCTTGACATCAAGGGTCAGTCCCTCCATGCCGAATGCCGGAGGAAGCGCCATGAGAAAAAAGAGGGCCAGCATAACAAAGACAAGAGCCGGAATTCTTATGTTGGATATCATGATGTCCATCCCCTTTTATTTCACCAGAAGTTCCAGGTTAAAGGCTGAGGCACTGATGTCTTTGATCCTGATATTGCTGTAGACCATGATGGTTTTTTCGGTTTCTAACACTGCACCGGCAATGGTCATTTTGGACACAAAGGGCCGCTCCTGACCATTCAGAGAAATCTTGTGGTCATATTCAAACAAGGCGGTTTTGAACATTTTCCCGGACAGGGTGAAAAACTCAGCCTTGAGCCCTGTTTTTGTCTTTTTGGATACCCAGTACCGGATCTGGTCATAGGTCACGTTTTTAGTGTTTGCCTTTAAATCATACAGAACGCAGGGCTCATTGTTCAAGACGTCTTCTGAAAAATTTTCAATGGTATAGTCCCCGGCATAATTGGTGGAGGCAATATCCCCGTTGGATGCACCGCCCAGAAGTTTCTGCCGGGGAGAAATCGGAACCGGTTTGGAAAGACCGGGTTTGATGAACCACATATTCCGGTCTTTCATAAGAATCTTTCTTCCTTTTATATTAGAAGGAGATTGATACACGGCCAGACAATTGGTTTCTTTTACGAGTACGGTCAGGCTGTTTGCCTCTTTCTCTCCTTCGGATTGGCTCTCAATATCAATGTCCCATTCAAGACCGGAACTGTTTCCACGGGATAGATCGGATTCTTTCAGCAGGGCCGTGGCTTTTTCAAGATCCATGGGACCTTCGGCCATCGCTGCCATGGCCGGAAAAAGAATCAACAGGATCAATATAACGCGTTTAAGATGTTTCATTTAAAGACTCCTTTTTATACATGGGTCAGGGATTGAACAACATTCTGTTTTGCTGCCCGTCTTGCCGGAAGAATAGCGCTTAAAAGAGCAAGACCGGTCATGAAAATGATCAAAACACCAAGACTTTGCGGCAGAAAATCCACCATCAACGGGACTGGCGATGAATTACCGGGCGGGATATAAGAAGGCCGTGTATAGTGAATGATGATCCAGACAAGCGAGTGGATACAAAGCCCGAACAGGCATCCGCCAAGACCCAGAAGCCCGCCTTCTGCGGCAAAAAGAAAACTGATACCCCTTCTTTTTAATCCAAGGGCCCGGAGCGTTCCGATTTCCCTTGTCCGCTCAATCACAGCCATGCCCATGGTATTGGTGGTACTCATGATCACAATAATAAAGACAATGGTAAAAATAAACAGAAAAATCATATCCATCATGTTCCGAACACTTTTATAGAACACGGACAATTCTTTCCAGGTTTTAAATTCCACTGCCACATTATTGGAAGAAAGTGTATTGGCTAATTCTGCCTTGACAAGATCGGTGTTCTGCCAGTGATCCAGAAGAAGAACAATGCTGTCGGCTTTTTGAGTATCATAAAAGGACTGGGCAAAGGAAAAGGGAACTTTGATGAATTTGTCGTTGGTATCGGCAACCCCTGTATTATAGGTACCGTTGATATGGATATCCATGGCATTCATCTGGCCGCTCAGGGTTGCGCCCATGACCACGCCGTCCTGTCCGGCGGATAGCTCAAGCTGGCCGGCAAGGCCGCTGGCCATTTCAACGGATGTTTCATCCTCTGAATTTAACGGCTTTCCATCGACGGTCTGAAAATGATAAAAATCGCCTTTTATTTTTTTTTCGTGTTCCGGCACCACTCCTGATGCGATAAAGATGGTGGAGGTTTTCCCGTTGGACACCAGACCGGATATGGAAAGTCTCGGGCTAACCAATGTGACATGCTTGTTTTCAAGGGCCAGGCGGGTGATTTTTTCCATATCTTCACCAGTGATCATATAGGCTTCCGGGTCGGATTTGCCGTGGGCTTCCCATCCTTTTGCGTAAAGGGTCAGGTGACCGATGCCGGAGCCATGAATGGCCGATGCTCTGAGACCTTCATAAATGCTGTGGATATACCCCTGGAAAAGGGAGATGGAGGCAAATCCGAATCCTACAGCAATAAGGGTGACAAAGGTTCTTCGTCTGCTTTTTAAAATATTTCTGAAAGCCAGTTTTATCCAGTGTGTGAATTGATTCATTGTCTTTCTCCTTTAATTATTGGGCATATCGGCGATACGCCCGTCTTCAAGCCTGACAAGCCGGTTCATACGGTCCAGAAGCCTCTGGTCATGGGTGGAAAATAAAAAGGTAGCGCCTTCTGATCGGTTCAGTTTCTGCATGATTTCCATGATACCAATGGAGGTGGCAAGATCGAGATTTGCCGTGGGTTCATCTGCAATGACCACTTCAGGGTCCGTGACAAGGGCCCTTGCAATGGCCACCCGCTGCCGCTGTCCCCCGGACATCATATCCGGCCGGTTCAAGGCAAGGTGTTCAAGCCCCACCTGTTTTAGCCGTTCCATGGCTTTTTCTTTGGCAGGCCGGGTTTTTTCATTTCTGATCTGCAAGGGCAGCATGACATTCTCAACCGCATTCAGAACCGGTATCAGGTTGAAGTTCTGGAAAATAAAACCAATCCGGTTGTTTCTGTATTCCGATTTCTGATTGTCGGACATTTTTGCAACATCATCACCATTGATCAGAATTTTTCCGGAGCTGGGTTCATCAATGG
>JFJP01011079.1_pt1 | contig 80082 bp, 51 predicted proteins | sample 431651 | NCBI WGS metagenome assembly JFJP01 (sample SAMN02602958, study PRJNA72255) | Microbial mat metagenome, whole genome shotgun sequencing project. | biome: fresh water; feature: sink hole; material: water; isolation source: purple microbial (photo- and chemosynthetic) mats found in... | reverse complement strand
AGCGGCTCGAGTCCCGCCTCGAGCCGTTCCTCGTTCAGTTTCGCGAAGCGCGAGAGCGACAGGTACGCTTCGCCGCGCGCCTCGAACGCGGTCGGGGCCGGCGCCGGAAACGCCGACTGCCAGCCGGCCGCCAGCCGTTCGGGCACGCCCGTGATGGTCGCCGCGTTGGCGGTGATGACGTCGCCGCTGCGGCCGTCGCCGCGCGTCAAGCCCGCTTCGAGCCGGCCGTCACGGTAGCGCACGGCCAGGGCGACGCCGTCGATCTTGGGCTCCACCGTCAGGCGCAGCGGCAACGCCGCGCTGGGACCGGTCAGATCGCGACGGAGGCGGGCGACGAACTCGTCGATCTCCGCCGGCTCATAGCTGTTGGCCAGGCTGAGCATGGGGCGGCTGTGTGGCAGGCTGGGAAAGCGCGCATCGGCATCCGAACCGACCACCGCCGTCGGCGTGTCGGCTTCGGCCAGGGACGGCCACGCCGCCTCGAGGTCCTGCAGGCTGCGCTCGAGAGCGTCATACTCCACATCGCTGATCTCGGGTTCGGCGGCGACGTAGTACAGGTGGCGATGCCGGCGCAGTTCATCACGCAGCGCGGTGATCCGGCGCCGCGCGGCTTCCTCTTCGGCTTCCGAACGATCGGTCATGGTCCTCCGCGGACGGCCCGCTCCCGGCCAAGGGGGCCGGGGCGGTGATCGGCATCAGAACGACTCGAGCAGGGTGACGTGCAGTTTGGCCAGGTCGAAATCGACCGTGCCTGGGAAGCCGATCGCCAGCGACAGGTCGCCGCCGGGGGTCCGCGCCAGCAGGCCCAGACCGTAGCCGCGCGGCCAGCCGCGCCGAGGTTCGGCCAGCGCCCCGGGAGTCCCCGAGGCGGTCCAGAATTCAAAGTACCCCACGTCCCAGAAGGTGTAAAGGCGCGAGCCCCGCGGCGATCCCAGACGCCATTCCAGGCTGGCCCAGGCCGCTTCGACGCCGTGGAATTCGCCTTCGCCGTAGCCGCGGACCGTGGCCGCGCCGCCGAAACGGAAGTGTTCGGAAAGCGGAGCCTCGCGCTCGGCGCCGGTGAGCTGGCGCACCGCCAGGCGCGCAGCGACCGCGGTCCGGCGACCAAGCCAAACCTCGCCCGCCGCCTCGCCGGAAAGCAGCCGCTGCCTGACCGCCGCCGCCAGCGCCGCCGTGCCCGCTTCCCCTTCGCGGGCCTGCGACGACCGCCAGGCGGACTCGACGGCGAAACTGCCTTCCCAGCCGCTGCGCCCGCGGTCGCCGCGGCGGTGCAGGATCGCGGCGCGGGCGCGACGGCGTTCGCTGCGCGCGACAGCGCCCTCGGGAAACGTGGCGCGATCCCAGCCCACCCCCAGTTCGAGGCCCCACAGCGCGACCACCGGCAGGCGGGCGCCGAGATCGGTCGTGAAGCGCGTGTAGGATGCCTCCTGCACCTCGCTGTCGAGCGCCAGCGTCGCATCAAGGGGCGTGCCGAACGCCAGCGGCTCCAGCCAGGAAAACCCGAAACGCGATTGGCCGGCGCCGTCGTCCCGCCAGCCGACGCGCAGCGCGCGTCCGCTGGAAGCCAGGTTCGGCAGACGCAGATCCACTTCCCCGCTCAGGCGGGAGCGGCTCTCTTCGGCGCGGCGGCTCAGGCCGAGCACCACCTGCAGACGGTTCGGCCGCGGCAGCAATCGCACCGGGAAATGCACGCCGACGGTGTCGATGGCGGTGGTCGTGTAGACCCGCGGCGTGTCCACCTCGGCGTACAGGCCGCGCGCCCACAGCCGTTCGACCGCGCGCCTCAGTTCACTGCCCCGGATCGGCGAACCCGGTTGCAGGCCGCTGGCGCGCACCAGGAATCGGGCCGCTCGCGGATCCTCGAGATCGCTGGTCACCGGTCCCACGCGCGCCGGCGTGCCCGGCAACAGCGTGGCGACGAGGGACACCGTGTGCGTGCCCGCGTCCGGACGCAGGTCCGAAATGACCCACCGCGGGAACGGATAGCCCAGTTCGCCGACGGCGGTCAGCAGTCGGCGCGCGCCGCGGTCGATGCGGTCGGCCTCGAAACGGGCGCCGTCCGCCGGCAGCCAGTCTTCCAGCAGGCGCGCACGGCCGGGGAAATCGTCCCCGCCCACCTGCCACGGACCCAGCGACCAGATCGCGCCCGGGTCGATCAGCAGCGTGTCGCCGCGCGTGGTGACGCTGGCCTGCAGGTGGCCGCGGGCGAGCCAGCGGTCGCGCAGCGTGGCAGTCTGGTCGCGCAAAGGGCCGATCGTGTCGCCGCCGGCCACCGCCACGGTCCACAGGCGCCGGCGCAGTTCCACGGCGGCGGGCGTGGAAACCCCGTCCGCTGCGATGGTGTCGGCGGCCGCGAGGTCGGCCGATGCCGGCGCCCGCGCCGCGGCGCCGCCCCGGGCGACCAGCCAGGCACGGTCTTCCTGCAACCAGTCCTTCTCGCGCGCACCGTACGCCAGCGTCGTCGCGAAGACGACGGCGGTCGGTCGCCGCGGCGAGGCCGGCGCTCCCGGTTGCAACACCGGCCCCGCCACCACCTGTTCCAGGACGCCGGGCAGGAACGGAAGGAACGGCAGCGGCAACGCCGGGGCCGGCCCGGCCGCGGAAAGAACCAGCGTCAGAACGGCCGCCCGCCACCAGCGCCGGCCATCGCCCCGCTCAGAACCGCGCCGTCGATTCCAACCGCAGATCATGCTGCCACCCCCTTTCGCCCTGGCGTCGCGCGAACCAGCTGGCGGACAGGGTCAGATAGGTCGAGGGCTCCCAGGAGATTCGCAGCGTCGACTCCACGTTGCCGCCCGCGTAGGGGAAGGAAAACGGCCTGGTGGCGCCCGCCGGCTCCTCGCTCGTCACGTCGGCCCAGCGCGCTTCCAGCAGTGTCGACCAACCGCCGCGCAGACGGGCGCGCGCCGAAGGGCGTAGGGCCCATTCCCGTTGGGCCACCGTGGAGACCCCGTCGCGGCGCGTGACACGCTCGCCCTGGAGCCCCAGACGCAGGTCGGTGCTGGGTGCGAAGAGCCAGCCCAGTTCCAGGCGATGGGTCAGCAGGTCCTGGCTGCGGCGCGCGCTGACGCCGGATTCGGCCGATTCGCGGCGCTCGGCATCCTGCGCCCAGCGCCCGCGGACGGTCACGCGCGCGTTCACGTTCATGCTCCCGGTCGCCTGCCAGCGCCGGTCGAGGCGGTCTTCCGGATGATCCGCGAACTGGCGGTCACGCGTCTGGCGATAGCCGTAGCGTCCGCGCAGATCGTAACGCGGTTCGTGCTCCAAAAGGGAGATCTCCTGCAGTAGATTCATGTCGGCAAACACCGCGGTGCGGTCGTCGAAAACGACCGTGGGATCCAGGGCCAGCAGACGTCCTGTCTGTTCGGTGGTGCTGCGGCCCTCGAGCGAAGCGACCGTCTGCGTCGACCAGGCTCCGTACCAGCGCTCATTCCCCAGGAAAGCGAAGCCCTGGCGCCAGCGCACGTCGCCGCGCACGGTGGTGACCGCCACCAGGCTGTCGGTGCCGGCCAGCACGACATCGTAGTCGCCCTGATCCTGCCCCAGGTAGTCGCCGTTCTCGTTGAAGTCGCCCTGCCGTTCGCCGACGAACACGATCTGGCGATCCAGCACCTCGGAACGGCTGTTGTCGACACGGTAGCCGAGCGACCAGTCGCTGCGGCTGCGATCCCAGCGTCCGGCCAGATCGAGACGGGCCAGGCGCGTCGTCTCTTCCGGGCCGTCCGGCTGCACGACGTTGCGCCAGGTGCCTTCGCCCACCAGCCGCATGCCGCCGAACGAACCCGTCGTGGCGGATGCGCCGGCGGTGCGGCTGTCGCGCGCGAGCCGCCAGGCGCCGTCCCGCAGTGAGTCGGCGAGCCCGCGGCGGAACTCGACGCGCCAGTTGGCGCCGCCGCCGGGCGCGCCGGCCAGCTGCACGCCGCTTTCCTCGAAACGGAAACCGGCGGCACGGCCGGACGGACGGGCCGCGTCGCTCCACTCCCTGCGCTCGTGGGAGATCGCCGGCTGCAGCGGCCCCAGCCGCCAGTTCAATTCGTGGCGCTGCGAACGCCGGTCGATGTCGAGCGGCTCGTTCCGGTCGCTCGCCGCGGCGCTCGCCATGACATGGCGTCCGCCGCCGGCACCCAGGTGCCACTGCGCCTCGAGCGAACGCCGGTCGGCCCGCAGCGCGTTGGCGTGGTTCAACCAGCCCATGGCCGCGGTCAGGTCCAGCTGCCCCCGACGGCCCACGGCCTGCCAGACGGCGCGCGCGTCGGACTGCCGGTCCGCCTCGTCGAGAAAGCCCGTGCGACGCGCCCGCTCTCCCAGGCCCCAGCCCTCGTAGTCGTTGATGGTCCGCCGCAGCTGCAGCGGCGCAAAGCGTTCGTCACGGCTCTCCCAAGCGCCGCGCAGCGAGAGCCGGCCGAGCGAGCGGCCGGCCACCGACAGTGAACGTGACTCCAGCCGGCCGGCCACGCGACCAGCGCCGCCCGCGTTGTCGTCGTCGTCGATCCCCGATAGCAGGTTGCGATCCACCTGCGAAGCGTTCCATTCGGCATCCAGGCCGCTGCCGGCCGAATCACCTGCCTGCAGGCTGAACGTGGCAAGGCTGTGGGAGACCGGCAGCGCCAGCGGCCGCCCCACGCGGTAGGTGCCGAGCCCCGTTCCGGTGAACACGAAGACGCGCTGCCCTGTCGCCGTGAGGCTGTCCAGACGGTAGTCGCCCAGCCCAGCGCCCACGTAGTGGAAGGCCAGGTTCCAGTCGCCGCCGGCGGCGTTGAAGACATAGGTCGTGTCCGAGCCGACGACCTGTTGGTCGTACTGCCCGACGCCGACCGCCGCCGTCACGCCCGAAGCCACCGCGCGCAACCGATCGTCGCCCGCCGCTGCCAGCACGCCTTCATCGCCTTCGGCCAGATCGCCGGTCCGCAGGCGCGCCGGATCGTCGGCCTCCCTGAACACGCGCGCGCGCAACCGGGCCGGCACGCCGCCCAGCGGGAGCTTCAGGTCGTGACCCACCCCGGCGCCCAGAACGGTGCGGCTGTAGGCGCCCTCGCCCTCCTCGTATTCCACGGTGATGAGCGATTCGGCGGTGATGAGCCGGCGGTAGGTGAAGGTGACGGTGCCCAGCACGTAGTCGATCACGTAGTCGCGGTCGGCGCCGCGAGCGAGCGTCTGGCCGTCGAGCGTCACCCGTTCGGAACCCGCCACCAGGAAAAGGTTGGCGCCGCCTTCGCCCGAGCCCAACCGGTACGGACCCTGGTTCGCCTCCTGCCCCTGCAGCTGGATGGTGCGGTAGGCCCCGCGCGGCGCGCCGGCCACGGCGTCGACCGTGGTGCCTCCGCCGCGCACGCGCACGTCCAGCCCCTGCAGTTTGCGGCGAACGTCCCCGAAGGCGGTGCCTCGCCGCTGGACGACCAGATCGCCGAGCGTCGCGTTCCAGGACGGGCCCATGATCTCGACCAGCACCTTGTCGATGTCCTTCAGTTCCTCGGTGTTCCCCTCGGGCACGACGGGCAGGTTGTCGTCCGACAGGAAGGCGCGCACGCCGATGTCGGGCGTCAATTGTCCGGCGATGTTCAGGCGCAGATTCTGATCGACCGTCATTTCGCGACGCGATCCCGACGAGACCTGCACCGTCTTGCTGCCGGTCACCCTCAGGTTCCCTTCGCGCCAGCTATCGAGCCCGCGCGCGGTCGCCGCCACGCCTGCCTTGCCGCCCGGACCGGGAGTCGACGTTCCGGAGCCCGATTCGGGAGGTGGCGACACGTCACGCAGGTCCAGCCGCGAAGCGATGGGCACGGGTACGAAGCGGTAGGTAGCACTGACCAGCGCCACATCGGCGCCCACAGCCGCGGCACTGTCCGGCCCGGCGGTGCGCCAGCCGCGCAGCGGCACCACGAGTCCCGAGCGCGCGCGCAGGTGGAAGTCGCGGCCCTCGCGCCAGGCCTGGCCGTCGACGATCAGCCGCAGGGAACCGGGTACGACAAAGCCGTGCGCCAGAGGCATGGCGCGCGGTGGAGCGGGCATCAGGTGGAATTCACGTTCGGTCAGCGTGGTGGCGGTGTCGGCCGCGGCGGCCGCCTGAAGGGAATCGGCGTCGGCACCGGCCGCGCGGGCGTCTCCGGCCGGCGCTGTCGACAGGAGCAGAACGAGCGTCGTCACCCACGCTGCCGCGACCGCCCGCGGTCCAGCGACCGGCGCGTCCTGCGGCCGCGCCCGTTTCATCACTCGTAGACGATGCGGTAGAGCAGGATCGCCGCACGCGACCGGTCGGTCACGGCCAGGGTTCCGTCCGGGCTCACGGCGACGTCCACCGGCACCGACGGCGCAGCCTGCAGACTCATCTCGGGACCAGCCGAGAACAAAGTCCGCAACCGGTGGTCCAGCACATGCAGCCGCCCGGCGCCGGGATCGGCCACGAAGACGTTGCCGAACCGGTCGATGTCCAGTCCCTGCGGCGCCACGAACGGGTTGTCGACCATGAAGTCGCCGCCCACCGTTCCCTCGAAGAATCCGTTGCGGCCGTATCGGCAGAGCCGCCGGTTGCCGCGGTCCGCCACGAGGAAACCGCCGTCGGGCAGAAAGACCACGCCGGCCGGATCGCGGAACTGGTCGCTGACCGTTCCGGGTCCGCCGATGCGCAGGTGCAGCGCCAGGAACGTGTCCAGCAGCAGCACCTGCTGCGAAGCCGCGTCGCCGACGATCATCCGACCGTCGCGGTCGATCGCCAGCGAAGTCGCCAGAGGCTGGTCCCCCGGATCGAGCTGACGCAGGTCCACCAGCTCGTCGAGCCAGGCGCCGCCGGCTTCGAAGCGCTGGATGCTCGCGCCGGCATGGTCCAGCACCAGCACCTTCAAGCCGTCGTAGACGGCATCCATCGGCTGAAAAGGCCGCGAAGCGGGCTCGTCGAACGGATACCAGGTCAGGTCGCGCGGATCCAGGGCATGGACCAGCCCGCGCTTCTCGTCGCAGACCAGCAGGGTGCCGTCCGGCCCGAAGCTGCAACCGGCCACCCCGCTCAGGGGAAAGTAGGGCGCACCCGGGACATTTTCGTAGGAGGTCAGGAACTCCAGCCCGACGGGCGTGGCGCCGACCGGACGGGACATGTCTTCGCGAGCGAGATCGCGCACGCCCGCTCCGCAGGCGCCGATCGTCAGGACGACCGGCAGCAGCGCGGCCGCCAGGACGAGGCGTCGCGCGCCGGGAGGGACCCTGTCCCAGGGGCGCATCAGAAGCTCCGCGAAACCACGCAACGGGCGCCCGGGTCCGTCAGCGCGGGTTTCAACTGCAGTTCGACGTCGAGTCCGAACACGCGCGCCTGCGCCGCGTCGGCGACGGTGCCGGCGCCCAGCACGGCGTCGAACACCGACACCGCGCGGTTGAGCACCGCGAACAGGATCATGAAATCGCGCCGGTCATAGGCCGAGTTGCCGTCGGCGCGCAGCAAGGCGTAGCCGATGCGCCGGTCCTCGTTGACCCACTGCCAGGCGTCTTCGGGCCCGACCACGCCGGACACCGTCTCCTGCAGCGCGCGCGCTTCGCGGTAGCGTGAATCGTTGTACGCGTCGCTGTCCATGTACTGCCCGACGCTCTGCCAGTAGCTCTCCGCATGGTCCCCATCGGTGCCGGCGTAGATTCCCGACCACTCGCGGGACGATTCCATGCGGTTGTCACCCTGGCGATCGAACACGAAGTAGGCGGTCCAGATGCCCACTTCGACGCCGGCCATCAGGTACGCGCGTTCGCGTTTGCCGTTGTAGAACTGACCCGCACCCGGCAGCACCGCCGAAAGCGCACCGGCCTTCAGCTTGCGACCGAACTGTCCCGGCTGTCCCGGCGCCTTTTCCGGTTCGTCGGGCCGTCTGCCGCTGCCGAATTCGTCGGGGACGGACCTGCTGCCGTCGCCCTGCGCGCGACCGGCCCCGCCGAACAGCGTCGACCTCCAGCCGGCCGCCGCTTCACCGCCGAGGACGGCCTGTTCCGCCGCGATGAAGCCGTCGCCGGCATCCTGCGCCCGTACCGGGCCGCACAGCGCCAGCATCATCGCACCCAGCACCATCGCGGGCGCACCCGCGCACCGCGCCCTGTTCCCCATCGTGCCGATTCGGTTCACCGCTTCGCCTTTCGGTCGGCGCCCGGGCGCCGTTCGCTGCGTTCGCCCCCGCGAACGATCAGAACGTCACCGCCGCCGCCAACGTGGCGCGACGCAGGCCCGTGGGTTGCGCGATCAGGCGCACGTCGTGGCCCGCGACCGACAGCCGGCCGTCGCCTTCGTCGCCGCCGCCCCCGCCGAGAAGGCCGTCCAGCCACGCCGTCTGGACGACGCTGAAGACGCGCAGGCCGATGTTGACGTACAGCCAGCGGTCGCGGGACTTGAAGGCGTCGTTGGATTCGTCGCGCATCAACCGGTAGGTCTCGCGGTTCGCGGAGACCCAGGGATTCGCGAAATCGATCTTGGGATCGCCGGTCGGAGTGTAGCTCTCGTTCCCCGGCAACGTGGCATAGCTCTGCGGGCTCATGAAGTCATCCCACCCGTACACGAACTGGTCCCACTTGCCCAGGTTCTCGTAGTATTCCCGCCGATCCTCTTCCTTCGTCACGTAGAGCGGCAGCTTGTATAGTTCTGATTCGTCGGCGACGCTCGTCACTCCGAACAGATAAGGCGCCGGAAGTCCATCCCGCTCGCCGTCGCCGTCATCGATCCCGTTGTAGGCGATCACCAGACCCTGATCGGAGTAGTGCGCGTCCGCGAACGCGTAGTACTCGTCCCGCAGATCGGCGCCATCGCTGTGATTCTTGGCGACCTGCGTCCAGGCGAAGATATCCAGCGCCATCATCAGGTAGCCGCGCTTGTGGCCGAGCATCGCTTCGCCCGCGCCGGGAAGCACCAGCGAGGCCAGCACCGGCAGGGCGCCGCCGCTGCGCCCGCCGCCCGTGTTCGCCACCGACGGCGAAACCGCACTGCCGCCGCCGAACTCGTCGGACTGGAACAGTTCGCCGGTCAGGGGCAGCGACTGGAGCGACTCGCGCTGCAGCAGCCAGGCCGCCCGCGCCACGCCCTGTGCTTCGGACGGGACGGTGCCGACGGCCGCCGTCGCCGCACCGGCGCACATCGCCGTCAGCACCGTGACCGCCAGAAGTCGGCCGATCCGTTCACTGTTCACGCGCAGCATCGCATCCTCCTCGATGGGACGGCGGTCATCGCTCGACCGCCAGGGTCAACGTGCGGGTCCGGCGTCCGCCGGGTCCGTCGAATTCGAGCACCGTCACGTACAGGCCGCTCGCGATGCCGGGCAATTCCATCCGGATCTGGTTCATCTGCCCGGCCTCGACGGCGAAGCTGGCTTCGCGCACCAGTTCGCCCTGCAGGTCGTAGACCGCCAGCCGCGCCGGGCCGTTGCCTTCGGCGTAGAAGCGGGCGTTGAACGCCTCGCCGCTGACGGGATTGGGGAACAGCGCGACTTCGCCGCGGTCGACGGCCGCGGGCGCGGCGTCGCCGAGCTCCTGAGCCGTACCGGCAGGCCCGCGCCTCGTCGAACCGCCCGCGTCGCCCAGCCATTCACTGGTTCTGCCCGTGATGGCAGTGGCTGCCAGTTGCCAGGAACTGATGCGACCGCCCACCCAGGTGCGATCCAGCGGCGGCGCAGTGTAGCCGCCCTCGGAAACGAGCCAGAGCAGGCGTCCGTCGATGCCGTCGCCGATGGCCAGACCCGATCCGCGCCGGTCGCCCCAGCGCAGCGGCAACCGCTCCAGCAGCCGGCCGTCCGGTCCGAGCCCCAGCAGGTGGCCGGCGTCGGTGTTGAAGAAGACTTCGTTCTGGCCGTCGCCGGTCGCGTCGGCAATGACCAGCGGTCCGGCCACGCGCGTGGTGTCGGCCAGCGGGAACAGTTCGGCCAGCCGCCGCGGCCAGCCGCGCAACGGGATGCCGTCCGCCTTCAGTCCGTGCAGCCTCTCGGCGGTGGCCACGACCAGGTCGTTCAGGCCGTCGCCGTCCAAATCGGCCACCGCCGGCTCGCAGACCAGCGGGCCGACCACCGCCGGCAAACGATCGAGCGCCGTCACGTTCGCAACGTCGATGCGCCACGAGCCGAGCGGCCCCGCCTCGTCAAACGCGTGCAGCACGGCCTCCGCTCCGGCGGGAACCACGCCGACGCGCACGAGGCCGACGCTGGCGCGCGCAAAAGGCGTCCACAGGGGATCCGGGACCCACCCGTCCAGGGTCTTCGAAACCAGATGCCAGCCCGTGGTCGCGACCGCGATCAGGCGGTCTTCCTCCGACGGGGGCGCGGGCAGATGCCGAATGCCGGACACCACCACGGAGGAACCCAGCGCATCGACCAGCGTCAGGGGTTCACCCACCTGGGCGCCATCGCCGTCCAGCAGGAACAGGCGGTTGGCCGGCGCGAGCACTGCCAGGCGGGTGGCGCCGGCGACTTTGTGCAGAGGCACCGGACCGCCGCTCAACGAATCGGCCAGAATCGTCTGCCAGGTCGCGGTGACGGCCAGGCCGCCCAGACGCACCGCCCGCACCACGCCTTCGCGCAGGGCCACGAACACGTCCGTCTGTCCTCCGGTGCCGGTCACGACGAGCGGTGCTCCGGCGACACGGCCGCCCAGCGCCGCGATGCCGCCCTCGGGGCGCCCGGGCACGGCGGGCCAGTACGGGCGGCCGTCGGCCAACAGCGCGAACAGGGTGGCGTCGAAAGGACCGTCGCCGTGGTTGACGCCCGGCGCGTCGGTGAACAGGAGCAGCCGCTCATCGCCGTATTCCAGCGGCGTCAACGTGGCCGGATCGATGGCCCGCGGGCCCGCCGTGCCCCCGCCCGTCGCAGCGTCGGCATCGCTTTCGGCCGCGATTTCCCAGGGCAGACCGCTGGTCACTTCACCGAGCGACGCCTCGAATCTCATGATGCTGGCCGTTCGCGCCACGCGCGGGCCGATGTTCGTCAACGCCAGGTGCGACCACGAACGGTCGAACAGCCGCGTGTTCGGGAAGCCGTCCGCCGGCAGGTTGTTGAAGCCCGTCGCCGCGCCCGACAGGTCCCGGCCGCCGAACGGATCGCGCCAGGAACCGAACCAGCCCAGCACATAGGCATCGAGCACGCCGATATCCTGCAGGCCGTCGGCTTCGACCAGCTTGAGGCCGTCGCCGTCGGTGTTGATCGTGTTGTCGGCCAGTCCCGCCTCGATGCGGTCGCTATTGACGTGCCAGACCAGCACGCCGCCGGCCGGCAGGAAATAGTCGTAAAGGCCGCTGTTCACCCAGGTGTTGTCGGTGCCCGCCTCCAGGCCCGCCAGATAGAGGATGACGCCGGTGGCGTCGTCGCGCTCGAAAGCCAGCGCGTCGAACGGCAGCGGCTCGGTGGCGACAGGCACCCAGCGGTTCTCGATGAGGAACCACTCCCGCGGCGACAGGCCACCGCGCCACGCCTGCGGATCGGTCAGGCTGAACGCTCCGTAACCGCCCGCCTGCCACGCCGCGTATTCGTCGCGCGGCACGCCGACCGCCGGCAGCCGGTATTCGGCCCGTGAGCCGTCGATCTCGGCGGTTTCAATCCAGCCCAGGAACCACTTGTCCCAGGCCGACAGCGACGGCGGCAGCACGCCGCCGGCCGCCACGAAGACGGTATCGCCTTCGTCGGTGATGGTTCCCAGCGTGGCCGACAGGTTCGTGCCCGAGTCCATCAGATCCCAGATGCCGACCGAAGGCAGACCCCGCGAACTGTCGTAGACATCGACCAGGCCCAGGGCGTGGCCGAACTCGTGGTAGAACGCCGCCGCGATGCTGCCCGCGTAGCCGTCCTGGTTGGTCGTCTCGGGAATGACCGAGCATTCGGTCAGCGAACCGGCGGCGCCGTCGTCGCTGTCGACGCTGGTCAGAGCCTGGGGCTCGCCCAGATTGACGAAGAATGTCGGCACGTCATTCGGCGAGTCGCCGTTGATGTCGCTCTGCCAGTCGCTGCCGGCATGGACGAAGATGACGTAGGTGAACGGATCATCGTCGTCGTAGTCCGCCAGGTTGACCGAGCCGTCGGCCTGCGTGCCCTCGTCGGCGGCGACCATCATGTCCCTGACCAGCGACTCGAGACCGTCAAGCGTCCAGAAGCCCCCGGAGCCCGGGCCGTAGTCGGCCACGTCCTGCACCTGGTAGGCATCCTGTCCGCCTTCGGGCAGCACGCGCCCCTCGATGTGCAGGCGCCGGCCGGACATGAACCGGTAGTACTCCGACAGCCCCTGCAGGTGCGCCTCGAAGTACGGCTTGTCGTGCGGGGGCGGATCCACTTCGAGCGGACCCGGATTGCTGAGCGGCTCCAGCACGAACCCGCCGTCCGGCGCGACGGTGGTCAGGTTCGGCTCGCGGTTGCCGTCGAACGCGATGCGCACCAGCAGGACGCGCAGCGTGTCGATGCCGTCAAGCGCCTTGTCGGCGTCCGCACCGGCGGCGAGGCGCGCCGCCCCCAGCCCGCGCTCGGCCAGCAGGCGCTGCGACTTCGCCGACACGTGACGCTCGCCCACCAGTTCATGCACGGCCTTCCAGCGCCGCACCGATTCGCCCTGGCGACGCAGCTCCGCATCCAGCAGACGGCCGCCGCCGGTGGTCGCCGTGACCTCGTCCCAGTCCCAGCGGCGGACCGGCACACGTTCCCAGCGCGTGGCCGCGACAGCGTCGGACAACAGGACGGCAGCCAGCAGGAAGACCGGCAGGACCGCCAGGCCGCGGCTCCGGGGCCACGGCCGGCGGGGGTCAGTCTTGAACCGCAAGTACGAGCTCCTCGCTCAGGGGTTGGTCGGAAAACTGCGAACCGGGCACCGCTAGAAGCGGTAGGCCAGCGACAACCGCGACACCGTCGGCAGACCTTCAGCCTGCGGCACCTTTGCGAAATCGAAAGCGATCGGCTGGCCGACCCAGCGGTCCATGTCGACACCGAACCCGAAAGTCGTGTCCTTGATGTCGCCGTAGTCCGCGCTCTTGTAGCCGATCCGCACGAACAGCGAGCGCAGGTAGTTCCACTCGGCGCCGAACCCGTACTCCTCCTGCGAGGACTCCAGGCCGAAGCCGTAGTCGTTGCCCTTCCACTTGTAGAGCGGCACCAGATAGTCGGCCACCAGCAGCATGCCCATGTATTCGCTGTGGTACAGGCTGTGCGCCACGCCCACGGTCAGCTTGCGCGGCATCGGGTCGGACTGGTCGGCATCCACATGCTTGATGTCCGGACCCAGGTTGGCCAGCGCCAGACCGAAATTCGTCTTCAAGCTGGGCACCTTCCAGAGCACGCCCATGTCGACGCCGAAACTGTCGCCGCTGCCGCCGCCCTGCGCGTCCTGGATGATGTTGTCCTCGGCCAGCTTGTCACGGAAGTACTTCACGCCCAGACCGACGCCCACGTTCGGGCTGACGCGCACGCCGTACGTGGCGCCGAACGCGAACATGTACGAGCGGAACACGCCCGTCTCGTTGCCGCTTTCGTCGGTGCCCTGCTGCTCGCCCATGTCCAGGTAGTTGAGCGAGAAGGCGAGAGCGCCGTTCTCGCCCATCGGGGTCGCGTAACCGCCCCAGTACAGGCCGATGTCCTCGGCCAGCCCTTCGGCCAGGCTCGACTGCATGATGTGCAGGTCATGCGGCTCCGGGCGCTGCGGCAGGAAACCCAGGCCGCCGGGATTCCACCACTGCGCGGTGACGTCCTGCGCCAGGGCCGTGCCCGACTCGCCCAGCGCGTTGTAGCGCGCCCCGACCGGGAAACTGAGGTTGATGGCGCCCGCGCCGGAACCGGCCAGGGCCGTGCCGCAGATACCCAGGGTCAGCGCCGCCACCAGGGCGACCGTCTGCAAAGTCCTCTTCATGTCCGTCCTACCTCCAGTGGTTGTCCCGCCCGCGACGCCGTCAGGCCCCGCGACCGTCCCGGCCATCAGCGCATGATGACCAGTTTGCCCGTCTTCGTGATCTCGCGTCCGTCCGCCGAGGCCCCGCTGCCCCGCAGCACGAACAGATAGGTTCCGTTGGCGATCTCATCGCCCATCAGATCGCGCCCGTCCCATTCCAGGATGCGCGGTCCGGCCTCGGTGAATTCCTCGCGCAGCGAGCGCAGACGCCGGCCGGCCAGTGAGTAGATGTCCCACTGCACCGCCATCGGGTCGCTCAACTCGAACAGGAGTCGGCACGGCCCGGGCGTCGGATTAGGGAAAAGGGTGACGTCCTCGATGCCGCTGACCCCCGCCGGGACGATGACGAAGCTCAGGGTATCCGAGCCGACGTTGCCCAGGGCGTCGCTGGCGTGCAGGGCGGCCCGGTGCGCACCGGCGGCCAGATCGGCCGGCAGCGGAAAGACCAGGGATCCGCTCGTGTAGCTGTCCGGCTCGTAGGCGAACGCCGCGGTGACGTTCGTCATCCGGCCCGAATCGTCCAGTTCCAGCAGCAGCGAATTGCCCGGACTCGTGCCCAGGATGGAGATGCCGCTGGTGTCGGTCAGGGCCGCGGTCAGTTCGTCGCCCGGTCGCACGCGGAACCGGCCGCCCTCGAAAGCCAGGCGGATCTGCGGCCCGCGCGCGTCGTCGACCGCTCCGATGGACCCGCGCACAGCCGGCACCGTCTCCACGGCGGCATGGTCGCCGTCGGGAGTCTCGACCAGCAGGCGCACCCGGCCGCGGTTTCCGTACTGGATCTGCGCCGGAACCTTGAACGGGACGACCAGGTCGCCCGAACCCAGCGTGCCCTCGCCGACGAAAACAGCCGCGCCGCTCTCGATCCAGGTGCCCGTACCGCCGGACGGCGTGTTCGGGTAGGTCCGCGCCGCGGCGCTTTCCTGCACCCGCAGGCGGTAGCGGTCGCCGGCGCCCAGCAGGGCCTTGCCGCTGCCGGCCAGCACCACGGTCTGTCTGGCGCCGGCGCGCAGCGTGTCCAGGCTGGTCGCGGCCAGCGTCAGGTCGTCGACCGGGTGCGGCAACCGCAGCGCCGGGTCGCCCATCAGGTTGTAGCGCTGGCTGTTCGCGCGGTAGTCGGGCGTGCCCATCTGGCCTTTGCCCAGAAGCAGCGCGTCGCCGACCGAACGGTCGGTCATCACGTGACGCGCCGGGAACAGGTTGCGGAAGAAGGCTTCGGTGATGGCGTCGTTGTCGGTGCTCCAGCTGACCTGGCTGGCGCAGATGGCGCCGATGGCGCCGCCGGTCGGATAGCCCAGGAACTGTTCGGCCATCGACAGCCGCGTCGGGCTGTCGTACACGCCGACATCGCAGCTGAACGCCACGAACAACGGCCGCCGGGCGGCATTGCCCAGGTTGGCGATGTCGCGTGACTGGAAGATCTGCTCGTCGGCCAGATTGTCCTCGGCCCCGTGCCCGACGTAGTAGTAGATCGTCGTCCCGGCCGTAATCCCCGCGTTGATCGCGGCGCGGCAGGCCGGCTTGACCTGCGACGACGGCGGGAACGGGTAGTCGATGCCGTAGACCTTCTGGATTTCCAGGCTCGCCGGCAGGTAGTTGTTCGCCAGGTCCTCGGCTTCGCGCGTGTGGGCATCCTCGCCGAAAACGGGCGTCTGTCCCGAACTGGGCCGATTGACGTCGTCCGCCGACAGCAGCACGTGGTTGCGCCAGGGGCCGGCTTCCGGTTCCTGGGCGTAGGCGATCACGCGGTCGACCATGGCCCGCGCTTCCTGCGCATTGAGCGCGGGCAGGCGGCCGCACGAGAGATCCGGCAGATCGAGATCGGCGCGCGTCCCCAGCGAGGGCGGCGGCGTGTCGAACGATCCGAAGGCATCGTCGGACGCGAAGGGCATCTGACGGTTCAGCGGCACCGGGAACTGCGGGTAGAAATTGCGGAGCACCGTCGGCAGCAGGTCGTACAGGTCGACCAGCGGCACACGATCCTTGTAGTTGCGGTAATCGCGGCTGGACTTGCCCAGCAGGCAGACGTGCCGAAGGCGCTGCCCGCCGTCGTTGTACAGACTGCGCAGGTAATTGCGGATCGCGAAAGGATCCTTCTGCCCGCCGGAGAAGTTGTTGTAGATCGCTTCGGCGGTCACCGCGCGCGTCCGCGGCAAGGCGACACCGGGCAGCGAAGTGGCGCGGAATTCAGCCAGATCCTCGGCGGCGCCGGCCAGGGCCGACGCGGCGATGACCACGTAGTCGAGGTCGCTGGCGTCATCGAGCAGCGACGTCGGCAGCACGCGCGACCCCGAGGCCACCGCGAGCAGGTCCGAAGCTTCGGTCGCCACGAAGTGCCGGTCCTGTCCTGGTTCGCGGACCAGGCCGATGACGACGCGCCCGGTCTCGGCCGTGCCGCTCAGAACGAACGCCGAATCGGGCCGCGTCACGTCCCAGACGATGGGCGACAAGCCGGCCGGCACCGTCAAGCGCAGGTCGGTAGCGGTGGCCGGATCGATGACCTGGTCGCCCCAGTGGGAGAAATCGAACTGCCCGAGCGCCGGGTCAAGCGCCAGCGCGGTCCAGTACAGGACATCGACGCTGTCCAGCGCCAAAGGCTTGCGCGGAAGCGAGGTCGAGGCGTTCTGCACCGTGAAGGAATTCGAACCGGCCAGCAGCGCCGTGCTCTCGCCGAAAACGCGCAGGCGCAGGCTGTCGTTCTGCGCGCTGTAGTTGAAGGACATGGTCCCGGCCTGGTTCTGGTCGCCGTTCAGCCAGACCTTCGCCGTGAAAACGTAGCCTGCGGAAAACACGTCGTACATGCCGCGCACATCGGCGACGACCCGCGCCGACGAGCCGGCCAGCGGCGTGCGCAGGTTGAACGTCTCGGTCCGCGAACTGCTGATGAACGGATCCCACGTCCAGTTGTCGGCCACCACACCGGGCGAGTCCGAGAACTGGTTTTCCAGGTGTACGCGCAGACGCGCGCTGTCCACAGCCAGCCCGCCGAGGGCCGGCGCCGCGACCGTCGCCGCGCGCCGCGGCACACCCGGCAGCGGCGAAGCCGTGGCGTCGTTCTCCCACGTCAGCCAGTAGACGGCCTCGGCCGCGTACGGGTGGTCGTAATGGTCGAGTCGTTCCGCTCCGGCTTCGAAGCGGTCGCGCCAGGCGCTGGTCGCCACCCCGTAGAAGCGCAGTTCGTCGTCCAGATTCCATTCGCCGTCGCCGCCGTCCAAGACGTTGATGGCGACCTCGTTCAGACGGGTGCGGTCGGCCTGCAGCGAATCCGGGAATTCCGGATCCATTTCCAGCGCCAGCCCGCCACCGCGGTACAGGCGCAGCTTCGCCGGATCGACATCGCCGACGGGAACACCGAAGCCGGCCAGTTGCTGGCCGGTCAGCCGGTAAAGTCCATTCTCCGAAACAGGCAGCGTCACCCAGCGCGAGGTGGCCAGGAACGGGTCGAACGCCGCGGCTTTCGCGGCGCCGCGCGACCGGGACTCCACGCCCGCCCCCGCGGCCAGCGCCGCGAACAGGTCGCCGTTGACCACGCCGTCGGGCGCCGGCACGACGGCGGCCTTCGCGAACGGATCGTCGTCGCGGGCCGCGAGCGCCAGGCGTCCGGCGAACGGCGCCGACGCCGGATGGCGCAATTCCACGGTCAATCCCGCCAGCACGCCGCCTTCGGCCGCCAGCGTCACATTGCAACCGGCCAGCGGAACGGCGCGGAACACGGCGGGCGGTCCACTGCGCACCAGCACCGCGGGGTCCAGGCCCGTGTCCGGTTCACGCCACCAGCGGACGTCGGTGACGGTCACCTGCGGCTGCGCGCGCGTCGGCATCGCGACGCTCAGGCGCAACTCCGGCGCCGACTGGCGCAGATCGCCGCCGATGCCGTCGTCGAGGTCGTCGACCACCGGCGGCAAAGCGAACTGCACCGCGGTCGGATCCAGCGCCTGCCAGTCGGCCGGGCTCTGCCCGACGGGAAAATCGATCCGCACGACGGTGCGGTCCGCGGTCTGGCTGATCACGCGCACCACCGGCCGCTCCATCACGGCGCCCGGGGTCTCTCCGGCGGCCGCCGCGTTCCCGGGGCGCGCCAGGCCCAGCAGCGCGAAACAGCCCACGAAAATGGCGGCCTGCACGCCCAGGTTGCGCGGCCCCAGAGGCCGGCCGTGCCGCAGCAGGCCGGTGTGCGTCGGGTAGATGAACTGGTCCCGGCGCATTTTGCCCAGCTTCTGGAAGAGGTTCTCGAGATCAGGCAGCATACCGGCGATCCCCCCGATGACGGCGGCCACGCTTGCAAATGGCATCACCAGCAGCAGCGCCAGCGCGGCGATGCCGCCGCCCAGTTCCAGCCGCCAGTCCGGATGGTCGTAGTGCGGCAGCACATCCAGGACGGCGTGTGACGCCACCCCGGCCAACGCGCCCCAGACCGGCGACCCGGTCAGTCCGCCGGCCAGCGCTCCGGCCGCGAAATGGGTGAACAGGCACACTACGACTGCTCCCGCGGCCCGCCGGCGGCGGGGATCGGCTGCGCTTCGTCCGGAAGCATGATGGGGATGCCGTCTTCCACCCGGTACCGCACCGAGCAGCCGCGGCAGTAGAGCCAGGCGTGCGCCTCGTCGGGCGCCACCGGCTGGCGGCAGAGCGGGCACGCCAGGATCTCCAGGAGCTTCGGGTCGAGCATCGTGATCGCGCCTCCACCTTGGTACGGTACCTGATCGGCCGGCAGTGGTGCCGGACGACAATTTGCCACGCATCATAGTACGATTGCAGCGGGTTGCAAACACACCAGTTCCCGCCGCCGCGGCGGATCCGGTCGTGTCGAACGGAGATACAAAACGAGCCGCCCCGGTACGAGACCAGGCCGGCCGGGGCAGCACGGATTTTCGAAGCGGTTGGCAGGGATCAGATTAAACCGAAACCGGCGCCGTGTCAACGGCAATCGGAGCGGGCGCCGCGGCTTTCAGCGCAGGATGACCAGCTTCCCCGTTTTCGTGATCTCATGTCCGTCGGTGGCGGCTCCCGTGCCGCGCAGCACGTACAGGTAGGTTCCGTTGGCGATCTCGTCGCCCCCGGCATCACGGCCGTCCCATTCCAGGATGCGCGGACCGGCTTCGGTGAACGCTTCGCGCAGGGAACGGATCCGGCGCCCGGCCACCGTGTAGATGTCCCACTGGACGGCCATCGGGTCGCTCAGTTCGAAGAGCAGCCGGCACGGTCCGGGCGTCGGATTGGGGAACGGGGTGATGCCCTCGATGCCGGCGACGCCACCCGGGATGATCACGAAGCTCAGGGTGTCGGAGCCGACGTTTCCCAGCGCGTCGCTGGCGTGAAGGGCGGCCCGGTGGGCGCCGCTCGCGAGGTCGGCCGGCAGTGGAAACACCAGAGTGCCGCTCGTGAAGCTGTCGGGGTCGTAGACGAAGGACGCCGTCAGGTTCGACATCCTTCCCGAATCATCCAGTTCCAACAGCAACGAATTGCCGGGACTGGTGCCCAGGATCGCGATGCCGCTGGTGTCGGTCAGCGTCGCGGTCAGCGGGTCGCCGGGCCGCACACGGAAGCGACCATCCCCGAAGGTCAGCCGGATGAGGGGCCCGTGCAGATCGTCGACGACGCCGGTGGAACCACGCACGGCCGGCACCGTCCGGACCGCCGCATGGTCGCCGTCGGGCGTCTCGACGATGAGGCGCACGCGGCCGCCGTCACCGTAACGGATCTGACTGGGCACCTTGAAGGGGATGATCAGGTCGCCGTCGCTCTGCGTGCCCTCGCCCCGGAAAACCGCCGCGCCCGGCGCAACCCAGGTGCGGGTGTACACGGTGGGAGGATTGGGCGCCGGATTGACCACCGTCATGGCGACGTACGATCGGATCGCGGCGCTCTCCTGCACCTGCAGGCGGTAACGGTCTCCCGAAACCACCGCCGGGTTGCCGTCGCGCGCCAGCACCACGGTCTGGCGCGCGCCGGCCCGCAGCGTGTCCAGGCTGGCCGGCGCCAGCACGAGATCGTCCAGCGGGTGCGGCAGCCGCAGCGCGGGATCGCCCATGAGATTGTAGCGCTGGCTGTTGGCGCGCAGGGTGAGCCCGCCCATCTCGCCCTTGCCCAGCCTGAGAGCCTCGCCGACCGTACGGTCGGTCGTCACCCGGCGCCCCGGGAACTGGTTGCGGAAGAACGCCTCGGTGATCGCGTCGTTCTCGCCGCTGTAGCTGACCTGGCTGGCGCAAATCGTGCCGACGGCGCCGCCGGATGGAGAAATCAGGAATTCCTCGGCCATCGACAGCCACTTCGGGCTGTCGTAGACCCCCACGTCGCAACTGAAGGCGACGAACAGCGGCCGCCGCGCGCCGTTGCCGAGGTTGGCGATGTCGTCGGTCCGGAAGATCTGCTCGTCGGCCAGGTTGTCTTCCGCCCCGTGGCCCACGTAGTAGAACATCGTCGTGCCCGCGTTCAGCGCGGCATTGATGTCGATCCTGGCAGCCGCCTTGACGGTTGATGAAGCCGGGAAAGAGTAGGCGGATCCGTAGACCTTCCGCACGTCCAGGCTGCCAGGCAGGTAATTCGCGGCAAGATCCTCGGCTTCACGCAGGTGCCTGTCCTCGGCCAGGCGGAAGCCCTCTGTCGGCCGGAAGGTGTCGTCAGCCGTCAGCAGGACCTGATTGCGCCACGGGCCGGTTTCCGGCGCTTCGTGGTAGGCGATGGTCATCGCGACCATGGCGCGCGCTTCCTGGCTGTTCCGGGCCGGCAGTCGCCCGCAGGCGAGATCCGGGAAATCCAGGTCCTGTGCGTCGCCGGCCGCGACCGGCGGGCTGTCGAAGGACACCAGCGCGTCGTCGGACGCATACGGCGTCTGGAACGTCGCTGAAACCGGAAACACGGGGAATCGGGTCCGGACAACGGTGGGCAACAGGTCGTACAGATCCACGAATGGCGTGCGCTCGAGGTGGTTGCGGTAGTCGCGGGTGGCCTTGCCCAGGAAGCAGACGTAGCGGAGCCGATGGCCCCCGCTCTCGTAGAGATGTTTCAGGAAGTTCCGGATCGCCGCCGGGTCCTTCTGCCCGCCGGAGTAGCTGCCGTAGATCGCCTCGACCGCGAAGGCGCGCGCCACGGGCGAGGCCACGCCCGGAACCGAGCGGGACCGGAAGTCCGCCAGGTCCTCGGCCATCGGCGCGAAGGACTGGGGGGCGATGACGACGTAGTCCACATCACCGCCGACCGCGGCGAGCGGCGTCGGAAGAACCCGGGCGCCGCCGGTCACCGTCAACAGGTCCGCCGGTCGGCAGATCACGAAGTGGCGGTCGGAATCCTGGTCCCGGAGCACGCCCCAGCGGGTCCACTCGGCGGTCGCCGTGCCGGCGATCGCCAGCGCCGAATCGGGGTGGCTCACATCCCAGATCAGGAGCGGTGCGCCCGCGGCATGCGTCACGACGAAATCCGTCGCCGACGACGGCGCCGCCACCTGGTCGCGCCAGTGGGCGAATTCCAGCTGCCCCGAACCGGCGGGAAGTTCCAGCGGAGCCCAATACAGCACATCGAAGCTGTCCAGGATCAGGTCGAGCCGGGTGTCCTGTCCCTGAGCCGAAGAGTTGGCGATGGTCAGGGCGTTGGCCCCGCCCACCACCGCGGCCGACGATCCCCCGACGCGCACGCGCTGACTGTCGGCCTGCGTGTAGTAGGTAAAGCTTGTGATGCCCGCCGCGGCCCGGTCACCGTTGAGCCAGGCTTCGGCGGTGAATTCGAACGCGTAGGTCTCCCACCGCGCTTCCGCGAAGTTCCCGCGCACATCGACGACGAACTCCGCCGCCGTCCCCGGCGCGGGCGTCCGCAGGTCGAACGTCGCCGTGCGCGAACTCGAGATGGCCGTCATCCAGGCCCAGTTGTCCGCGAACACGCCCGGGGAATCGACCACCTGCTGCTCCTGGTGCAGGCGAAGCCGGCAGGTTTCGACAACCTGCCCGCCCAGTCCCGGCGCCTCGACGGTCGCGACGCGGCGCGGGATGCCCGGCAGCGGCGACGGCGTCGCGTCGTCCTCCCAGGTCAGCCAGTAGACGGCCTGGTCGGCGAAGGGATGGTCGTAGTGGTTCAGCCGGTCGGCGCCGGGCGCGAGCCGGTCGCGCCACGTGCTCGTCGACACGCCGTAGAAGCGGATTTCGTCATCGAGATTCCACTCGCCATCGCCGCCGTCCACGACATCGATCGCCACTTCGTTCAGCCGCGAGCGGTCAGCCTGCAGGGAATCGGGAAATTCCGGATCCATCTCCAGCGCGAGGCCGCCGCCGCGGTACAGCCGCAGCTTGCCGGGGTCGATGCCCCCGGCCGCCACGCCATAGCCGGCCAGTTGCTGGCCGGTGACGCGGTAGAGACCCGTGGCGGGCACCGGCAGCGTGACCCAGTGCGAGGTGGCGGTGAACGGATCGGGCGTGAGGCGCTTGGCGGCTGCTTTTTCCCGGGCCCGGAGCCCGCCGCCTTTCGCCAGCAGGGCGAACAGGTCGGGATTGAGCACACCCGCCGGCACTTCGGCGGCGGACATGTCGGCGGCGGACACGACGTCCCCGAACAGCCCGGTGTCCGCCGACTCCGCCCGTTCCAGGAGACGACCGTGATCGGCGGAACGGCGGTGCTCGATCACGAGCGTGACGCCCGCCAGGACGCCGCCGTCCACGGCCAGGGGCAGGGAGCATCCCGTCACGGGCACCGAGCGGCAGACCGCCGGCGCGGAAAAAACCGCCAGGGACGCCAGGTCGGGCGCCCGGTCCGGCTCGCGCCACCAGCGGACATCCGCCACCTGGACGTCGGGCGCCCGCAGCGTCGGCACCGCCAGGGTCAGGTTCAAACGGGGCGGCAGTTCAGCACGCGCGCTCGCGGGGTCGTCGGCCGGCTCGGGGCTCGTCCCCGGCAACGCGAAACGCACGGAATCCAGCGGCACGGAGAACCAATCGAAGGGAGCGCTGGCAACCGGGAAATCGACGCGGACGACGGTGCGATCGCGGGTCTGGCTCAGCACGCGGACGACCGGAATCTCCATGACCGCGCTGCCGGGGTTCACCAGTTGCGGCCAGGCGGCGCCGGCCGCCGCACAGACGAGCGCCAGGACCGCCGCCGTAACGACCGCGAACCGCGGGCCGGTCCGGCCGCCGGCCGCTCGACTTCGACGCGTTGAAGACGAAGAGGGATCCGGCGATCGCCGATGGAGCATGGTGAAGACACCCCGCGTTTCGGAATCCCGCGCGGCGCCCCCCGCCGGAACGCGCCGTACGCCAAGCCCCAACCCGCCGGTCGTCAGGCCTGACCGGCCTGCTCGCGCAGGCCCGTTCAGTCGCCGCCCGACTCTTCCCAGACACCCATGCCCAGGAACTTGCGCAGACGCCGCTCCAGGAGTTCGGAGGTCGGCAGGGGCTCCAGTTCGGCCAGCGCGTCCAGGACGACAGACTTGACCGAAATGGCGATGGCCTTGTGGTCGCGGTGGGCGCCCCCGATCGGCTCGGGAATGACCCCGTCGATGACCCCCAGTTCCAGGGCATCGACCGCCGTCAGCTTCATCGCCTTGGCGGCTTCCTTGCTCTTGGCCGGGTCGCGCCAGAGGATGGCCGCGCAGCCCTCGGGGCTGATGACGGAGTAGATCGAGTTCTCCAGCATGTAGACACGATCGCCCACGCCCAGGGCCAGCGCGCCGCCCGAGCCGCCCTCGCCCGTGATGAGGCAGATGATGGGCACCGGCAGGTCGGACATCTCGCGCAGGTTGCGGGCGATGGCTTCGGCCTGCCCGCGCTCTTCGGCGCCGATGCCCGGGTACGCACCCGGCGTGTCGATGAAGGTGATGACGGGACGCCCGAAGCGCGCGGCCATTTCCATCAGGCGCAGCGCCTTGCGGTAGCCCTCGGGGTGCGCCATGCCGAAGTTGCGGCGGATGTTGCTCTTGGTGTCGCGGCCCTTCTGGTGGCCGATGATCATCACCTTGCGTTCCCCGAGCGAGGCGATGCCGGCGACGATCGCTTCGTCGTCACGGAACATGCGGTCGCCGTGCAGCTCGATGTAGTCCGGGAACATGTGGTGGATGTAGTCGTTGGTGGTCGGCCGGCGGGGATGGCGGGCCAGTTGGACACGCTGCCACGGCTCGAGCTTGGCGAAGATCTCCTTGCCCAGCCGGCTGGCCTTGGCGCGCAGGCGCTCGACCTCGTCGTCGACGTCCATGCCGCGGACAGCCGCCGAATCCTGGAGAGTCTGGATCCGCTCTTCCAGTTCGACGATGGGCAGCTCGAAGTCGAGCCAGATCGATTTCTTCTTCCAGTCCATCCCACGCCTTCCGGCGGCCCGGGGGCCCCCTCGCCCATGATCGGCCCGCTTCGGGACCGGCCGGCTCACGCCCGGCGCGCAACCAGGACCGGCTGTTCCCGGATACCGAAAACAGCCGGTCGAAGCCAGATTAAGTCACTCTGCCGCAGCGGTGTCAAGGATCGGCTTGACCCCGGCCCGGCCGGGACCGGCCCGCCTCAGGCCCGGTTGAACCGTTGTTTTCGCTCCACTGCGGCCGGCAATTCGGCCCGCAGACGCAATTCCACGGCGCCCGGCACGGACCGCAGCCGGCGCAGGCTGTCCAGGGTCAGGGCGATGCCCCGGCCGTCGGACCGCAGCAGCCAGGGCCGGCCGTCGCGCTCCACCTCGACCACCAGCGGCACCGGCCGGGCCAGGACCTCGGGCGGCGCCAGTTCGGGATCGGGACCGGGCGCGGTCATCGTTTCGCCGGCGGGCGCGTCGCCGTCGGCGGCCCGGGCCGCGTTCTGGAACGTCTGGGCCGCCTGGGCCGCCGTTTCGGCGCGCTCCAGTTCGGCGCGGTCCAGTTCGGCATCGACCACCACCAGCGGCCGCAGCGGCATCGGCCGGCCGAAGTCCTGGAACAGGCCGCCGAGGGTCTCCAGCCCCGCCCGTCCGGCGACGTCCAGGTCGATCTTCAGGAAAACATCGCGCACCCAGACGCCCAGCACCTCGTCGATGCGCGTCAGCCGGTCGACCACGATCTCGCGCTGCCCGTCGCTGCGCATCTGCACGCGGCCGCCCACGGCCAGGACCGACTCGCTGCCGATCAGGTGACGCACCTGCTCGTAGATGCTGGAGTAGATGGTCAGCGAGATGACCCCGGCGCGGTCCTCGAAATGGGCGCGCGCGTACACCCGCTTGTGGCGGTCGCGATGCGAGGTGTGCGAGGTGATGATGCCCACCAGGTCCGCCCAGGCGCCGTCGCCCGAGCGCGCCGCCCCCGCGGTGGAGCCAACCGGCATCCCGGCGATCAGTTCGCGGTATTCGTGGAACGGGTGCCCCGACAGGAAGAACCCGACGGCGTCCCGCTCGCGCCCCAGCAGGACCAGAGGATCGAACGGCTCGCAGTCGGGCAGCGCGGGGCGCAGCTGCGGAGCGGCCAGGCCGCCGAACAGCGAGGCCTGGCCGCCGGCGCGGTCCCGGGCGGCCTTCTGCCCGAAAGCCAGCGCCCGGTCCAGGCTCATCAGCATCTGGCGGCGGTGGCCCGGCAGCAGGTCCATGGCGCCGGCGTTGATCAGGCCTTCGAGCACCTTGCGGTTGACCTTCTGCAGGTCGACGTGTTCGCAGAGGTCGAACAGGTCCGTGAAATCGCGCCCGAGTTCACCGCGGCAGGCGGCCACCACGTCGATGGCCGCGGCGCCGACGCCGCGCACGGCCCCCAGCCCGAACACGACCTGCCCGTCGCGCACACCGAATTCCGAACGCGGCCGGTTGATGTCCGGCGGCACGATGACCAGTCCCAGCGCCTTGCACTCGTCAATCAGCTGCGTGATGCGCTCGCTCTTGCGCATCTCGGTGGTCATCGTGGCGGCCATGAACTCGGCCGGATGGTGCGCCTTCAGCCAGGCGGTCTGGATCGACAGCAGGGCGTAGGCGGCCGAGTGGCTCTTGTTGAAGCCGTACTGGGCGAAGAACTCCATTTCCTCGTAGATCTCGCGCGCCGCGCGCTCGTCGTGGCCGCGCGCGAGCGCGCCGTCGACGAACTTCACCTTCAGCGCCGACATGATGTCCATCTTCTTCTTGCCCATCGCCTTGCGCAGCGTGTCGGCTTCACCCATGGTGAAGCCGCCCATGGCCGCGGCGATCTGCATCACCTGCTCCTGGTACAGGATCACGCCGTAGGTGTCGCGCAGAATGGGCTCGAGCACAGGGTCCTTGTACTGCACCTTCTGCCGGCCGTGCTTCCGCTCGACGTAGGCCTTGTCCATGTCCGCGCCCAGCGGCCCGGGGCGGTACAGCGCGCAGATGGCCGTGATGTCGTCCCAGCCGGTGGGCGCCATCTTGCGGACCAGTTCCTGCATGCCGCTGCTCTCGAGCTGGAAGATGCCGACGGTGCGCCCTTCCTGCAGCAGCTTGAAGGTGGCCTCGTCCTCGGTGGGAATCCGGTCCGCGGTCAGCCGTTCACCCGTGACCTCGGCGATCAGGTCCAGCGCCTTGTCGATCACCGTCAGCGTGCGCAGGCCCAGGAAGTCCATCTTCAGCAGACCGAGCGCCTCGCTCATCTTCATGTCGTACTGGACGGTGATGTCGCCCTTGGTGCTGCGGTACAGCGGCGCGTGCTCGACCAGCGGCGAGGGCGTGATCAGCACGCCGGCGGCATGGATCCCCGTGTTCCGGTTGAAGCCCTCGAGAACGAGCGCGTTGCGCATCAGCCGCGCGTGTTCGGGAGACTCCTTCGCCAGGTCCTTCAACCCCGGCGCTTCGTCGATCGCCTTTTGCAGCGTGATGCCCAGTTCCTCGGGAATGAGCTTGCTGATGCGGTCGCTCTCGGCGAACGGGAACTCGAGCACGCGTGCGACGTCCTTGATCACCGCGCGCGCGGCCATGGTGCCGAAGGTGATGATCTGCGAGACGTTCTCGCGACCGTACTTCTGCGCCACGTATTCGATGACGCGGCCGCGTCCCTCGTAGCAGAAGTCGACGTCGATGTCCGGCATCGAGATGCGCTCGGGATTCAGGAAGCGCTCGAACAGCAGCTGGTGGCGGATGGGATCGATGTCGGTGATGCCCATGCTGTAGCAGACGAGGCTGCCGGCCGCCGAGCCGCGGCCCGGCCCCACCGGCACGTTCATGCGCCTGGCCGCGTCGATGAAGTCCCAGACGATCAGGAAGTAGCCTGCGTACCCTGTCTGCTTGATGACCCGCAGTTCGTAGGTCAGGCGCTCCTCGAGCTCCGGCGTCAGGCTGGAATAGCGCCGCGGCAGCCCGGCGCGCGCCAGGTGCTCTAGGTAGGCGTCGGCGTCGGTAAAGCCCTCCGGCAGCGGGAACGCCGGCAGCAGAAGCTTGTCCAGCTCCAGCTTGAAATCGACCTGGTCGGCCACGCGAAGCGTGTTGGCCACGGCCTCGGGCCAGTCGCGGAACAGTTCCAGCATCTCGGCCGACGACTTGAAATACACTTCGGGCGTGTTGCTGCGCCAGCGCGACGGGTCGTTGATCGTCTTGCCGGTCTGCAGCGCCATGAGGATGTCGTGCGCCTCGTGGTGCTCGCGATCCAGGAAGTGGCAGTCGTTGGTCGCGACGATGGGGCAACCGGTCTGCCTGGCCACCTCCGGCATCAGCTGGCGAATGCGCTCCTCTTCCGGGATGCCGTGGTTCTGGATCTCGAGGTAGTAGTTGTCGCGGCCCAGGATGTCGCGGTACGTCGCGGCGGCCTCGACCGCGCAGGCCACGTTGCCCGAACGCAGATGGAAGTTCGGCTCGCCGCTCATGCACGCCGACAGGCCGATGAGCCCGTCGGCATGTTTCGAGAGGATCTCGCGGTCGATGCGCGGCCGGTAGTAGAACCCTTCCAGGTACGCGGTCGAGGCCAGTTTCACCAGGTTGCGGTAGCCCGTCTCGTTGCGGGCCAGCAGCACCATGTGGTAGCTCTTGTTCTCACGCTCGGCCGTCCGGTTGTGGCGGTCGGCGGCGATGTAGGCCTCCATGCCGATGATCGGCTTGATGTTCTGCTTCAGGCAGGCCAGGTAGAACTCGACCGCGCCGAACATGTTGCCGTGGTCGGTGAGCGCCAGGGCGGGCTGCTCGAACTTCGCCGCCCGCTTGGCCATGTCGGAGGTCTTCTGCGCACCGTCCAGCAGCGAATAGTCCGAATGATTGTGCAGATGGACGAATGTCTCGGTCGCCATGGCAGCCTTCTGGGAACTTTCGCGGCGGTACATCGGTCAGGGGTGCGGGCGCCGCGCAGGGTCGGCGGCGGGGCGAAGATAACAGGAATCGCCCGCGGTCACAATGGCGGCCGCGGGCGATCACGGGGGTTCAGCGAACGGCGCCCGCGAGCGGGCTTCCCGACCGCCTAATGGCCTGCCGCGAAATGATCACGCAGTTTCGCGATGCCCTCGCGCAGGGTGACCGGCGGCCGGTCCAGCAGCGTGAGCATCTTCGTCACGTCCGGGCAGCGGCGCGTCATGTCGCCCTCGGCCAGCGGCGGCAGGAACTGCAATTCCGAACGCGACCCGCAGACCTCGATCACCAGTTCGGCCATCGCGCGGATGCTGATCTCTTCGGCTCCGCCCACGTTGACCACGTCGTTGACGAAGGCCCGGCGGTAGTGCGCGCTCAGGATGGCGCCGACGGTGTCGTCCACGTAGCAGAACGTGCGGGTCTGCCCGCCGTCACCGTAGATCGTCAGCGGTTCGCCGCGCATGGCCAACCGCACGAAACGCGGCAGCACGAAGTCCTCGGTCTGGTTCGGACCATAGGTGTTGAAGAAACGGAAGATGGTGTACGGCAGCGCGTATTCGCGCTGGTACGAGGTCAGGTAGGCCTCGCCCACGTTCTTGACCACGGCGTACGGCAACCGCGAATTCAACGGCGTGGTCTTCTCGTTCTGCGGGATCTCGAACGGCTCGCCGTAGACTTCGCTGGACGAGGAGAAATACACACGACTGACGCCGGTGTTCTTGCTCAGCTTGAGCACGTTCTCGAAGCCCTTGATGTCGTCCAGCACCATCAGCGGATTGGCCAGCGTGCGCTGCACGCCGACCACGGCCGCGAAGTGGAACACGAACTCGAAGTTGTGCACGAAGAACAGCGGGCCGATGTCCTCCCAGCGGTTCACGTCGCACTTGACGAAGCGGACGTTCGGCAGGTGGGTCGGCACCTTCTTCAGGCTGCCGGTCAGCAGGTTGTCCGCCACCACCACGAAGTTCTTGGCGTCGGACGCCAGACGCGTCGCCAGGGCGCTGGCGATGTTGCCGGCGCCGCCGGTCACCAGAATGTTCGGCATCGGATCCTTCTCCAATCACGGACTGAATGGGCCGAGAGGCCGCGCGCCGACTTGCTTTCCCAGCGCACGGCGTCCGGCGGTCCCAGCCTAGGCATCGACCGCTTCCATCGCAACTTGAATTCCGACCGCTGATTGCGCCGGTCCGGGGTCACCCGCCCGGATTGTACCAGGCGTGCAGGGTCCGATACTGCCGCCAGGCCGTGGAAACCAGGTCCAGGTCGCCGTCGCCGTCCAGATCGCAGGCCCGGGCACCCAGATGGCTCGAACGCGGGCCCTGGTCGACAGCCACGGCGGGCCACCTGTCCTGCGGCCCGGCGTTCAGCAGCAGAAAGGTGCGGTTGTCCGCCGCCACCTGGTCCGGTTGCATGTCCGTGTGCTCGGCGACCGCGAGGTCCGGGCGCCCGTCGCCGTTGAAATCGGCCACGTCCAGGCTGTTGGCCGAACGCACCACCGCCAGGGCGTGGCGCCGCCAGGGGCCGCCGCCGGCGGCCGCTGGCGCGCCGAACCAGGCCACTGCGGCGTTGTATTCCAGATCCATCGACTCCTCGGTCACGACCAGGTCCAGCCGTCCGTCGCCGTCCATGTCGGCGGGGATGATGCGGTCGGCCCGCCCGGGCGTCGTGGCCAGGATGCGCGACGGCCAACCGCCGGCCGCGGCAGCCCCCGGCCCCGGATTCAGGAAGGCGACCAGGCTGAAACCGTCGCGCGTCGAGGTGACCAGATCGACCGTCCCGTCGCCGTCCACGTCGAGCGCGGCGACCGCCTCCTCTTCCGTGGGGTCGGCCACCGTGGTCAGCTGCCACGACTGACCGCGGTCGTCCGGAAGCTGCAGGAAGCACAGGTGCATGCCGCGCGTGAAGGCCAGCTCCGGCGGCCCGCCGGGCACCAGTTGCGTGGCCACCGCCCCCTGGGAGCGCCCCTGCGGCACGGCCGCAACCACGCGCTCGGTCCAGGCCGTCGCCCCGGGGTCGGTCGCCTCGAGCCACAGCGCCTGCTCGCCGCGGAACCCGACCAGATCGGTCAGCGGATCGCCGTCGATGTCCTCCGTGAAGAACACGTCGACACCCGCCGGCAGGGCCACCCGCTGCCAGGGGTGGCCGGAGCCCCCGCGGTTGAGATAAAGCAGGCCTCCGGCCACGACATCCGGCCGGCCGTCGTGGTCGGCGTCGCAGAACACCAGCCCCATCGTCCCGTACTGGTCGTCGCCGCGCGCAGCATCGATCGGTTCGTACGGCCAGGCGCCGGCCACGGCGCCGGCTGCGTCGGTCGCGAAAGCAGGTCGCAGAGCCTGCTCGATTCGCTGATTCTCCCACAACTCGAACACGCGGCCTTCACCGGCGTAGTTCTTGCCGGCCAGATCGAGGTCTCCGTCATGGCCCAGATCGAACGCGCGCAGGTTGTGCGAGCCGGTGGACGCCAGCTGTTCCTCCTGCCAGAGGCCGGCGTCCTGCAGATAGAGCAGCACCCGCCGGCCGCCGGTGTGCATCTCGGCCGTGGCCAGATCCAGGTCGCCGTCGCCGTCGAAGTCGCCCAGTTGCAGGCTGTGGGCGCCGGTCAGCGTCAGGGCGCCCACGCGGTGCTCGGTCCAGCCGCCGTCGCGCGGGTCGGCCGGCGCGGCGAACCAGGCGATCGGTCCTTCGCCTTCGGAAGCGGTCAGCGCGACGTCCAGGCGCCCGTCGCCGTCGATGTCGCCGGTCTGCACGCGCGCGTCCTTGTTCCACGCTGGCGCGAAGTCGTGGCGCGTCCACGGGCCGGCCAGCGGATCGGCGGGCGCTTCGAACCAGAGCCCGCCCAGCACCAGATCCAGGTCGCCGTCGCGGTCCAGATCCGCCAGATGAGTGCCTTCGCCGTCGCGCTCGATCAGCACGCGGGGCTGCCAGACGCCGGCGGCGGTCTGCAGCCAGACGCGCACAGCCTCCTTGTCGCAGGTGACCAGGTCGATGTCGCCGTCCCCGTCGATGTCGCCGGCTTCCAGATCGTGCACGTATCCGGGGCCGATGAGCTGCGAATCCCAATCCGCTTTCAGGTCTCCCGGATTGCGCAACCAGACCAGGCCGTTGCCCATGTCGCCGACGACGACGTCCAGGCGCCCGTCGCCGTCCAGATCGGCTAGCTGCATGTCGGTGGTGAATTCGCCGCTGGCCAGCGCCCGCTTGTCCCACAGAGGGTACCGGTACCAGAACAGCCCCGGCCCGTCGGCGTGTTCGCCGCCCAGCACCAGATCGGCATAGCCGTCTCCGTCCAGGTCGCCGGCGGCGCAGACATCGGTGCAGCAGTCCTCGCCCCCGGGCGGAGCGGGATCGACGACGCGGTGGCGGAAGACGACCGGGCCCTCCACATAGGGGGACACCGGGGGCGCATAGTCGTTTGATTTGCCGCCGCAGCCGCCGGCGGGAATCATGGCCGCCAAAGCGACGGCGGCGATGGCCCATCGTGCGGATGAGATCATGAATGCCCCTCTCGCGCCGGCTCACGGCCCAATGGCGTCGCCAGCAGATGGATCACCTGCCAGGCGATGCCTGGATAGGCGTCCGGCAACCGCCGCACATGGTAGCGGTGTTCGACGCAGAAGGCACGGCAGCCTTCGGCCTTGGCTTCGGCGCCGGCCGAGGCCGGATCGTCCAGTTCGATCAACAGCGCGGGCCGATCGCGGTCCACGGTGGCGGCCATGCCGCGCAGCACCGCCAGTTCCGCGCCTTCGACGTCGATCTTCACCAGCGACGGCCGGGGCGCCTCCGGACCGGCCAGCCAGTCGTCGAGAGTCGTCAGCGGCACCTGCAGCTCGCCGCAGGCATCGGGAGGAAGGTCGGCCCCGGCGAGCGATGCGCCGCCCGCGTGCCGCGCCAGTACCAGCGTCGCCGTGCCGGTGCGGTCGCCGACCGCCGACTCCACCACTTCGAGATGCCCCATCCGGTTCAGACGCGCGTTGCGCCGGATCTGGCGCGCGTTGGCCGGCACCGGCTCGAAGGCGATGACGCGGCCCGCCGGGCCGACCAGATGCGCGGCGATCACCGACAGGAAACCCACGTTGGCGCCGATGTCGATGACGGTTGCGCCCGGTCGCAGGACCTCGGCCAGCGCCGCCTGCACGGGCCGTTCGTTGGCGCCGGTGGCGTAGTCGGGATTGCCGGGGCCCGGCGCGAAGCGCAGCCCAAGGCCCGGGCCTTCGGTCAGACGGCCGGGACGCTCGGGCAGTGCGCGCCGGACCGCCGCCCGCAGCCGTGATCGCCAGGTGTGGTTCATGATCCTGCTTTCGCCGGGTTCAGCGCCTCGCCCGGCCCGGCGCGAGCCGGCGGCGACGGTAGTGTTCGCGCCCGCTGAAGAAGACGGCCAGCCATTGGCCGCCCGCGACATCGGCGAGCACCGGCCAACCGGGCTGATCGGCCGGCCGCGCGGTCTGCGTGGCATGGCAGGCCAGGGCGCGGCGTTTGATCGTGAGCACTTCCGAGACGTCGACCCGGTACCGGAGGTCGCGCAGCCGGCAGCCCGCCGCGGTCAGCCCCTGCACGACCACGCGCGGCAGGTGCAGGCGCCGCGCCACCGGCGGGCAGACCCACGGCCAATGGTGCCAGAACCAGACCGGGTATTCGAGCAGCGTCAGGGTCCGTCCCGGCTCCAGCCGCGCAACGGCGCCCAGCACGGCGTCGAGCGTGGCGCGGTGGTCGGCGGTGGTGTCGCCGCGGTACGGAGCCAACAGCAGATGATCGACCCGCTCGCGCAGCAGCCCCGCGATGCGCTCGGCGGCAGCCTCCACGTGCGCGGTCAATTCGCCGTCGCGGAATTCCAGGAAGACGACCTGCTCCGCCGCCACGCCGAGCGCGCCGCAGGCGGCCACCGCTTCGTCCCGCCGGCGCCGGGCCAGCGTGTCGCCATCCAGGAACGGCGCGTGAGATGTCCGGCCGTCGGTCACGAACACGACGGTGACCGGAACTCCGGCGGCGCGCTTCAGCGCGATGAGTCCGCCGCAGCCGAGCGTTTCGTCGTCCTGGTGCGGGGCGAACACGACGGCCGGAGCGGCCAGGTCGGCGGCAGGCAGCGGCCGCGCCAGCCGGGAGGCCAGCCCTTCGACCGCCGACCGCGCGGCGGCCCGCAGGCGGCCCCCGGTCCTCTGCCGAGTCGTCACGATGCCGGCCGCGCGAACAGTTCTTCCAGCCGACGCGCCCGGGCCTCCCAGGTGAACACGTCGAGGGCCCGCTTCCGGCCGGCGGCGCCCAGTGCGTCGCGCCGGCCCGCCGAGCCGAGGCAGTCCAGCAGGTCGGCCGCCAGCCCGTCGACATCGCCCGATTCCCGCAGGAATCCCGTGACGCCGGGCACCACGATTTCCGGCATGCCGCCCACGCGCGTGGCCACGGTGGGCAATCCGGTCGACATGCCTTCCACCAGGCTCATGCCGAACGACTCGCTGAACGAAGGGTTGGCCAGGACGTCGGCGCCGGCGTAGAGCGAACCCAGTTCCTGCTGCGGCACCGGGCCGACGAAGCGCACGCGCCCGGCCAGCGCTCCCTGTTCGGCGCGCGCGCGCAGCCAGGCCTGGTAGTCGCTGCAGACCGTACCGTCGTAGTAGGCGGCCAGGGCGCGCACGCGGGGCTGGTCGCTGATGCCGACGATGTACTCCAGCGGCAGCGAAGCCTGCGGTCCCACCAGATCCAGCCGGACATCCGGCCGCTGACGGCAGACCTGATCCATCGCCTCGAGCAGCGTGTGGACGCCCTTTTCGGGCGACAGGCGCCCGACGAACAGCACCGTCTTCGGCGTGCGACCGCGCCTCGCCTCCAACGCGTCGGGAAAGCGCTCGGGCTCGAAGCCGTTGTACAGAGGCACGCAGAAATCGTCCACGTGCGGGTGCGCCTGGCGGATGAGGTCGGCGATGTAGCCGCTCGAACCTGTGATCAGGTCGGCGCAACGCAGGCGGCGCCGCACGCTGCCGGCATCGAACTGCGTCAGCCATTCGCACTGCATTTCCAGCGAGAACCGAGAGCGCGGAGCGACCCGCCGCAGCACCGGCAGGAAATTCGAGAAATTCAGGACGTGCACCCAGTCGTAGCGGCCGCCGCGAAGCTGGCGCGCCACCGAGCGCGCATAGCCCCCGTAGTACAGTCCCGAGCGCACGATGCGCTCCTGGGAAATGTAGTTGGGGTACTTTGCCAGCCGTTCCAGCACCGCGGTGTCGGGCCAGTCGTCGGCGAACCGGTACTCGATGCCGTCGTCGTACCGGTTCTCCGGCCGGTTGTGCCGGCGGTTGACGATGATCGTCACCTCGTGCCGGCCGACGAGCCGCCGCGCCGTGTGGTGCACGATCAGCCCGATCGAATTCGGATGCGGCGGCAGCACGGCGTCGATCGGCTGGGCCACGAAGGCGATGCGCATGCAGGTTCCTCTCGGGCGGCGGCGTTACCGTCATCCGTCAGTCAAGTTCAGTGATCAAAATGGGTTCGGCCATATCCCGCCCATCTTAAGCCTCGACCAGGGAGCTCGCCACGGTCGATCGCGGTCACGGTCCGGTCGTCCCGGCCGGTCCGCACCTCACCGCCAGAGTCCTTCGGGTCCGGTGGCCGGCGCCGTCGGCGACCTCGAGTTCGAGCACATGGTCCCCCGCCCTCGTACTGTCCGGAAGCTCGACCAGGACGCGGTCGCGCAGCAGATCCGGCTCCACGACGAGCGGCCGGCCGTCCCACCGGGCCGCGATCGACGCGGCCGCCACGCCCGAGCCGGCATCGGTCACGCCCACCGGCAGGATCGACCAGCGCGGCGAGGTCACGCCGGCGATGGCACCCCCGAAGCCGGGATGCGGCGCGACGTCCAGATCGCCGGCGGCAATGAACGGCGCCAGCGTGTCGCGCATCGCCGCATGCAGGCCGGGCTTCGCCAGCGCGAAACGCCAGGCGCCGCCATCGCTCGCCGGCGGCAGCAGCGGTCCGGCCACAGCCCAGACCGGATCTTCCCAGCGGTACATCGACGCGCTTTCGTCCGCCGAACCGTCGGCGGGAATCCCGCCCGGAATCAGGTCGCTCCCGATTGCGACCAGCGGTGCGCCCTCGACGGGCCAGGCTGCGGCGTCCCAGCGGACGGCGCCGCCAGCCGGGACCAGGCCCTGCGCGGCGGCCTGCCGGCGCTGCGCCGGGACCATTGGCGTGCGGACAGAGACAACGCACACCGGAGCCAGGACTCCGCCGCCGTCGCCGGGACCGAGACGGAGCACCTCGACGCCCGGCACGGCTGCGGGCAGGATCGCGAACAGCGGCGTCAGGACGACCATCTCTCCGCTGTTCCCGTCCACCGTGATGGCCACCGGATCCGCACTCCAGGCGGGCGCGGGTACCGGCTGCCCGACGCCCGGCGCGGCCACCACCAGTTCCCAGGCGATGGCGGACCGGTTGCCGGCCCGGTCGATCGCGACCAGTTCCAGCTGGTGGCGCCCATCGCTCAGCCCCTGTCCGTCCGCGCCGAGGAACCACTCGCCGCCTTCGCGGCCGGCGACCGCCACGCCCGGCGCCCTGTGCAGCCACTGTTCGCGCAGGCCGGCGCCTTCCAGCCACTCCAGCCGCTGCTGCGCATTGGCCGCGAAATCGAAGGTCTCGTTGGCCCGGCGATAGACGACCTCGCCGTCGAGCCGCAGTTCGATCAGCCAGGGCTCGAGCCGGTGCCCGGCCGGGTCCGTCCCGTCGACGATCCGGGCGCTGAAAGCCACCGGCCCGGACACGCGCAGCGTCGGCGCCAGTCCGCCGGCCCACGGCTGGCCCGCCACCGGAAGCCGGCGCGCCGCCGGTTCGCCCTCCAGGCGTGCCGCCGCCGTCGCCGGAACCGCCCGCAGGTGGTGGATGACCGGCGCGATCGTATCCCGCACGGCGAAACCGGCCGCCAGCGGATCGATCGGCCGGCCGGCCGCGTCGCGCACCTCGAAATGCAGATGCGGTCCCGTGGTGCCGCTCTGCCCGGTCAGCCCCAACACCTCGCCGCGCGCGACCGGCAATGCGCCGACGTCAGGTTCCAGTTCGACGCGGTAGCCGCCTTCCCGGGCCTGCGCCGCGCCCACCAGCGCCGCGATCCGGTCGTTGAAGCGCCCCAGGTGCGCATAGACGTACGTCCGCCCCGAGTCCCCGCGGAGATAGACGGCGCGCCCGTACCCCCCCGGAGTGGCCCGCACGCGCGAGATCCAGCCGCTCTCGACGGCGAACGCCGGGAAGCCGTCGGTCTCGCGGGTCTTGAAATCGACTCCGGCGTGGTAACGGCCGCCGCGGTACTCCATGAAGTTGCTGGTCAGCCACCGCGCGGGCAGGTCGAGCGGCCAGCGGATCGCCGGTGCGGCCGCCGCAGGCATCGCTTCGCCGGCCTGGGTCACGCACACGCCGGGGAACGCCAGAAACAGCGCAAGTATCCACATCGAAAGCCGATAACGACGATGGGCCAGGCTCATTCAGGTCGGTCCTTGGCCGGGGTACGGGCGGGGTGACGGGCGCACTCTAGCACCGCGAACCGACAGGGGACAAGTCGCGAGCTTGACGCTACCATGGTCACCGGGCCGCCCGCCGCGGTCCCGAGGAAATCACCCGCGGACGCGCCCGCGCCGCGGGGCCAGACCAGGGAGGGAACCCCGTGGACGTTCACAACGGTCACTGGCTCGACGACGACCGCGCCATCCCCGTGCCCGCCGGCCGCAGCTTCCTGCTCGACACCAATGTCCTGCTCCACGACGCCGACAGCCTGCATGCCTTCGAGGAACACAACCTGATCCTGACCATCGACGTGCTCGAAGAGCTCGATCGCTTCAAGCGCGGCAACGACGAGAAGGGCCGCAACGCCCGGCGCGTCATCCGCGACATCGACGCGCTGCGCGACGGCCAGCCGCTCAGCCACGGCGTGCCCCTGCCCGGCGGCGGCAAGCTGTACATCCTGGTGCGCAGCTTCACCGAGCATCTGCCGACGGGCATGGACAGCAGCCAGCCGGACAACCGCATCCTGGCCGCCGCCTGCGCCATGCGCAAGGCCGGCGCCGACGTCGTCTTCGTCACCAAGGACATCAATGCCCGCGTGAAGGCCGACGCACTGGGCATCCGCGCCGAGGACTTTCTCAACCGCGTCGTCAACTTCGACGAACTGTACACGGGCTGGAGCGAGCACGTGGTGTCCGACGACTTCGTCAACGCCTTCTACGCGGGCCAGCCGACGCGCCTGGACGCGGGGCTGTGCCCGAACGAAGGCATCCTGCTGAAGTCCGAGAGCAATCCGAAGCACACCGCGCGCGGCATCTTCCGCGGCGATACCGGCTTGATCGAACCGCTGAAGCACGGCGACAGCCACCCCTGGGGACTGGGCGCGCGCAACCTGCAGCAGCAGTTCGCGCTCGAGATGCTGATGCGCGAGGACATCCGCCTGGTGACGATGCTGGGCCAGGCAGGCACCGGCAAGACGCTGCTGGCGCTGGCCGTCGGCCTGCAGCTGGTGGCCGAGGAGAAGCGCTACCGGCGCATCATGGTCTCGCGGCCGATCATGCCGCTGGGCAAGGACATCGGCTACCTGCCGGGCAGCAAGGACGAAAAGCTATCCAGCTGGATGCAGCCCGTTTCGGACAACCTGCAGTTCCTGGTCGACCCGAAACTGGAGCACAGCGGCGACAAGGTGCAGTACCTGTACGACACCGGCGTCGTCGAAGCCGAAGCGGTGACCTACATCCGCGGACGCAGCCTGCCGAAGCTGTTCATCGTGATCGACGAAGCCCAGAATCTGACGCCGCACGAGGTCAAGACCGTGGTCAGCCGCGCGGGCGAGGACTCCAAGGTGATCCTGACGGGCGACGCCTACCAGATCGACAACCCGTACCTGGACGCCTCGTCGAACGGCCTGACCTACGTGGTGGAGCGCTTCAAGGATCATCCGATCCACGGGCACATCACGCTGGCCAAGAGCGAACGCAGCGAACTGGCCTCGCTGGCGGCGGAACTCCTGTAACGGCGATCCGGCGCCTGGCGCGCGCACTGATGAAAAAGCGGCCGGTCCCGCGGGGACCGGCCGCTCGCTTTTCGTGAATCCGGGTCCACGCCGCGTCAGCGCGCGGCGGCCGAATCGGGAGCCGCGGGCACGGCGCGATCGCCCATCACCTGGCGGAGCTGCCCGACCAGACAGGCGTTGGCCCGCTTGACCGCGCGCGTCAGGTTGCGGTTGACCAGTTCCTGGTCCGGGCGCGCCGTCGGGGTGATGTACGTGCGGTCGCTCACTTCACCCAGACAGGCCTTCTGCCAGACGATCTCGCCCCGCCTGTCGCGCAGCGTCAGGCGCACTTCGGCTTCGGCGCGGTGGTTGGTCGGCACCGGGATCGCCATGATTCCGCCGACGGCCATCGCCACGCCCAGCTTCACGCGGTGGGAACTGTCGCCGCCGAGCGCGGCGCCCGCCGCGCCGCCGATCAGTCCGGTCAGCAGGTACGACGAGGGCGACCTCTCCAGCCGGCAGGTGAACGACAGCAGGTCCGCCGACAAAAGGTAGTCGGCCTGCGACGCCAGCGGCACCAGTTCGACCAGGCCGGTCTGTTCCAGATCCTGCGTCAGCGCTTCGGCGTAGATCCGCGTGGCCGGCGCCTCCCAGGCCTGATCCTTCGGAAAGGTGATGCCGAAGAAATGCCCCTCGCCCTGCCTCTGCACCAGCGGCCGCAGATCACTGACCGTATCGATGTAAACGGAGGGCGTCCGGCTGCCGACCAGCGCCAGATTCACCTCTTCATCCGGATAGATGAAGGTGATGCGCCGGCTGCTGCACCCCGACAGCGCCGACAGCGCCAGCAGCAGCGGCAGCATGGCGCACGCCAACGCCAGGCGTTTGCGGCTCCGCATGATGTGCCTCATCGTATCCTCCCGGGCCGGGCGGTGGGTCGCCGGCCAGTCCAAGTTAAGGATCGGTCACCTGCAGCACCAGCCCCGGCCTCAATCCAAGCGTCGTCGCGGCGTCACCCAGTGGCACGGCGATCTCGACGGTGCCGCCGCTGCCCCAATACCAGAACGGCAAGCCGGCCGGAGCCTCCGCATAACACGGGAACGGCCCGGCAATGGTCCGCCCCGCCGCCTGAAGCCGGGCGCCCGCGGCCAGACGGCGGCCATCGGTCGCGTCGGCTTTCAGGTCGCTGATCCCGTTGCCGAACGCATCGATCCACACCAGCCGCGGCCCGCCGGCGCGTGCCGGCGCCGGCCCCAGCGCGGCCGCCGTGACGACCGGTCCCAGCAGGGCCGCCGGTTCGCCGAGGGCCAGCCGCGCCGCCGCCGGCGCGAACAGGTCGCGGCCGTGGAAAGTGGCGCTGACTTCGCCTGTGGCCGGATGCCCGCGTCCGCACAGTTCTTCGAGTCCGACCACGAGCAGATCGGGTTCACCCGCCAGAAAAGCCAGCAGCCCGTTGCCCGGTCCCACGAAAAGCTGCCCGCGCGCGGCGCAGGCCACCGCCGGACGCGCCGTGCCGACGCCCGGATCGACCACCGCCAGATGCACCGTGCCGCCGGGGTAGGTCGCGGCCGCGCGTTCGAGGAACCAGGATGCGGCCGCGATGTCGCCGCGCGGCACGTCGTGCCCCAGATCCACCAGCCTGGGCCGCTCGCCTTCGAACGGCCAGCGCGCCCACGTCGAGTGGATCGCCCCCTTGAGTTCGGCCACCCAGGGATCGCGCCAGCCGAAATCCGTCAGTAGTGTCAGCACGCCGCTCAAGGTTTCTCCGTCTCCACGACCCGCTTGCCCAGGCGCAGCCAGACGACGATCAGGACGCCAGCGCCCAGGGCCAGCGAGACCCACGGCGACAGGCCCAGCCCCACCGGCAGATAGCCGCAGACGCCGCTGATGCCCGCCACCAGCAGCGCGTACGGCAACTGTGTCTTGACGTGGTCGATGTGGTCCGAGCCTGACGCGAGCGACGACATGATCGTCGTGTCGGACACGGGCGAGCAATGGTCGCCGAAAACTGATCCCGCCAGCACGGCGCTGACGGCCGCCAGGTGGATGCCCGCGGCCAGCCCCGGCGCCAGATGCGCGTCGGCCGGCAGATGGGCGCCCAGTGGGTAGACCAGCGGCATCAGGATGGCCATCGTGCCCCAGCTGGTGCCGGTGGCGAAGCTGATCGCGCCGGCCAGCACGAACGTCACCAGCGGCAACAGGCGCGCCGACAACACGCCGCGGCTGGCCTCGACCAGGAAATCCGCCGTGCCCAGCGCGGTGCACACCGCGCTCAGCGACCAGGCCAGGATCAGGATGCAGACGGCGATCACCATCGACTTCGCGCCGTCGATGAAACTGTCGAAGGCCGCGCCGAGCGACTGCCGCCGCGTGCCGACCATCAGGCCGATCGCCAGGACGGCGCCGCTGAGCGCCGCCCACATCAACACCGAAAAACTGTCCGCCAGATTCAGCACCTCGCGCAGCGTAGGCGACGCGTTCCCGGCGACCACGGCCTTGGCACGGCCGTCGAAATAGAGTCCCAGCGCGGTCACCAGCAGCACGGCCAGGATGGGCAGCCCCGCCAGCAGCGGGTGGGCCGGCCGACCGCTGACCGTCGACGCCGCCACCGGCTGATCGGAGGCGGGCCGCGCGCCGGGGCGGATCACCTGACCGGTGGTCAGGGCGCGGCGCTCGGCCTTCAGCATCGGCCCCCAGTCGCGGCCCGTCAGCGGCACCAGATAGACCAGCAGGATGGTCAGCAGCGGGTAGAAGCTGTAGGGGATCGATTGGAGGAAGAACGTGTAGGCTTCGCCGCCCTGGCCCAACTGGGTCATGGCGTCCTGGATCAGCCCCACCTCGAACCCCACCCAGGTCGAGATGACGGCCACCGTGGTCACGGGCGCCGCCGTGCTGTCCACGAGCCAAGCGAGCTTCTCGCGCGATACGCGCAGACGGTCGGTCAGCGGACGCATGGTCGAGCCGACGAGCAGCGTGTTGGCGTAGTCGTCGAAGAAGATGATCGTGCCCATGGCCGAGGTCGCGGCCTGCGCGCCGCGGCGCCCGCCCACGCGCCCGCCCAGCCAGTGGACGATACCCTCGGTGGCGCCGCTGCGCGACAGCACGCCGACCATGCCGCCGAGGATCGTCGAGAACAGGATGATCGCCGCGTGCGAACGGTCGGCCAGCGCGCCGATCAGGAAGCGGTCGCCCACCCGCAGGAACGCCGTCGCCGGATCGCCGGCCAGGACCCAGGCCCCCACCCACACGCCCAGCAGGAGCGACAGCAGCACCTGCCGCGTCAGCAGCGCCAGCGCGATGGCCAGCGCCGGCGGCAGCAGCGACATCCAGCCGACGGACTTCGCGGCCGGCGCCGCGGCCGCGACCGCGCCGGTCGAATCGGCGACGGCGGCAACAGCCGCCACGGACAGCGTCGCCAGGAGCAGAACCGCCGAACCCGTCCAGGCCATGCGCCGCCCCGTCACGGATTGGTCCCCTGCGCCCAGACCAGGTATTCACGCGACACCACGCCCGACGGCCAACCGATGATCTGCGGGATCTCGTAGGGGTGCTGCAGCTTCAGTTCCCCCAGGCAGAGGTCGAGACGATCCGGCAGCACCTTGAGCACGACGCCCACTTCGTCGGTGCGGCAGAGCCGACCTTCCCAGAGGTAGATCGACAGGACGTCGGCGCCCACCTGCCCGCAAATGACCAGTCCGGCATCGACCAGAAGCCCCGTGACCCGCTCGGCCGTCGCGCGGTCCGGGAACGTCGTCGTCAGGATGATCAGATCGGGGGCGCTCATACCGGCTCCCGCCCGGCGGTTTCGGCCAGCATCTTCAGCATCCGCCCATGCAGTCCGGGCGCGGCGGCCACCACGCCGGGAGACGGCACCGCCACTTCGACGCCGGCCAGGTCGGTCACGATGACGCCGGCTTCCCGCGCGACGAGCGTGCCGCCGGCGGTGTCCCAGGGGCGCAGTCGCAATTCGAAGTATCCGTCCAGACGCCCGGCCGCCACGTGCACGAGATCAGCCGCCGCGCTGCCGCCGCGCCGGATGCCGTGGCAGGGCGCGCGCAGGAAGGCGCCGACAGCCGACAGCGTCCGGTCGACCGCCGCATCCCTCACATACGGGAAACCGGTGGCCAGCAGCGCGCTCTCCAGTTCCACCGGCGTGCGCCGCGCCAGCGGCGCGGCGACCCCGTGTCGCGGCCGCTCCAGCCGGGCGCCGCCGCCCCGGAAGGCCAGATACAATTCATCCAGATACGGCAGGTAGACCGCCCCCAGCACCAATCCCTCGGGACCGGCGCAGCCGGCCGAAACGGCAAAGATCGGGTAACCGTGCGCGAAGTTGGTGGTTCCATCGAGAGGGTCGATGTACCAGGTGCGGCCACCGCTGCCGCCGCCGCCGGGATGGGCCCCGGATTCCTCGGCCAGGACCGCGTCGGCGGGGAACGTCCGCGCCAGCCCCTCCAGCACCAGATCCTCGACCCGCTTGTCCACGTCGGTGACGAACTCGGTGGCGGCCTTGGCCTCGATATGGACGATGCGCCCCATGCTGTCCAGCAGCATGTCGCCGGCAGCCAGCACCAGTTCGCGCAGACACAGGAGTTGTTCGGCCAATTCGTCGTTCACGCGCGCTCCGTCGTTTCGGGCCCTCCGCGGAGAGGCCGGTTCCCAGCGGCCGCCGGACGCGCCCGTCTCACTATCCTAGGCCACGGCGGTCCGCCCGACAAGCCCCCAAGCCACCGGTTGACTTCCCGCGCGGCTGTTCTAGCTTGGAAGGACAGGGACGGTCGGATCCGCCGCACGCTGGCGTGCCGATCCGAAGGCAGACCCTCACGCGCAAAGGGAGTGGCCATGAAGGACAGGATTTTGGCCGTGCTCGAAGAGATCCGCCCGACGCTGCAGGCCGATGGCGGCGACATCGAGTTCATCGATTTCCACGAGGGCGTGGTCATCGTGCGCATGCGCGGGGCCTGCGGGTCCTGCCCCATGAGCATGGTCACCCTCAAGCAGGGCGTCGAAGCCCGGATGAAGGCGCGCATCCCGGAAGTGCTGCGGGTCGAGCAGATCTGACGGCGGTCGCCGGCCGGCGTCCGCTCCGGCTAGGCTTCGTAGACGTTCACACCCTGGACGTTCGTGAATTCCCGCAGTCCGTGCCAGGACAGCTCCCGCCCCAGTCCACTCTGCTTGACGCCGCCGAACGGCATCCGCGGATCGCTCTTGACGATCGAATTGACGAAGACCGTGCCGGCCTCGAGCCGCCGGGCCAGGGCTTCTCCCCGCTCCAGGTCCCGCGTCCACACGCTGCCGCCGAGCCCGAAGATCGAGTCGTTGGCCACACGCACCGCCTCGTCCTCGTCCGCCACCGCCAGCACCGGGGCCACCGGGCCGAAGACCTCGTCGCGCCAGACCGCCATGCCGCACGTCACGTCCGCCAGCACCGTCGGCGGGAAAAAGCAACCGGCGACCGGGAGCCGCCGGCCGCCCGTCACCAGCCGGGCGCCGCGCGACAGCGCATCGGCGCACTGATCGGCCAGCACCTGCAACTCCTGCTCGTTCACGATGGCGCCGACCCGGGTGCGCTCGTCCAGGGGATCGCCCACCGGCAGCGCCGCCATGTCCGCGGCGAACCGCGACGTGAATTCGTCGGCCACCTCGCGCGCCACGATGAACCGCTTGGCGGCGATGCAACTCTGCCCCGTGCACAGCGTGCGCCCCGTGACCGCGCCGCGCACGGCCGCCTCCAGGTTCGCATCCGCCAGCACGATGAAGGGATCGCTGCCGCCCAGTTCCAGCACGACCTTCTTCAGATGCCGCCCCGCCAGTTCCGCCACGCGGCGGCCCGCCTCGACCGAGCCGGTCAGCGACAGGCCCCGCACGTCGTCGTGGGCGATCAGCCCCGCCACCGTCGCATGGTCGCAGACGACGGTCTGGAAGGCGCCGTCGGGGAACCCGGCTTCGGTGAACAGCTCGGCGATGGCCAGCCCGCAGCCGGTCACGTTCGACGCGTGCTTGAGCAGGCTGGTGTTGCCGGCCGTGAGCGTGGGAACGCCGAAACGCAGCGCCTGCCACAGCGGGTAGTTCCAGGGCATGATGGAAAGGATGACGCCCAGCGGCTGGTAGGCGACGCGGTGGCGCAGGCCGTCCGCCGCCACGGGCGTGTCCGCCAGCCAGGCTTCGCTCTGCCGGGCATAGACTTCGCAGAGCCAGGCGCACTTCTCGACCTCGGCCCGCGCCTCGGTCACCGGCTTGCCCATCTCCAGGCTCATCAGGCGGGCCAGCGCCGGCGCGCGGTCACGAAGCCGCGCCGCGAGCGGGATCAACAGAGCGGCGCGTTCGGCCACCGGGCGGCGGGACCACGAACGGCCGGCCGCCACCGCGCGGGCCAGCACGGCGGCCGTCGCGGCGGCGTCCTGTTGCGGGTATTCGGCGAGCCGTTCGCCGGTGGCGGGATTGACCGTGATCACGTTCATCGCGACTCCCCGGCGGCCGCGCCAATCCGCTCACGTCGATTGGCGGCCGTCCTGGCTGACCACCCGCCTCAGAAGGTGATCTGCCTGAAGATGATCAACGCGGCCCGGTGCAACGAATCGGGCATCACGCCCAGCAGCAGCACCAGCGCCGCCAGCAGCGCCGCCGCGCCGATCGCGACCGGCTCGCCGCCTTCGTAGCTGTCCGCTTCGGGCTGCTTCATGTACATGACGACGATCACGCGCAGGTAGTAGTACACCGACACCAGCGAATTGATGACGCCGATGACCGCCAGGGGCACCAGCCCCGCGCGCACGACGGCCGAGAACAGGTAGAACTTCGACATGAACCCGACCATCGGCGGGATGCCGGCCAGCGACAGCATCGCGATGGCCAGCACGGCCGCGGCGACCGGACGACGGCGGCTGAGCCCGGCGTACCGCTCGATGTCGTCGGCTTCGCGTCCCTTGCTGCCCACGGCGCCGATCACGCCGAAGGCGGCCAGGTTCATCAGACTGTAGGCGAGCAGATAGAACAGCAGGGCCGAGCCCGCCGACTCCCCGACCTCGCGGCCGAGCACCATCTGCGCGGAACCGCCCGTTCCCGGCGAGATCAGCGTCACCACGCCCAGCATCAGATAGCCCGCATGCGCGATCGATGACCAGGCCAGCAGCCGCTTCAGGCTGCTCTGGGCCAGGGCCACGAGGTTGCCCACCGACATCGTCAGGACCGCCAGCACGGTCAGCACCGGGTACCAGGCGAACGCCAGTTGCGGCTGCATCAGCCAGGCGAATCGCAGCAGGATCGCGAAGCCGGCGGCCTTCACCGCGGTGGCCATGAAACCGGTCACGTAGGCAGGCGCGCCGTCGTAGACGTCGGGCGTCCACATGTGGAACGGCACCAGCGCCACCTTGAAGCCGAAGCCCACCAGCACCAGCCCGCCGCCCAGCAGGGCCAGCGACATATCGCCGCTGTTCTGCGCCAGGGCCCGCGAGATGTCGCTGAACGCGGTGCCGCCGGCGAAGCCGTACAGCAGCGCCATGCCCATCAGCAGGAACGCCGAGGCGAAACCGCCGAGCAGCAGGTACTTGAAACCGGCCTCGCTGCTGCGCGTGTCTCCGCGCACGCCGCCGACCAGCACGTAGACCGCGAGGCTCATGGTCTCGATGCCCAGGAAGACCGTCAACAGGTCCGAAGCCGCCGCCAGGACCATCATGCCCAGGATCGAGAACAGAAGCAGGGGATAGAACTCGGGCCGGTAGTGCTCGTCACGGTCGAACGTCGAGGTGGCGAACACCGTCGTGAGCACGCCGCAGCCGATGAACAGGTAGTTGAAGAATCGCGCGTAGTCCCCCACGGCCATCATGCCGCTCAGGATTTCGCGCTCGCCGCCGCCGCCGCCCCGGACCAGCTGCGAAAGCGCCGCCAGGAGCAGCACCGCCAGCGTCAGGAGCGAAAGGTGGTCCTTCCTCATCGTGCGGACGAAGGCGTCCACGAGCATGACCAGCAGACCGCCGCCGGCCACGACCAGATACGGCAGCAGGACATCGAGCTGATCGCCAATGGCCGGCACAAGGAATCCGTTCATCACCGCATCTCCGGTTTGGCGAACACGAACCGTCCCTGCCCGTCAGGCAGTTCCACCGCGGGAATCTCGAGTGAGGCGCCGTGCACGGGCGGCGTCATCCCCTGGGCGGCCAGCGGGGCCATCACGTGCGCCACGCTGGCTTCGATCCGGTCCAGCACCAGGCCCGGCCGCACGCCGAGCCAGAACATGAACAGCACCAGCGGCAACAGCACCGCGAGTTCGCGACCGCTCAGGTCGGCCAGCCCCTCGTTCTTGGGATTGTCGCGCCGGCCGAAGAACACGCGCTGGTACATCCACAGCATGTAGATGGCGCCCAGCACGACGCCCGTGGCCGCCAACACCGCCAGCAGCCGCCCGTGGACCAGCGTGGCGCTGTCGAAGGTGCCGAACAGTATCATGAACTCGGCCACGAAGCCGGCCATGCCCGGCAGGCCGATGCTGGCCAGCGTCGTGATCAGGAAGATCGTCGCGTACACCGGCATGCCGTGGGCCAGCCCGCCGAACTCGGAGATCTCGCGCGTGTGGCGCCGCTCGTAGATGACGCCGACCAGAAGGAACAGCGCCCCGGTGGACAGGCCGTGCGCCAGCATCTGGTACAGGCTGCCGGCCACGCCCAGCGGCGTCAGCGAGAACAGGCCCAGCACCGCGAATCCCAGATGGCTGACCGACGAATAGGCCACCAGTTTCTTGACATCCGGCTGCACCAGGGCAACCAGCGCCCCGTAGATGATGCCGATGACCGCCAGCACGCTGATGGCCGGGGCGAACGTCGTCACGCCCTCGGGGAACAGCGGCATGGCGAACCGAAGCATGCCGTAGGTGCCCATCTTCAGCAGCACGCCGGCCAGGATGACCGAACCGGCGGTCGGCGCCTCGACGTGCGCGTCGGGCAGCCAGGTGTGCAGCGGGAACAGCGGCACCTTGATGGCGAAAGCCAGGAAGAACGCCGCGAACAGCCACAACTGCGCCTGCCGGGGCAGATCCAGGGCCAGGAACGCCGCCAGGTCCATGCTGCCGGCCTGGAAGTAGAGGTAGATGATGCCGACCAGCATGAAGACCGAGCCGACCATGGTGAAGATGAAGAACTTCACCGCCGCATACAGCCGTCGCTGGCCGCCCCAGACGCCGATGATGAAGTACATCGGGATCAGCATGGCTTCCCAGAACACATAGAACAGCAGCATGTCGCGTGCGAAGAACGTGCCCAGCATCGCCGCCTGCAGCAGCAGCACGAAGCCCAGGAACTCGGCGACCCGATCGGTGATCGCGCGCCAGGTCGACAGGATGACCAGCGGCCCCAGGAACGTGGTCAGCATCACCAGCATCAGGCTGATGCCGTCCATGCCCAGGTGGTACGAGATGCGTCCGTCGGCCAGCCAGGCGACGCGCTCCACGAACTGGTCCACGCCCGTGGCCGCGTCGAAGTGGAACCACAGGTGCAGCGACAGCACGAAGTCGGCCAGGGCCACTCCGAGCGCCAGCCACCGCGCGGGTCCTTCCCGGCGCACGACGGTCCACAGGAGCAACGCGCCGGCCAGCGGCAGGAACGTCACCCAGGACAGGATGTGGTCGGTGATGAACGGCAAAGCGCTTTCCTCCTAGCCTCTCAGGCTCAGGTAGACGACGAACACCGCCACGCCCACGGAGAAGGACCAGGCGTAGAACCGGACGAGGCCGTTCTGCATGAGGCGCAGCAGCGAACCGACCACGGCCACGACCAGGGCCGTGCCGTTGACCAGCAGCCCGTCGATGACGCCGGCGTCGATGCCTTTCCACAGCACCGTCTTCGACAGCCGGAATCCCGGCCGGAGGATGGCGCCGTCATAGGCCTCGTCCACGTAGTACTTGTTCAGCAGGACACGGTACGGCCAGCCGCCGGCCAGATTGCGCATGCTGTCGGCCACTTTCGTGCGCCGCGAATAGACCAGGAAACCCAGGGACAATCCGAGCAGCCCCCACACCAGCGAGGCCGCGGCCAGCCCGCGCTCGAGCGCCACTTCGCCATGGCCGCCGCCGTGAGCCGCCGCCGCGCCGTGCGCCAGCGCCTCGGCCCCGTGTCCGGCCGCCGCCGCGCCGTGGCCCCCGCTCGCGAACACCGGCGCCAGCCAGTGCTCGAAGTGGTTGCTGCCGCCCAGGAAGGCCGGCCAGCCGATCCAGCCGCCGACCACCGACAGCACGGCCAGGACGACCAGCGGCAGGGTCATCGTCCACGGCGATTCGTGGATGTGGTGACGCACTTCCGCGCTGGCCCGGTTCTCGCCGTGGAAGGTCAGCACGACCAGGCGCATCATGTAGAACGCCGTCAGTCCGGCCACCAGGAACGCGATCGCGTACAGGGGCACGCCGCCGACGTCGCTGCTGAAGGTCTTCCAGAGGATCTCGTCCTTGCTGAAGAACCCGGCCAGGGGGAACACGCCGGCGATCGCGAAGGTGCCGGCCAGGAACGTCCAGAACGTGACCGGCAGCTTCCTGTGCAGACCGCCCATCACGCGCATGTCCTGCTCGCCGCTCATGGCGTGGATGACCGAACCCGAACCCAGGAACAGCAGGGCCTTGAAGAAGGCGTGCGTCATCACGTGGAAGATGCCGGCGGCGAACGCGCCCACGCCGCAGGCCAGCATCATGTAGCCCAGCTGGCTGACGGTGGAATAGGCCAGCACCTTCTTGATGTCGTTCTGCGTCATGGCGATGGTCGCCGCCAGCAGAGCCGTGGCGGCGCCGACGATCGCGACCACCTGCATCGCGGTCGGCGACAGCACGTACAGGAAATTCATGCGCGCGATCATGTAGACGCCGGCCGTGACCATGGTCGCGGCATGGATCAGCGCGCTGACGGGCGTCGGGCCGGCCATGGCATCCGGCAGCCAGATGTACAGGGGGATCTGCGCCGACTTGCCGGTCGCGCCGACGAACAGCAGCAGGGCGATGGCGGTGGCCGCCGGCGCCAGGACGTTCGCGTGGTGCTGCATGGTCCGGAAACTGAACAGACCCTCGCCCGCGCCCAGGTGCGGCAGCAGCGTGGCGCCCAGCAGGAAGATGCCCAGCAGGAAGCCGAAGTCGCCGACCCGGTTGACGACGAAGGCCTTCTTGCCCGCGATCGCGTTGGCCTCCTCGTTGAACCAGAAGCTGATCAGCAGGTACGAGCACAGGCCGACGCCCTCCCAGCCCACGAACAGCATGAGCAGGTTCTCGCCCAGGACCAGCGTCATCATCGCGAAGATGAACAGGTTCAGGTACGTGAAGAAGCGCGCGAAGCCCTTGTCGTGCGACATGTAGCCCAGCGAATAGATGTGGATCAGGAACCCGACGCCGGTGACCACCAGCGCCATCACCGCGCTGAGGGGATCCAGGGCGAAGCCCAGGTCCACCCGCAGCGGGCCGTAGACGATCCACGAGCCGACGATGTCCGTCAGCAGGCGCGCCTCGGCCGGCAGAGACGCCAGGCGCGCGAACGCCACGACCGACAGCACGAAGCTGAGACCGACCGAGCCGCAGGCGATGGCCCCCACCACCGGGCGCGCCAGACGCCGGTTCAGCAGGCCATTGATCGCCGCCCCGAGCAGGGGCAACAGCACGATCCAGCGCAGCAGGCTTTCCTGCACAAGACTTTCTTGGACGGGACTGTGCACGGCGTCACTCCATCAGGGACTTGAGTTCGTCGACGTCGACCGTCCGGCGGCGCCGGTAGATCTCCACCAGGATCGCCAGGCCGATCGCGGCTTCAGCGGCCGCGACCGCGAAATTCATCAGCACGAAGACGTGGCCGCCCGCGTCGCCATGGTGACGGGCGAAGGCGGCGAACACGATGTTCACGGCCGACAGCATCAGTTCGATGCACATCAGCATGACGATCGCGTTGCGCCGCACCACGAAGCCGGCCATGCCGGTCACGAAGACGACGGCCGCCAGCGCCAGGAAGTGGTTCAGGGTCAGGACCACGTCTGATTCCTTTCCCGGTGTCCCAGGGACAGGGCGCCGATGATGGCCACCAGGAGCACGATCGAGATCAGCTCGAAGGCCAGCAGGTAACGACCCAGCATCGCCGCGGCGACGTGGCCCGGCGAACCGAAGCCCGCCGGGGGGGCCGCCGGGAAGGACCCGGCGCTGTTGCGGCCGAGCCAGCCGCCGACCAGCACCAGCACCGCCAGCGGCGGGATGGCCGCGCCCGGCCACAGGGGCAGGGCCATGCGGCGGCGTTCGCCCTCCATCACGGGGCCCTGCAGCATCATGATCACGAACAGGAACAACACCATGATCGCGCCCGCGTAGACCAGAACCTGCATGATGGCCAGGAAGGGCGCGGACAGGACGGCGAACACCCCGGCGGCGGCGATGAAGGCGAACACCAGCCACAACGCGGCCACGACCGCGCTGCGCTGCAGCACCATCATCACCCCGCCGAACACCATGAGGGCGCCGCAGGTCCAGAACAGGAAAGCCTCCATCGGTCGTCCTTTCGCGGGTCAGCGCGTCCCGTCGGTCCGGTTGTGGAGCAGGAATTCCTTGTCGACCACGAACTTGTCGCGGTGGTCGGCGGCGATCTCGTAGATGCCGGTGTCCAGGCGGATCGCGTCGCAGGGGCAGGCTTCCTCGCACAGCCCGCAGTAGACGCACCGCAGCAGGTCGATGTCGAAGGTCGCCGGATACTTCTCGATGGCCGGGTCCGGGTGCTCGGCGGCCGTGATGTAGATGCAGTCGGCCGGACAGTACGTCGAGCACATCTGGCAGGCCACGCAGCGGGGCGTGCCGTCCTCGCGCTGCATCAGCCGATGCCGCCCGCGGAAGCGTTCGCCGTAGACGCGCTTCTCTTCGGGATACTGCATCGTCGGCATCTTGCCGGTGTGGAAGATGTTGTAGACAAGGTGGCGGCCCGTCACGACCAGCCCCTTGACGATCTCCCACAGGTAGATGGACTCAAGCAGCGATCGCCGCTTGTTTCCAGCTCCCTTGGCCAATCCTTTGAAACTCATGTCACTTCCCGCTCCCGACCGCCGCTATCACGAGCGCGGTCACCACGAGGTTGGCCAACCCGAGCGGCAGCATGACCTTCCAGCCCAGGCGCATCAGCTGGTCATAGCGGAAGCGCGGCAACGTCCAGCGCACCCAGATGAACAGCCAGGCGAAGAAAACGACCTTGCCCACGAAGGCGCCGACCTGGAAGAAGGTGGCCACCAGGCTGCCGCCGGCCGGGCCGATCTCCCAGGGGCGCAGCACCAGCGCGCCGGCCGCGAACGCCGCCATGACGAGCCACAGCCCGGCGCCCAGCACCGGCTCGCGGTCGCGGGCGTCGCCGAACTTGCCCTTCTCGCGCTGGACCCGGCGCAGGAACAGCACCGCGAACAGCAGGCTGACCACGACGGTCGCCACCATGGCGATCGTCAGCAGCAGGCCGGCGTGCGCCTCGAGCGCCGGACGCGGCAGCCAGGGAATCTGATAGCCGCCGAAATACAGCGCGCTGATCATCGCCGCGCCGACCACCATGTGGCAGTACTCGGCCATGAAGAATAGTGCGAACTTCAGCGAACTGTACTCCAGGTGGTAGCCGGCGACGATCTCCGACTCGCCTTCGGGCAGGTCGAACGGGTTGCGGTTGGTTTCGGCGAAGACCGCGGTGATGAACAGCACGAAGCCGAGGGGCTGCAGGACGATGCCCCACATCGGCAGCCAGCCGAACAACAGGCCGCCCTGGCCGGCCACGATGTCGGTCAGGCGCAGGGTGCCGAAGATGAGCATCAGGCCCATGATCGCCAGGCCCATGCTGATCTCGTAGCTGATCATCTGCGCGGTGGCGCGGATGCCGCCCAGGAACGTGAACTTGTTGTTCGAGGCCCAGCCGCCCAGCACGATGCCGTAGGTGCCCAGGCTGGCGACAGCCAGCACGTAGAGCAGCCCCACCTGCAGATCCGCCACGACCAGCGGGATCCGCTTGCCGCCGATTTCCAGGTAGTCGCCGAACGGGATCACCGCGTAGGTGCTGACCGCCACGGCCATCACCAGCCACGGCGCCAGATTGTACAGGGCGCGATGCCGGCCGGCCGGCGCCACGTCCTCCTTGAAGACGAGCTTCAGCACGTCGGCGATCGGATGAACCAGACCCGCCAGCCGCACGCCCCCGATGGAGGCGCGGTTGGGGCCGGTGCGGTCCTGGATGAAGGCGGCGCCCTTGCGCTCGGCCCAGATCAGCGCCGGGACCATGCCCATGATCAGCAGGAACATGAACAGGATCTTGGCCAGCGATTCGAGCACGATGTCCATCAGGCTTCCCCTCCGGGCAGCGCGCCGTCGGCGGGCAGCCGGTCCAGGTCGACATTCAGCGCCAGCTGGGCGGCGGTCGCCGCGCGCAGAGCCTTCAGGCTGGTCGGGATCGTCTGGCCGCCGCGCGGCAGCAGATCCGCCAGCACGCGCCAGTCCTCGCGCGCGTTGCCCGGCCGCGCCACCGCCTGCGCGAACGCCTGCAGGCGGCCCTGGCGGTTGGCGAACACGCCGGCCTTCTCGGCCCACATCGAACCCGGCAGGACCAGCGCCGCCAGCTGCGCCGTGGCCCGTCGGTGCGTGCCCACATACACCACGTTGTCGCGTCCGTTCAGGGCCCCGGCGATCTCCGGCGCCGCCGCGGGATCGCCGCCGTGCACCAGGATCGCCCCGCGGGCGGCACGGATCAGCGCGGCCAGTTCCGCCGCGCCGTGCTCGCCCAGACCCGCCAGAGCCAGGCCGCGCCGGTTGGGCGTCCGGTCCGCCGACAGCAGGATGTCGTCGCCGGTGCCCATGTCGCTGCCGGCCAGGCCGCCGCTGACGGGTGCCGCGCCGGCCACCTGCTTCAGCAGCGCCAGCTCCTCCAGCGAAAGGTGCGCACTGCCGATCACCAGCGCGAAGCCGCCGGCGGCCACCGTCGCCAGATGGTTCGGCACTTCGGCCCACGTCACCGTCTGCCCGCGCCACAGGGGATCACCCAGACGATCCGCCTCGTGCACGGTCTTGTAGGTCAAGCGTCCCTCGTCGCACATCCAGGAGCCGTTCACCTTCGCGTTGCGACGCGGCTTCAGGCGGTAGATGCGGCCGGCCTCGTGGTCGATGCGCACGTTGCAGCCGGTGGCGCAACCAGGGCACACGCTGTCGGTGGACTTCAGCATCCACACGCGCTTCTGGAAACGGAAGTCGCGGCTGGTCAGGGCGCCCACCGGACAGATGTCCACGGTGTTGACCGAGTACGCGTTGTCCAGTTCGCGGCCGGGCGCCACGCCGATCTCGGCGCGATCACCACGGTTGAAGATGCCCAGTTCGCCGGTCTTCGTCACCTCGTTGCAGAAGCGAACGCAGCGGCTGCACAGCACGCAGCGCTCCTTGTCCAGGATCACGTGCGGGCCGATGACCTGCGCCTTGGCCTTGAGCACCTTGTCGCCCTGCGCCACCTGGCTGTCGTACAGGCCGTAGTTCATGTACTGGTTCTGCAGTCCGCACTCGCCGGCCTGGTCGCAGATGGGGCAGTCGACCGGGTGGTTGATGAGATGCATCTCGAGGATCTGCTGCGCCGCGTTCCTCACCTTTTCGCTGCGCGTGTGCACGACCATGCCTTCACGCACGCTCGTGTTGCAGGCGATGGTCAGCTTGGGCATGCCCTCCACCTCGACCTGGCACAACCGGCAGACGCCGGCGATCGACAGGTCCGGGTGGTAGCAGAAGTGCGGCAGCGCCTCGCCGCGCGCCAGCCGGCAGGCGTCGAAGAGCGAGGTGCCGTCGGCCACCTCGATCGCACTGCCGTCGATGGTCAATTTGGCCATGGGCTCACTCCTGCTCGCCGCGCGGCCAGCGGCTCGAAGCCGCGACCGGGGCCGGGTGCTGGACAAGGGCCTCGAACTCGCCGCGGAACTTGGCGAGGAAGCTGCGCATGGGCATCACCGCGGCATCGGACAGCGGGCAGATCGTCAGACCCGCCATGCCCGAGCACACGTGTTCGATCCGTTCCAGATCCTCCGGCGTGCCTTCGCCCCGCCGCAGCTTCTTCACCAACCGGTGCAGCCAGCCGGTGCCTTCGCGGCACGGCGTGCACTGGCCGCAGCTCTCGTCCCAGTAGAAGTGCATCAGCACCTGGATCAGTTCGACCATGTCGCAGCGCTTCGGGATGACGATCATGCCGCCCGAGCCCAGCATGGTCCCCGCCGCCCCGAGCGACTCGTAGTCCAGGTTGCAGTTCATGATCTCGTCCGCCGGCAGCACGGGCACCGAACTCCCGCCGACGATCACGGCCTTCAACTCTTCGCCGTCGGCCATGCCGCCGAGGACGTCATTGAAGAAGTCGCGGAACGGCATGCCGAGCGGGATCTCGTAGACGCCCGGCCGCTTCACCGGCCCGCTGACCGAGAACAGCTTCGTCCCGGGCGACTTCTCGGTGCCGAAAGCGCGGTAGGCCGCCGCGCCGTTCGTGATGATCCAGGGCACCGAGGCCACCGACTCCACGTTGTTGACGATGGTCGGCTTCTTCAGGAACCCCGACACCGCCGGGAACGGCGGCTTGATGCTCGGCTGGCCCTTGCGGCCCTCGACCGAGTTGATCAGACCCGTCTCCTCGCCGCAGATGTAGGCGCCGGCGCCCTTGTGCACGATCAGATCCAGATCGTAGCCGCTGCCGAGGATGTTCCGTCCCAGATAGCCGGCTGCGTAGCACTCGTCCACGGCCTTCTGCACGCGGTCGATCAGCCAGCCGAATTCCCCGCGGATGTAGATGAAGCCCAGCCCGGCCCGCACCGCGAAACAGCTGATGATCGTCCCTTCGATCGTCTGGTGCGGATCGTAGTCCAGCAGGTAGCGGTCCTTGAAGGTGCCCGGCTCGCTCTCGTCGGCGTTGACGAAGAAGTACACCTGTTCGGCGGCCGCGGGCACGAAGCCCCACTTGGTGCCGGTGGGGAAGCCGGCGCCGCCGCGACCGCGCAGGCCCGAGTCCTTGACGATGGCCGTGACTTCGGCGGGCTGCATGCCGCCGAGCACCTTGCGCAGCGCCTGGTAGCCGCCCTCCTGCTCGTACACCGCCAGACGGTGGCCGTCCGTGCGATCGAACCGCGCGGAAAGGATCTTCGGCCCGGCCGGGCCCCCGGTTCCGTTCTGGTTCAAGTCACTCCACCCCTTCCCGGTCGGTATCGGCGCGCGGCACGACACCGCGGCGCAGGCTGTCCAGCAGCGTGTCGGCCTTGTCCGGCGTCAGGTGTTCGTACAGGTGGCTGCCCAGCTGCAGACAGGGCCCCATGCCGCAGGCGCCCAGGCATTCGACGCCTTCGATCGCGAACATCCCGTCGGCGGTCCGCTGGCCGAGTTTGACGCCCAGGCGCTGTTCCAGATGCGAGATCAGCGGCCTGGCCCCCATGATGTGGCAGGAGATGTTGTGGCAGACCTGCAACGTGTGGGTGGCCTGCGGCTCGGAGCGGAACATGGTGTAGAAGGTCAGCACCTCGTTCACGCGCGCGTGCGTCACCTCGAGCTTTTCCACCAGCAGGTCGACGCCGCCGGGCGGCACCCAGCCCACCTCGTCCATGATGACCCACAGGCAGGGCATCAGCGCACTGGCCTTCGTCGGGTAGCGCCCGATCAGGGTCTCGATCCGCGCCAGCGCCCCGGGCGAAAGCGCGAAGCCGGCCTTGTCTTCCATGGGCATGCTCATCGGTTCGGGCCCTCCAGGCACATGTCCCTTAGCGGTCAAGTTCGCCGGCGATGATGTTCAGGCTTCCCAGGATGGCGATGGCGTCCGGGATCATCCGCCCCTCGATCAGGAACGTGTACGCCGAGAAGATCGGGAAGCACGGCGGCCGCACCTTCAGCCGGTAGGGGTGCCCCGTCCCGTCCGCGACGGCGAAGAACCCCAGTTCTCCATTGGCGCCTTCACCGAAACCATAGGCTTCCCCGGCCGGCACCTGGATGCCTTCGTAGACCAGCTTGAACTGGTTCATCACGCCTTCGATGCTCTGGTACACGTTGCGCTTGGGCGGCAGCGTGATCGCGCGATCGTCCAGGTTGACCGGACCGTCCGGCATCTTCTCGAGCGCCTGCAGCACGATCGACCGGCTCTGCACCATCTCGGCCATGCGGACCATGATGCGGTCGTGCGTGTCGCCGACGGTGCCGGTCGGGATCTCGAAGTCGTACTTCTCGTAGCCCGAATACGGCGCGGCCTTGCGCAGGTCCCAGGCCAGGCCGGTGGCGCGCAGGCACGGCCCCGTGAACCCGAAGCTGAGCGCGTCGGCCTGGCTGATCGCCCCCACGCCCACGGTGCGGTCCAGGAAGATGCGGTTGCGCGCGATCAGCTTCATCACGTCGTCGGTCGCGGCCACCAGGTCGTTCAGCTTCGAACGCACCTCGGCCGCGAATTCCGGATACAGATCGTGGCTGAGCCCGCCGATCCGCGCGTAGTTCGTCGTCAGCCGCGAACCGCAGAGCTTTTCCAGCGACTCGTAGAGGCTTTCGCGGATATTGTACAGGTACCAGTAGTTGGTCAGCGCGCCGATGTCGACGAGATTCGCGCACACGCACACCAGATGGTCGATGATGCGCGACAGTTCGCTGACGACCACCCGGATGGCCTGGCAGCGCGGCGTGACCTCGACGCCCAGCAGCTTCTCGACCGCGGCTGCGTAGATCGAATTGTTGAGCATCGCCGAGCAGTAGTTCAGCCGATCGGTGTAGGGCATCACCTGCGCCCAGGTGTGGTCTTCGGCTTCCTTCTCGAAGCAGCGGTGGATGTAGCCGATCTCGGTACGCGCGTCGAGGATGGTCTCGCCGTCCAGCAGCATCTCGGCCCGCAGCGCGCCGTGCATGGCCGGATGGCTGGGGCCGATGTTGACCGTCAGCAGATCGCTCGGGTGCACCTCGTCCTGGTGGCCGCTGGGCGTCGTGGACATCGCCGTGGCGCGCCGCGCCGCGCGCGCGATGTCCTCGTCACTGAACAGGTTCTCGGGCCGCGAGCACTCCTGGCCCTGCTCGATCGGGTAGTCCTTGCGCAGGGCGTGCCCTTCGAACTCGTGATGGCACAGGATGCGGCGCAGGTCCGGATGGCCGGCGAACGGCACTCCCAGCAGATCGTACACTTCGCGCTCGTGCCAGTCGGCGCTGCGCCACAGTCCGGTGGCCGTGGGCACCGGTTCGTCTTCGGCCGCGTCCACCTTCACCCGCAGGCGATGGCCCTTCGACACCGAGCGCAGCAGGTAGTTGATCTCGAAACGCCCGGCCCGCTGCGGGTAGTCGACGCCCGCGATGTCCGACAGCTGTTCGCAATTTTCGGCGTCGCGCAGATGAGCCAGAACGTCCAGCAGCCGGTCGCGTCCGACCGTCACCGTCTCGTCGCCGCGGTACGAGCCCGCCGCGAGGATCGCGTCCCCGAACTCCTGGCGCAGCCTGTCGACCAGCTTCTGGCTCATGCTCATCCGTTCCCGCCGCGCGGCCGTCCGGCCGCGCGCGCGCAAGGTGTTGGACTGTCGCTCAGACCTGGACCCGCCCGGCGTGGCGCACGGCCGCCGGGACCAGCCCCTCGCGCTCGACCCGTTCCTGGATCTGCGTCAGGGCGTACAGCAGGTTCTCCGGGGTGGGCGGGCAGCCGGCCACGTACATATCGACCGGGATGACGCGGTCGGCCCCCTGCAGCGTGCTGTAGTTGTTGTAGAAGCCGCCGCTGCTGGCGCAGGCCCCCATCGCGATGACCCAGCGGGGCTCGGCCATCTGCGCGTAGATCGTCTTGAGGATCGGCGCCTGCTTGTAGCTGATGGTGCCGGCGATGATCATCAGGTCGCTCTGCCGCGGCGAGAACCGCACCAGTTCGGCGCCGAAGCGGCTGATGTCGTTGTACGACGACACCGTGCTCATGAATTCGATCGCGCAGCAGGCCACGCCGAACGGCAGCGGCCACAGACTGTATTTGCGACCCCAGTTGACGGCCTGACGCACGCGCGTGGTCAGGTAGTTGCTGGGATTTTCGAGATCTACTGCCATTCCAGGCCGCCTTTGCGCCAGATGTAAACGAACCCGACCACGAGCACCAGGACGAAGGCCCCCATCTCACCCAGCGCGAAGGCGCCGTGACCCGCGGCGACCAGCTCACGGAAGGTGATCACCCAGGGGTAGAGGAAGACCGCCTCGAGGTCGAAGAGCAGGAAGAAGATGGCCACCAGGAAAAACCGGACGAAAAAGCGGATCTGGGTCGTCCCGCGGGGCGGCACGCCGCACTCGTATGAGGAGTCCTTCAGGGCCGACGGGCGCCGGGGCCCCAGCCAGAAGCTCATGCCGAGGAACAGGCCCGCGAACGCGGCCGCCACGGCCAGCACCAGCAGTACGGGCATGAACTGAGCGAACATCACGACTCTCCGGGCAGAAGACGGTGCCGCAAGCCGGCGAAGGCGCATCTGTTGCCAAAATAACAGAGCGAAAGAGGCTGTCAATCACGGGGTTGCGCGCTGGCCGATCCCCCACCCGTTACAGGCTGATTTTCAACCACTTCCGGACGCCGCCGGCCCTCCGCGCCGGCGACTGGACGACGCCGCATACGCCAACTCTTTATAAATCCTTACTTTACGTTTGGGCCGGGAGTCGGCCGTGACGCCGGCCCCCGGCATGAGCCTTGCGCCGGGGATTCCGGCACAGGCCCCCAGCTGCCGCCCGCCGGCAGCGGTACGTCCAATCGGGAGAGGATCCATGAACGATTCCAGCCACCAGACCGCCACGGCGCCCGCCACCGACCAGCATCTTGCGGATATGGTCGAAGCCGGCCGTTCGGCGCTCGAGGCCGGCGACCTCCGCCGCGCCCTCAGCTGCTATCAGGCCGTGATCGACGCGTTTCCGGATCGGCCCGAGGGCCACAACAATCTGGGAGCGCTGTGGTCCTCGCTGGGCGAATGGACCCGCGCCGAAGCCTGCTTCAGCCGTGTGGTGGCCCTGTTGCCCGACAATCCGCACGTCCTGTACAACCGCGGCGTGATGCGCAGCCACCTCGAACGCCATGCCGCCGCCTGCGAGGACTTCGCCGCGGCCGTGGCCCTGTCCCCCCACGATCCGGATCTCCACAACAACCTGGGCGTGAGCCATTACCTGCGCGGCAATCCGGACGGAGCCCGTCGCCACCTCGAGGCCGCGCTCCGGCTGCGGCCGGACTACGCCAACGCGGTCCTGAACCTGTGCGATGTCGACGAGGCCTGCGATGATCTGGCGCGAGCGGTGCGCCGCTGCACCGATTTCCTGGCCGGACATCAGGACACGAACGTGCGACGGCGCCTGTTCGAACTGCACGCGGCGGCCGGTCGCGCACATCTCGATGCGGCCTGCGGCACGGCGGAAGCTCTGCTGGCCGCGCAACCGGACGACACGCCCCTGCGCCAGAAGCTCGGCCGGCTGATGACGGCCCGCCACGGTCTCGGAGAAACTGTGCAACGCGCCCACGCCGAAGCCTGATCCGCAACGACACCGCCGCGCCGCCGCCGTCCCCACCGGCGGCGGCGCGGCCATTTCCGCACGGCCGCCCGACCGGGATTGCGGCGGCGCGCCGGCTGTGGGATCTTTCCGGACGGAGTACGATGGCCGCGCCACCCCGCCACCGGGAGTCTTCATGCAGGTCTATCTGAACGGGAACCTCATCGATGCCGCCGAGGCGCGGGTTTCGGTCTGGGACGGCGGCTATCTCTACGGCGACGGCGTCTACACCACGCTGCGCCTGTACCGCGGACGGCCGCTGGACCTGGCCGCGCATCTGGAGCGGCTGCGACGCCACGCGACCGCACTGGCGCTGCCGGTGCCCCTCGACGACGCGGAAGCCGCCGCCGTGATCGATCGTCTGGTCGCCGCCAACGACCTGCAGAACCATGACGGCCGTCTGCGCATCACCATCAGCCGCGGCGGCGATCCGGGCGATCCCCTGCCCCTGCACGATCTCGACCGCCTGCCGTCGACGGTGCTGATGACGCTGGCCGCGGTGCCGGACGCCTTCGCGCTCTGGGCCCGCGAAGGCATCAGGGTGTGTCTCCTCGAACCCGGTTCGGCGCGCGGCAACCTGCCCCATCTCAAGACGCTCAACGGCCTGCCGGCGCTGCTGGCGCAGCGGCAGGCGGCGGCGCGCGGTTGCCGCGAAGCGATCCTGGTGAGCGAGGACGGCCGCCTGCTGGAAGGTGCGGTCAGCAACCTGTTCCTGGTCCGCGGCGGCCGCCTGCAAACGCCCGCCGGGGCCGACGGCCTGCTGCCCGGACGCACGCGTGAACGCATCCTGTCGCTGGCCGCGAACCTGGGAATCGGGTGCGATCGCCGCCGCCTCGACCCCGCGGACCTGTTGGCGGCCGACGAGGCCTTCACCGCCAGCAGCGTGCGCGAGATCCTGCCCATCGTGGCGGTGGACGACCGGCCGCTCGGAGCAGGCACCCCGGGTCCCATGACACGGAGACTGCAGGGCGCCTACCGGGAACTGGTGGAAACAGCACTGCCGGCGGCAGGGCCGCCGGCAGTGTGAAACGAACGCAAGGGACGCGGCCTCAGAAGTCGAAGCTCGTGTCCTGCACCTTGAACGTGTTGAATTCGTCCTGTTCGTTCGCCGGCATCTCGTTCTTGACTTCACGCGGCAGCGGCGGCGCGCCGGCCAGTACCAGTTCGTCCTTCAGGCTGGCCAGATCGATGTACTCGTCGGCCGCGGCGATCAGGTCGGTGCTCGTCATCTCGCGCAGTCCGCAGACTTCGACGTGCTTGCCACGCCGGGCCAGCGCCGCGACCAGCGGCTGGAAGTCGCCGTCGCCCGTGCACAGGACCACGCTGTCCAGATGCGCGGCCATGTCCAGCACGTCGATGGCCATCTCCATGTCCAGGCTGCTGCGCACACTGCGGGTGCTCGTGTCCATCTCGTTGAAATTCCGCACTTCCTTCGCCACCACCGTGAAGCCGTTCAGCTTCAGGAAGTTGATGAAGTCGATCTTGCCTTCGGACTGGTTGCTGATGGCCGTGTAGAAATAGGAACGCACCAGACGGCGATCGCCAGCCAGTCGCCGACACAACTTCAGGTAGTCCATCCGCATGTTCATGTGCTTGGCACTGTAGTGGATGTTCTCCCCGTCAATGAATACGGCGACGCGATCCAGAGGGCTGTGGTGATACATGGACCTTCACCTCGATTCGGTAAGGGAACCTTTTCGGTAAATAAGCCGGAGGGCCGGCCAGCCAGGCGAGTCAAAGAGCGGCGTCAGGCCAATCGGCCGCAGCGCGCCCTTCTTGCGGAAAACGTAATATTTTCGCCATTGATTCGCAATCGCGGAATACGAAGCGGTTCGGTCGGCCACCGGCGCATTGTCCGCCTTTTCCTACGGCCGTCAGGACGCCACGGGTTCCCCGCTCCCCAACCGCTTCGTATCCGCCGAGTTACGGAGCGACGGCGCCGCTCCGGCCAAGCGCTCGCGCCATTGCACGGCCAGCCGGAAATAGGTGGGCATCACCAGCAGCGTCAGCACCGTGCTCGAAGCCAGCCCGCCGCTGATCGCGCGCGCCATCGGATAGTAGGAGGCGTCCGCGACATGCGCACCGCTGGTCACAGCCAGGGGCAGCAGGCCCAGGATGGTCGTGCCCGCGGTCATCAGGATCGGCCGCAGGCGGTCGGCGCTGCCATCGAGCAGCGCGTCGTCGAGGGAGCGTCCGGACCTCTGCAGGCCGACGATGTGATCGATCAGGACGATTCCGTTGTTCACCACGACACCGATCAGGATCACGATGCCGATCATCGCCATCATGTTGAACGGCGTGCCGGTCGCCATCATCAGCCAGAACACGCCCAGCGACGCGAACGGCACCGTACCCATGACCACCAGCGGCAGCAGGAGCGACTCGAACAGGCTGGCCATCACGAAGAAGACGCACGCCAGCGCCAGAAGCATGTTCAGTCCCATCTCGCTCTGTTGCTGCTGCGCACGGCGGATCTCGCTGCCGAAATTCCACCCGTAGCCCGGCGGCATCGTCATCGATGCCATAACGGGAGCTATGGCTTCCAACGCGTCGTCGAGACGCTCGCCGGACCAGGTGCCGCTGACCGTGATGCCGGAGCGCTGGTCGCGGCGAAAGATACGCTCGGGTCCGTGCCCGAACGTGAAATCGGCGATCTGGTTCAACTGCACCGACTGGCCGCCCCGCGATCCGATCGTCAGCGTCTCCAGGTTTTCCAGCGACTCGCGGTCTTCCGGAAGCAGCGAGACCACAAGATCGATCTCGCGGTCACCTGTCCGCAGCCGCGGCAACTGCACGCCGCGGTAGGTGAGTTCCATGACCCTCGAGACCGCCGCCGGCGTCACACCGAAGCGCCCGGATTGTACCGGATCGACGCGCACCTGCACCTCGGCCCGGCCGGACTCGTCATCACTGCGCAGGTCGCCGATGCCCTCGACCAGCGCCAGCCGCCGCCGCGCCTCGCGTGCGTATTCCTGCAGCAGTTCCGTTTCGTCGCCGCTGATGGTCACCGAGAAGGTTTTGGCCCCCGCATCCTGCCCCTGCTCGTCGCCGAACCGGTACTCGACGCCCGCCTGCACCGGCAGGTTCTTCCGCAGGTCGTCGCGCACCTTGCCGAAGTACTTCTCGGAGACGACGCCGTCCCGGAAGAACAACGTGATGCCGCCGCCGTCCGCCACGTAGAACGAATAGATGTCGCGCAGACCCAGTTCCTCGCGCCGGGTCTCCAGGTACCCGGCGGCGCGCCCGACAGCCTCGCGCGCCGTCTCCTTGTCGACCGGCCCGGTGTAGTGGAACTGCACGCGCAGATTCTCGCGCCGCATGCCGGCCTGGCCCTCCACGTCGGGCTTGAATCCGGTCGCCTTGATCGCCCCGACGGTCACCAGCAGCACGCCCGGCACCAGCACCAGGGCCGTCAGCAGCGGGTGGCGGATGGCCGTCCAGACCAGCGCCCGGCGATAACGCACCTGCAACCCGAGCAGCCAGCGGGGTTCGGGTGCCGGCGCGGCCGTCCGCGAACCCCGCAGTGCCAGCAGCGGCACCACCGTCAGGCTCACGAGCAGCGACAGGATCAGCGTGACGCTGATGGTGACGCCCACTTCGCCCAGCCACACGGCCATCTCGTCGGCCCGGCTGACGACCACCGGCGCGAACACGATCACCGTGGTCAGCGTCGAGGCGGCAATGGCCCGCCCCACTTCGCGCGTGCCCCGCAGCACTGCGGACAACGGGCGCGCGCCCTGCAGTTGCCAACGGTGGATCGACTCGAGCACCACGACGGCGTTGTCCACGAGCATGCCCACGCCCAGCATCAACCCCATCATCGTCAGCACGTTGAGCGAGCGCCCGCTCAGGTACATGAACACACAGGTTCCGATCACCGAAAGCGGGATCGCGACCGAAACCACCAGGGTCATCGACACGCGGCGCAGGAAGAGGTACAGGACCGCCACCGCCAGCAGCGAACCCGTCAGGCCGCCCTGCAGCAGGCTGCGAAGCGAATCGGTGATCTGGTCGGCCTGGTTGAAGAAGGCGAAGCTGGTGATGCCCTGCAGGGCGGGGTCGTGGTTGATGCGCTCCAGTTCGGCCTCGATCGCCCGGCAAACGGCCACGGTATTGGCGCCGGAAGCCTTCTGGATCCAGAAGGCGACGGCCGGCTCGCCGTTCAGCACGCGACCGTAGTTCAGGGCCGGAGCGCCGTAGACGACTTCCGCGACATCGCCCAGGCGCAGCCCGCGTTCATCGATGGGCAGTTCGCCGAGGTCTTCGGCGCCGGCCAGGCCGCTGACCGTCCGCACGTCGTAGCGCAGGCCCTGATCGGTGATCCGGCCCACGGTCAGTTCGACGTTCGCCGCTTCCAGCGTCCGGAAGAGGCGGTCGACGTCGACGTTGTGCTCGCGCAGCTTGTCCAGCCGCAGATAGACCGACGCCTGCGTGGGAAGCACGCCGTCGATATTGACCCGACCGACACCGGGAATGCGCTGCAGCGGGGCGATGATCTTCTGGTCGATCAGGTCCCAGCTCTCCGACAGGTCGCGCCCGCGCGCGGCGATGCGCCCCTCGATGACCGGGATGTCGCTGGTGTTGAAGGTCAGCAGGAAGATCTGCGGGATGTCGGCCGGGAGCCGATCGCGGATCTGGTCGATCTTCTCCTTGACCTCGAGCCGCAGGAGATTGACGTCGCGCCCCCAGTCGAAACTCACGCCGACCTGCACTTCGCCGGCATCGCTGTAGCTGGAGATCTCCTTCACCCCGCCCAGCGTCGCGAGCACCTCTTCCAGCGGCCGGACGATCTCGCGCTCGTTCTCGGCCGGAATGCCGCCCTGATACGGCACGTACACCGCGATGAAGGGGAACTCCACCCGCGGCAGGAAATCCAACGGCAGCTTCAGAACCGACACGGCGCCCAGCACGACCACCGAAGCGACGGCCATGGCCAGGGTCACCGGACGACGGAGAGCAAGGCGGGTGAGCCACATCTCAGGCGTCCTTCCCGGCGTTGGCCAGGCCGCCGCCCGCCGGCAGGTGCGCGGAGTACAGGTCGGCAGCCGCGTCCGGCGCGACCGCGGTCGCGGCTCCGCCCGCCAGAGCCACATAGGCCACGGGCACGACGATCAGCGTCAACAGGGTGGCCAGCGACAGGCCGGCGATCACCGTCACGGCCAGCGGCGCCCGCAGTTCGGCGCCTTCGCCCAGACCCAGGGCCATGGGCAGCAGGCCCAGGACGGTGGTCATCGTGGTCATCAGGATCGGCCGCAAGCGCTCGCGCCCCGCCAGCCTGACGGCTTCGGTCAGGGGCAGCCGCCGACGCAACTGGTTCATGCGGTCCACCAGCACGATGCCGTTGTTCACGACGATGCCGGCGAGCATGATGGCGCCGATCACGGCGATCACGCTGACGCTCATCCCCCGCAGCCACAGACCGTAGACGGCGCCGCTCAGCGCCAGCGGCACCGTGAACATGATGATGAGCGGGTACAGGAACGACTCGAACTGCGCCGCCATCACCAGGTAGACAAGGAACACGGCCAGCAGGACCGCCAGACGCAGCGAGCGGTAGGAAGCGCCCATCTCCTCGTTTTGTCCGCCCATCTCGACGGTGATCCCCGCCGGCAGCGGCAGGTCGGCCAGCCGATCTTCGAGTTCACGGGTGACCGAGCCCAGGTCGCGGCCCGAGAGGTTGGCGCCGACGATCGCTACACGCTTGCCCCCGAGCCGGTGGATCTCCGCCGGTCCCGTGGCCGTGCCCAGTTCGGCCAGGGAACCCAGTCGGACCGGCACCCCGTCCTTTTCGGCCACGATCAGGTCCTGCACCGCGCTCAGGGTGGCGCGCTGGTCAGCGGAGTTCAGCACGCGGATGTCGATATGCCGTTCGCGATCGCGGAAGCGGCTGGCCACGGTGCCCCGCAGCTTCCCGCGCACGGTTTCCGAGACCGCTCCCAGGCTCAGTCCGTGACGGTTCAGCTTGTCGCGATCGAAGCTGACCTGAACTTCCGGCGAACCGGGAACCAGGCTCTGCCGGACATCGCGCAGTCCCGGCGTCTCGCGCAGGCGCGCCGCGACCTGGTCCGCGGTCGTCTGCAGGTCGGCCAGGTTCCAGCCGTACAGGTTCACCTCGACCGGCGACCCGAAATTCAGAAGCGACTGCCGCTGCACGCGCATCTGCACGTCCTCATGGGCCTTGATCACGCCGCGGATGCTCTCGAGAACCCGGCCCTCGGCGGCCGCGCCCGTGTCGGTCAATCGGACCTGGACTTCGGCCCGGTTCTCCTTGCGCCGGACCAGACTGCTCTGGCCGTCACGGGCGATGCCGATCTCGCCGGCCACGAGCGCCACGCCCGGCAGCGCGCGCAGGCCCGTCTCGATTTTGCCGACGGTGTCCGCCGTCCGCGCCAGCGGCGTGCCTTCGGGCAGTTCCAGCGCCAGGGTCAGTTCACCCTGCGCCAGCGGCGGCACCAGCTCCGTGCCCAGCCGCGGCCACAGCAGCACGCCCCCGGCTGCGAACACTACCGTCAACACGCCCACCAGCAGTTTGCGGTGCAGCACCGCGGTCAGGGCGCCGTCATAGGCCGCGACCAGGATCGGGAAACCCCGCGCGAACCCCGCCGTCAGCGGCCGCAGGAACCAGCGGAATGCGCAGCCCAGACCCCGCCCGGCGCGATGGACCGCGAACGCCGCCAACCGCGGCAGTCCCAGCGCCAGGAACAGTCCGCTCCATTTGAGCCAGCGCGCCGGACGTCCGCCGCTGACGCCGCCGTCCGGCTTCCATGCGTACGCGGGGGCGCCGCCGCCCAGGGCCGCGCCGCGACCAGCCGCCATCGGCGTGAAGGTCAGCGAAACCAGCAGCGACACCAGCAGCGAGAACGACACCGTCAACGCCTGATCGCGGAAGATCTGCCCCGCCACGCCCACGACCACGAAAACGATGGGGACGAACACGGCCAGCGTGGTCAGCGTCGAGGCGGTCACGGCGCCGGCCACCTCGGCCGCGCCCCGCACCGCCGATTCGGCGGCATCCGGATCGAGCCGTTGCTCTCTTCGCCGGTGGATCGCCTCCAGCACGACGATGGAATTGTCCACCAGCATGCCCACGCCCAGAGCCAGGCCGCCCAGGGACATGATGTTCAGCGACACGCCCCGATTGAGCATCAGGATGAAGGTCGCCACGATCGATACCGGAATGGACAGGGCGATGATCAGCGTGCCGCGGATGTCGCCCAGGAATACGAAGAGCACCAGCACGGCCAGCAGCCCGCCGAGCAGCGCGTTGTCGCGTACTTCGCGCACGGCGTTCGCGATGAACACCGACTGGTCGAACAGCACTTCCAGCCTCAGCGGCGCCGGCAGTTCGCCCTTCAGGCGGTCCAGTCGGGCGCGCACCACACGCGCCATCTCGACCGCGTTGGCATCGCCTTCACGGAAGACCGAGATTTCCACGCTCTCGGCGCCGTCGATGTGGGTGATGCTGGCGCGATCCTTGTGCGTTCGGGTGACGGTCGCCACCTCGTGCAGGCGCACCGGTCGGCCGGCGACCGTGGCCACGGTGATCTGCTCGATGTCTTCCAGCGTCTCGAATCGGCTGAGGGTGCGCACGATGTATTCGGCGTTGCGGTCGCGAAGACGCCCGCCCGAGGCATTGACGTTCTCTTCGCCCACCACGCGGTCCACCGCCGAGATGTCCACGCCCAGGGCCGCCAGCTGCGCCTCGTCCACTTCGACGCGGATCTCCTCTTCGAGTCCGCCGTCGACCTGGGCGGCAGCCACGCCGGGCAGCCCCTCGATCTCCTGCTTCAGCACTTCGTCGGCCAGGCGCCGGAGCGTGACCAGCGACGTGCCGCCGGACAGGCCGATGCGCAGCACCGGATCCTGGCCCGGGTCGTACTTCAACAGCAGCGGGATGGCGGCATCTTCGGGCAGGCGGACCAGGTCCACCTTTTCGCGCACGTCCAGGGCGGCATAGTCCATCGCCGTGCCCCAGTCGAACTGCAGCGTGATCTGCGACAGACCGGCCTGGCTCACCGAATGCACACGCCGCAACCCGGGCACCACGCCGACCGCTTCCTCCAGCGGGCGCGTGACCAGATTCTCGACATCGACCGGGGCCGTGCCCGGGAAATCGGTCTGCAGCGTCAGGGTCGGGTAGCGGATCTCCGGCAGCAGACGCAGGTCCAGCCGGCTCAGGGAGGTGATCCCGAACACGACTGCGGCCAGGGTCAGCATCCACACCGTGACCGGTCGCGTGACCGCCAGACGAATGAGCTTCATGGCGCTACTCCGCCCGCGCCAGGTCGGAGTTCCCGGCCGCGACGACCGGCTTCACCACACTGGTGTAGCCCGCGGCGTCGGCATTCAGCGCGCGGATCGGAGTGCCCGTCCGCAGCCCTCCCTGGCCCATCGTCACCACGCAGGCGCCTTCGGCCAGCCCGGTGAGAACTTCGACATGGGATTCGTCGTGGAGACCCGTCTCGATCTCCACCTTGCGCACGGTGTCGGCTTCGGCCACGAACACGCTGCGCAACGCGCCCTCTTCGACCAGGGCCAGTTTGGGGATGGCCAGGGCGTCATGGTGCTGGTCGGTGGTAATGCGCACCTTGACGAACCCGCCCACGCGAAGCGACGAGCCGGCGTCAGCCAGCAGAAGGGTCAGGCGCACGGTGCTGGTGGCCGGATCGACCACCGGGGAAACGCGTTCGACCACCGCTTCAACCGACAGGTCCTGGCCTTCGGGCGCCACCAGAACCCTCTGGCCGGCCGTCACCTTGCGCGCCACGTCTTCGGGCAGGTGCACCCGCACGCGAAGCGGCTCGAAATCGCCGAGGCTGAAGGCCGAAAAGCCGGCGGCCAGCTGCTGTCCCGCGACGATGCGGCGCTCGGTGACCAGGCCGGCGAACGGCGCGCGCAGGCGCGTGTCTTCCAGCGCGATGGCGGCCAGATCGCGCTCGGCCACGGCCAGACGCCAGATCGATTCGAGGTCGTCGAATTCCTGGCGGCTGATCAGTTCCTCGTCGAGCATGCTGCGGCTGCGCTCGAGCTGGCGGGCCTTGTCCGCGACCGTCAGTTCTGCCTTTGCCAGCTGGATGCGCTCCCGGTCGTTCTCGAGTTCGGCCAGCACCTGACCGCTCTGCACCCAGGCGCCTTCCTCGACCGCCACCTGGCGGACCCGGCCCTGGACCCGTGCGACCAGATCCACCAGGCGGTCGGCTTCGATCACCGAAGCGGCTCGGTAGTACGCCGAGATGCCGCGGGCGCCCACACGCGCCAACTCGACCGGCACGGGCTTCGGCTCTTCGGCCTCTTTGCCCTTGCCTTTGCGTCCCTTGGGTTTGGCCTTGTCCGGAGCGTCGACATCACCGGCGCCCGTGGTGTCGGCCGCCGCGGCCATGGTGGCCAGGGTCGGCGAGGGCACGCCTGGCAGGGCGCCGGTCAGCCACAGCGCGGCGCCGCCGCCGAGCACGAGAATCGCCACCGCCGCAATGGCTAAGGGTTTCCTGCCTGGCTTTCTCATGGTCGTCCTTTCGCGGAAAATCAGGGACGCGCCGCGCGCGCCGCACCACAGGCGTAATTCATGAGACGCATGACCCGCGGCAAGGTTGCATGAACGGGAGCCGACGCTGGAAATCACCGCTCGCCCGGGTTATCGTGGCCGGGCCGCCACCGACGGCGGCGCTGTCGCACCCGGTCCGCTGCGAGGTAGCCCGCATGCAGAAGCTCGTCGAATGCGTTCCGAACATCAGTGAAGGCCGCGACCGCGGCATCATCGACGCGGTGACCGCCGTGATCGGTGAAGTCGAAGGCGTGCGTCTGCTGGACGTCGATCCCGGCGCCGACACCAATCGCACCGTCATCACCTTCATCGGACCGCCCGAAGCCGTCGCCGAGGCTGCGTTCCGCGTCGTGCGCCGCGCCGCCGAACTGATCGACATGAGCCGGCACCACGGCGCCCACCCGCGCCACGGCGCGACCGATGTGTGCCCCTTCGTGCCGGTGCGCGGTGTCACCATGGCCGAGTGCGCCGAACTGGCCCGGCAGGTGGGCCGCCGCATCGGCGATGAACTGGGCATTCCCGTCTACCTGTACGAAGAGGCCGCCTCGCGGCCCGAGCGCCGCAACCTGGCGGACGTGCGCAAGGGCGAGTACGAGGCGCTGCCCCGCAAGCTCGGCACCGCCGAATGGGAGCCCGACTTCGGCCCCAACCAGTGGAACGAACGCACCATGCGCACCGGCGCCACCAACGTGTCCGCGCGCGGATTCCTGGTGGCCTACAACGTGAACCTGAACACGCGGGACAAGGGGCTGGCTTCGCAGATCGCCCTGGACATCAAGGAGGCCGGCCGCGCCCGACGCGATGCCCAGGGTGCCATCGTCAAGGACGCCGCCGGCAATCCGGTGCTCGAGCCCGGCCCCTACCGGCTGCCCGCCTGCAAGGCCGTCGGCTGGTTCATCCCGGCCTATGAACGGGCGCAGGTTTCGATCAATCTGGTCAATACCGACGTGACCAAACCGCACCAGGCGTTCGAGGCCTGCCGTTCCGGCGCCGAGGACCGCGGCGCGCGCGTGACCGGCAGCGAACTGGTGGGACTGGTGCCGGAAGCCGACCTGCTGGCCGCCGGCCGCTTCTACCTCCGCCGCGCCGGCCAGTCGGCGGGCGTGCCGCGACGGTTGCTGATCGAGACCGCCATCCAGAGCCTGGGCCTGCGCGATCTGGCGCCGTTCGATCCCGCCGAAAAGGTGATCGAGTACCAGGCCGGCCTGACCGACGGCCCGCTGGTCTCGATGACCAACCGCGCCTTCGTCGACGAACTGTCCACCGACTCGCCGGCTCCCGGCGGCGGCTCGGTGGCCGCGCTGAGTGCCGCCCAGGGCGCCGCGCTGACCGCCATGGTGGCCAATCTGACGGTGGGCAAGAAGAAGTACGCCGCGGTCCAGGAGCGCATGAAGGACCTGGCCGAAACGGCCCAGGCCCAGAAGGACTTCTTCCTTTCCGCCATCGACGAGGACACCGCCGCCTTCAACGCGGTGATGGCCGCCTTCGGCCTGCCCAAGGGATCACCGGCCGAAGCGGCGGCCCGCGACCTGGCCATCGCCGAAGCCACCCGGCAGGCGACGCGTATCCCCTTCGGTGTCCTGGATCGCGTCCCGGCCGCGCTCCAGCTCGCCGCCGAAGTGGCGGCCGACGGCAATGCCAACAGTCTCAGCGACGCGGGTGTCGCCGCCCTGACCCTGCTGACCGGCGCCGAGGGCGCCTACTACAACGTCCTGATCAACCTGAATGCGCTGCGGGGCCTCGCCCCCGGCGACGATCCGGAATTCCCGACCCGGACCCGCGCGGATGCGATTCGGCTGATGTCCGAATGCGGTCGACTGGCCGACGCGGTGCGCGTGCAGGTGCGCCGCCGGCTGGAAGAGGAACTTGGCGCCTGAGACGACGGCCGGCGACGGAAAAACGGCGACGGCACCCTGGTGCCGTCGCCGTTTCGATTGCCAGCGCGGAGCGGGACGTCAGCGCTCGACGGCCTTCCGCATGCCGGCGGTCATCCATTTGGCGGCCAGGATCAGGGCCACCGGAGAGACCAGCGCGATGAACCCGTAGATGAGCCACATCTGGCCGCTCTGCATCGGCAGGCCGAGGTTCGGATCCGGCAGGTAATTCGCCACGAAGTACCCCGAATAGAGACCCGTGACGAACTTCGTCAGGAACCACGGGAACTGCCCGATGCCCATGTACATGCCGGTCTTGCCTTCGGGAGCGATCTCGGCGATCCACTGCAGGAACCGGGGCTGCCACATCGCCTCGCCCACGGACATCAGTAGCACGTAGGTCAGGAACAGGGGCACACTCGGACCGACCGCGAGCAGGAATGTTGGCAGCGCCATCACCAGCGTGCCGATGATCATCATGCGGTAGATGTTGGCCCGCGCCGTCAGACCCGCGACGATCGGCGCCAGCACGAAGATGATGATCGGGTTCAGGTTCGAGAAGAACTCGAAATACTCGCTGACCACCCCGCCGCGGAACGCGCGGTCGAGATAGTACGGCAGGGTCAGCCAGTTGTGCGCGAACAGGGTCTGCACCGGGATCAGGATGAAGATGAAGAACGTGAAGCGGGCGTCCCGGAACGGGTGATCCGGCCGATGCCGCATGAACTCCACCACCGAACCGATGGCCAGAGCCCCGCCCACGATCGCCGCGATCGGGAAGGCGCCGCCCTTGGTGGCCAGCTGCTGCAGGGCGAAGGCGATTCCCGCCACCGCCAGCACGACCAGCCCGATGAACGGCCAGTTGTTGATCGACGCCTCTGCGACCGGCGCCGCCGGCGCCTTCTCCACCGAATTCGGATCGGCGGCGATCCGCGCCGCCTTGGCTTCGGCGGCCAGGCGGGCGACCGCTTCGGCATCGGTCTTGGGATTCAGGATGACGACGGTCACCAGAAGGGCCACGCCCACGAGCGCCGCATACGCCCAGAAGACCGCGGTCAGTCCGTTCGGCGGCAGCATCTCCGTGAAATTGTGGCGAACCAGCGGCGAGATGAAGCCCGAGAAGAAGGCGCCCAGATTCATCAGACCGTAGATCACCGCGTAGCCCATCGCCGCGGTCTGCGGCGTCGTGTAGCGCTTCACGCCGGCGTAGGCCGCCGGCTGGTAGAGCCCGTAGGCCACGACCATGATCAGCAGGCCGATGCAGGTCAGGAAGAACATCGGCGAACCGACGCCGTGGCCCAGCGGCAGCGTCCCCGCCAGCGCGATCAGCACGCGACCGACCGCGAACATCAGGAACGCCATCACCAGCGCCTTGCGCACGCCGATCTTGTCGCTGACGCCGCCGAGAAAGAGCATCGACAGCGTGATGCCGCTGGTCACGCCGGAATAGACCCAGCCGGCCTGCTGGTCGGTCATCTGGATGTTCTCGGAACAGAATTTGCCGAGGATCGTCAGGATGCCGAAATAGATGAGCCCTTCCAGCACGTAGGGGATGTTGATCCCCCACAGGGCCTTCGGGGCCTTGACGAACGCCACCAGGGTTTCACCCAGTTCCTTGAACGAATCGCGGACGACTTCGCCCGCCGTCTTCTTCTCATTCCCAGCCGGCAACTGGCTCATCATCCCATCCTGTCCAGGCCGAGGCCCGCGCTGTGCTGCACCAAAAAAAGGACGCCAAGCGTCCCCCCTCTTCGACACCCGGAGATGTTACGTCCCCCGCTACCCGCCCGTCAACCCGCATTGCCCCCCACTCCACCTTCTTGGAGCCTTCGTATCCATAGTACTTCTGGTCGTAATAGTACGGCAGAACTTCTCCGAGATTGTTGGCCACCACGCCCAGGATGTTGGCGCCTGCGCTCTTGAGGAGATCGACGCCGCGCTTGGACACGTCCTTCGGCGTCTGCCCCGCCATCACCATGTAGATGCACCCGTCCACGGCGTCCAGGAAGTGCAGGGGGTCGCTGACCGGCACCACCGGCGGCGAATCGAGCACGATCAGGTCATAGGTGCCGTGCAGTTCCTCGACCAGCTTGCGCACGCGCCCGTCGCCGAACAGACGGCTGGCATGGCCGCCCGCCACGCCGGCGGACAGGAAATCGAGATTCTTCACGCGCGTCTTGTGCACGGCTTTGGCGACGGGCAATTCGCCGGCCAACACATTGGCGAAGCCCGGGCCGAGATCGACCTGGAACACCGAATGCTGCACCGGGCGACGCACGTCGCCGTCGATGAGCAGGATCCGCTGCGCCAGATGGTAGGCCAGCACCAGCGAGAAATGGAGCGAGAACAGGCTCTTGCCCTCGCCGCGCTGGGCACTGGTCACCATCAGCGCCCGCTTGCGATCGAAATCGAGCGTCCGCGAAAGGCGGATCATGATGCGGCGCAGCTCGATCGCCATGGGCGATTCGATGTCGAACATCTGTCCGCTGCCCGCCGGATCCCTGGATTCGGCCACGTCAACCGTCCTGTGTTCGGATCAGCCCAGCCGCGGGTAGACCACGAGGAAGCCCACCGCTCCCACGGCCAGGATGCCCAGCACGATGGTCACCCAGCGCAACAACCGCACGGTGCGCTTGCGCTGGAAATGTTCGTCCTGGATCATCGGCAACGTGCCGATGACCTGCACCCGCAGTACCTTTTCCATGCTGTCGACGCTGCTGAAGGAACGGTCGAGCATGATCGCCAGGATCACCAGCCCGATCCCGATGCCCACCGACAGGATCACGCCCATCGCCATCAGCTTCAGCTTGTTGGGCTCGACCGGGGTCAGTTCCAGCTGGGGGTCCTGGCGGATGCGGATCTGGATGCCGATCTCGGACAGGCTCGCCTGCAGATTGAGATTGTGCTGCGTGATCTCGCCTTCGATCGACTCGACCAGTTTGCGCGCCCGCGTGACGGCGCTCTGCAGTTCGGCCACGCGCGTGGACTGCTGCGGCTGCCGCGCCGTGAAATTGCGGAAACTGCGGATGCCGGAGTCGAGACGCCGGATGACTTCGCCCACGCCCTGCCGGTAAAGCGAGAAGTAGACGAATTCGGCGACCTGGTTCCGCGACATGAAACTCAGGGACGGCTGCTGCTGCGCCACCTGCGAATCCACCAGTGCGCGCAGACGAACCCGCATTTGGCCCAGCCGCGCTTCCAGATCGCGCGCGTCGCGGTCGCCGGTGGCGACCAGCCGGGACTGGAATTCCAGATCCTCCAGTTCGGACAGGGCGGCCATGATGCCGCTGTCGGCCTGGTACATCGACAAGGCCGGCAGTTCGCCCATCACGCCGCGCGCGGCCAGGCTCAGATTGCGCAGTTCGGCAGCGTCCTGGCCGTTGAAGCGGATCTGCAGCGCGGAAAGCGACGCATCGGCCGTGCCGATGTTCAGCGCATTGACGGAATTGTCGACCAGCGCGGCCGACGCCAGACCGGCCTGGTAGCTGTTGAGCTCGTTCTCGGCCGTGGTCAGGTCGTTCTGGTAGACTTCGAGCTGCCGCGTCAGGAAATCGCGGGTGCTCGTGTTGGTGGCCATCTGGCTGGCCCGGTACTCCGCGACGAAGCGCTCGAGCACGAACGTGGCCAGCCGATGGGCCTGCGCCGGATCGGGATCGCGGACCTCGAGCCTGAACAGGCGATTGCCTTCGGACTTCAGGCGGATCATGCCGGACAGTTTGCCGCGCGCCCGCCGAATGGCAAGATCATCGTCGCCTTCCGCTGAATCCTTGTCCTGATCCCGCATCGCCGACGCGAGATTGAGTTCTCGCACCACGTTGTCCAGGAACTCGCTCGAAGTCAGAAGCAGGTTCATCTCCGAATAGGCGATGCCGTTCACGTCACCGTACTGCCCGCCGAATCGCGCCCGCGGATCGTCCAGGAGGTTGCTGCTCGCGGTATTGACCTTGATCACGACCTGGCCCGAGGACGCGTAGATCGGCGTCATCGTCTTGATGGCGATGAAGGCCATCGTCAGGCACAGGACGAACGGGATGATGAACAGCAGTTTGCGGCGCCAGAAGGCCCGCAGCAGGGACATGGGGTCGAATCCGCCCCCTCCCGACGACTCTTGTTCCTCCAGAAACGGATCCATGCAGCAGACTCCTCCCTGATCGCGTGACGGCCGGCGGTCAGGCTAGCGGACAAGCCCGGGCGTGGCAAGCGCCGGACAACAGGCGAACCCGGATCCGGCGCGGTTCAGCGCACACGGATGGACACGGGCATCAGCGCCAACGGACGCCCGTCCAGCATCGCGGCGGCGGCCAGGGTGCCGTCGTCGCGCAGGACGCGCGCCAGACCGCCGGCCAGCAGATCCACCGTTTGCGCGGCCGGCCCCCACCCGGCGGCAGGGTTGTCCAGGCCCGCGCGGGCGGCCAGGCGGGCCACCCCGCCTTCGCGCAGCGAGCGCAGCAGCATGCGCTCGAAGAGCGACATGGGCTCACCATAGGTCAGCACGGTGATCCTGGCGTCCGGGTCGACCCCCAGCAGACGTTTGGTCGCCACCAGGCTGCGGCGCAGACCGCCCAGATCGTCGACCAGCCCGCGCTGCACGCCCTGCCGGCCCGTCCACACGCGCCCCTGCGCGATTTCGTGCACCTGGTCCCGCGTCATCCGCCGCCCGTCAGCCACCTTGGCCAGGAACCGCTCGTAAAACCCGTCCATCTGTCCCTGGAACAATTCCCGCTGTGTTTCGGTGAACACGCCCTCATCGCTGAACAGGAGGGCGTTCTCGCCGCGGGTCACGAACTCGCGATTGACGCCGATCTTCCGGTACATTTCCTGCCGGTTCATTTTTCCGGCGAACACGCCGATCGAACCGGTCAGCGTGCCGGTGTCGGCGAAGATGGAATCGCCGAGACAAGCCACGTAGTACCCGCCGCTGGCGGCCAGGCCGCTCATCGAGACGATGACCGGCTTGTCCTTCCGCAGTTCGGCGATCTCGTGCCAGATCAGGTCACTGGCCAGCGCGCTGCCGCCGGGGCTGTCCACGCGCAGGATCACCGCGTCCACCGACTCGTCGTCGGCGGCGGCCTGCAGATCCTCGATGATCGATTCGCTGCCGGCGATCTTGCCCTGCAGGTTGTCGTTGCGGCTCTCGCCGGGCATGATCACGCCGGTGACGAACACCATGGCCACCTTGCGCGCCCCGCCCGCCTGCGCCGGCGATTCCAGAAGATAGTCTTCCAGGAACGTCACGTCGTCGTCCGGGAATTCCGCGTCGATCATGTCTTCGTAGTACATCAGGGTATCGGCCAGACCGGCCGCCACGGCGCCGGGACCGTCGAACAGGCCCTGGTCGATCCAGCGGACGGCCTGTTCGTGATCGGCGTTGCGACCTTCGGCCAGCATGTCGAGCAGGGCGTCGAACTGGTCGCCGACGATCGATTCGACCATCTCCCGGTTCGCCTCCGAAGCCGACGAACGCGTCATGCGCTCGGGCGCCGATTTGTAGGCCCCGACGTGAACGAAGTCCGCTTCCATGCCCAGCTTCGCCAGCGTGTCCTTCAGAAAAGCCATTTCGGCCGACAGCCCCAGCACCATCAGGTTGGCCTCCGGTGCCAGAACGATGCGTCCGGCAGCCGTGGCCAGGGCGTAGTCCTGGGTGAACCCCGACTCCAGGTAGGCGACCACCGGTTTGCCCTTCTCGCGGAACGCCGTCACGGCGCCGCGCAGCTCCTCCAGCTTCGCCCAGTCCATGTCGGCGGCCCGCACGTCCATCACCAGGCCGGTGATGCGCTTGTCATCGGCGGCGCGCATCAGCGCGAACAGGGTCTCGGAGAAGGTGGCTTCGCCGCCGTCGCGCACCTGGCCCCAGAAGGACTCGTCGCGTTCTTCCGGCAGGCCGCCCTCGACCCGCCAGACCAGCACGCCGCCGGCGACCGTCGTGTGCTCTTCCAGGCCGCGCAGCACGTACCACATGAAACCGAACCCGCCGCCCACGATGACAGCCAGGATGATGAACACGATCCAGAACTTCTTCATCGGTCGCCTTCCCTGCCGCGGCAGTACGCGGCCAGCGCGCGCGCGGCGCGGTCGATCTTGCGGAACACGGGAACACCCGCTTCTTCGAAGCGGCGCCTGAGGGGCTGATAGATATCTCCGGAATCGACCACCACGACCGCCGGTTTAGGAGAAGCCTCGATTCCGCGCAGCATCAGCGACGGCAAGCTGTCCGGTCCGGCAATGTCTTCCGGGTGCATTCCTGCCGGATCGGCCGGCAACGTGTCCATGGCCCCGGTCACCGGCACCGCCGAGAAGATCGCCACATCCACTTCGGGACAGGCCAGGATGGCCGCGCAACACGCCGCGAACGCTTTCGAATCGGCGATCGGTGTCGCATCAACCGGATTCTGCCGGTGTGCGAACACAGGCAGGACACCGTCCAGCACGGCGCAGGCCGCTTCGTCCAGGCGCGCCAGTTCCAGACCGCCCAGTTCATCGGTCACCGTCGAGCATTCAAAACCAGCGTTGCTGATGATCCCCACCCGCGACCCGTGCGGCGGGCGGTCCGCCAACAGCGTGAACGTGCGGATCAGATCCTCGAATTCGTCCAGCGAATCGGCCACGGTCACGCCTGCGTCCTCGAGGCACGCCCGGGCCACGGCGTAGTCGCCGGCCAGTGACGCCGTGTGGCTGGCCGCCGCCTGGGCGCCCAGGGCCGTGCGCCCGGCCTTGAAGATCACCACGCGCAGGCCGCGGCTACGCGCCAGACGCGCCTGTTCCAGGAACCGCGCGCCGTCGCCGTCGCGGAAGCCCTCCACATAACACGCGAAAACGTTCACCGACGGCTCCGCGAGGTAGTGCGCCAGGAAGTCGCTGACCGTCAGGTCCATCTGGTTGCCGAAACTGACGGAACAGCGAGGTTCGATCACACCGTCGAAATTGCTGATGAACGTGACCAGATAGGCGCCCGACTGGCTGACCAGCGCCAGATTCCCGCCGCGGCCGCTGCGAAACGGCAGTTTGTACTCCGGCAGGAAGAACGTGTTGTAGCGCTCGCGGCTGACGATCCCCAGGCAGTTGCCGCCCACCAGGACAGGTCCGCCGCCGGCCCGCGCCTGCCCGCGAGCCAGGGCCCCTTCGATCGACGCGGCCAGATCGGCCCGGCCCGCCTCGGCGAAACCGCCGGGATTCAGGATGATCGCCGCGGCACGGTCATGCTCCACCAGTTCCGCCACGGCGGTCACGGCCTCGGCGGCAGGCAGGGCGATCACCGCCAGATCGCAGCGTTCCGGCAGGGAAGCGATATCGGGGAAACAGGGGACGCCGCCGATCTCCGTCTGCGTCGGATGCACGACATACAGGCGCTCCGCGGCCACCGCCCGCGAATGCCGCAGGTTATCAAGGATGATGCGACCGGGATTGCGCCCCTTCGCGCTGACGCCGAACACGACGGCGCTGCGAGGATCCATGAGGACCTTGACCCTCTCCAGCGACCGGGTCCGAACCGGCCATTTGCGCCGCGAAACCCGGGCCACGCCGTCCAGAGCCGTCAGCCCGTCGGGACCCGCCACGGCGGGATTGATCTCCAACTCCTCGAGCGTCCACGGGAACGCGCCGCCCGGCCCGGCGGCGACCCCCAGCGCAGCCAGGGCGCAGGCGGCGGCCGCCAGCTCCGCGAGGTCGAACGGTGGCTCGGGGTACAGGCGGGAGGGCTTCACCAGCAGCGAAAGTTTTGGATGTCCCCGCAAGGCCCGTTCGACAGCCGCGGCCTCGAGTCCGGCCGCCGGCAGGATCAGCGTCGCGGCCGCTCCATGCCATTCGGTGAGTGTGCCTCCGACCCCGATCACCACGCAGGGCCCGAAACCGGGATCCTGGCGCAGGGTCAGCAACACTTCCTGGCCGGGGCGATTGGGCGCGTGAGGCACGAACGCGGCTGCGATCAGACCCTCCACACCGCCGACCCCGCGCTGACGCGCGGTTTCGAGCAGATCGCGCCCGGCCGCCTCCAGTTCGGCAGCGGCGGCTCCGGGGTCCAAGTGGAGAATGCGGACGCCGCCGGCCTCGGTCTTGTGCAGGATGTCGCGGCCGACGAGTTTCAGGACCAACCGTCCCTCGGCGTCCGCCAGACGGCACGCCTCGGCGGCCCAGACGGCGGGATCCCCATCAGCCCCCAGGAACACGCAGCTGCCGTGCTTCAGCCCCAGCGCCGCCAGCAAACCATAGACTTCAGGTTCGTTCAGGTGGAAAACCGTGGCGCCATCGGAGGTCGCCGCCGGCGCCTTTGCCTTGCTCCACCGTTCCGCCAAACCGGCCAGATGATCGACCGCTGCCTGGACCCGCATCCCCAGCTCCTTCTTGTCGCCGACGAACCCCCAACCGGGCGCCGGCACCCAAGATACGCGTCGGCCGGCAATCCCCCAACCAGATCCTGCGGAATCATTCAGGGAACCGGAAAGATGCGCAACCCCGCGCCACGTGTTCGGTGGGGGACAAAAAGAAAGACCCCCGACCGTGAGGTCGGGGGTCTTTAAGAATCCGGCGGTGTCCTACTCTCCCACAAAGGAAACTTTGCAGTACCATCGGCGCTACGCGGTTTCACTTCTGTGTTCGGAATGGGAACAGGTGGTACCCGCGCGCTATCGCCGCCGAAAGTCAATTCCGGGTCCCGGCGGCCGAAGCCACCAGGCCGGAGTTGTCCTTGAACAACTGAATATGGAGAGCAGCACAAGATACATTCACAGCCACCGACCCCTTTCCGTTGAAGGAAAGGAGATGATTAAGCCTCACGGCTTATTAGTACTACTCGGCTGAACGCATTACTGCGCTTACACCTGTAGCCTATCAACGAGGTAGTCTACCTCGAGCCTTCAGGGACTTTCGTCCGGGAGATCTTATCTCAGGAGGGGCTTCACGCTTATATGCTTTCAGCGTTTATCCCGGCCGTACATAGCTACCCAGCACTGCCTCTGGCGAGACAACTGGTACACTAGTGGTACGTCCATCCCGGTCCTCTCGTACTAGGGACAGCTTCCTTCAAATCTCCTGCGCCCACGACAGATAGGGACCGAACTGTCTCACGACGTTCTAAACCCAGCTCGCGTACCACTTTAATTGGCGAACAGCCAAACCCTTGGGACCTTCTCCAGCCCCAGGATGTGATGAGCCGACATCGAGGTGC
>JFJP01011078.1_pt1 | contig 80126 bp, 62 predicted proteins | sample 431651 | NCBI WGS metagenome assembly JFJP01 (sample SAMN02602958, study PRJNA72255) | Microbial mat metagenome, whole genome shotgun sequencing project. | biome: fresh water; feature: sink hole; material: water; isolation source: purple microbial (photo- and chemosynthetic) mats found in... | reverse complement strand
CGCCCGCGCGGCCGGAACGGCCGACGCCGAGGCCGCGGCGACGGCGTTCGCGGGTCTTCTGGCGGCAGCCGCTCCGGCGGCGACGGACGGGGCAGCCCTGTCCGACGATCCGGCGACCGCGGCGCCTGCCGCAACGCCGGCGGAAGCGGCCGGGGCCATGCCCGTCGACGCCACGGCCGGTGCCGCCGAAGCGAAGGCAGCCGTTCCGGCATCCGCGACCGCAACCATCGAGGCCCCGGTTGTGACGCCCGGTGTCGACCCCTCTGCAGCGGCGGTGGCTCTGCCCACAAACCCGGTCGCGGAACCGGCGGGCGACGCGGTGTCCTTCCTGCCCGCAGCCGTCTCCGGAACGGCGAATGCGGCGATGCCCATCGCTTCGGCCACCACCACGGACGCGCCCGTCACGCCGGCAACGCCGGCGGTCGCAGCCGTGGCGGTCCCTGCCGCAACGCCCGCCGAAAGCGCCGTCACTCCGACGGCGACCGCCGAACCGGTCGTCGAGACCATGACGTCCATTCCGGCGGGCACCGAAGCGCAGCCCTCGACCTCCGAACCGACTCCGGCGCCGGCCGTCACGCCCGATCCCGGATCGGTCACCGTGCTCCATCGGACCGCGAGTCCGCCCGCGCCGGCAACGGACACTCCGGCCGACCATCCGGAGCGGCCCCTGGTCTTGCTGGATGCCGACCAGGCCCACGACACCGGCGCAACCGCCCCTGCGGTGTCGGGCCCTGCGGACGAACTCGACGCGGACGCTGCGCTCCGGGACGGACTGACCGGCGAGGAAGAACCCGCACCCGCCGACGCGGAATCCGCAACGAGCGACGAACCCGAGGCCGCCGCACCGGCCGACCCGAAACCGGCCGCGTTGCAGGCGCTTCTGGGTCTCGGGCTCCAGTCGTACCTGAAGGCGGGGGCATTCGTCGATTCGCGGCCGCTCGGCATGGCCGTGGCGGATGCGTTCGTCGACGTGGAATCGGGCGACGCGCAGGCGACGGGGACGACCCTGTCCGGCCGCCCGGCGGCGTTCGCCGCAGCGGTCGACAGCGCCCTGGCCGGTCTGGCCGGTGACGGCGACTCCACCACCGAGGACACGCTCCTGGCCCTGACCCGGGGCGGCGCGGGCCGGCTCGCGCGCGCATCCGATCCCGCGGGCGCCATCCGTACCCAGGTGGCCGAACAGATCACGCGCAGCCTGGCGTCGAACCAGGGCGAACAGAAGCTGTCCATCCGCCTGGATCCCGAAAATCTGGGCCGGGTGGATGTCGACTTCAGCTCGGTCGATGACCACCTGACCATCGTGCTGCGGGCATCCACTCCTGAAGCGGAACAGGCGCTGCGCTCGGGCGCCCGTGAACTGACCGACGGGATCCTGGACCGCGCCGCGCGCTACCAGCATGTCGAGGTCCGCGTGGAACTGCGCGAAGGCGCGACGGTGCGCTCGGAGAAGCAGGACGAGCGCCAGCAGGATCAGCACAAGGACGGCCGCCAGGACGCCAAGGACGGGCGTCGGGACGGACGCGAGGACGGCCGGGGCCGTCGCTCGGATGACGGATACGACGGTGCGCGTGCCGCCTGGGCGCGCGCCATGGCCGATCTTTCGCAGGAGGTCTGACGAATGCCGATCGCCGGAATCACCGATGGGACGGGCGCCGTACTCGGCGCCGCCGGTCGCGACTACTCGCAGGTCAGCAAGCTGGACTTCATGACCCTGCTGGTCGCCCAGATCAAGAACCAGGACCCCACCAGCCCGATGGACAATGCGGAGTTCACGGGTCAGATCACGCAGTTCTCGATGCTCGAGCAGCTGGAAACCATGTCGGCCAGCCTGCAGGACAACGTGGCCGTGGGAACCGCCATCAACAACACCGCGATGCTGGCTCTGGTGGGCCGCAAGGTCACGGTCGAAGGCAACGATCTGACGGTGACCGACGGCAAGCCGAGCGAGAACATGATCGCCGCCGCGGCGAGCGGCAAGGCCATCGTCACGATCACCGACGATGCGGGCCACGTGGTGCGCACCTACGAGCGTCCGGTGACCACGGGCCTGAACGACATCACCTGGGACGGCATCAAGGACGACGGCACCGTGGCGGCCGAAGGGGAATACACCGTGTCGACCGTGCTCAAGGACAACAGCGGCGCCGACATCAATTTCGAGAGCTTGATGACCGGAGCGGTCTCCGGACTGCGCTACAGCGATAACCAGGCCGTCGTGATCGTCAACGGCCAGGAATTCTTCGTCTCCGAGATCTACAAAGTCAGCTGACGTGGCAGCCCCCGAGGGGGCAGTACGGGAACCCGGGAGGAATCCATGTTCAAGTCTCTCTACTCCGGTGTGTCTGGCCTCAGTGCGAACCTGACGAACCTGGACGTCATCGGCAACAACATCGCCAACAGCAACACCGTGGGGTTCAAATCGGGCCGCGTCACGTTCAACGAGATGCTCACGCAGACCATGAAATCGGCCAGCCGCCCCGTGAGCGGCGGTCTGGGCGGCACCAATGCGCAGCAGATCGGCCTGGGTACGTCGGTCGGCAGCATCGACACGAATTTCAACCAGGGCAACTTCCAGACCACCGGCAAGAAGACCGATCTGGCCATCCAGGGACCGGGCTTCTTCGTGCTGAGTGACGGCAGCAGCCGCGTCTACACGCGCGCCGGCGTCTTCGGCCTGGACAGCGAGAACCAGCTGGTCAACCCGACGACCGGTATGCACGTCCAGGGTCTGATGGCCGATTCGAGCGGCAACATCATCGCCGGACCGCTCGGCGATATCTTCATCGACCCGGCGCTGGTCGTGCCGGCGCAGCCGTCGACGACGGTCCAGTTGATGGGCAATCTCGACTCCGCCAGCGATGCCAAGGGTACGGTCAAGGAAAGCCCGTCGTTCCTGGTCGCGGCGGCCGGAACCGACCTGCTGTCGACGCTCAGCGCGCCGTCCAGCGGTTCGCTCGGGCTGGGCACCGGCGACACGGTTTCCATCAACGGCCGCGCGGGCGGGGTGGACTTCACAGCCGCGTCGGTCACCGTCACCGAAGGCATGACCTACCAGCAGCTGATCACCGCGGTCAACGCCTCGCTCGCCGCCGACACCCAGAACGTGACCCTGAGCATCGCCGCCGACGGCTCGCTGACCGCGGCGAATGCCGGTGCCAGCGCCATCGACGGCCTGTCGCTGACCGTCGAGAACGGCGGCTCGCTGTTCTCGTTCAGCGGAACCATCGCGGCCGCGGCCAGCGGTTCGTCGGGTCCCGCGCTGTCCTATGCGGATGAAACCGACCTGCTGGTGAACCTCTACAATGCCGAAGGCACCTCGCTGGGGATCAATGTCACCGCCGGCGCGGTGGACCTGAGCATCGGGGGCGACGTGGGCGGGACCGGCGTGGCCCCGCGCACGCTGACGGTCGACGGCACGACGACCGTGGCCCAGTTGATGGCGGAGATCCAGTACGCGCTCGGCGTCAACTCGAACCCGGTGGAGATCAACGGCGAAGGCCAGGTCGTGGTGCGCGGCGAAGTCGGCATGGACTCGGCGATCGGCACCATCTCGGTGGGTCAGGTCGGCGCGGCCAACGCGACGCTGATCGATGCCTTCGATTTCACGACCACACAGGCGGCCGAGGACCAGAAGACCTTCTCCATGGCCACCACGGTCTACGATTCGCTCGGCGGCCAGCACACCGTCAGCTTCGAGTTCGAGAAGGTCCCCGGCCAGAACGAATGGATGTGGGACGCGACGATGGAGGGTGGCGAAACCATCCTGGCCGGCGGCGACGGCCGGATGCGGTTCTCGGAGTCGGGCGCCATCAGCAGCTTCACCTTCAACGACGGCGGCAGCGGACTGCAGTTCCAGCCGCAGGCGACCGGCGTCGAGGGCGCATCGAACGTGACGCTCAGCATCGACTACGGCGACGTCAACGCCCTGAACGGCCTGACGCAGTTCGAAGGCACCGGTACGCTGAAGTCCATCGCCGACGGCTACGGCACCGGCACCCTGGTCGACTTCAACATCGACCAGAGCGGCATGATCACCGGGGTGTTCTCCAACGACACCTCGCAGGCCATCGCCCAGATCGCGCTGGCGACCTTCTCCAATGCCGACGGTCTGACCCGCGAAGCCAACAACACCTACCGCCGCAGCGGCAACTCGGGTGAAGCGATCGAGGTCTTCGCCGGCGACGGCAACGGCATTTCGCTGGTCAACGGCGCGCTGGAAACCAGCAACGTCGACCTGGCCCGGGAGTTCACCAACCTGGTGGTCGCCCAGCGCGCCTTCCAGGCGAACAGCCGGGTGATCACCACCGCCGACCAGGTCATGCAGGAACTGGTCAACCTGGTCCGGTAAATCGATCTAGCGGCCGCGCACCGCCACATCCCGCAGGGGTTGTGTGGCGGTGCGGCGGCCAGACAGGGCAGGCCGCATGATCAGGCTGACCAAGCTCGACGGGGAGGCCCTGGTGATCAACGCCGAACTCATCGAATCCATCGGGGCCGCCCCGGAAACGCTGATTTCGCTGACCACCGGGCGCAAGATCTGGGTCCGGGAGTCGTGCGACGAAGTCGTGCGGCTGTCGCTGGCGTACCAGGCCATGATGCGGCACGAAGCCATGGCCGCCGCCGGAAACGGCGGCGGCTGAAGCGTTTCGGCGCATTGCCGGCCGCTGGCACGATACTTTCAATGCACCGGCGCGGGCCGTTGCGGAATGTGCGCCGACGGTCTTCGCCCGCGGCCGGAACGACGGGGCAGGGCGGCGGCGCCGGCTTCGACCAACGAACCGGGATCGGAAGCGATCCGCGGACGGTGCCTGAAATCCCGGCGGTGCGGCCAGTTCCTGGCCTGACCGCCGACCGGTGGCGGCCCTGGACGCCGCCCCAAACACGGCAAGGAGCCACGCATGGCCGACAACAAGAAGGATGCGGACCAGGAGAAGGCGGCGCCCAAGGCCAAGGGCAAGCCGAATCTGCTGGAGAACAAGGCCGTGGTGCTGGGGGCCATCGTGGTGGCCCAGGCGGTGGTGGCCATCGGTCTGACGCAGTTCGTGATCGTGCCCCGGCTCGGGGTCGGCCATGCGGATGCCGGCGCGCCGGCCGAAGCGGCCGCCGCCCATGGCGCCAAGGCCGCCCCCGAAGGCAAGCACGGCGGCGAGAAGAAGGCCGAAAAGAAGGGCGGAGCTCACGGCGGCGGCGACGCGGCGGCCGCCGGCGAGGGAAGTTCGCTCGCGGACCTTCAGGAAATCGTGGTCACCCTGGCCGGGGATTCGGCCCGTCCGCGCTACCTGCGCATCGGGGTCAACCTGGAAGTATCTGACCCGTCGATCGTCGCCATGATCGATGCGCGTCGGCCCGAGATGCGCGACGCCGTCATCATGACCCTTTCGGACAAGACCGCGGCGATGCTGGGCACGCCGGACGGCAAGAAGCGCCTGCGGGACGAGATCTTCCGGCGTGTGGCCGAGAAACTCCCCGAAGGCGCCCTGACGAACGTTTACTTCTCGGATCTGGTCGTTCAGTAGTCAACGCGGAGACGAAGCATGGCGCGGCAGGGCACCCGAAACGACGACTCCCAGGATCTCGATGCGGCGATCAACGCCGCCGAGTCCATGGCCGGCGCCGTGAACGGGGTCGGCGGGGTGGATCTCGACGACGTCCTGCGGGCCGGTCCGGAGGACAGCGACGGCGACCATTCGCCCCGCCGGTACGATTTCTACCGGCCGCACAACATCTCGCGCACCTTCGAGCACAATCTGCAGGCGGTTGCCGACGGATTCGCCAAGACCGGCTCGATCGATTTCACGAGCCTCCTGCGGATGAGCGTCCAGATCGAATACAAGGGCCTGCGCCAGTGCACCTTCGGCGAGTACGTGGCGGACCTGCCCAACCCGACCTGCGTGGCCTCGGTCACGATGGCGCCCCTCAAGGGCCATGCCCTGGTCCACGTCGATCTGGGCCTGGGTTTCGTGTTCATGAAGAAGCTGATGGGCGGCATCCCCGACGCCGAAGACACGGTGCGCGAATTCACCGAGATCGAGCGCGGGATCAACGCCGGCATGATCGAGCGCTTCCTGGACATTTTCCGGCGTTCGGCGACCAAGTTCGTCAAGATCGAGCCTGCCTGCGTTTCGCTGGAGAACAACGCCAATTACATCAGCGGCATCAACGAGGGCGAGTCGCTGATCATCATGAAATTCCAGATCCGCCTGGACACCGTCGAGGGTCCGGTCCATCTGGCGATCCCGCAATCCGCCTTCGGGCCGGTACGGGACGTGTTCGATCCCCGCGACATTCTCGAGATGCGCACGGCGCCCGAGTTGCGCGACGATCGGCGCAAGATCATGGACATGGTGCGCGCCACCAGCAGCGAACTGGTGGTCGTGCTGGGCGAGGTCGAAATGAACCTCGAGGAAGTCATGAAGCTGGTCCCCGGCGACATCCTCCACCTGCCGCAGGCCGTGAACGGGCCGTTGCGGGTGCGGATCGAGGGCCAGGACGCCTGGCTGGGCGAGGCGGGACGCCTCGGCCAGAAGCGCGCGGTGAAATTGACCCGGCAGTTGAACAAGGAGTAGGGCCGCATGAGCAGCGAAGACACCAACCGCCGCGGCGGCGCGGTCGGACTGGGCGAAGACGACTCGAGTGCGCTGATCGCCGACCTGGGCGAGGAGCTCGTGGGAGCCGCCAACCTCGATCTGCTGCTGGACGTGAATCTGCAGATCTCGGTGGAACTGGGGCGGGCCCGCCTGAAGTTCCGCGACGTGCTGAACCTCTCGTCGGGCTCGGTCGTCGAACTCGGACGGCAAACCAGCGAACCGGTGGACATCATGGTCAACGGAGCGCTTCTGGCCACCGGCGAAGTCGTGGTCATCGACGACCATTTCGCCGTCCGGATCACCAAGCTCCTGAACCGTGTCGAGCGGTTCAAGCGGGTCCTGTGATGGACATCTTCACGCTCGCCGCGATCGAACCGGGCTCCCTGGAGAACGCCACCATGGGCATGGGCAGCTGGTGGCGGACCATCGGCGGGCTGGCCGTCGTCTTCGGTCTGCTGTTCCTGTGCCTCAAGCTCGTGACCAGATACGGAAAGAAGAGCGGCGCCGCGCAGGCCCGCGTGCTGGCCGTGTGGCACCTCGGACCCAAGCGCGAGATCCAGGTGCTGCGGTTGGGCGAAGAAGTGTCCTACGTCTATCGCCACGACACCGCCATGGTGCTGCTGCGGCAGGAAACGTGGGACGAATACCGGAGCCAGCACGGAGAAACGTCCTCCGTCCTGACCCCCGGCCCGACCCTCCCGGCGTCGTTGGCTCGCTGGCTGCATCCCCTGCAGTCCCGGCTGCCGGGATCCCAGGCCTGACCAGAATATGACCGCCTGGCTGGTGGCGTCCCGGCGCCGCTGGCCGCCCTCTCCGGAACTTTCCCTGCCCGATATGACAACCTATTCCCGCCCAACAGCTTGAAATGGGGGAGGCGCACGTCCGGCTGGCACGGGCGTTGCGGTACCGGCCCGGCAGTCGTCGCCAGATGGGCGCGACCATGCCGGAAACGGGGAGAACCACTTGTCGCTTCGTCCTGCATCGCACCGCCCCGGATACGCTCCGGCGCGCGGCCGTCGCCTGGTCTGCCTGGCGCTCATCCTGGTCCTGTTCACCGGTCTGGCGGCGTCCGCGGCGGCGGCGCCCGCGGCGGCGCCCATCAAGCCGATCAATCTGGCGGCCCCGGCCGGGCCCACGCTCACCCTTCAGATCGAGGGCGCTGACGGTCCGAAGTCGCTGAGCTCGGCCCTGAAGATCGTCCTGTTGATGACGATCCTCTCGCTGGCGCCGGCCATCCTGATGCTGCTGACCAGTTTCACACGCATCGTGATCGTTCTGGGCTTCCTGCGGCAGGCCATCGGCGCCAACCAGGCGCCCGCCAACCAGATCCTTGTCGGCCTGGCCGTCTTCCTGACCATGGTCGTCATGGCGCCCACATTCACGCGCATCAACGAGGACGCCGTCCAGCCGCTGCTCAACGAGCAGATCGGACAGCGCGAAGCCTTCGACAAGGCGCAGATCCCCCTCAAGGAATTCATGCTGCGCCAGGTCCGGGAGAAGGACATCGCCCTGTTCCTGGATCTGACCCAGACCGCGGTTCCGGAGTCCCCGGAAGCCCTGCCCATGCTGGTGGTGGTGCCGGCCTTCGTCATCGGCGAACTGAAGACGGCGTTCCAGATGGGCTTCGTCCTGTTCATGCCGTTCCTGATCATCGACATGGTGGTCGCGTCGGTCCTGATGTCGATGGGCATGATGATGCTGCCGCCCGTCCTGATCAGTCTGCCGTTCAAGATCCTGCTGTTCGTCCTGGTGGACGGCTGGTTCCTGGTCGTCAAATCACTCGTCCAGGCCTTCCAGTAGGCCGGAGGAAAGGATCCCCATGACTCCCGAGACCGTGGTGGATATCGGAGAGTACGCGATGCGCACGGTGGTGCTGGTCGCCGGCCCCATGCTGCTGGCGGGCATGATCGTCGGTCTGGTCATCAGCATCTTCCAGGCAGCCACGCAGATCAACGAGATGACGATGACCTTCGTGCCCAAGATCCTGGCCGTGTTCGTGGTCCTGATCGTGACGCTGCCCTGGTCGATCCAGCAGCTCACTTCCTTCACCGAGGCGATGTTCGCGCGCATCGCCAACATGTAGGGGCGCTGGTGGTATTCGAGGTCGACATCACGCTCCTGGCCGTCACCTTCGCGCTGGCCGTGCGGTTCGCGGTGCTTGCCGCCACGCTGCCCATGCTGGACCTGCGCAGCGTGCCGGCCCTGTGGCGCATCGCCCTGGCCGGAATGCTGGCCGCGGCGCTGGCGCCGGCGGTCGTCTCGGCCGTGCCGCCCGGCGCCGTCAGCCTGGCCTGGCAGCCGCTCGTGACCGAAGCTGTGCGCTCGATGGTCATCGGCATGATGCTCGGTTTCACGCTGAATCTCGTGTTCGTGGCGGTCCGCTTCGCCGGGGACGTCGTGGGCATGCAGATCGGCTTCTCGATCGTCAACGCCTTCGATCCGATGACCAACAGCCAGATCTCGGTCATCTCGCAGTTCTACCACCTGCTGGCGGTGCTGCTCTTCTTCGCGACCGGGGCCCACCAGGTGCTGATCTCGGCCATGTTCCAGTCCTGTCTGGCCCTGCCGCCGTTCTCGACCGGTCAACTGACCGGGGGCGCCTGGCATCTGCTGAGGGAATTCAGCAGCGTCTTCGTGGCCGGCCTCCGCATCGCGGCGCCGATCGTGATCGTGCTGCTGCTGATCAGCGCCGCCATGGGCGTCATCGTCAAGACGGTGCCGCAGTTGAACGTGCTGGTGGTGGGATTCCCGGTCAAGATCGGGGTGGGCCTGATCACGCTGGGCGCTTCCCTGGTCTTCTTCCGCCAGGTGGTGACGGGCATGTTCGCCGCACTGCCGGACCAGTTGGCCCGGACCCTGGCCACGATGCAATAGGCTTTCGAACCCGGCGGACACGCCGCGAGGAGGTGAACGATGGCAGACAGCGACACTGGCGAACGCACAGAAAAAGCGACAGGTAAACGGCGCGACGAAGCGCGCGACAAGGGCACTGTCGCCAAGAGCGCGGAAGTCAGCAGCGCCGTCGTTCTCATCGCGGGCATGGCCCTGCTCGTGACCAGTTCGGGCATGCTGACCCGCCATCTCTGCGAGAACACCGGCTACCTGCTCGGGCAGGCCCATATCCTGGCGCCGATCAACGTCTATGCCGCGCGTGAACTCCTGTCGGGCTCGTTCTGGCCCGTCGCTCTCGCCATGGCGCCGCTGCTGGTGGGCGTGCTGGTGGCGTCGGTCTGGGGCAACATCGCGCAGTTCGGCTTCCACATCTCGCCCCGCGCGATGGAACTGCAGATCGACCGCCTGAACCCGATCGCCGGGATGAAGAAGTTCTTCAAGCCGACCGCGATGTTCGAGGTTCTCAAGAACTTCCTCAAGATCGGCCTGGTCGGCCTGCTGGCCTGGACGACCATCAACGGGATGATGGAAACGATCGTCGGCACCGCGCTGCTGTCGCTGCCGGCGATCGTCGCCACGGGGAAGATCGCGTTCATCAAGCTGGTGGCCAAGCTGCTGGCCTTCTGCGTCGTGCTGGCCCTCTTCGACTGGTTCTGGCAGAAGCATCAGTACGAAGAAAACCTCAAGATGTCCAAGTACGAGGTCAAGCAGGAGAACAAGGACTACGAGGGCGACCCGCAGATCAAGGCCAGGCTGCGCGGCATGCAGTACGAGATGTTCCGCAAGCGCATGATGGCCGACGTGCCGACCGCCGACGTGATCATCACCAACCCGACGCACTTCGCGGTGGCGCTGAAGTACGAACAGGGCTCCCCGGCGCCGAAGGTCGTGGCCAAGGGCCAGGACCATCTGGCCGGCATCATCAAGAAGCTGGCCCGGGACTCCCGCGTGCCGGTTATCGAGAACAAGCCGCTGGCGCGCGCTCTGTTCGCCCAGGTCGAGGTCGGTCACTTCGTGCCCGAAACGCTCTTCCAGGCGGTGGCCGAAGTGCTGGCCTACGTGTACCGGCTCAAACGCTCATGACGGACAGGGGATAGACGGTGGAGCAGGACAAGGCCATCAATCGCGATCTGCTGCTGGCGAACAGCAACGTGCTGAGCGCCGTCGCGGTGCTGGTCGTGCTGGGCCTGATGATCGTGCCGGTGCCGCCGATCCTGCTGGACCTGATGTTGACGTTCAGCATCGCGTTCTCGGTGACGGTGCTGCTGGTCGCGCTCTATCTCAAGGAGCCGTTGCAATTCAACAGCTTCCCTTCCCTGCTGCTGATCATGACCTTGATGCGGTTGTCGCTGAACGTGGCCTCGACGCGGCTCATCCTGAGCACCGGCCAGGCCGGGCAGGTCATCGAGGCGTTCGGCGATTTCGTGGTCGGCGGCAACTACATCATCGGCGTCATCGTGTTCATCATCCTGGTGATCATCAACTTCATGGTCATCACCAAGGGCTCCGGCCGCATCGCCGAAGTCGCCGCCCGGTTCACCCTCGACGCCATGCCGGGCAAGCAGATGGCCATCGACGCCGATCTGAACGCCGGCATGATCACCGAGAAGCAGGCGCGCGAGCGCCGCAGCGACATCGCGCGGGAAGCCGAATTCTTCGGGGCCATGGACGGCGCCAGCAAGTTCGTCAAGGGAGACGCCACGGCCGGCATCATCATCACGGTGATCAACATCGTCGGCGGCTTCGCCATCGGCATGCTGCAGATGGGCATGCCCGCCGGCGAGGCGCTGGCCCGTTTCACGATCCTGACCGTCGGCGACGGCCTGGTCAGCCAGGTGCCGGCGCTGCTGGTCTCGGTGGCGGCCGGCCTGGTCGTGACCCGGACGTCGGGCGACCTGAACCTGGGCCAGTCGATCACCGTGCAGGTCTTCCGGCAGACCAAGGCGCTCTATCTCTCCTCGGGCGCCCTGGCGGTGCTGGCGCTGGTGCCCGGCCTGCCGACCGTCCCGTTCCTCCTCTTCGCCGTCGGCACCGCGATCACCGCCAAGGTGGTCGGCAAACGCGTGCAGACCTACGACGACGCCAAGACCGCCGAACGCGACGCCCCCGACACGGTCGACCCGCAGGCCAAGGCCGGCGACGAGCGCTCCGGGCCGCGCGGCGACGAGCTCTTCGTGATGGACAAGCTCGAACTGGAGATCGGCTACGGGCTGATCCCGCTGGTCGACGAGGCGCGGGGTGGGGACCTGCTGCACCGGATCGGCAGCATCCGGCGCCAGGTCGGCGCCGAGCTGGGCATCTTCATCCACCCGATCCGGCTGCGCGACAATCTGCAACTGGGTGCCAACGAATACCTGATCAAGCTGAAGGGCGTGGAAGTGTCCCGCGCCCAGCTCTTCCCGGGCCGCCTGCTGGCCATGAGCACGCGTCCGGACTGCGGTCCGCTCGAAGGCACGGCCACCACCGAGCCGGCCTTCAATCTGCCCGCGGTCTGGATCGATGCGGAAGCCAAGTCGCGGGCCGAGATGGAGGGCTACACGGTCGTCGAACCGGCCGCCGTGCTGGCCACGCACCTGTCGGAGATCATCCGGGCCCATGCCGACGAACTGCTCAGCCGGCAGGACGTCAAGGACATGTGCGAATCGGTGCGCGAGTTCGCGCCGTCGCTCATCGAGGATCTCGTGCCCGACCGCGTCCCGGTCAACGCCCTGCACAACGTGCTGCGGGCGCTGCTGCACGAGCGCGTGCCGGTCCGGGACATCGTCACCATCCTGGAAACTCTGGCCAACCACGGCGCCGCCTCGCATGGGACCGACTTCCTGGTGGGGCGCGTCCGCGAGGCCCTGGCGCGGTCCATCACGGCCCTGTACACCGAGGCCGGCGGCAAGCTGCACGTGGTCGCGCTGCATCCCGAGTGCGAACAGGTGCTTGTCGCCGCGGCGCGCGACTCGGAGAACAGTGGCGGCGTGGCCATCGCCCCCGGCTTCACGCGCGAATTCCTCGGACGGCTCGAATCCGTCCTGCGTACGGCCTATGCCGGCGGCACGCCGCCGGTCCTGCTGGTGCCGACGCCCATCCGGATGTTCGTCAAACGGCTCGTCGAGCCGACATATCCCAACCTGGCGGTCATGGGCTACACCGAGGTCACCTCCTCGGCGTCCATCGTCTCCGCCGGAACGGTGGTGACCAATGGCTCGAAGCTCGAACACCAGGCCGTCGCCTGACGGCGGCCCCGTGGTGATCACGGCGCCGTCCCTTCAGACGGCCCACCGGCGCATCCGCGAACAGTTCGGGGACGATGCCGTGATCCTCAGCACCCGCACCGTCACCCGGCGCCATGAACTGGGGCTGGGGCAGGAGCGCGGAGTGGAGGTCACCGTGCAGCCGCCCGGCGGCCGGACCGCCCGCGGGACCGCGCCTGACATCTGGACACCGTCCACGCCGGCCGCGCCGGCCGCGGGGGGCGAACTGCCGCCGGAGCTCATGCGCGAGATCGAACGCCTCGAGAATCTGGTCGAGCAGGTTTCGGCCGACTACGAGCGCGCGCTCGGCGACCAGGCCTGGATGCAGCGCGACCCGGTGGCCGGTCCGTTGCTCGCCGCCGGCGCCTCTCCGGCCGTGGTGCGGCGGACGCTGGCGCGGTTCGCCGCTTCCCGCGGCGCCAGGACCAACGATCTGGACGCCATGCGCACCTGGCTGGCGACGCAGCTGCGCGCCAGCAACTGCGGCTGGGACGGGTTCTACGGATGCCATGCGTTCCTGGGCGACAGCGGCTGCGGCCGTTCGGACCTCGTGCTGGCCGCCGCGGCGCGACTGCAGGCGCTGGGTCGCCGCACGCTCGTGCTGGCCGTCCTTCCGGCCGATCCGGCCTACATCCACCGGCTGCAGGAAGCCGCCGGAGCCGACGGTTTCGACGCCGCGATCATCAACGAGGCGCACAAGCTGGCCGAAGCCGAGGCTCACCTCGGCTCGTACGACGCGGTTCTGGTCGAGCTGCCCCGTCTGGACCACCCGGCGATGGCGCCCGGCGGCCCTCTGCACGCCTGGCTGGCGCCGAACGCGGGCTTCCACCGCCATCTGGTGGTGCCGGCGGACCGCGACCTGGCCGATCTGCCGGACGCGGCCCGGCTGACGCGCGACTGGAACTGCGACTGGGTGGCGATCACCCGTCTGGACATGACCCGCCGTCCCGGCAAGCTCCTGGACCTGCTCGATTCCGTGCCGCTGGCCGTCTCGCTCCTGGGCAGCAACCCGCGGCACGGCGGCGATCTGGCGGTCGGGGCCTCGGCGGCCGTGGCGGCGCTGATCGCGCCCGCGCGCGGCGGTCCGGCCGGCCGGCTCGATCGTGAGGTGCGCCGTTGATGGCCCAGGTCATCCAGACGGTCGCCGTCAGCGCCGCCGGCAGCGTCCTGGCGGTCGGGTTGTGGCAGGGGTGGGGCACGCTGGCGGTCCTCAAGCGAGCCACGATCGCCTATCTCGGATTCTTCATCCTGGGCGCGCTTCTGCTGCTTCTGATGCGGTCCGGCGCGCTCGAGGCCCACGAACGGGAAGGGAAGAACTGAGGATCCGACGATGGCATGAAAGCTGCTGCCCGGGGTCCAGACGTTCCTCCAGAAAGGTACCAGCATGATCGAGACCGTGCTCCCCATCCCGAATCTTGACCTGTGGCGTTTGTACCGACGCGAGAACTGCCAGGAAGCCCGCCGGGAGCTGGTCGATCTCCACGCCCGGATCGTCAAATATGTGGCCGGTCGGATGGCGATCGGACTGCCGCACTACGTCGAATTCAACGACCTGATCTCGGCCGGCCTGCTGGGCCTGCTCCAGGCGGTCGACAATTTCGATCCCGAGCGCGGCATCAAGTTCGAGACCTACGCGATCCCCCGCATCCGCGGCGCGATCCTCGACGAACTGCGCAGCCAGGACTGGTTCCCCCGTTCGCTGCGGCGCAAGGCGAAGATGCTGGAGGAGGCCTACGGCACCCTCGAAGTCCAGCTGGGCCGGCCGGCGACCGACGCCGAAGTGGCCAAGCGCCTGTCGATCGACATGAGCGAACTGGACGGCATGATCGGCGAAGTGGCCGTGGCGACGATCGTTTCCCTGGACGCCGACACCTCGGGCGACGACAGCGAGAATTCGACCAGCCTGGGCGACTACCTGGCCGACTCGCGCACCGAGGACATCGAGAAGGTGATCGCGCGGCAGGAGATGAAGGACCTCATCGGTTCGCGCATGGCCGAGCTGCCGGAGAAGGAACAGCTCGTCCTGGTGCTCTACTACTACGAGGAACTGACGCTGAAGGAGATCGGCGAGATCCTCGACGTGACCGAGAGCCGCGTCTGCCAGATCCACACGCGCGCGATCCTGCGCCTGAAGGGCAAGATCGATCGCCACGAAGGCCGCAGTTCGATCGGCCAGATCACGAAGCAGATCCGCCGCCGCCAGGAAGAGACCGAGCGGGTGGGCGAGGACGAACCGCTGTCCGTACCGGTCAAGACCGGCCGGCGCGAGTTCGAGCCGGTCAACGTGATGGCCTGTCTGTCGCTGTTCCAGCTCACGTCGTGCCTGACGTGGTTGGCCCGCAGCGGCAACTGGCCGGGGTAGGTCCGCGCTCACGGCGCGGGCGCCCTGTGAAAGGCACGAGCCATGCCCGGAGACGGGGTATCGCTGCCGACGACGCTGGCCCAGTTGGGCAACGTCGCCAAAGTCCAGGCGCGGGCGGCCAGCCCACCGCAGCCGACAACGCCGTTCGCCGACCTGGCTGAACAGCGGGGTCAGCTGAAGGCGCGGCAGGTGCAGGAGACCAAGGAGGACCAGGCCCAGCGCGGCCTGGAGACGGATCAGCAGGGGCTGGACAAACGGCAGCGGCGGCGGCAGCGCCGCAACGGACGGAACGACGGCACCGATGGAGCGGAAGGCGATGCGGACGCGGTGGCGCCCGAGGACGCTTCACCGCTCGGTCACCTGGTTGATTTGCGCGCCTGACCCGGCGCGAAAGGACGACACGTGGACCTGACCGGACTGCAGAACCTGGCCGCGAAGCAGGGGCCGCTCTTCTGGGGCGCCGCCGCCGCCGCCGCGCTGGGCGCTTCGCTGCTGGTCGCGGCGGTGGCGCTGCAGACCCGTCGCCTGCGCCTGAGAATCCACTGGCGGGTGCCCCGGCGCCGCCCGCGCCGGACTCCGGCGGCGGCGACGCCCCTGGCCCGCGCCATCCCCGGCGGCTACGCCCCGGCCGGTGCGGCCGGGCGCGCGTCGGTCCTGCCCCCCGTGGCAGGCTCCGCCATGCCCGTGGCCGGATCCGCTCTGGCCCCCGATTACAGCCTGGCCCTGACGCGATTGCGGCGGGCCAGCGAGAAACTGGCCCGTTTGCAGGCCGATTCCGGTGAATCCCGCCTAAAGGCGGCCGCCGGCGGGGTCGATCTAATGTCCCGCCGGGGTGTCGGTTGAAAGCCGAACCCCTTCCCGGTCCATTCGATGGGACCGCAGGCAGGAGTCGGCGCCGCGCCCCAGGGCGGCGGTACCAGGAGTCGGCATGAGCACAACGGTCGAGGTCGAAGGAAGCGTAGCCCTGCTCGCGCCGGAGACCGCCGAACGGCTGCAGAGCATCGTCATGACGACGCGCGACCTGCCGGCGATGCCGCAGGTCGCGGCGAAGGTGCTCGAGCTCTCGTCGGACCCTGAAACCTCCGCCAGCCAGCTGCAGCAGGTCATCTCCGACGACCAGGCGATGACCGGCCGCATCCTGAAGATCGCCAACAGCGCGATGTACTCGTGCAGCCGCAAGGTCAAGACACTGACCGAAGCCATCGTGATGCTGGGGTTCAACTCGATCCGCAGCCTGGTGGTCACCAGCGCGGCGCGCAACCTCTACAACACCCGCAAGTCGCGCACCGGACTGAAGGAACGCCTGCTGTGGGAGCACTCCATCGGCTGCGCCATCGCCTGCCGACTGCTCGTGGCCGAACGCGTGCCCGGACTCGCGGAGGAGGCCTTCCTCGCGGGGCTGATGCACGACATCGGCAAGCTGGTGCTGAATCTGCGCGTGCCCGAGAAATTCGATGAAGTGGTGCAGGTCGTCTACAACGAGAACCGGCCCTTCCACCTGACCGAGGCGGAGATTCTCGGTTTCGACCACACGCAGGTCGGTGCGCTGCTGGTCAACAAGTGGAAGCTGTCGCCGATGCTCGAGGAGGCGATCCTCAATCATCACAACCCCGAGGCGCTGACGCCGGACAATCCGCTGCTGTTGTACCTCGATCTGGGCAACCAGATGTGCAAGAAGATGGGCATCGGTTTCATCGACATGCCGGAGCTGGACATAATCGGCAGCCCGGCGAACCAGATCCTCGGACTGCCGCGTTCGGCGTTCGAGCAGGCGGCGGCGGTGCTCCAGGAAACCCTGGAGACCGAAATGGAGATCTACCTCTGAAGGCGGAGCCATGAGCGGAACGACCGACATGACATCGACGGCGACCCTGGCCCGACCGGTCGACGTGCGCAGCATGCTGGCGGAAGTGGACGAGCTTCCGTCGATTCCCGAGACGCTCATCCGCATCCTGAAGGTCCTGGACGATCCCGCCAGCGGCCCCGCCGACCTGACGCGCGTCGTGCGCATGGACGCCCCGGTGATGGCCAAGGTCCTGCGCCTGGCCAATTCACCCTACTACTCGAGCCGCGGCGATCTGGCTGACATCAACCGCTGCGTGGCGGTGCTCGGCTACCGTACCGTGCGGCAGGTCGCCATCTGCATCACCGTCGCGACCAGCCTGATCAGCTCCGTGGAGAAGTCGGGCGGCCAGTTGGACTACCGGGAACTGTGGCGCCATTCGGTGGTCACCGGCGCCATCGCCAAGCACCTGGCGCGCATGACGGGCTACCCCGATCCCGAGGAAGCGTTCACCGCCGGCCTGCTCCACGACATGGGCAAGTTCGTGCTCGAAGTATACGCGCCGCAGATCTACGCCAAACTGATCGCCGACCGGCACCTCCGCCGCTGTTCGCTCAGCGACCTCGAGCGGGAGACCTTCGGCTTCGACCATGCGGAACTGGGTGCCGCTTTCGCCGAATCGTGGCGCTTCCCGGCGCTGCTGGTGCGCTCGTTCGGCGAACACCACCAGGTGATCGTCGGCCGCGCCCGCGCCCGTCACGAGCAGGTGGCCGCCCTCGTGTCGCTGGCCGATTACCTGGCCAACACCTTCGAGCCGCCGCGCTGTGACCTGGGCTTCGACCCGACCCTGACCGACCCGGCCCGCCTGCACGAAACCGCAGGCATCCCGGTCGAACTGATCGAGGCGAACCGCGACGCCCTGGGTGATTGCATCGAGAAAGCCGGCGCTTTCCTGCAGTTGTAACCGGCGATTCCGCAGCACATTAGCGATCTTGCCGAAACGGACCCCAACCGCTATCCTGACACATTGACAGGTATCCGGTCAGGGAGGCTGTTTCATGCGCATGGTGGTCCTTCTCAGCCGCCGACACCGCCTTTACGCCGCGGCCGCCGCCTGGCAGGCGCCGCAGGTGGAGCTGTTCCTGTTCGATTCGCCGTCCGAAGCCCTGGCCAAACTCTCGCTGGGGAAATCAGCCGTGTTCGTGTTCGACACCCGTGACTATCCGCGCCACCGGCACGTGGTGCGGAAATTCCTGTCCATGAAGGTCGACGCGGATCTGGTGCTGGTCGGCGGCGACGGCGCGGGCGAAGACGGCGCCGACCCTGACGGCGTGCCGGCCGGAACGGTCATCACCCTGCCGGAGACCTCGGAACCGCAGGAGATCTTCCAGACGATCGAGCGCCAGCTGCGCCTGCGCCGCGTGCGCGAGAGCAGCGGCATCGTCGGCCGCAGCGCCGCCATCCAGGAAGTGCTCTCGCTGGTGGCGCACGCGGCGCCGCTCGACGTCAACATCCTCATCCTGGGCGAGAGCGGCACCGGCAAGGAACTCGTGGCCCGCGCGGTGCACGACAACTCCCGCCGTTCGGCCGGGGCGTTCGTCAGTCTCAACTGCGGAGCGATGAGCGAGGGCGTGCTGGAAAGCGAGCTGTTCGGCCACGCGCGCGGGGCCTTTACGGGGGCGGTCGCCGACCACGACGGCGTGTTCCGCCGCGCCGACGGCGGCACGCTGTTCCTGGACGAAGTGGCCGAGATGCCGCTGGGCATGCAGACCCGTTTCCTGCGCGCGCTGGAGACGGGGGAGTTCACACCCGTCGGCGGCCGCGCTCCCCGGACGAGCAATATCCGGCTCGTGGCGGCCACGCACCGGAACCTGGCCGACGACGTGGCCCGCGGGCGCTTCCGCCAGGATCTTTATTTCCGCCTGCGCGTGGTGGTCATCCGGACCCCGCCGCTGCGCGAACACCGCGAGGACATCCCGATCCTGGCCAGCACCTTCCTGCAGGCCGAAAACGAAAAGCACAAACTGCACGTGCGCGGCCTGACGCGCGCCGCCGGCCAGGCACTCCTGGAGATGGACTGGCCCGGCAACGTGCGCGAACTGCGCAACGCGATCAGCTCCGCCGTGGTGATGAAGCAGAACGGGCTGATCGACGTGGATGACCTGCCCGCCGGCTCGCGGTCGGGCGCCCCCGCGCAACCGTATCTCCCGGTGCCGCTGGGCGCGTCCGCGGCTCCCGAGCTGGACATGGCCATGCTCGCTTCGACCCTGCTGGCGATCCGCCAGGACATCCGCGAGATCAAGGCGGCGCTCGCGCGCCCGGGAGCAGTGCCGACCCCTGTCGGCGGCGCCTGGCATTCGGCGGATTCGGCGGCCTGGGAACCTGCCACCGGGGTGGTGGAGACCTTCGGCGGCAGCGACGCCTACAGCCCGCTGCCGGGCGGCGCCTCCGGCGACCTGCAGACGGCCGAGCGCGCCCTGATCGAGTCCGCGCTGCGGGCCCACGCCGGGAACCGCCGCCAGGCTGCCGAAAGGCTCGGAATCAGCGAGCGGACCCTGTACCGGAAGATCCGGTCCTACGGGCTGTAGAAAAGACCAGCGCTTTGCGGGGAACCGGAAATGCTCTATAATCTTTACCTGATCGTTCGACACCGCTGGATCGCAAGCGAAACCAACCCCTGGATCGCGAGGCAGGCATGATCGTCAACCCGGTGCGCCCGTTGCGGCGCCTGAGTCTGCTGGCAACCGTGCTGCTGGGCGTAGCCCTGCCGGGCGCCGCCCACGCCGACAAATACGCCGGCGCCTTCATGGAAAACGGGGGTGGCGCGCGCGCGCTCGGCATGGGCGCGGCCTTCACGGCCGTGGCCGACGACCCCTCGACGACCTTCTGGAACCCGGCCGGCCTGGCCGGCGTCACCAACCGCGAAGTGCTGCTGATGCACTCGGAGCAGTTCGGGGACCTGATCGACCGCGACTTCGTATCCTACGTGCAGCCCGTCGGCTGGCGCCTGTTCGGGGGCGAGAGTTCGGGCATCGGCGTCTCGCTCATCCGGCTGGGCGTGGACGACATCCCGTTCACCAACCACCTGACCGACGAACTGGACGTCAACGACGACGGCGCCGTCGACAACGACGAACTGCTGCGCCTGTTCGACCTGCAGGACCAGATCCGCTACAAGAGCGATCAGGAACTGGGCCTGCTGCTGTCGTACGGCGAACAGAAGGGCGCCTGGCGCGTGGGCGGATCGCTGAAGTTCGTGCGCCAGAGCATCGGGCCGTACTCGAGCCTGGGCGTGGGTGCGGACCTGGCCGTGCTGCGGCCCGCGATCTGGAAGCGTCTGGACTTCGGCCTGAAGCTGCAGGACGTGACGACCACGTATCTTTCCTGGAGCACGGGGCACAACGAGATCATCACGCCGGCCATCGTCCCGGGCCTGGCCTGGCGGCAACCGGTGCCGCGCTGGGACATGGACGTGACGCTGGCGGGTTCGCTCGAGGCCCGGTTCGACAACCGCGGCGACGCGGACCAGTACCACAGCGGCTCGATGAGCGCCATCGCCCACGCGGGAATGGAACTGGGCTTCTCGCGGAAGGTCTTCGTGCGAACCGGCTTCGACGGCGGCTTCGACGCCGGTCATTTCGCCGCTGGCGCCGGCTTCCGGCTCGATCCGCTGACCATTGACTATGCGTATGCGGGAGACGCTCTGGAGATCGACGAAGTGACCCACCGGATCAGCCTGTCGGTCAGGTTCTGAGCCGGTGATTCCCCGTGTCCGCAACGAAAAGAGCCCGCCGACGGCGGGCTCTTTTTTTCAGGTCCGACCCGGCTTCGGTGGCCGGGACAACTTCAGCCCTTCGGGGGCTTGTACGCGAACAGCTTCTGCCCGGCGCGGATCAGGTTGCTGCGCGGCAGCGCATTCACCGTCCGCAGGTGCGAGACCGTCACGCCCAGCTTCTGGGCAATGCTGCCGACGGTGTCGCCTTTGCGCACATCGTAGCTGACGCGTTCCCAGCCCGCGGGCGGTTCGTAGCGCGCCTTGCTCTTGGCTGCGCCGCTCTTGGCCTTGCCCGACTTGCCTTTCGCGGGCGCCGACTCGAGGCGCTTGCGCGCCTTGTCGCTCAGCTCGCCCGGCATGGGGATGAGAAGCTCGTCGCCGGGGTGGATCGTGAACGGCGCGTTCAGCCGGTTCAACCGCGCGATGTCGTTCACCGTCGACCCGTAGTTCGAAGCGATGCGCCCGAGCGTCTCGCCGCGTGCGACGCGGTGGCTGCTCCAGGTCAGGCGCTTGTCCGCCGGAACCTTAGCCAACGCGACCACGGCCGTCGCGCCCTTGCCGTCGGGCACCTTCACCGGGTAGTTCTTGCGGTCGGGTGACGTCACGCCGCGGATCAGGGCCGGATTCAGCGCCTTGATCTCGGCGACGTCGACGCCGGCGCACTTGGCAATGACTTCCAGATCCGTCGCGTCGTCGACCGGCAACAGGTCGTAATGCAGCGGACGCGCCGCCGGCACGACGAATCCGTAGCGTTCGGGATCTTCCCCGATGCGCGCGGCCGCGATGAACTTCGGAATGTGCGCCGTGGTCTGACTGGGCAGTCGCAGGTTCCAGAAGTCGTCGTGCCCGTGCTGATTGATCACGCGCTCGACACGGCCTTCGCCGGTGTTGTAGGCGGCCAGGACCAGAGCCCAGTCGTTGAACTGCCTGTAGAGCGTGCGGATGTACTTGCAGGCCGCGCGGGTGGACATTTCCATGTCGCGTCGTTCATCGATCCACCAGTCGGTCCGCAGGCCGTTGGCCCGCCCTGTCGGCGCCATGAACTGCCAGGGGCCGACCGCACCCACGTTGGAGACCGCCCGGGAACTGAGCCCGCTCTCGATCATCGCCAGATAGATCAGTTCGCGCGGGAGGCCGTTCTCGTCGAGGATCGCGGTGATCATCGAGTCGACCTGCGCGCGGCGCTCGAGCCACACCTGGAAATGGTCGCGCCCGCGCCCGGAGAAGTAGTTGACCCAGCGGTTGACTTCCAGGTTGTCGACCTTCAACAGGTCAACCGTGATGGGCGACAATTCGGCGCCCGTGGCCGGCACCAGCGAATCCGGAAACGAACTCTGGGCCAGGCGTGCGTAACCATCCGCCAGCAGCGAGTCGGCCTGGGCAGCATCGCCCGAGAAGGCCATCTGTTCGGCCAGCACGGCGCCCAGCAGTCCGGCCCGGCGCTGGAGGCTGCGCTGCTGTTCGATGTACAGGGAATCGGCCCCGGCCGGCGCCGCCAGGGATGCCTGGTCCTCAAGCACGAAAAGGTGATCCTGAGCCTCATCCAGCCGACCCTCGGCCGCCAGGGCCAGCGCGGTGCGGCTGAGCTTCTCCAGGGCGTCCAGCGCGGCGCGCCCTTCGGCGTCGCGTTCGAGGTCCACGACCGGCCCGGCCGTCAGTCCCATCGCGCCGTCCACTTCGCCCCCGGTTGTGTCGGCTGATGCTGTCCGGCGGGCAAAGGCGTTGTCGGAGAATAAAATCGCGTCGGCGTCGCCCGACTCGCGCATTCCTGGCGAGCCCCCGCCAGCACAGCCGGCGCCCAGACCGACCGCTGCCGTGACCGCCAGGAGCCAGCGGGCAGTTTGGCACCGCTTATGAGCTAAGCCTTTGCTGAATGGGAACTTCTCAAAATTCATCCGTGCCTGTCCTTCCGGTCGGGATCGCCTGCAAACCTTGAAGGCGCGCCTCGGTTCCCGGATTGAGTTCCATCTCGAGCGGGTTTTGGAAGATAGCAGGTACCGGGCCACCCGCCAACGTCATTGCTTGAAAAAATCCTGATCATATGTCATAATCATTCCAGAAGTGGCAGCAAACCTTCCACAAGAAAGCGCCGTCTTCCCTGTATGGAAACGAGCCTGACCGGACTTCGCCGCCTGTTGGCGATCGAGCTGCCACTGGACGGTGTGGGACCATCCCAGCGGGATGCCGTGCGCCGGGCTCTGCGAGCCGGCGACGCCGACCGCCTGCGGGCCATGGCCCGCGCCGTCGTCGGCGAGCTGCTGCGCAGCGGCCGCCTGCTGCGGGTGGCGGTCGAAGGCGGCCGCGAGCGCCAGGGCGGTCCCTTCGTGCTCGTACCGGGATCGACCCGACTGATTGATCTGAGCTGCCTTGGCGCCGACGCCCCGTGGGCCGCCGTGCCGCCGCTCCCGAATCCCGCGGCACCGGCCGTGCCGTCGCTCGCCTCGCTCGGTTCGGACGGGCTGCCGGACCTGAACGAGGTTTCGGACCTTCTCGGCGCCATGGAATTCGCGCAGGATCTGGAAGTGGCCGATCTGCGCACCGCCGACAAGAGCAGCATCCTGGCCGGGGTCCTGCGCCTGGTCGGCCGCTTCGTGCCCCAGTTCGACCTGCATCTCCAGCTGCCGGCCGGCGAACTGGCGCCCGAGGGCGCCGAACATGTTTTCACCCTCGATGCGGCCGGCCGCGCCGAAGGCTGGCAACCGCTGCGTCCGGCCGGACATTCGGTCTGGATACCTTCGGCCAACGAACTGCCGGCGACGGTCCTGCGCCAGCACGAGAGCCGCCGCGGCCAGCCCGCGGTCTGCGGCGTGGCCGTTCCCCTCTGGGAACCATTGCGCGACGGCGAGCCCGGCGAACACCCGGTCGAAGCCGGCCTGCTGTACCTGACCGCCGGCGGCGAGTGGGGCCGGGAACCGCTGCTGCGTCTGGCTGAACGTCTGTCCCGGTTCGTCACCCGCCGTTGGCAGAGTCAGCGCGAGGTGAATCTCCGGATCCACAAGGACGGTCTGACCGGCGTCTTCAACCGGGCCTATTTCGACAGCCAGTTTCCGCTCGAGCTGGAGCGCGCCCGTCGTTCCCAGGGACCATTGACGCTGGTACTGGCCGATCTCGACCACTTCAAGACCGTCAACGACCGCTTCGGGCATCCCGCCGGCGATCGCGTCCTGAAGATGATGGCCCGCCGGCTGCAGGAAGCCCTGCGCCGGATCGACCACGTCTGCCGGGTGGGGGGCGAAGAGTTCGCGCTGATCCTGACCGACACGCCCGCCGAAGCCGCGCACGAAGTGGTCGGACGCCTGCTGGACGCCGAGTACTGCGAATCCGTCGATGAGGACGGCCATGCGCGGCAGATCCCGGTCACGTTCTCTGCCGGCGCCGTCACGTTTCCCGGCGCGGGGCTCGACCCGTTCGAACTCTACCGCAAAGCCGACGCGATGCTGTACCTCTCGAAGGATCTGGGCCGCGACCAATGCCACTTCTGGGACAGCGAAGGCCAGCACCTGCGCCTGACACCCCGGCCCCGCTGAACGGCCGCGCGTCGCGGTTCATTCCTGTCCTGCGAACCTGGTGGCCCCTGCTGTGGGCCGGACTGCATCTGGGCGGCATCGTCGCCGGCGGTGCGCTTCCGGCGGCCGCTCCGGCCCTGCTGCTCGAAGCACCGGCCGGTTGGGGCCGCTGCCTCGCATTGACGCCGGTGCTCGCCTGGGGAACCGGTACGCCCGGGACCATCGTGGCCGGCGTCGCCACCTTCGTCGGGGCCGCGGCCTGGGGGTGGAGTGAAGCCGACGCGCGCCGGCAGCGGCCCGACGCGGTCGCGCCCGATCCCTGGGGGCCGGCGATCCCAGTGCGCGCCCAAGGCCCGGCCCTGCTGCGCATCACCGGGTGGTCGGCGCCGGCCAGCGGCGGCCGCTGGCGTACACCGGCCCGACTTCTTGATTTCGCGCCGGAAGCAGCCGCGGTCGACGGATTCGCGACGCCGCGTTCCGGCGACGGTGTCATGCTCACCGGCGGCGGTCCCCCGCCGGTCATCGGCCAGGTGATCGCGGCCCCTCTGGTCGCCTCGCGGCCGCGAGGGGCAGGGATCCCCGACGCCTTCGATTACCGGCGGCATCTGACGGGCCGGGGGTTGACCTGGACGGGCCGCGCGGACGCCGGCCGGGTGGTGATCCCGGCGGCGACCGATCCGGCGGCGGTGGTCGGCGTCCGCGCGCTGGCGCCGTTGCAGGCGGGTCTCGTCGAGGCGTTGGGCCGTCTGTTGCCGCCGCGCGAAGCCGGGCTCGCCGCGTCGGTGCTGCTGGGCGCGCGCGACGCCGAGAGCAGGCGCAACAGCCAGCCCTTTACCGATCTCGGCCTGGCGCACCTGTTCGCTGTCAGCGGGTTGCACGTGGGGATCCTGCTGGCCCTGGTGCTGGCGCCGGCTCGGGCGCTCGGCGCCGGGCCGGTGCTGTCGGCCCTGCCCGTGCTCTGCCTGCTGCCTCCGTATGCCGTCCTGACCGGCCTGCCCGGTTCGGTGATCCGCGCCGCCGGAGTGGGGGCGCTGGCTCTGATCGCGCCGCTGCTCGGCCGACGGCTCGACGCGCTGCGCGCACTGGGTCTCGTTTACGCGGCCAGCATCGTCTGGGACCCGCGGATCGGGCTCGACGTGGGGCTGCGTCTGTCCTATCTCGCGGCCGGAGGCATCCTCGGCGTCAGCCGCGTCACCGGCGGCCTGAAATTCCTGGGCCCGCGGTCGCTGGCCTGGCTCGGCAGCGGGCTGGGCGTGACGCTTGCCGCGCAGTGGTTCACGCTGCCGGTGGCCGCCCAGGCGTTCGGACGCATCAGCCTGCTGGCGCCGCTCGCCAATCTCCTGGTCGTGCCGACGTTCGGCATCGGCGTCTGGCTGACCGTCATGGCCCTGGCGCTGGAAGCCGCATTCCGCCCGGCGGGCGAGGCCTGCGGCGCATTGGCCTGGCTCGTCTTCCGTCTGCTGGCGGCGGCGGTGGCCTGGGCGGCGGCCCGGGCCGGCGACTGGGAGCTGGGTCTGCCCGCGCTGTCGGCGGGTCGTTTCGCGGTATGGCTGCTCCTGAGCGCGCTGCTGCTGGGCGGCCTGGCCCGGTTGCACCGCGCCGGACGGCGGAAGCAGGCGCTGGCGCTGCTGGCAGCTTCGGCGCCGGTCGGCCTGCTGCTGACGACGCTGCCGCCGCATCTCCTGCGTCCCAACCGGGAAGTGGAGCTCACGCAGTTCGACGTCGGGCAGGGCGACTGCGGCCTGCTGACGTTTCCCGACGGCTGGCGTGTCCTGCTGGACACCGGCGGCGCCTACGGTTTCGGCGACGACGCGGACGGACCGTTCGCGCGGGACGTGCTGCCGGCCCTGCGCCGCAGAGGAATCCGAGCCGTTGACGCCGTGGTGCTGACGCACGGGCACCGGGATCACACGGGCGGTGCACGCGTAGCGGCGGAGCAGCTGCGGGTGGGCCGGTGGTACTGCGGCGGCCGCGCCGTCGAGGCCCTGGCCGGACTGCCGGACACGTCGCGCGTGCAGGCGCCGTCGCCGGTCCTCCCGTTGCACCGCTGGCGGGAGTGGGAGGTAGCGCTGCTTTCGGTTCCGGCCGCCGAGTCCGCCCAACTCGACGAGAACGACCGCTCCCTGGTGCTGGTCCTGCGACAGGGCGAACAGGTTCGTCTTGTCTGGAGCGGCGATCTGGAACGCCACGGCGAGGCGTTGCTCCTGGCGGCCCACCCGGACCTGGGGCGGGCCGAGGTCTGGAAGGCTGGGCATCACGGCAGCAACACCTCGGGCAGCGCGCCCTGGCTCGATCGCCTGCACCCGCGTCTGGTGCTGGTCAGTTGCGGCGTCGGCAACCGTTACCGCCACCCCAGCCATGGGCCGTATGTCGTGGCTGGCGACACGTTGGCCACCCTGCGTTCGGATCTCGGCGGGACATCCACGGTCCGCTGGGACATCTCCAGCGGGCGCCTGCAGGCCCACGGACTCTGGCGGAACCCGGACCTGCCGGGTCTTCCCTGATGGCGCTGTCGCTGCGCCTTGACACCCTTGGGGACCGCGCCTACCATCGGCGGGCGGCGCCGTGACCGGGCTTCGGAGCGTTCCGGAACGAGCCGCCGCACCGCACCGCCGCCTCCGGACGACGCTCCGGGGCAGACCCGGAGGAAATCCCATGCCTGCCCTACGCAGCGCGCGCGACCTCGGCCTCGTTCCCGACTTCGAAGGCAAGGTCCGCGACATCTTCGACCTCGGCAGCGAATTGCTGGTGGTCGCCACCGACCGCGTGTCGGCCTTCGACGTCATCATGAACGACCTGGTGCCCGGCCGCGGCGTCGTGCTCAACGTGATGAGTCTCGGCTGGTTCGAGCACTTCGCCGACGTCGTGCCCAATCATGTGCTCACCGCCGACCCGGCGAAGTTCCCGGCGCCGTTCGCGGCCCATGCCGACGCGCTGGGCGGCCGTTCGATGCTCGTGCGGAAAGCCGATCGCTTCCCGGTCGAATGCGTCGTGCGCGGCTATCTCGCGGGCTCGGGCTTCAAGTCGTACAACCGGTCGGGAACGATCTGCGGACAGCCGTTGCCGCCGGGCCTGAAGCTGGCCGACCGCCTGCCGGAGCCCCTGTTCACGCCGACGACGAAAGCCGACGAAGGGCATGATCTGGACATCACCTTCGCCGAAGTCGAGACCACGGTCGGCGCGCCGACCGCGCGCGCGCTGCGCGACCTGACACTGCGTTTGTATGGTGAAGGCGCCGAGCACGCGCGTTCGCGCGGGGTCATCCTCGCGGACACGAAGTTCGAGTTCGGCCTCATCGACGGACGCATCCACCTGATCGACGAAGTCATGACGCCGGATTCGAGCCGCTTCTGGCCGGCGGACGCGGTCGTTCCCGGCCGGGAGCCGCCGAGCTGGGACAAGCAGATCCTGCGCAATCATCTGGAAACCCTGACCTGGGACAAGGCGCCGCCACCACCACCGTTGCCGCAGGACGTTCTGCTGCGCACGGCACAGCGGTACCGCGAGGTTCTGGAGATCCTGTTCCCCCTGGAGGCCGCGGCATGGCGGAAATACCTGTGAGCCGGCGGCGGGCGCTGCTGAGCGTCACCGACAAAACCGGCCTGGAGTCGTTCGCGCGCGGCCTGGTCGGACACGGCTTCGAATTGATCGCGTCGGGCGGCACCGCTGCGGCATTGCGGGAAGCGGGCCTGACCGTGACAGACGTCGACACGATCACGGGCTATCCCGAGATCTTCGGCGGCCGCGTCAAGACGCTGCATCCGGCCGTGCACGGCGGCATCCTGGGACCCGACCGCGCGTCGTTCGCCGAAACGGCCTCGCTGGGCATCGAACCCATCGACGTCGTCGTGGTGAACCTGTACCGGTTCGGCGAAGCGCGCGCGGCCGGCGGCGATGCGGCGCAACTGGTGGCGAAGATCGACGTCGGCGGCCCGACGATGCTGCGCGCTGCCGCCAAGAACTTCGGACGCGTGACCGTCGTGCCCGACCCGGCGCACTATGCCGAAGTCCTGGCCGAGATGGACGCCGGCGGCGGCGAAACGACGCTGGACCTGCGGCGGCGTCTGGCCGCCGCCACGTTCCGCCTGACCGAACGCTACGACGACGCGATCGCCGACTGGCTCGAAGGCGTGACCGGCCGCGTGGACTACGGCACGGCGCTGCGCTACGGCGAGAACCCGCATCAGGGCGCGCGCATGTTCCTGCCCGGCGCCACGGGTTCCGCATCGGACGACCTTGCTTCGGTGGGCCTCGCGCTGCACGGAGGCAAGGAGCTTTCCTACAACAATCTCGTCGATCTCATCGCCGGCCTGAAACTGGCGGGGGACTTCGACGAATCCTGCTGCGCGATCCTCAAGCACACCAATCCCTGCGGTTTCGCGCTGGGCGCGCCGGCGCAGTCGCTGGAACTGGCTCTGCGGTGCGATCCGGTGTCGGCGTTCGGGGGCGTGTTCGCCTTCAATGCGGAGATCGATGAAGAGACGGCCGCGATGCTGGCCGAGCGCTTCCTGGAGATCATCGCCGCGCCGTCGTTCACGCCGGCAGCCCTGGCCCGCCTGACGAAGAAGAAGAACGTGCGCGTGCTATCGGCGGATCTGCCACGTTTTCTGGCCGCCACGCGCGGCCGCGCGCGGGCCTGGGGCGGACTCATGCTGCGTCAGGACGAGGACGAAGGCTTTCCGGAACTGGAGGACGCGCGTCTGGCCGCCGGTCCCGCGCCGGACGCGGCCACGCGAGCGGGACTGGCCATGGGCTGGAAGGTCGCCAAGCACGGCAAGAGCAACGCCATCGTGCTGGTCGACGGCCGGGCCACCCTCGGCGTGGGCTTCGGACAAATGAGCCGCGTCGATTCGACGGAGATCGCCATTGGCAAGGCCCGCGCCCAGGGCCTGGAACTGACGGGCGCCCTGGCCGCCTCGGACGGCTTCTTCCCGTTCCCGGACGGCATCGAGAAGCTGGCGGCCGCGGGTATCCGGGCGGTGATCGCGCCGGCCGGGTCGATCCGCGACGACGAGGTCGCCGCGCGCGCGGGCGAACTGGGCGTGACGCTGCTGCTCTGCGGGCGGCGTCATTTCAACCACTGACGTTCCGGCGTATATTGTCGTCATGGCGGAACCGCACCACCGGTTCCGGCCGCGTTGACCTGGCCGGATCCGCCACCGGAGTCGCATGCGCCCGCAATCCCGCTGGATCGTTTCGTTCTGCCTGCTGGCGGCGCTCGCTTGGTTGGCCCCGGCGACCCTGCCCGCCGCGCCGGTCGACGAGACACTTCAGTCCTGGCGCGCCGCACGCAGGTCCGCGCTGCGTGCGCGCAGTCTTGTGGCCGACAAGAACGCGCCCTCGCCCGTCCGCTTCGGCCTGCTCGTCATCCCCGTGGATTTCTCCGACCACCGCCTGCCCACCGACTGGAACCCCGCCGGCCTGGCGCCGCGCCTGACCGCGACCGACGGCCAGTCGCTGCGGCACTATTTCGACGTCGCTTCGGCCGGCCGCTGCGAAGTGGTCTGCCTCACGGCGCCGCTGGTGCGGCTGTCCGGCGCGGCGATCGACTACTCGGACGTGGGGCTCAACGGTTTCACGCGCACGCGTCGGTTGGCGACCGAGGCGATCGGGGCGGTGGCGGCGGCCGGATATGATCTGCGTCTGGCCGATCTGGACGGCCCCGACGGTCTGGCCGGAACCGCCGATGACGACGGCTGGGTCGACGGCGTGCTCATCCTGCATGCGGCGGCGGGGCAGGAGAACGACCCGCAGGAGGGACGGATCCAGGCGCTGCAATACTACCTCGAGGCTCCGGTCGTGAGTGACGGCGTCAATGCCGGTCCCTACGCCGTGGCGAGCCTGTCCAGCGGCCCCGGTATCTGGGCGCATGAGACGGCCCATCTGCTCGGCCTGGAGGATCGCTACGACCCGCTCCTGCCGCCGACGAACGGCGCCGGCGATCTGGCGGGCTCCGGTGGGTTGGGCGTTTTCAGCCTGATGGCGGCCGGCGCCTGGGGCACCGGCGGCGGCTGGAACCCGGCCCTGCCGGACGCCTACTCGCGCGCGCTGCTGGGCTGGTGCGACACCGTCGCGATCGCGACCGGCGCCGCGGCGGGAGACACGTTGAAGTCCGCTCCGGGCGAGGCGCGTGCGCACCGCGTCTGGACGCGCGGCGAGACCGGGCCCGAGTTCTTTCTTCTCGAAGCGCGCGATCCGGCCGCCGCGGCGCCGTTCGATGCCGCGCTGCCGGCCGCCGGCCTGGTGATCCTGCACGTCGACGAGAATGTTCCGGAGGGCGGCTGGAGCGATGACGGTTTCCAGCAATGGCACCTGCGGACCCGGCTGGTCGAGGCGGACGGAAACGGCGATCTGCGCCAGGGGAATGATACAGGCGCGGCCGCCGATGTGTTCCCGGGGCCGGGCGCCGTGAGCGCCTGGACGCCGGAAACCGACCCGGCCAGCGACGGGTACGGCGGGTCGAGTGGGGTTTCGATCACGGGCATTGGTACCGTCGCCGGCGGCATCGTCCATCACACAGCCAGCAACGACTCGCCGTGGCTCACGTTCGACCTCGCATTCGCGCCGACGGCGCCGTGGACACTCCGGTTCACCGCGCGGGTCGAAGGCGGCATTGCCGCGTCCCTTTCGGTCCGTCTTGAAGCGCTCGGCGACGATCCCGGCGGCGCTTTTGCGGGTGGCGCCACGGCCGTGGATGTCGAACTGGAGCCGGACTCCGCAGGCCACTGGACGCCGATCACGCCGCCGGCCTGGGTCCGGGGCGCCGCGCCCCCGCTGAGCGCCTGCACCACCTTCCGCTGCACGCTGACAGGGCCCGGTCTGCCGACCCTGGTGGCGGCGCGCCCCTGGTGCTGGTCGTCTACGTCCACGACTCTCGACTTCGCGAACATCTGGCCCGGCGAGTGGACCGTCGAACTGCCGGATGGCCCCGGTACCAGCTGGCGACGGTGGACCGGCGCCGATTCCCCGGCGGCGGATCAGCTTCCGGTACTCGTCTGCACAGGCGAGAACGCCGAGGCCGGGGATTGGCCCGCCGTGAACTACACGAACGGCGGGCGTGCGCGTCTGACGAGCGGGCCGCTGGACCCGGACGTCGGCGGCGTGCGTCTGGTGCATTGGGTCGACGTGGAGACCCTGCCCGGGGGCGTTCCCATGGACGGCGCGGTGGCCAGCTGGATCGGACCCGACGGCGCCGAGACGGTGGCCGAGCCTGTGAGGGGCTGGCCCGCGCAGGTGGACGCAACCTCGGCCAGCGCGCTCAGGGGCCGCGGCTCGTTCGGCGAACCGGCCGCCGCTTTCAGCGAGGGCGTCCGGCCGCTCTGGCGCACGGATCTCATCCCCGTCCCGGACGGGGAAGGCGGACCGTGGCGCCTGCGCCTGGAATTGGCCGCCAACGATCTCTGGCGCGGTCGCGGCTGGATGATCGCGGACTGCCGCGCGGTCGCGGTCACGGCGATGGAAGACGAGAATCTCACCTGGAACGCGGGGCTGTCCTGGAACTGGCTCTGGAGCCTCGACGCACCGTCCAGTGAACCATTCTCGGTGCAGGCTCGAACGTTGCCCGACAGTTCCTGGAGCACGCTGTCGACAACGGCCGCGAACGCCGTCGCCGCCGGCGACATCATCGGTCGATGGCCGGAATCGCCCGGAACACGGCGCGAATTGCGCGTGACGGGCCCGTCGCCGTGGGGGATCCTCGCGCTCGCGCCGGTGACGTTATACGTTGACGGCGGCGGCAGTGCGCCGGACTCGGCAGAAAGCTCGAACACGCTCGGCGACCCGTGGCCCAATCCGGCGGCCGGTGTGCTCCGGTTCACGTTGCGGATTCCCGACGGAGCGTCGGCGCGGTTGCGGATTTTCGATCTGCGCGGGCGCCTCGTGCACGCGCGTAACGTGCCGCCGGGCATGCAATTCGCCGAATGGACCGGCAACGACGACGACGGGCGGCGCCTGCCCTCCGGTACCTATGTTCTGAAACTCGACGGCGCCGGCGCGCCGGTGACACGCAAGGTGGTGCTGAGACATTGAACTGGCGGGGAAAGTCGGCAGTGGTGTTGCTGGCCCTGGGACTGGTGCCGGCGGCGGCCCGGTCGGGGCCGCTCTATGATCCATGGCTGGAACGCTTCCAGGTCGGCGGCGCCGGCGTTTCGGCGGGGCTGATGGACGGGTATCCGGCCGGACTGCTGGAACCTGCGAGGCCGGACACGGCCTGGACGAGAGCGGCGCTGCGCCTGCTGGATGGCGCACGACCGGCACCGACGGGCATCGACCTCACCTCGCGCTGGCTGACCGCTCGGACGGACGCCCCGTCTGAAGTGATGTCCGCCGCCCGCCGGGCGGTCGCGGCCTACGCCGACACGTCGGCGACCTTCGCGGCCCTGCAGGCCGTCGACGGTCTCGCGTTCCTCGAAGCCGAACTGGGCGCCCGGCGCTTCGACGCCGCTCTTAAGGCGGGCGACCTGGCTGCCGCGCGGTCCGAGGCCGAAACCCTGGCCCGGCGCGAAGCTCCCGGCGTCGAACCTCGCGAGTCGTTCCTGTGGAGCCTGCGCGCCCGAAGGGTGGCGCGCCTCGGCGGCGGCCAGCCTGCCGAAACAAACACGATCTGGTCCGAAGCCCTGCCGCTGCCGCCGTTCGACGCGGCCAACGCCTGGGCACTGTGGGTGGCCTACTGCCGCGAGCGCGGGCAGGCGCCCCTGGCGCCGCCGGCCACGACCGAAGCCTGGCGCGCCTGGCTGGCGGGCGTCGGCCGCGGCGGCGGGCTGGAACCGCAGGACCTGGCCGCTTCCGGCCTGCCGGAGCCCTGGCGCGCCGCGGTAGGCGCCGTGGTCCTGCCCAAGGACGACCTGGCCGCGCATTTCCAGCGCTACCGGACGCCGCCCGACGACGTCGACCTGCAGGGCATGTGGGTCAGTGGGCGTCGCACCGCGCAGCAGGGCCGGGCCGCGGCCTACGAAGAGATCGCGGCCACGCCGGGGCTGCGTCCGGTCTGGCGCCTGGACCTGTGGCGGCGCGCCGCGGAGCTGCGCCTGCTGGCAGGGGACGAAGTCGGCGCGAGCGCAGCCCTGGAGCAGGCCCTGGCCCTTGCGCGTGATGGCAGCGGCACCAACTCGACCCGCCGGCGGCTGCGTCAATGGGTGGAACAGGCGATGGTCCGCTCCATCGCCCGCAACGAAATTTCCGCGGCGCGCGCCCTGCGCAACGCGGGCCGGGCGACCTTCTCCGGGGCGGAACTCGCGTCCTTCATCACCGAGACGAGACATTGGGAAACGCGGCTGGGTCTGCCCGCCGCAGCGCCGGACACGCTGCAATTGCCCGACCGCGCGGCCTGGCTGGTCGAATCCGGAAAGTCGCCGCGGGTCCGTCCCGCGACGGACGCGGACCGCGCCGCTTTTGCGGCGGCGTCCGACCGGCCGCTGTGGGAACTCTGGGCGAAATGGGGCCGGTCATTCGCCGATTCCACGGGAGCCGGCACCCGCGCCACCGCCTACGCCGGAAGGCTGGCCGCTGTGCGCAACCGCGCCGCGCCGGCGGACGCGGGCGTGCTGCCGGCGGTGGCTCCCCTGCTCGACGAGCCGCGCCTTTTCGGTCAGGTTCTGGACACGGACATCGCCCGCCTGACCGGCGGCGGCGCCGCGCCCCGTCCCTCGCTGGTGCCGGAATTGGTGAAGGCGGCGGGCGACGACCACCTGTTGATTCATGCCCTGCTCGGCTTCGCCCTGGCCGTCGGCGACCAGCGCGGAATCCTGGCCGCGGCCACCGTCCTTCCACAGCGCGGTTTGACAGCGGACGAGCGGCGGTTATTCCTTTACCCCCTTCCGGGTCCCGGCCCGGTGCGGGCGGCGCTCCTGGCCGCCGCCAACGATCCGGCGCTGGTGCTGGCCGTCGCGCGCAACGAATCGCTGTTCGAGGCGGCGGCACGATCACGTGCCGGCGCGCTCGGCTGGATGCAGATCATGCCGTTCCACTACGAACGGAGAGGCGCGCAGCCGGGGGCCGGACACTGGAGCAACGCGCCGACGTCGATCGTCAAGGGCGACCATCTGCTCAGCGACGGCGCGCGCCGGTACAACGGCGACCCGTACCGGATGCTTGCCGGCTACAACGCCGGCTACGAGGCGACCGACCGCTGGGACCGCCAGCTGGGGGGCGGCGCCGCACGCGATGTGTATCTGGCGTGGATCGGTTACCCCGAGACGCGCCACTACGTCGAAAAGGTCCTGATCGATCGCGCCGTCTATCAATCCATCATCGGCGGCCCGGCGCCCGCCCGCGACTAGAGACACCTCACAAGGAGCACCCATGGCCAAGGGCCTGCAGGGATGGTTCGAGAACGCGTTCGGCAAGAAGAACCGCGACGTGGCGAAGATGCGCCCGCTGGTCGAGCGCATCAAAGCGGGCCGTGACCGCTATCGGAACCTGAGCGACGACGAGCTCCGCGCCCTGCGTGTCGAGTTCGCCAACCGCCACGCCGCCGGCGAGACGCTCGACGACCTGCTGGTGGAAGCCTACGGCGTCGTCTGGGAGGGCTGCCGGCGCCTGACCGAGCGCAAGGCGACCTGGATGGTCTGGGGCCAGGAGATGGTCTGGGACATGATCCCGTACGACGTCCAGCTGATGGGCGCCATCGTCCTGCACCAGGGCAAGATCGCGGAAATGGCGACCGGCGAAGGCAAGACGCTGGTCGCGATCATGCCCCTGTACCTCAATTCGCTGCCGGGGCTCGGCGCGCATCTGGTCACGGTCAACGACTACCTGGCCAAGCGCGACGCGCAGTGGATGGGCGGCGTGCTGGAATTCCTCGGCTGCAAGGTCGGCTACATCCTGGGCGAGATGACGCCCGAGGAACGCCGCGAGGCCTACGCCTGCGACGTCACCTACGGCACGAACAACGAGTTCGGCTTCGACTACCTGCGCGACAACATGGTTGTGCATCCGGAGCACCTGGTGCACCGCGATTTCCACTATGCGATCGTCGACGAAGTCGACTCGGTCCTGATCGACGAAGCGCGCACGCCGCTCATCATCAGCGGCGCCGTCGACAAGTCGACGCATCAGTTCATGGAGCTGAACCCGCGCGTGGTGAACGTGGTGCGCGGGCAGATGAAGATCGTCAACGACTGGCTGGGCGAAGTCGAACGCGCCCTGCGCGCGGCCAGCGAGGGCGCCGACGTCAAGATCGACGACGCCACGGCCCTGAAGCTGTTGCGCATCAGTCGCGGCGCGCCCAAGAATCCGCGTTTCCGCAAGCTGGCGCAGATCCCGGGCGTGCTGGAGACGATCCAGCGCACCGAGGAATCCTACATGCGCGACAAGGCCATGTGGGAAGCCGACGCCGACCTGCTCTACGTCGTCGAGGAGAAGAACCACCACGTCGACCTGACGGACAAGGGGCGCGACGCGTTCGCGCGCGACGACCGCGACTTCTTCACGTTGCCGGATCTGGCCGAGACGGCCGGCGCCATCCAGACCGACGAGGCGTTGACCGTCGCCGAGAAGGCGGAGCGTCTGGGAGCGGTCGAGCAGGCCTATGCGCTGAAGAACGAGCTGATCAGCAACGTCGACCAGCTGCTGCGCGCCTACGCACTGTACGAGAAGGATGTCGAATACGTCGTGCAGGACGGCAAGGTGGTCATCGTCGACACCTTCACCGGCCGACTGCAGCCGGGACGCCGTTTCAGCGAAGGCCTGCACCAGGCGCTCGAAGCCAAGGAAGGCGTGGTCGTCCAGCGCGAGACCCAGACGCTGGCCACGGTCACGGTGCAGAACTTCTTCCGCAAATACGAGAAGCTGGCCGGCATGACCGGAACCGCCGAGACGGAAGAGGCCGAGTTCAACGGCATCTACAAGCTGGACGTGGTCGTGATCCCGACCAACCGGCCCATTTCGCGGCAGGATCTCGACGACGTCATCTACAAGACGAAGAAGGCCAAGTACAAGGCGATCGTCGAGGAGATCAAGCGGCTGCACCGGCTGGGGCTGCCCATCCTGGTCGGCACGACGACCGTCGAGGTCAGCGAGCTGCTGAGCCGGCTCCTGAAGCTGCAGGGCATCAACCACAACGTGCTGAACGCCAAGTACCACAAGATGGAAGCCGAAATCGTGTCCGGCGCCGGACACCTGGGCGCCGTGACCATCGCGACGAACATGGCCGGCCGCGGCACGGACATCAAGCTGGCGCCGGGCATCCTGGACCTGCCCGCGAAGTGGGCCGCCGACCCCGACCTGAAGGCCGAGGACTGGGACGGCCAGGCGACCGGCCTGCAGATCATCGGCACCGAGCGGCACGAGAGCCGGCGCATCGACCGTCAGCTGCGAGGACGTTCGGGTCGCCAGGGCGACCCGGGTCAGGCGAGCTTCTTCCTGTCGCTGGAAGACGACCTGATGCGTCTGTTCAGCCCGGAACGCATCATCAAGGTGATGGACAAGCTGGGCGTGCAGGAGGACGAGGTCATCACGCACTCGATGGTGACCCGCGCCATCGAGAAGGCGCAGGTGCGCGTCGAGAACCAGAACTTCGACATCCGCAAACATCTGCTGGAGTACGACGACGTCGTCAACAAGCAGCGCGAAGTGATCTACCAGATGCGGCGCGACGCGCTGGAGGGTCGCGAACTGGACGAGCAGTTCCGCGATTTCCTGGTCGGCGCCGTCGACAACGTGCTGGCCGAATGCATCGACCGCGAGTCGCCGCCCGACGACTGGGACATGGACAAGCTGTCCCGCCTGTATGGTCCGCTGGTGCTGGCACCGCTGCCTCTGGCGCCGAAGGAACACCTCGAACTGGGCTATGAAGTGCTGGCCGAACGTCTCCACGAGCAGGCCCTGGAGCGCTACAAGACGAAGTGTACGCATCTGGGCGAACACCTGACCGGCCAGTTGCAGAAGTTCGTGCTGATCCAGATCCTGGACGAACTGTGGCGCGACCACCTGAACGAACTGATCATGCTGCGCAGCGGCATCGGTCTGCGGTCGTACGGTCAGCGCGACCCCCTGGTGGAGTACAAGGGCGAGTCGTTCCGGATGTTCGAGACACTGATCGGCAGCATCGAGAAGGCCGCGGTCAACCTCTTCTTCCGCGCGGAACTGACCCGGCCGCCCGAACGGCCGGCCCCGCCGCCGCCGGTCATCCAGACGAAGCACCAGGAAGTCTCGGCCTTCGGCGCCGGATCCGCGGAGCCTGCCCCGGACGAGAACGCCGTCGCGGGACGGCCGCGGCCGGTCACGACGGCGCCCGGAGCGGATATCGGCCGAAACGACCCCTGCCCCTGCGGAAGCGGGCGCAAATACAAGAAGTGCTGCGGCGCCGGGTAGGCCCGGAACGGGCGTCGGACGGGCCGGTCTTGCCGGTCCGGGGCCCCCGTGCTAGGTTTGGCCCGGTCGCCGGCCGGGGGCCGTCGACGGAAAGCGATGCCAGCGATGGACAGCGAACGTGGTAAGCATAAGCACCTGCTGGTGTTGTTGCTGGAGGCCCTCTCCGGCGGCGCCGAGGTCTCGGCGGCGCGCCTGGGCCGTCTCCGGGAGCGGATGAAAGCCTCGGGGCTGATGGACGAGGACGTGCACGCCCTGCTGGACTGGGTCGAGGAGCACCTGCTGCCGGACCCGCGCCAGGACTGGCCGCAGGAACCGTTGCCGGACGCGCCGTCCGACAAGACGTTCCGGCTGTTCGGCGAGATGGAGGACGAGTACCTGACGCGCGACGGTCTGGGCCTGCTGATCGACCTGTTCAACACGGGCCAGATCGACCGGGCGCAGATGGAGGCGCTGCTGCAGTACTCCTCGCACATCGCCTTCCGGCCGCTGACGCCGTACGATCTGGAACCGATCCTGGAGCAGGTCCTGTTCCGGCCGGGCCGGCCGGGGCTGACCGGGGGCGCCTCCGAAGGTTTCGACAACATCCATTGAGGCCGGCGGAGCCGGACCTCACCACCGCAAAACCGGCCGCTGCCCGCGACGGCCGGGTTTTGCTTGAAGGACGGGCCGGTTGAAACTCATCATCGTCGAGTCTCCAGCCAAGGCCCGGACCATCACCCGGTTTCTCGACGACAACTATGCCGTCGCCTCCAGTTACGGGCACATCCGCGACCTGCCCGCCTCGGCCAAGGACATCCCCGCTCGCTACAAGAACGAGCCCTGGTCGCGCCTGGGCGTCAACATCGACGACCGCTACGCCCCGATCTACATCGTCTCGCCAGACAGCCGCCAGCAGGTGGCCGAGTTGAAGAAGCTCCTTAAGCAGGCCGACGAAGTCCTGCTGGCGACGGACGAAGACCGCGAGGGCGAGGCCATCAGCTGGCACCTCCTGGAAGTGCTCGAGCCGAAGGTGCCGGTCCGCCGCATCACCTTCCACGAGATCACGCGGGACGCGATCCTTGCCGCGCTGGCCAACCCGCGCGAGATCGACATGCAGCTGGTGCGCGCCCAGGAGGGCCGCCGCATCCTCGACCGGCTGTACGGCTACTCGCTGTCGCCGGTGCTCTGGAAAAAGGTCCGGACCAAGCTGTCGGCCGGCCGCGTGCAGAGCGTGGCGGTGCGGCTGGTCGTCGAGAAGGAAGAGGAGCGGCAGGCGTTCCATGTGGCGCGGTACTGCGACGTCGAGGCCACGTTGGCCGGCGATGATCTGGAATTCACGGCGCGCCTGACCACTGTCGACAACCGTCGCGTGGCCGGCGGCAAGGACTTCGACGCGGCCACGGGTGCGTTGAAATCCGGCGAGAACCGCCTGCAGCTGGACGAAGCGCTGGCCGCGGAACTGGCCGCCGGCGCGGCGAAGGCCGTGCCCTGGCGCGTGACCGCGGTCGAGCGCAAGGAGACGACGCAGCGCCCGTCGCCTCCCTTCATCACGTCGACGCTGCAGCAGGCCGCCAGCAGCAAGCTCAAGATGACCCCGCAGCGCGTCATGCGCATCGCCCAGCGCCTGTACGAAGGTGTCGGCGACTTCAGCGAAGGTCTCATTACCTACATGCGTACCGATTCGCTGACGCTCAGCGAAGGCGCGCTGGCCGATGCGGCGCAGCTGATCGCGCGGGATTTCGGCCCCGAGTACACGAACGGCCCGCGCCGGTACCGCACGCAGTCCAAGAGCGCCCAGGAGGCGCACGAGGCGATCCGGCCCACGCACATCAGCCGCACGCCAGCCTCGGTGGCCGGCCGCCTGGACAAGGACGACCTGGCGGTCTACACGCTGATCTGGAACCGCGCCGTCGCCTCGCAGATGGCCGATGCCAAGCTGGACAAGACGGCGGCCGACCTGGTGGCGGCCGTCGACGGACGCGAACTGGTGTTCCGCGCCAACGGCTCGGTCGTGCGATTCCCAGGCTTCCTCAAGGTGTACGGCGATCGCGGACAGGACGCGCTGCTGCCCGCGTTGCGCGAGGGGCAGTCCGTCGGCGGCCCGGCCGCGTCCGCTCCCGGCGGCGTCGATGTGCTCAAGGTCGGGCACTCCGCGCACGAGACGCAGCCGCCGGCGCGCTACACCGAAGCGTCGCTGATCAAGAAGCTGGAGGAAGAGGGCATCGGCCGCCCGTCGACCTACGCCGCGGTGATCGCCACGATCCAGAGCCGCGAGTACGTCGCCAAGAAGGGCGGCGCGCTGCTGCCGACCTACATCGGCATGGCGGTGACCCACCTGCTGCGGGAGCACTTCAACCGCTACGTCGACGTCGCCTTCACGGCGAAGATGGAAGAGGAGCTCGACCAGATCGCCGCCGGCGAGTGCGACTGGGTCGAGTTCCTGGACCGGTTCTACCGCGGCGGCAGGGGTGAGCCAGGGCTGGAGAAGGACATTTCCGCCGGCCTGGACCGCATCGAGTTCCCGCGCATCCACGTGGGCGACGACCCCGCCACCGGCGCGCCCATCGTGCTGCGCATCGGCCGCAACTACGTCTCGGTGAACGTCGAGGGTGACGACGAGAGGCGGGCCACCCTGCCGGTCGACCTGTTGATCGACGAACTGACGCCCGAGCGGGCGCTCGACCTGATCACGGAGCGCGACCGTTCGCGCGAACCCATCGGCCAGCACCCCGAGACCGGGCAGAACATCTACGCGCTGACCGGGCCGTTCGGGCCCTACCTGCAGCTGGGCGAACAGGAGGGTGACGCCAAGCCCAAGCGCATCAGCCTGGGCGCCAAGACGGACCTGTCGACGATCAACCTCGACTACGCGCTGAAGCTGCTGAGCCTGCCGCGCGTGATCGGCACCGATCCGGCCACCGGCAAGCCGGTGCGCGCGGGACTGGGGCGTTTCGGGCCGTACGTGGAATGCGAACGCGTGTTCGCCAGCGTGGCGAGCGTGGACGTGCTGTTCACGATCACGCTTGAGGACGCTCTCGAACGGATCAAGAACAAGAACCGGCGGCCGGTGCTGCGCGAACTCGGCCCGCATCCGGAAACCGGTCTGCCGCTGGTCATCTGCAAGGGGCGCTACGGGCCCTACGTGACAGACGGCAAGGTCAACGGCACCATCGGGCGCGACACCGACCCCGAAGAGATCACGGTGGCCGAAGCGGTCGCGTTGCTGATCGCCGCGGCGCAGCGCGCGGCCGAGAACGGCGGCAAGCCGGGCCGGAAGACCTTCAAGAAGGCCGTGAAGAAGACGGCCAGGAAGGCCGTCGGGAAGACGGCGAAGAAGACCGCCGGTACCAAAGCCGTCAAGAAGACGGTCAAGAAGGCGGCCAAGAAGACCGTGAAGAAGATCACCGCGAAGGCTGGCGCCGCCACCACCACGAAGGCCGCCCCGCGCCGCGGACCCGCCGGACCCGGTAACGCGTGATGCCCCCGCAGCCGGCTGTGACCGTGGTCGGCGGCGGGCTGGCGGGCTGCGAAGCGGCGCTCCAGTTGGCGCGTTTGCAGGTGCCGGTCCGGCTGATCGAGATGCGCCCGGTGACGCCCACGCCCATCCACCGCGGCGACGGCCTGGCCCAGATCGTCTGCAGCAATTCCCTCAAGAGCGTCGAACCGTCCACGGCCAGCGGCCTGCTCAAGCAGGAACTGGACGCGATGGGCTGCCGCCTGCTGGACGCCGCCCGCGCCTGCGCGGTGCCGGCCGGGAGCGCGCTGGCGGTCGACCGCGAGGCGTTCTCGGCGGAAGTCGCCGCGCGTCTGGCGGCGGCCGGCGTCGCGGTCGAACGCGGGCCGGTGGAATCGCTGCCAAAGCGGGACGGCCACCTCTGGCTGGTGGCGAGCGGTCCGCTCACCTCGGCCGCGCTGATCGACGAACTGGGGCGGCTGACCGGAAGACCGGCGCTGCACTTTTTCGACGCGATCGCCCCGACCGTCACGCTCGAATCGCTGGATCTGTCGACGCTCTACCGCGCCGCCCGCTACGGGCGGGGCGACGCCGACTACCTCAACGCGGCGCTCGACCGCGACCAGTACGAGACGCTGCATCGCGAACTGCTGGCGGCTGAGAAGGCCGACGTGCACGCCTTCGATCGCGGCGAACTCTTCGCCGGCTGCCAGCCCATCGAGGAGATCGCCGCCTCCGGGCCGCGTTCGCTGGCCTTCGGACCGCTGCGCCCGGTCGGGCTGGCCGATCCGCGGACCGGCGGCAAGTGGCCGCACGCGGTCGTGCAACTGCGGCAGGAGAACCGCGAGGGCACGCTCTACGGCCTGGTCGGATTCCAGACGCGGCTGCGGCAGGCCGAGCAGAAGCGCGTGCTGCGGCTGATACCCGGCCTGGAGAACGCCGAGTTCGTGCGCTACGGCCAACTGCACCGCAATTTCTACCTCGACACGCCCCGCTGCTGCGAAAAGGACTTTTCGTTGAAGGGGCGCCCCGACGTGCTGGTGGCCGGACAGATGACCGGGGTCGAAGGTTACGTCGAGTCGATCGCCTCGGGACTGTTCACCGCCTGGTCCGCGGCAGCCCGGCTGCGGGGCCTGGACCTGCCGCCGCTGCCGCCCACCACGATCTGCGGATCGCTCCTGGGGAATTTCCTGTTCGACGTCACCAGCGAACGGCTGACGCCGATGAACGCGAATTTCGGGCTGTTGCCCGACCTGCCGGTTCCGGTGCGCGGCAAGCTGGAGCGCAAGCTCGCCCGCGGCGAACTGGCCAGGCGCGAGCTGGGGGAATGGCTGCGGTGTCCGTCGGTGGAAGACCTGCTCCGGGACTGAACTCCCTTGCCCCGCTTGCCAGCTTTCGCGGCCGGTGATACGGTCCTCCGGAAGCCCGAGACAGCGAAGGACCGGGAAGGACCCTGGGCCATGGATCCACTGCAACCATACCTGGATCATCTCGGCATCGAGCGGGGACTGAGCCCGCGCACGGTGTCCTCCTACTCTCGTGACATCCACGATTTCCTGGCGACGGCGGTGCAGGCGGGGCTTCTGACCGAGCCGGCCGGGCGTCCGCAATGGAGCCGGCTGGCAGGGCAGCGCGACCTGATCCGCACCCATCTGGCCGCACTGCGGAAGCGCGGCTGCAAGCCCAGCACGCTGGACCGGCACCTGGCGGCGATCCGTTCCTTCTACCGCTACCTTAAGCTCACCTCGCAGGTCGCGGAGGTGCCCGGCAATCTCAGCGTGGGTCGCGGCGGCCGCCGTCGCGAACTGCCGCACGACCTGAACGTCGAATTGACCGCCCGGCTCCTGGAAATGCCCGATGCCGCCACGCCACGCGGGCGCCGCGACCGCGCGCTGCTCGAGGTCATCTACGGGCTCGGGCTGCGGCTGGCCGAAGTCACGGGTCTGAGCCTGGGCGACCTCGATTTCCCCGAAGGCCGGGTCCGCGTTCTGGGCAAGGGCAATCGCGAGCGCGTGCTGCCGCTGGCCGGCTGCGCCGCCGACGCTCTGGCGCTCCATCTCGGGGGAACCCTCGAGCCGGGCGACTGGCAGGATGTGCGCGACGGCGCGCCCGGCCGTGCCGCCGCCGCACGCCCGGTGTTCGAGGGCAGGCCCGGACACCGCATCGCCCATCGCACGGTGCAGGCGCTGGTGGCGCGCTACGCCGGGGAACTGGCGCAGGTGGCCGGGGTTTCCCCACATACGCTGCGCCACAGTTTCGCCACGCATCTGCTGGACGGCGGGGCGGGCATCCGCGTCGTGCAGGAATTGCTGGGGCACCGACACCTGTCGACCACGCAGATCTACACCCACCTGGGCCGCAGCCGGCTGCGGGCGAGCTTCGAAGCCGCCCATCCGCGCGCCCGCACCCGTACCCGCCGCGACGTCTGAGCCGCGGCCCGGAAGGAATCCATGAAGATCCGTTCGACAACCGTGCTGGCGGTGTTGCGCGACGGTCGCGGAGCCATCGGCAGCGACGGGCAGGTCACGCTCGGCAACACGGCGGTCAAGCACGGCGCCGTCAAGGTGCGCGCCCTGTCCGGCGGCAAGGTGCTGGTCGGCTTCGCCGGCGGTGCGGCCGACGCCTTTGCGCTCTTCGAGAAGTTCGAAGGGCACCTCGAGCGCTACAACGGCCACCTCAAGCGCGCCACCGTCGAGATGGCCCGCGAATGGCGCAGCGACCGCGTCCTGCGACGGCTGGAAGCGATGATGGTGGTCATGGACCGCAACGACATCTACACGGTGTCCGGCGGCGGCGACATCATCGAGGCCGATGACCAGTTGGCGGCCATCGGTTCCGGGGGGGCCTACGCACTGGCCGCCGCCCGCGCGCTGCGGCGCCGCTCCGACCTGTCGGCGGTCGAGATCTGCCGCGAGTCGCTGCAGATCGCCGGAGAGATCTGCATCTACACGAACACGAATCTGACGGTCCTGGAACTCGAGACGGGAGGCGGCGCGGCCCATGCAGATCCGGCAGATTGAACACACCTCGATGTGGACCTGCGCGCAGACGGTCGCCATGCTCGACCGCTACATCATCGGGCAGGCGGCGGCGAAGAAGGCCGTCGCCATCGCCCTGCGCAACCGCTGGCGCCGGATGCAGCTGCCGCCCGCCCTGCGGCGTGAAGTGGCGCCGAACAACATCATCCTGATCGGGCCGACCGGGGTGGGCAAGACCGAGATCGCCCGGCGGCTGTCTCAGCTGGCGGACCTGCCGTTCATCAAGGTCGAAGCGACCAAGTTCACCGAAAAGGGCTATGTCGGGCGCGACGTCGACGCGATGGTCCGCGACCTGGTCGAAGCCGGCATCGCCCTGGTCAGGCGGCGGGCCGAGGCGCGGCACACCGACGAGATCGACGCCGCGGTCGAGGAACAGCTGGTGGACATCCTGTTTCCGCCGCTGGCCGGCCTGAAGGACGATCCGGAACGTCAGGCGCGTTGGGACCGCAGCCGCGAGAAGATCCGAGCACAGCTGCGGGAGGGCGTGCTGGACGACCGCGAGGTGACCGTCTCCAGCGAACAGCAGCGCGTGCCTCTGGCGAACATCTTCACTTCCGCGGGCGAGGAGTTCGACGCCTCGATCGGCGAAAGCCTGCGCGGCATGTTCCCGCGGCAGAAGACCGAGCGCCGCGTGCCGGTGATCAAGGCCCGCAAGCTGCTGCGCGAGCAGGAGGCCGACAAGCGCCTGGACGCCGACCAGATCAACCTGGAAGCGGTCGAACTGGTGGAGAACGGCGGCATCATCTTCCTGGACGAGATCGACAAGATCGCCGGCGGCCGCGGCCACGGCGGTGGGCCGGACGTCAGCCGCGAAGGCGTGCAGCGCGACCTGCTGCCGATCGTCGAAGGCTCGACCGTCAGCACCAAGTACGGGCCCGTCAAGACCGACCATGTCCTGTTCATCGCCGCGGGCGCCTTCCACATGAGCAAGCCGAGCGACCTGATCCCCGAACTGCAGGGCCGGTTCCCGATCCGGGTCGAGTTGCAGAGCCTGGACCGCGGGGACTTCCTGCGGATCCTGCGCGACACCGAGGGTTCGCTGATCCGGCAGTACCAGGCGCTGCTCGAAGTGGACGGCTGCCGGCTCACCGTGACCGAGGACGCCATGGACGAACTGGCGGGGCTGGCCGCCGAGCTGAACCGGCGGATGGAGAACATCGGCGCCCGGCGCCTGCAGACCATCATGGCGCAGCTCCTGGACGACGTGCTGTTCGAGGTGCCGGATTCCCACCGGGGCGATCTGGCGATCGACGGCGCCTTCGTGCGCGAGCGGCTCGGCGCCATCGTCAAGGACGAGGACCTGACGAAGTACATCCTTTAGCGGCGGGATCGACGGGGCCCGCGCCCGCGGCGGCAATGCGGGTTGGACGCGGCGCGCCGAACGGCTATTTTTCGCGACGCCGGCAGGGCCGGCGACCGGATCATTCATGCAAAGGAGCGGGACGTGGCGGACAAGCGGGATTTCCTGGCCATCGACGACTACACACTGCCCGAACTGCGGGCCATCCTGGACCTGGCGAAACAGACCAAGCCGCTGGCGCGCGCACACACGCTGCCGCACACGCACACCAATCGGGTGCTGGCCTGCGTCTTCGCCAAGCCCAGCCTGCGCACCAGGGTCAGCTTCGAGGTGGCGTTCCGGCAGCTCGGCGGCCAGACCATGTTCATCACCGACAAGGAAATCGGCATGGGCACGCGCGAGTCCGTCTACGACGTGGCGAAGGTGATGAGCCGCTTCTGCGACGGCATCATGATCCGCTGGTTCGACCACAACGAGGTCGTCGAGCTCGCGAAGCATGCCGACGTGCCGGTCATCAACGGACTGACCGACCTGAACCACCCCTGCCAGGTGATGGCCGACATCCTGACGATCGAGGAACACCTCGGCACCATCGAGGGCAAGAACGTGGTCATGGTCGGCGACGGCAACAACCTGGCCGTCAGCTGGCTCAACGCCGCGATCCGCTTCCCATTCAACTTCATCCTGGCCTGCCCGAAGGGCTACGAGCCGAACGAGGCCATCGTGGCCAAGGCCGAAGCGGCCGGCGCCTCGTTCTGCATCACGAACGACCCGCAGGAAGCTGTCGAAGGCGCGCACGTGATCTACGGCGACGCGTTCTACAGCATGGGGCAGGAAGAGGAAGCCGTGAAGCGCCGGGCAGACTTCGCCGCCTTCCAGATCTCGGCGCCGCTGCTCAAGGCAGCGGATCCCAAGCACATCGTGCTGCACTGCCTGCCGGCCCACCGCGGCGAGGAGATCACCGACGAGGTGATGGACGGCCCGCACTCGGTCGTGTTCGACGAAGCCGAGAACCGGTTGCATGCCCAGCGCGCCATCCTGGCGACGCTCATCCGGTAGGCGCGTGAAGAACCGGCGGTATCAGGGAACGCCGCGGACCGGGGGAGCCCCGGTCCGCGGCCGTACGCTTGCGCGGGCGCTGTCGGCCTTATTCGCGCTGATCTGCCTTGCGCTGGGAGCCTGCGCCGTGGTCGAGGCGCCGCCCGGCGGCCCGCCGGACCTGACGGCGCCGCGGTTGGCGACGGTCAGCCCCGACTCCGGTTCCGTGGCGCTGGGCGAAGTGCGGACGCTGCGACTGGGCTTCACCGAGAAGATGACGCGGCAGCCGGCCGAAGGCTGGCTGCACTTGTATCCGCCGCAACGCATCCGCAGCACGAAGTGGCACGGTGCCCGCGAGGCCGAAGTCGAACTCTTCGATCCGCTGCCGGCCGACACCGTGGTGGTGGTGGAGATCGCCACCGCGCTCCAGGATGCCCACAAGGTGAAGTCGCGGGAGAGTCGGCGCTTCCCGCTGGCGACAGGCGCCGCGATACCGGGCGGACGCCTGACCGGCGCGCTGGTCATGGGCGACTCCGCCGTGACCAACGGCGTCGTCGAACTGTTCCCGCTGGCTCCCGATTCGCTGGAGTATTTCCAGCGGCCCCTGCTGCGCCGGGCCGTCACCGACCGTACCGGGCACTGGTCGTTCGAGTGGCTGCCGGTCCCCGGCGGCCCGTGGCTCGTGCGAGCGTTCAGCGACGGCGACGCGAACCTGCGCGCGGGCGAGCGCGAAGCCCAGCGTCTGCTGCCGGACACGCTGTCGCTGACGATCGAACGGCCCGACCTGGGCGCCGGCGTCCTGACCATCCACGCCCATGGCACGCCCGGACTGCTGCGGGTGCCGCCGTTCGACCGCCGCGGCTGGAACGGAAGCTGGTATGCCTGGGCAATGACCGTGGCCGAAGGCGACACCGGCTGGGTGCCCGGGCCGGGAACCGCCCGCGGGCCGAAGCCGGGCGCGCTGGACCCGGACTCGGGCGTGAAGCTGGAGAAGGTGCCGTCCGGATCCGTCCGGGTCGTGGTCTTCGCTGATGTCGACGGCGACAGCCTGTTCGGCGGTGTACCGGCGGAACTCCTGCAACCGTTGGCGGCGGCCGCTTCCTGGCCCGACACGCTGAAGTCGCCCGCCTATCTGGAGCCGTGGTGGCTGGTCGAGAACCTGGTGGTGCCGCCTGGTCTGGAAGTCGAGATGATCGTGCCGATGACGCCCCCCGGGCTGACGGCCTGGACGCTGCCCGACAGCCTGGCAGGCTCAGCCGCGCCCGCCGACAGCACCGCGACCCCCAAGGAGGCCCGATGACCCCCGCCGCTTGCGACCGCCTGCCGTTCGTGAAGATGCACGGCGCCGGCAACGACTTCATCATGGTCAACCACCGCGAGTTGTCCGCGCGCGGACTCGAAGGCCGCCTCGATCGGGCGCGCATCGCCGCCCTGTGCGACCGCCGCAAGGGCGTCGGGGCCGACGGCCTGATCATCATCGGCCCCGGTTCTTCGCCGGGTGCCGCGTTCCGCATGACTTATTTCAATTCCGACGGCGGCGAAGCGGAGATGTGCGGCAACGGCGCCCGCTGCAGTGTCGCCCATGCGCACCGACTGGGACTCGCGGACAAGGCCTGCCGTTTCGACACCTGGTCGGGCGTGCTCGACGGCTGGGTGCACGGGGCCGGTGACATCGAGATCACGCTGCCGGCCTGGCGCGATCTGGATCTGTCCGTCGGGTTGGCCGACACGCCGTGGACGCTGCAGGCTTCCTGCAACACGGGCGTGCCGCACCTGGTCATCCCGGTGGAGAACGTCGACCACGTCGACCTGCCCCTGTGGGGCCCCGTCCTGAGGCGCCACGCGCGCTTCGGCGCCGCCGGCACCAACGTGAACTGGGTCTCGCCGGACGGCCCCGCGGGCGCCTGGCGCATCCGCACCTTTGAGCGCGGCGTCGAGGCCGAGACGCTGGCCTGCGGCACTGGCGCCTCGGCGAGCGCCGTGATACTGTGCGCCCTGGAACGGGGGGTGAGCCCGGTCCGCCTGGACACACGGGGCGGGGACCTGCTGGCCGTCTCGGTGGATCGCGAAAAGGGCGCGCTGCGCCTGCGCGGTCCGGCGCTGGTGGCATTCGAAGGCGAGGTGGCGTTCGATGGCTGACAAGACCTGGGTGATGCCGGACGGGATCTACACCGCGCTGGTCACCCCCTTCACCGCCGACGGCGCGGTCGACCGCGCCGCCTGGCGCCGGCTGGTGCAACGGCAGGTCGACGGGGGCGTGGCCGGGGTGGTTCCGGTCGGCTGCACCGGCGAAGCGGCCGTGCTCAGCCGCGACGAGCGTGAGTGGCTGGTGCGCTCCGCGGTCGAGGTCTGCGCCGGGCGTTGCGCGGTGGTGGCCGGATCCGGTTCCAACTGCACCCGCGAGTCGATCGCGCAGACGCGCGACGTGAAGATCTGGGGCGCCGACGCCGCCATGCTGATCTCGCCCTATTACAACAAGCCGCAGCAGGCCGGTCTGCTGGCGCACTACCGCGCCATCGCGCGCTCCGTCGACATCCCGCAGGTGATCTACAACGTGCCCGGACGGACCGCCGTCAACATCCTGCCGGAAACCGTGGCCCAGTTGGCCGCCGAACCGAACATCGTCGCCCTCAAGGAGGCGAGCGGGAACCTCGCGCAGATCGAGGAGGCCATCGCCCGCTGCGATCTGAAAGTCTACTCCGGCGATGACGGCCTGAATTTCAGCGTTTTCGGCCTGGGCGGCGCGGGCGCCATCAGCGTCGTGAGCAACCTGCTGCCCGGCACGCTGACGCGCATGTGGAACCGTTTCGCCGCCGGCGACCTCAACCGCGCCTGGCCCCTGGCACGCACGCTCGACCCTGTCTGCGCGGCCTGTTTCGTGGAAACGAACCCGGTCCCGGTGAAAGAACTGCTGTCGTTGGCGGGGCTGTGCCGCCGTGACCCGCGCCTGCCGCTGGTGCCGGTGTCGGAGAAGAGCCTGACCCGCCTGGTGCAGTTCTACGAAAGCACGCTCGGGGCCCTGCTGGCGCAGGACACGGAGGCTGGGGCGTGACCCGGACGACGCCGCTGCCGGTGGCCGTGCACGGGGCTGAGGGTCGCATGGGCCGCCTGGTGGCCGCGCTGGTCGAAGCCTCGCCGGACTGCCGCCTGGTCGGCCTGGTGACCGAGCCGGGCCGGACGCTGCCGGCGGGAGCGGGGCACGCGACGCTGCCGGTGATCGGCCAGGAGTCCATGGCGACGTTCCTGCCGGCCGGGTGCGTGATCGTGGACTTCTCGCTGGCTTCGGCGCTGCCCGGGCTCCTTGAAGGTGCGGCGAAGCTGGAGGCCAAACTGGTGAGCGGCACGACCGGCTTCTCGCCGGATCAGCACGAGGCCCTGCGCCGCCATGCCGCGAACCACGCCGTGATCCACGCGACGAACTTCAGCATCGGGATTCCCGCGCTTCAGATGGTGCTGCAGCTGCTGGCGCGCACCCTGCCGACGGGCTTCGACGCCGAGCAGGTCGAAACGCACCACACCGCGAAGATCGATCGGCCCAGCGGCACGGCCCGTACTTTGGCCGAGGCGTGGCAGAAGTCCCGCGGCGGCCTGCCGGTGCCGGTGCATTCGCAGCGAATCGGCGGCGTGGTCGGCGAACACACCTGGACCATTGGCGACCAGGAAGAGACACTGGTGCTGACCCACCGGGCGCAGTCGCGGAACGCGTTCCTGCGCGGCGTGATGCCGGCGGTGCGCTTCGTCGCCGCGCGGGAGAGCGGCCTGTACGGGCTGGCGGACGTGCTCGAGGATCTCGGTCGGTCGGCGTGACGGACAAATCTTCGCCGGCAGACACAGGTTCTTCGCCGGCAGACACAACAAAAGGGCCCCTCGACCTGAGGGACCCTCGTGAAGATTCGGTCGGCCGCTCTCTACTTGAGGGCGGCGGCGGCCAGCCGGCTCTTCAGCCGGGCAGCCCGCTTCTTGGGCATGAGGCCCTTACGCGCCTGCACGTCCACCAGGCTGTACATGGCGGACAGCGAGGCGGTCTTTTCCACGGTCTCGGCGGCGCGGAACGTCTTGATCTTCGCGCGCATCATCGAGCGATTGGCCCGGTTGCGCTCGTTGCGCTTCTGGCTCGTGATCAGACGCTTCTTACAACTCTTGTGATGGGGCACGTTTACGACCTCCGTCAGGGTTTCCACAGACGGGAAAAGATACCGGTGCGGGGCCACGATGTCAAGTGACGACAATCATTTCGCGGATGGGCCGGAAACGGCGCCCACCGCACCGGTCGCCGGAGACCCCGGGACGGAGCCGGAGGCCCCGGCCGAGGTGCGCGACAAGCTGGCCGCCCTGCCGGCCTTACCCGGCGTCTACCTGCACAAGAACCGCCAGGGACGCGTCATCTACGTGGGCAAGGCCGCCCGCCTGAACCAGCGGGTACGCTCCTATTTCCAGTCCGGCGCCGACCGCGATCCGAAGACCGAGACGCTGGTCCGCCAGATCGGCGATTTCGACTTCATCGTCACCGAGACGGCCGCCGACGCGCTCATCCTCGAAGACCAGCTCATCAAGGAATACCGGCCGAAATACAACATCCGTCTCAAGGACGACAAGGCCTATCCGTACCTGCGGATCTCGCTCAACGAGCCTTTCCCGCGCATCGAGGTGGTGCGTCGGCTCGAGCGCGACGGCGCGCGCTACTTCGGTCCGTTCACCGACGTTCACGCCATGCGCGAGACGTTGAAGTTCGCGGCCGGGGCCTTCCAGGTGCGTACCTGCCACCTGGGACTGCCGGAGCAGACGGTCGAACGCGCCTGCCTGGACTGGCAGATCGGCCGCTGCAGCGCCCCCTGCGTCGGCTACGACGACCTCAAGGGCTACCGCTCGAAGGTGGGTCGGCTGGTGCGTTTCCTGTCCGGCGGCGAGGACGAGGTGGTGGAGGAATTGCGCTCGCAGATGGCCAGCCTGGCGGCGGATCGCCGTTACGAGGAGGCCGCGAAGCAGCGCGATCTCATCCAGCGCCTGGAGCGCACGGTCAGCCACAGCCGTCCGGTGTCGGGCGTCAGCGGCGACTGCGATCTGGTGGGACTGGCCCGTGACGGCGAAGACGCTTCCGGGCTGGTCATGCGCGTGCGCGGCGGCCGCATCCTCACCACGCACCATTTCCTGCTGACCGACCGGCTGGACCGCGGCCTGGGCGACATCATGGCCCAGCTGCTGCGCGAGTACTATCCGCGGGCGGGCGACATCCCGCGCGAGATCCTGCTGTCGCACCCGGTGGAGGACGTGGACGACTGGAACCTTTGGCTGCAGCGGCTTCGCGACGGCGCCTGCTCGCTGAAGGTGCCCGTGCGCGGGGCGCGCCACCAGGCGGTGGACCTGGCGCGCACGAACGCGGTCCTCAAGCTGCGGCAGGCCGCGGTGAACCGGCATCTGCGGCCGTCGCGGCGCGTGACCCCGGCCGACGTCGAACTGCAGGAGGCGCTGGACCTGCACACGGTGCCCGACACCATCGAGTGCTTCGACATCTCGAATTTCCAGGGCCGGGAAACGGTCGCCTCGCTGGTCTATTTCAAGGGCGGTGCGCCGCTCAAGAGCCGCTACCGGCGCTTCCGAATCCGCACCGTGGAGGGCGTGGACGATTTCGCCAGCATGCGCGAAGTGCTGGATCGCCACTACGGCAAACTGGCCGCCACCGGCGGGCTGCCGGCCGACCTGGTGGTGGTCGACGGCGGCGCGGGCCAGCTCTCGGTCGCCCGCGAGGTCCTGGCGAAACACGGCTTCCACGGCGCGCAGCTGATCGGGCTGGCCAAGCGCGAAGAGACCATCCACCGCGAGAACGGCACCATCAGCCTGTCGCGGCGCAGCGAGGCCCTCAAGCTGCTGCAGCGTGTTCGCGACGAGGCGCACCGCTTCGCCATCACCTACCACCGCCTGCTGCGGGACCGCCGCACGACGGCCAGCGAACTCGACCTCGTGCCGGGCATCGGCACCACCAAGAAGCTGGCCCTGCTGCATCATTTCGGTTCGGTCGTGCGCGTGCGGGCCGCTTCGGCCGCCGAACTCGGCGAGGTCCGCGGCCTCAACCGGCACGACGTGGCCGCGCTGATGGTGTTCTTCGCCGCCCGCGACGGCCACCGCCCCCCGGAGGACGCATGAGCGCCACCGCCGAAGCCGGCCGCCGGACAGCCCGCGAGCGCGCCTGGGACGAGGCGATCGACAACTTCCAGGGACACGCCGGCATCGAGAAGGGACTGGCCACGGCCACTCTCGAAGCACAGCGGCACGATCTGGAACGGCTGCGCGCCTGGGCGCTGGACGAAGGGCTGGCCGGCCCCGGCGCCGTCCAAGACCGCCACCTGCGGGAATTCCTGCTGGGCAGCGCGCGCGATCTCGCGGCCTCGTCGCGCGCGCGCCTGTTGTCCACGCTGCGTTCGTTCTTCCGCTTCCTGCAGAGCGAGGGGCGCATCGACTCCGACCCGACCGGAACGATCATCGCGCCGCGCCGCGGACGGCACCTTCCGGACGTGCTCAGCATCGCGCAGGTCGAGCGCCTGCTGGGCTGGGGCGACGGCTCAACGCCGCCCGATCTCAGGGACCGCGCCGCCCTTGAACTGCTCTACGGATGCGGCTGCCGCGTCAGCGAGTTGTGCGGATTGGACGTGACCGATCTGGACCCGGCCGAAGCCGTCGTGCGCCTGCGCGGCAAAGGCAGCAAGGAACGCCAGGTGCCGGTCGGCGAGCCCGCGTTGGCCGCTGTCGACGCCTGGCTGCGGTCGGGCCGCCCGCGACTGGCCGGCCGGAGGCCCACGCCGGCCCTGCTGCTGAACCAGCGCGGCGGACGGCTGTCCCGCGTGTCGATCTGGAACCTGATCAAGAAGGCGGGGGCCGCCGCGGGCCTGCCGGCCACGGTGTCGCCGCATACGCTGCGGCACAGCTACGCCACCCACCTGCTCGAGGGCGGGGCGGATCTGCGCGTGGTGCAGGAACTTCTGGGCCACGCCGACATCTCGACCACCGAAATCTACACCCACGTGGACCGCGCCTGGCTGGCCGAGGCCTGGCGGTCGGCGCACCCGCGCTCGGGGCGGCGTTGACAGACCCGGTCGGGGGGTCCCACATTCGCCCGGGGCCCTTTGACATGGCCGGGGGCCGATGGTACTGTTGCGCGACCGTGGTCGCCCGGAGCGGCCTCAATATCGGCGCCGTCATGCTATCTGTCCGAAAGGCAACGACTTGAGCGCACCAGAATCCGCCGGACGCCGTGTCATCCTCAGCGGCATGCGGCCGACCGGCCGCCTGCATTGGGGCAATTACACGGGCGCCCTGGAAAACTGGGTGCAGCTCCAGGACACCTACGACTGCCGGTTCATGGTGGCGGACTGGCACGTGCTGACCACAGCCCTGGACAAGAGCGGCGAGATCAACGCCAACAGCCGCGAGATGTTTCTGGACTGGCTGGGTGCCGGACTGGATCCGGACCGCTCGGTGCTGTTCCTGCAGTCGTCGATCAAGGAGCACGCGGAACTGTTCCTGGTGATGAGCATGCTGATCAGCATGGGCCGGCTGCAGCGTAACCCGACGTTCAAGGAACAGATCCGCGATCTGAACCTGGGGGGCGAGATCAGCTTCGGCCACCTCGGCTACCCCGTGTTGCAGGCGGCCGACATCCTGGCTTACCGCGCGCACGCCGTGCCCGTCGGCGAGGACCAGCTGCCGCACCTCGAGTTGACGCGCGAGATGGCCCGGCGCTTCAATTTCCTGTTCGGTGACGTCTTCCCCGAGCCGGAGGCGCTGGTCACGAAGTTCGCGCGCTTCCCCGGCACCGACGGGGGCCGGATGAGCAAATCGCTGGGCAACACCATCGAGATCTCCGCCTCGCCGGAGGAGATCCGCGAGAAGATCAAGCCGGCCTTCACCGACCCGGCCCGGCTGCGGCGCAGCGACCCGGGACATCCCGAGGTGTGCGGCGTCTACACCTGGTACCAGAAGTTCCTGCCCGCGGACGCGCCGCAGGTGGCCGAGGAATGCCGCACCGCCGCCCGCGGCTGCGTCGACTGCAAGAAACAGCTGGCCGAGGGCGCCATCGCCCACTTCGCGCCCCTGCGCGAACGCCGGGCCGACTTCGAGGCGAACCCGGCGCGCCTGGACGAGATCATCTCCGCGGGCTGCGAACGCGCCCGCGGACTGGCCAAGGACACGCTCGCGCGCGTCCACGACGCGATGGGCATCGGATAGATGAACGCCCCGGAAGACGGCATCGTGGACGAAAGCGGCGTGATTGGCGGCGATGACGGCGCCGCGCCCGTCGTGGCGCCCGTGCGCCCGACGCGCGGCAGCCCAGAAAGCTGGAATCTCGACGCCCTGCCGCCGGAACTCGACTACTTCCGTTCCAGCGCGGCCTACCAGATCGAGCTGACCGGATTCCAGGGTCCGTTGGACCTTCTGCTCTTCCTGATCGACCGGGATCAGGTCGACATCTACGACATCCCGATCGCGCGGATCACCGACCAGTTCATCCGGCACATCGAGGTGATGCAGTCCATCAGCCTCGACCAGGCCGGCGAATTCATCGCGATGGCCGCCACGCTGCTGGTCATCAAGATGAAGATGCTGATGCCTTCGCGCGTGGACGACGAAGAGGACAAGGAAGAGGACCCGCGCGCCGAACTGGTGCGCCGGTTGCTGGAGTACAAGCGATTCAAGGAAGCGGCCCTCGCCTTCCAGGAGAAGGAGGACGAGCGGAGCCAGTACCACATGCGCCAGCTCCGCTTCCCCTTCGCCAACGAACAGGCGGTCGAGCCGGCGCTGCGCATCGAAATGTTCGACCTGCTGGCGGCATTGGCCGGCATCTACGACCGTGTGCGCAAGCGGCCGGTCCATGACATCGTCCGTGAGCCGTTCACGGTCGGTGAAAAGATCGATCTGATCGCCAACCGCACCGGCGACGGCTCCCTCGTTCGCTTCGAGGAGTTGTTCGCCGGGGATTCGATCAAGATGGAGGTGGTGGTCACCTTCATCGCCATCCTGGAAATGGTCAAGCGCGGCCGGCTGGTGTTCGTCCAGACCGAACCGCTCGGCCCGATCTGGTTGCAGCGCCCGGCCGGCGGCGCGATCACCGACGCCGATGAAGGCGCCGAAACCCTGGAGACCACCATGGCATACGAAGCATCGGTCGCAAATGCCCTCGAAGCGGACGCCCTCGAAGCGGAAGCCCTCGAAGTCGAGCCGAAGACCGAAACCGGCGCGGCCGGCTGGACGAACGCGAAGGACGACGACGAGGATGATGACGACACCGACTGGGACGACGAGGACGATGATGACGACGATGACGACGACGATGTCGAGTGGGACGACGACGACGAGGGTGACGACGTCGAAGTCGAGGACGCGCTGAAGACCGCTCCGGGCGCCGCCGTCGTGGAGACCGAGACGGTCACGGCCAGCGACGACGACGATGACGACGACAGCGCCTGGGACGATGACGACGACGATGATGACGACGATGACGATGACGACGACATCGAGTGGGACGATGACGACGATGACGATGTGGAGGTTGAAGAGCCCGAGAGCCTGCGCGAACGGGAGATGGAATCTTGAAGAGGGAGTTGGAAGCCCTGCTCTTCGCTGCCGACAGCCCGCTGACCATCGCGAGGCTGAAGAAGATCTTTCCGGAGCGGGAGAACGCGGAGATCCGCGCCGGCATCCTGGAACTGGATCAGGAATACGCAGCGGCAGGGCATTCCTTCACCGTGGTCGAGTTCGGCGGCGGCTGGCAGATCGCCACGCGCCCGGAATTCGCGCCGCTGGTCGACAATCTCCTGAAGTCGCGCAGCTTCACGCGCCTGTCGAAGGCCGGGCTCGAAGTGTTGGCCATCATTGCCTACCGGCAGCCGATCACGCGCCTGGAAATCGACGAAATCCGCGGCGTCAACAGCAGCGGTGCCATCAGCACGCTGACCGAGCGCAACCTCATCACCGTGGTGGGCCGCTCGCAGGCGGTGGGCAACCCCCTGTTGTACGGGACCACGCGCGAATTTCTCAACCACCTCGGTCTCAAGGGCCTGGGACAGCTCCCGGACCTGCCCGCTCTCGAGGGCGTGCTCGACGACCGCGAACAGCTCAAGGAATTCGCCAGCCGCATCGGCCGCGAAGTGACGGACGAGGAGCTGGAGGAGTACTTTGCCGCGCCGGAGTCCGCCGTGGCCGAACCGGCCGTCGAGACCACCGGGGACGACGATGCCGGAGACGAGACCACCGGGCACACGGGAGCCGAAGCACATGACACGGACGGGGCCGACAAGGAAACCGGCGACACCGGCGAAATCGCCGAGGACTTCGGCGACGAAACCGAAGGCGACGCCGCGGAAGAGCCCGACACAGGACGCCCCTGAGGACGGGTGCATGCGGTTGAACCGCTTCCTGGCGCGCGCGGGGCACGGATCCCGCCGCGCCGTGGAACAACTCGTCGTGGCCGGACGCGTGAAGATCAACGGCGTGACGGTCACCGACCTGGGGCGCCGTGTCGACCCTGCGAGCGACCGGGTGGCGGTCGACGGAAGCCCCCTGGAGCTGCCCGACGACATCCGCGTCTATGCCTTCCACAAACCTCTCGGCGTGGTCTGCACCCTCAAATCCCAGAGCGGACAGGACTCCCTGGAGGAGTGGCGCCGGCGCGCCGCCCTGCCGGACCGCTTCGTGCCCATCGGCCGCCTTGACCAGGCGACCACGGGGTTGCTCCTTTGGACGGACGACGGCGCGCTGAACGAGAAATTGTGCCGTCCGAAGTCCGGGGTCTGGAAGACGTACGAGGTCCAGCTTGCCGAAGTGCTGCCCGACGCGTTGCTGCCGACGCTGACGGGCGGGAAGATCGAACTGGACGGTCGGCCCTGCCGGCCATGCCGGATGCGTCCCGGCCACCGCGCCGACGGCCGCCATTGGGTGGTCGAGTTGCACGAGGGACGCAAGCGCCAGATCCGGCGGATGTTCGCGGCCGTCGGTCACAAGGTGATCCGACTGCACCGGGTGGCGGTCGGACCGGTCGCGATCGGACTGCTGAATCCCGGCGACTTCAGACGGCTGACGGCGGCCGAGATCGCGGACCTGCGCCGCGCGGTATCGGACAAGGGTGAGGGTGAGGTCAGGGAGCGTCCCCGCCGAGGCGGTGGCGCCAGGGATGGCGGCTGACCCGGGCAGCAGCGGAACCGGGACGGCCGAACCGAAGCCGGAGGCAAGCGATGATCGACTTCAAGGGCCTGTTCCGTCCCGGAATTCTCGAAACCCGCGCCTACGTTCCCGGGAAGCCGATCTGTGAAGTGAGGCGGGAACTCGGGCTCGGCTCGGTCATCAAACTGGCCAGCAACGAGAATCCCGAGGGTCCGCTGCCGGCCGTGCTCGAGGCCATTGCGCGCGCCGCGCGCGAACTGAACCGCTACCCCGACTCCTCGGCCTTTCGCCTGACTCAGGCGCTGGGGGCCCATCTCGGCGTCGAGCCGAACGAACTGATCCTCGGCAACGGCAGCAACGAGGTCATCGACATCCTGATCCGGGCGCTGGTGTCCCCGGGCGAAAATGTCGTCTTCAGCGAACACAGTTTCATCGTCTACGCGCTGACGACAAAGGTCCACTTCGAGTGCGGTCGCGCCGTCAGGCTGACCGACGACGACCGCCACGATCTGCCGGCCATGGCGGCGGCCATCGACGAGCGGACGAAGCTGGTCATCGTCTGCAATCCCAACAATCCGACCGGCACCTACAACACGCATGACGAGTTCCTGGACTTCATGCGCCGGGTGCCGCCGCGGGTGGTTGTCGCCGTCGATGAAGCCTACTATGAGTACGTCACGGCGACGGATTATCCGCAGACGCTGGCGATGCGTTCGGAGTTCCCGAACCTGATCTCGCTGCGGACGTTCAGCAAAATCCATTCGCTGGCCGGCCTGCGCATCGGCTATGGTGTGGGGCATCCCTCGCTGGTGGACGAACTACACAAGACCCGCGAGCCGTTCAACGTGAACTCGCTGAGCCAGGCGGCGGCGCTGGCCTGCCTGGAGAACTGGCACGTGGTGCCCGAACGCGCGCGCCGGAACGAGCGCGAGCGCGAGCGGATGAGCGCACAACTGGCGGAGATCGGCTTCCGGGTCGTGCCCAGCCAGGCGAACTTCCTGCTGGTGCGCTGCGACGGCAACGCCGGGCGGTTGACCACCGCTCTGCTGCACAAGGGCGTCATCGTACGCCCGATGAATGCTTTCGGCCTGGGTGAAGGCGCGCTGCGCATCAGCGTGGGCCTGCCCGAAGAGAACGACCGCTGCCTCGCGGCGCTCAGGGAGATCCTGTCCTGATGGTTGATTTGTCGTGATGGAAGAACTGCGCATCACCGGCGCGCACCCGCTCACCGCCCGCCAGCCGGGCCAGGCGACGACCATCGTCCAGATCGGATCGGTGGCCTTCGGTGGGCCCCGCGTGGTGCTGATCGGCGGCCCCTGCGCCGTCGAGGGCCGCGACCAGGTCACGCGCGCCGCCCGCGCCGTGCGCGAGGCCGGCGGCGTCATGCTGCGCGGCGGCGCCTGGAAGCCGCGTACGAGCCCGTACGATTTCCAGGGGCTGGGCGTCGAAGGTCTGGAGCATCTGGTGGAAGCCCGCGAAGCGACCGGGCTGCCGTTCGTGACCGAAGTGCTGGACCCGCGCGATGTGGAGCTGGTCGCCGGGAAAGCCGACATGCTGCAGATCGGCAGCCGCAGCGTGCAGAATTTCCCGCTGCTGCGCGAGGCGGGCCGCAGCGGTCGCCCCGTGCTCCTCAAGCGGGGAATGATGACCACGGTGGCCGAGTGGCTCCACGCGGCCGAGCACGTGCTGGCCGCCGGCGGTCGCCAGGTCGTGTTTTGCGAGCGCGGCATCCGCACCTTCGAGCCGTCGCTCCGCAACACCCTCGATGTCGGCTCCGTCGCCGTGATGCGCGAACTGACGCACTTCCCGGTGATCGTCGACCCCAGCCATGCCGCCGGCGAAGCGCGTTTCGTCGCCGCCCTGGCACGCGCGGCCGTGGCCGCGGGCGCCGACGGCCTGCTGGTCGAAACCCATCCCGATCCCACCGCTGCGCTCAGCGACGCGGTGCAGAGCCTGAACCCCGCCCAGTTCGGGGAACTGGCCGTCTCGTGCCGCGCCGTGGCGCGGGCCGTGGGCCGGGACCTCTGAGATGGCGTTTCACGATCCTGCTGATCTGCCACCCGGCGATCCCACGGTTCTACCCGCGGATGCCGTGATCGCCGTCGACGGCCCCGCCGGTTCGGGCAAGTCCTCGACCGCCCGCGCGCTCGCCGACCGTTTCGGGCTGCTCTACATCGACACGGGCGCCATGTACCGCGCCCTGACGCAGGCTGCGCTCGCGGCCGGCATCCAGCCCGGGGACGAAGCGGCGCTGGCGGCGCTCCTGGGTCCGGTGAACCTCGAACTGCGTCCTTCTCGCGGCGAGACCACTGTGCTGTGGGACGGACACGACGTTTCGCGGTCCATCCGTACGCCGGAAGTCGAGGCTGCCGTCTCCAGGGTGAGCAGCCACCCCGAGGTTCGGCGGCTGATGGTCGAACGGCAGCAGGCGCTCGGCCGGAAGGGCGGCGTCATCATGGAAGGCCGCGACATCGGCAGCGTGGTCTTCCCGCTGGCGACGGCCAAGATCTTCCTGACCGCCACGCCCGAGGCGCGCGCCCGGCGCCGCCATCTGCAGTTTCGCGAACGCGGGGTCGAAGTCGACCCTGTCGCCCTGGCCGCCGAACTGGCCGACCGCGACCGCCAGGACAGCGAACGCGCCACCAGCCCGCTGGTGATCTCGCCGGACGCGATCGTCATCGACAGCAGCGCGCTGAGCCTCGAGCAGCAGAACGACTTGTGCGCCCGGGCCTGTCTGGTCAACCCGACGCTCGACGCCGCCATCGTCAACGATCCGCACAGCGCGCGCGTCGCCCTGCCGTTCCAGTATCGCCTGGCCTATGGGGTCATGCAGACGATCGCCCGCTTCTACGGGCTGAGGGTCTACGGCAACAGGGGTCTGCCGGTCACGCCGGGCTGCATCCTGGCCGCCAACCACATCGCCCTGATCGATCCGATCCTCCTGGGGGCGACGTTCCGCCGGTCGCGCGTTTTTTCGCTGGCCAAGGCGGAGCTGTTCCAGCCGGCCTGGCCGAACGGCCGCTTCCTGCGCTGGCTTGATTCGATCCCGATCCGGCGCAAAGGGTACGACCGGAACGCCTTCGGCGAGGCCGCGGCCGGACTGGCGAGCGGTGGGAACCTGCTGATCTTTCCCGAGGGCACGCGGCAGGCTATCGGTCATCCCGGCCAGGTGCGCAGCGGCCTGGGCATCCTGGTGCAGGAGACACGGGCGCCGGTTCTGCCCATGTTCCTGCGCGGCGGCTACGGCCGGCGTTGCGGGGGCTCGCTCGAGTCGCCGCTGGAGGTGTGGCACGGGCCGCTGCTGCGCTGGCACGCGGTGGACGACCTGCTGGCGCAGATGGACCGGCGCGCCGTTTCCGAGCGGATCGGGCAGCTCTGCCGGGCGGCCTGGTGCGAACTGCAGGCCCGCAGCTTCGCCAACCACCCCGAGACCCCGTTCGAGAAGGAACTGGGGCAGAAGCAGTTACGGCGTTTTGCGGCCCGGCAGGCCAAGCTCTTCGGCGGTTGACCGGACCCTCGCCATCTCCTTGCCTTGAGGCACCCCTTCGGATATATTAGCGAATTCGCCGGATCACTCGGTCCGGTGCATCAATCTGTCACCAGGAGGCAACCGTTCATGGCTTTCAACCCCGCTTCCGGCTCCGACGACTCGCGTCGCCCGGCGGGCCATTCTTCTTACCGTCCTCGCGGCAAGGGGAGCCTGAATCACGATGACGACCAGGACGACAGCGGCGGCGGCGATGAATTCCGCACGCCCGCGGCGCCGAAGCTGAGCACGGAGTACGACTCCGATTCGATCGTCAATCTGGACTACCACGGCGACGACGGTAAGTTCGACGAACTGTCCGGCGCCGACATGCTCGCGCTGATCAACAGCTATGAAGAGACCCTGACGGACATCCAGGAGGGCCAGATCCTCAAAGGCACCGTCATCGAGGTCCGCGAGAACGAAGTCCTGATGAACATCGGCTTCAAGAGCGAAGGCGTCATCAACCGCGAGGAATTCGGCAACGCGACCATCAACGTGAACGACACGTTCGATGTCTTCCTGGAGAAGCTCGAGAACCTCGACGGCCTCGTCGTGCTCTCGAAGGAACGCGCCGACTTCCTCAAGGTCTGGGACAAGATCAAGGTCGCGCACGAAGCGGGCGAAGTCGTCACCGGCCTGGTCGATCGCCGCATCAAGGGCGGTCTCGTGGTGAAGCTGTGGGGCGTCGACACGTTCCTGCCGGGCAGCCAGGTTGCCCTGCGCCAGGTTCCGAACCTGGAGGACATGATCGGCGAAGAGATCCAGTGCCGGATCATCAAGAAGAACAAGCGCCGCCGGAACGTGGTGGTCAGCCGCCGCATCGTTCTCGAGCAGGAGCGCGAGTCGAAGAAGAAGAACCTGATCTCCGAGCTGCAGAAGGGCCAGGTCCGCAAGGGCATCGTCAAGAACATCACCGATTTCGGCGCCTTCGTCGACCTCGGCGGCATCGACGGCCTGCTGCACATCACCGACCTCAGCTGGGGCCGTGTCAACCACCCCAGCGAAGTCGTGGCCATCGGCCAGGAGATCGAGGTCAAGGTCCTGGACTTCGAGCAGGAGCGCGAGCGCATCAGCCTCGGCCTCAAGCAGCTGCAGTCCTATCCGTGGGACCATGTCGAAGAGCGTTACCCGGAGCAGGCCATCGTCCGCGGCCGCGTGGTGAGCATCACCAACTACGGCGCGTTCGTCGAGCTGGAGAAGGGCGTCGAGGGCCTCATCCACATCAGTGAGATGAGCTGGACGCGCCACATCAAGCACCCGTCGAAGGTCGTTTCGATCGGCGACGAGGTCGACGTGATGGTGCTCAAGACCGACAAGGCCAACGAGAAGATCAGCCTGGGCCTCAAGCAGTGCGAGAGCGACCCCTGGCTGACCCTGATCGAGCGCTACCCGGTCGGCTCGGCCATCGAGGGCAAGGTCCGCAACCTGACCGATTTCGGCGCCTTCGTCGAAGTCGAAGAGGGCATCGACGGTCTGGTCCACATCTCGGACATGAGCTGGACGCGGCGTGTGCGCCACCCGAAGGAACTGCTCAAGCGCGGCGATTCGGTGAAGGTGCAGATCCTGGACATCGACACGTCCAAGCGTCGCATCAGCCTCGGCATCAAGCAGCTGCAGGACAATCCGTGGCCCGACCTGGCCGACCGTTTCCCGGTGGGCCACGACGTGAGCGGAACCGTCAGCCGCATGCTCGACCACGGCGCCATCATCGAGATGGGCAACGACCTCGAGGGCTTCGTGCCCCTGGGTCACCTGGGCATCCCGAAGCTGGACAAGCCTCAGTACTACTTCCGCGAGGGTGAGGCTGCCGAGCTGAAGGTCATCAAGATGGACGTCGAGAACCGGCGCATCGTGCTGTCGATCGCCGAGCGTCTGAAGGAAAACGGCAACGAGGCCATGGAGGCGTTCGTCGCGGCGCACCCGCGGCTCGAGGACGTCGTCGAGGCCGAAGCGGCCGCGGCGGCTGCCGGCGAGCTTCCGGAGAAGTCCGCGGTGGATGACGACTATGCCGACGAGGTCGACTACCCGGTTTCCGACCAGTAGGTCGAACCCGGGCGGCAGCCCTCACGCACGTTGCGGCCGGTTCTCCCGGTCGCCCGCCGAGGGGCGGGGTTCAGGCCCCGCCCCTTTCCGATTTTTCGGGGGCGCTCAGCCGCAGAAGGCGGCGCCGAAACGATGAAGGACGGCATGGACGGACCCCTGCAGGAGCTGCGCGCACGGCCGCTGCGGATCCCGGCGCCCGCCACCGGGACGCAGGCCCCGTACGAAGCCGTCCTGCGCGTGGCCTTCCACACCCTCGGCTGCCGGCTCAACCAGTACGACACCGAGAGTCTGCGCCTGCGCCTGTCCGAGCAGCGCGCGCTGCGGGTGGTGACCTGGGACGAGCCCGCCGATCTCTACATCCTGAATAGCTGCACCGTGACCGCCAAGGCCGAGCATGAATGCCGCCGGCTGGCGCGCCAGGCCAAGGAGCGCCATCCCGGCTGCCGGGTCGTGGTGGCCGGGTGCTACGCGCAGACACAGCCCGATTCGCTGGCCCGCCTGCCGGAAGTCGATCTGGTGGTGGGCAACTCGACGAAGGACGACGTCGCGGCCTGGCTGCCGGCGGCGCTCTCGGGCGCCGGTTCGCGTGTCCAGGTCGAGCCCTTCGCCGGGAATGCCGCCTTCACGGCCCCGCTCGTCGACGCCTTCCCCGGCCGCAGCCGTGCGGTGGTCAAGGTGCAGGACGGCTGCGACCTCCGCTGCACCTACTGCGCGATCTGGCAGGCCCGCGGGCCGGGGCGGTCCCGCACCGCCGACGACGTCATCGCCCAACTGGCCCGCCTGTGCGAAGGCGGCTACCGCGAGGCGGTGCTGACCGGCGTGCAACTGGGCGGCTGGGGGCGCGATCTGGCGGGGAAGGAGCGCCTGCCGGACCTGCTGTGGCGCTGCCTGGACGCGCTGCCGGATCTGCGGCTGCGCCTGAGCAGCATGCACCCGAACGAGATCGGCGACGACCTGCTGGGCCTGTACGCCGCCGAGCCCCGCCTCAGGCCGCACCTGCACCTGTCGCTGCAGAGCGGGGCGGACAGTGTCCTGAAGAACATGAAGCGGCCGTACCGGAGCGCCGGCGCGCGGCGGGCGGTGGCGAAGGTGGCCGGGCTCGGCCGCGCCTTCGGGATCGGCGCCGACTTCATTGTCGGCTTCCCGGGTGAAACCGACGCCGATTTCGAAGACACCATGCGACTGGTGGAAGACTTCCCGTTCAGCTACGTTCACGTCTTCCGTTATTCGGCGCGACCGGGCACCGTGGCCACGCGCCTGCCGGGCCAGGTGCCGGGCGCCACCAGCTCCCGGCGCGCGGCCGAACTGAGGGCCCTGTCCGGAAGCAAGCGGGAAGCGTTCCGCCGCGGGCTCGTGGGCGGCGTCTTCGAGGCGGTCGTGGAGAACGGCAGCGACCTGCCCGGCTGCCACCAGGCCACGACCGGCAATTTCGAAACGGTGATGATTCCGGCCGCGCCCGCCGACGGCCTGCGCCCGGGCGACCTGGTCGCCGTGCGGATCGACCACGAACGCGACGGCCGGCTGTACGCCCGGACCGTTTGAGGATACCCGAGATGGCGATGTTCCAGAATTCGCTGCCTGACCTCACGAAACCACCGCGCCCCGACGGTGCGGAGGCCCCGGCCGTCTACATCGAGACGTACGGCTGCCAGATGAACACCTACGACAGCCAGGCCATAGGCGGGCTGCTGGAGGGCGCGGGGTTCCGCGTGGTGGACAACGAACTGGCCGCCGACGCCGTCCTGCTGAACACCTGCAGCGTGCGCGAACACGCCGAGCACAAGGTGATCAGCCGCGTGGGCGAACTGCGCCACCGGCGTCTGGAGGCCGACCTGGCCCCGGCGATCATCGGCATCTGCGGATGCATGGCCGAACGCCTGGGCGACGACCTGCGCAAGGGCGCCAAGGCGGTGGACCTGGTCGTGGGCGTGGACAACTACGACGCGCTGCCGGGTCTGCTGCGGGGGCTGACCGGCGGCGGGAACGCCGCCCGCCCGCGCGGCGGCGCCGTCACCGGGCATCGCCATGACGCCCACTACGTGGCCCCGCCCGAGCTGTACCCGACCAACAACAGCCACCTGGTGACCATCCACAAGGGCTGCGACTACAAGTGCACCTACTGCATCGTCCCGATGACCCGCGGCCCGCAGAGCGAGAAGGCGCCCGAGGTGATCGTCGAGGAGATCCGGTCGATCGTCGCGCAGGGCGGCCGCGAGGTGACGCTGCTGGGCCAGAACGTGACGGCCTACCGCTGCGGCGACCGGCTGGATTTCGCGGGCCTGCTGGAGATGGTCGCCGCCATCGACGGGCTGGAGCGCATCCGCTTCCTGACCGGACATCCGCACGACATGCACCGGCACCTGATGGACACGATCGGGCGGCTGGAAAAGGTGTGCCCGTGGCTGCACGTCCCGGCCCAGAGCGGCTCGGACACCGTCCTGCGGCGCATGAAACGCCTGTACACCGCCGCCGACTACCTGGACATGGTCGATTACGCCCGCCGGGTCATCCCCGGGGTCTCGTTCTCGTCGGATTTCATCGTCGGATTCCCGGGGGAGACGGACGCCGATTTCCGGGCTACCCTGGAACTCGTTCGCAGGGTACAGTACGATCAGATCTTCTCTTTCAAGTACAGCGAGCGCCCGGGCGTCCCGGCGGCCCGCCTGGCCGACGATGTGCCGCTCGAAGTCAAGAAGTCGCGGCTGGCCGAGTTGATGGCCGTGCAGCAGGAGATCTGGTCCGCCGCCGCCGACACGCTGGTCGGTGGCCTGGTGACCGCGGTGTGCGAGGGCCCGGCCCGCCGACCCGCCGGCGCCTGGCGCCTGCGGACCGCGAACAACCGCAAGGTGATCGTCCACGGGCCGGAAGTAGCCGCGGGATCGTCGCTGGAAGTGCGGTTGACGGGCTGGGAAGGGACGACGTTCTTCGGTGAAAGCCGGGCCGGCTGAGCCCGACAGGGGATTCCGCGAAACGAGGTAGCGCCGTGTGGATCGTCAGAGGGTTGCTCTTCCTGGTACTGCTGTTCGCGATGGTCTACTTCTTCGTGACCAACAGCGGACAGTCCGTGGATATCAACCTGTTCGGGACCTCGTACCTGGGCGTGTCCATGTACTGGGTCGTCGTCGTCAGCTTCATGCTGGGCTTCGGCACCGCGCTGGTTCTGGCGCTGATCCGCGAGATCCGCCTGCAGCGCGACATGTCACGCCTGCGCAAGCTGACCCGCGACAAGGACCGCGAGCTGGCCGACCTGCGCACGCTACCGTTGCGCGACGACGGCACTGCCGCGCTGATGGTGAAGGACGGCGACCTTGAGTGACTTCCTGACCTGGCTGGTCGTCGGCAGCGCGGCCGTCGCCGCGGCCGTCGTCCTGTGGCGCATCTGGGTCCGCCCGCGCCCGGTTGTCAACGCCGACGATTACCAGCAGGCGCTCCAGTTGTGGATCGAGGGCGAGCGGGACGAAGCCGCGGCCATCCTCCGACGCGTCGTGCAGAAGCAGCCCGACGCCTTCGAGCCCTTCCTGTATCTCGGCAACCTGCTGCGTGAACTGGGCGATGCCGGTCGCGCCGTCGTCCTGCACCGCGGCCTGACGATGCGCGGCGAACTGACTCCGGGACAGAAGATCGCTTCCGGACTGGCACTGACCGAGGATCTGCTGGCGCTGAACCAGTTCACCGAGGCGGGGCAGGTGCTCGACACCCTGCAGCGTCATTCCCTGGGCGACAAGCGCTATTGGCGCGCGCGGTTCGCCCAGCACCAGGGCGACAATGAACTGCCGGACGCCGCGCGCGTGCTGAAGCAGGCGCCCCGGCACGTGCCGGATCGCGACGCACCCTGGTTCCGCGAAGCCTACGCCAGCTTCCAACTCGACCGGGCGGTCGGCCACGCGCTGGCCGGCGAGTCGGGCGAGGCGCGAGCCCGACTGCGCGATGTCGAGAACATGCCCGAAACCGGCAGCCGCGCGGCGCTGGTCCGGGCCATCCTGGCCGCACGCGCCGACGACGCCGCCGGCGCCTTGACCGAAGCGGCCGAGAATCTGCTCGACCATCCCGAAGAGCTGGACATCTTCCTGCCGATGCTGCAGGACGCGCTCCTGCGCGGCGGTCAGTTCACGCGCACGATCCCGCTGCTGGAAACGGCCTGCCTGGCCGAGAACGCGCCGCCTTCGTTCGCCATCAACCTGGCGATCCTCTACGAGAAGCTCGACCAGCGCGACAAGGCGATGCGCGTGCTGAGCACCAAGGCCGGCCAGCCCGACCTGACGCCCAACGTGGCGGCTCCGTACCTGCGCATGCTCGTCCGCGACCATCCGGAAACCCCGTTCGCCCAGGTGTGGAAACTGCTGCAGATGCCGCGGCCGCCGGTGGACTGGGTCTGCTGCCAGTGCGGCCGCGCCGATCCGCGCGTCCGCTGGTTCTGCCCCGACTGCCGCAGCTTCCGGTCGCATCGCCGCGGTTGCCGGCGGCGCGAGGAGTCGTAGCATGCTCCGCGACCGGACCATCAGCCCGCGGGCGGCAGCCGCTCTCTTCGTCGCGGTGGCGTTGACGTTGGGCACAGCACCCGCCGCTCTGGCCGGCTTCGAGCGGGTGGCCGAACTGTTCGCGGCCGGCTCCTGGGAACAGGCGCGCGGCCAGACGGCCGCGGCCGAGTCCGGCGCGCGCCCCGCCGAGAGCCAACTCTGGCGCTCCCGGCTGTCGACCGAACCCGCCGGCGCCCTCGAGTTGCTGGGGCAGGGGCTGACCCGCAAGCGTCTGGGCCGGCCGGTGCGGACGCGCCTGGCTCTGGAGACCGCCGAACTGGAACTGGGGCGCGGCCACCCGGGCGAAGCGCTGACCGCCGTGTCGCCCCTGCTGGACGAAGGCGACGACCTGCCCGGCCAGGTCCAGGTGGTCGCCGCGCGTGCGCTGCTGGCCCTGGGCCGCGGCCCGCGCGCCCGCGAACTGCTGGCGGCCGTCAGGACCTCCGACCCGGCCTTCGCGATGTCGCGGGCGCTGCTCGGGGACATCGCCATCGCACAGGGTGACGGCGCGCAGGCGCTGCGCTGGTACGATGCCGCCGACCAGGCCGACCCTGAGCTGCGGCGCCGCACCGTGTCGGGCCGCTGCCGCGCCATGCTGCTGGGCGGCCGCGTGGCGGAAGTCGAAGCGCTGGCCATGCAGATCGACGAGCTCGATTCCGGATCCCTCGCGCTGTTGGAAATCCACCGCGCGCTGCGCGATCATCAGGATGTCGCCGTCACCCGCCTGCCCGCCTCGGCGCGGCCCACCCCACCCACGGAGCGGGCCCAGGGAACGGTTCGCGACGACACGCGCACCCCGGCGACCGCCCAGCCCGAAGGCCGCGTGGGCCGCTACACGCTGCAACTGGGGGCCTTCGGCGACCGCGGCCGCGCGCTGGACTTCCAGCAGCGCCACGCCGAGCGCGTCGAGGGTCTGACGATCGAGGAAGGCGTCGACGCCCGCGGCCAGAGCGTGTACCGCCTGCGCGCCGGCGCCTGGCCCGGCCCGGCCGAGGCCGAGAACGCCGCCGCCGAACTCGGGGCGCGACTGGGACTGGACGTGATCGTCGTCGACCGCGAGGCGAATGCCCGCCCGGACCGCTGAGCCATGGCGGCCGGACGCAAGCCCCGCGGCGACAACGAACCCGCCGACCCGCAGGCCGCCCGTCTGACACCCATGCTCGCCCAGTACCTCGAGATCAAGGCCCAGCACCCCGGCGCGCTGCTGCTCTTCCGCATGGGTGATTTCTTCGAAACATTCTTCGAGGATGCGCAAACGCTGGCCCGCGTCGCCGGCGTGACCCTGACCAGCCGCGATTCCAAGAGCGACAATCCCATTCCACTGGCCGGCGTGCCGCACCACGCCCTGGACGTCTATCTGACCCGGCTGCTCAGCGCCGGCCTGACGGTCGCGATCTGCGAGCAGGTCGAGGATCCCGCGCTGGCCAAGGGGCTGGTCCGTCGCGAAGTGGTGGAGGTCATCAGCCCCGGCACCGCGACCACGCCCGAGTTGCTGGACGGCGCCTCGGGCCGCTACTGCCTCGCCTGGAGGCCGGCACCCGGCTCGACCGCCACCGACGGACCCGGCGCCCCCGCGAGCGGCTGGGCGCTCCTGGACGCCACCACGGGGGAATTCCGCTGTGGCCTGGAACGCGCCACGCCGGCCAGCCTGTGCCAGCGGCACGCCGTGCGCGAAGTGATCGTCGCCGAGGACACGGACCCCGAACGCCTGCATCTGTGGCGGGCCGCGCTGCCGGGGGTGGTCGTCAATGCGGTCAACACCGCCTGGTTCCATCCGGCCTTCGCCCGCCGCACGCTGCTGGACCATTTCCAGGTGGCCACACTGACGCCCTACGGCCTGGAGGAAGCAGGGCGCGAGCCGGCCGCCACCGCCGCCGGCGCGGTCCTGCGCTACCTCTCGGCCCTGACCCTGCGGCGACCGGCGCAGGTCACCAGCCTTCAGTTCAACGCGCCGGGCGACCGCCTGGTCCTCGACGAAGAGACGCTGCGCAACCTGGAGATCTTCCGGACCTTCCGCGGCGAGCGCGGCCCCGGCACCCTGGTCCATCACATCGACGGCACCGTCACACCCATGGGCCGCCGGCTTCTGGAACAGCGCCTGGCCGAAGCCCTGACCGACCTGGACGAACTGCGCGGCTGGCACGCCGGCGTGGCCGCGGCGCTGGCCGCGGGACCCTGGCGGGCCGAACTGCGTGCGGGCCTCAAACGTCTGGGCGATGTCGAGCGGCACGGCGCCCGGGCGGCGGCCGGACGGCTGGGTCCGTCCGGGCTGCGGCAGCTGGGAACGTCGCTGGGCGTTCTGGCCGAGCTGCGCGAGGCCGCGACCGCGGGCGGCCACGAGGAGCACCCGGTGGCCCGCTGGTTGACCGGCGTGGAGGACTTCGGCCCGCTGGCCGCTTCCATCGTCGCCACCATCGCCGCCGATGCCCCGGCCACCACGCGCAAGACCGGCTATATCGCCGCTGGCGTCGACCCCGAGCTGGACCGCTGCCGCGCGGTCGCCACGGACAGCCGCGGCTTCCTCGCGGGCCTGCAGACGCGCGAACGCGACCTCACCGGAATCTCAAGTCTGAAAGTCGGTTACAACCGCGTCTTCGGGTATTACTTCGAGGTCACCAACAAGCATCTGGAGAAGGTCCCGGCGCACTACCAGCAGCGCCAGACCCTGGTCAACGCCGGCCGCTTCCACACCGAGGAACTGAAAGAGGCCGAGCACACCATCCTCGATGCGGAGGAGACCGCCGAACGCCTGGAGACGGAGTTGTTCCAGTCGCTGGTGCGCGCGGTGGCCGAACGGCTGCCCGCCCTGCGCGAGGCGTCGCGCCTGGTGGCGCACGCGGACCTGATGCTGGGCTTCGCCGAGACGGCCGAGCGCCACCGCTACTGCCGCCCCGAATGCGACGACTCGCTGGAACTGCGCATCACCGCCGGGCGTCACCCGGTGGTCGAACAGCTGCTGGGCCGCGACTTCATCGCCAACGACACCGCGCTGGACGGCGAGGGCCGTCAGGTCGTGCTGCTGACCGGCCCCAACATGGGCGGCAAGTCGACCTACCTGCGGCAGATCGCGCTGATCACGCTGATGGCGCAGGCCGGTTCCTTCGTACCGGCCGACGGGGCGCGCCTGGGCGTGACCGACCGCATCTTCACGCGCGTGGGAGCGTCCGACAACCTGGCCCGCGGCGAATCGACCTTCTACGTGGAGATGAGCGAGACCGCGCACATCCTGCACCAGATGACGCGCCGCAGTCTGGTGATCCTCGACGAGATCGGGCGCGGCACCGCCACCTACGACGGCCTGTCGCTGGCCTGGGCCATCACCGAGCACCTGTCCGCGCCGGACGGTCCGCGCCCCCGCGCGGTGTTCGCCACGCACTACCACGAATTGACCGATCTGGAACGCGACCTGCCCGGCCTGGTGAACTTCCGCCTGGAAGTGAAGGAGTGGGAGGGACGCATCGTCTTCATGCACGCGGTGGTGCCCGGCCGCTCGGACAAGAGCTACGGCATCCATGTGGCCAAGCTGGCGGGGCTGCCCGAACTTGTCCTGCGGCGCGCCGAGGCCATCCTGGCCACCCTGACCGCCGGCGACGAGCGCGACCACGATGCCCGGCGGCCGGGCGGAGCCTCCCTGGCCGCGGACCGGGGCGCCGGACCGGGCGGGCGGGGCGCGGCCCTCCAGGCGACCCTGTTCCACGAGCCCGAACGGGATGCCCTGAAGGCGCTGCGGGACCTGGATCTGGAACGGATCAGCCCCGTCGACGCTTTCATGTGGTTGGCCCGCTTGAAGAACAGTCTGCGCGACCTGTAATTTTTTTCAACCCGCGCCCCCGCCTGCCGATCATCCCTATGACCCGACAACCGCCGCGGAAGGGCCCGGAGGGTCGTTTGCGCCCGGAACCGCTTGCCGGCAGGCGTTTGCGCCTGTGTCCGAGAGGTACCTTGGCCGAGATCATCAAATGGCCGGTCGTTCTGGTGACCCCGGGGGAAGATGAGCTTCCCCTGCTGGCGGAGCTTTCGACCCGCCGCGACGCCCGGATCGTGGCCGTCCTGGATCCCCTCGGCACCTCGATCGGCGCCGGCCTCGCCGAGATCATGGGGCTGCCGGTCATCGCCTCGCTGGCCGAACTGTCGCCAGGCGGCGCCCGTCTGCTGGTGCACCCGCCGCTGAACGATCTGGTGGCGTCCCTGGTGGACCAGGCGGCGGCCTGCGGGATGGAAGCGATCCTGGCCCGCGACTTCGCCGACCAGATCTCCGGGCCACGTCTGGCCGCGGCGCCGGCCGCCGCCACGGAAGAGGATCTGGACGCCGCCCTGACCAGCCTGTCGCGCGCGGCCGCCCGCACGGGCCAGGCCGCAGATCTGGAATTTCTGGAACTCGAAACCGCGGCCATCCACCGCACGCTGAGCCGCATCGAAGAGGCGCTGGACCGCGAGGCGCTGCTGCGCTGGCTGCTGGGACTGGCCACGCGGGCCACCGGCGCCACCAGCGGCTCGATCATGCTGCTGGACCACGAGTCGGACGAACTGTACGTCGCCTTTGCCTACGGCCTGAGCCAGAGCACCATGCACCGCACGCGCGTGCGCCTGGGCGAATCCGTGGCCGGACGGGTGGCGCGCACGCGGGTGGCCGAACTGGTCAGCGGCCCGCGCCATCCCGAGGTGGGGCGTGACCGGCCCGACCTGCAGTCGGCGATCTGCGCGCCCATCCTGTGGGACGGCCGGGTGCTGGGCGTGATCAACGTCTGCACCGCCGAAGGCGAACCGTCGCTGGACCGCGCCGCCGTCACGACGCTCGAAAGCCTGACGCACCGGTTCGGGCTGATCCTCGACCGCTTCCTGCACATCCAGAGTTCGGGCGACCGCCAGTTGCTGCACGACATGGAGGAGCGGTTCACCCGCGACACCGGCCTTCCCGAAACGCTGGCCAGCACACTGTGCGCCTGGGCCGGCGACGTGCGCGAGGTCGCCGGGGCCGACCAGGTGAGTCTGGCCATCCTGACCTCCGACGGCGACCTGTTCTGCGCCACGCCCGAGGGCACCGCCTACGAGGCGCCGCCCGACGAGATGAAGGCCGAAGTGCTCAGCCGCGGACGCCCTCGCGTGCTGCGGCCGGGCGAGCCGTCCCTGACCGGCGATCCCTGCGAGCCGCGTGACACGACCATCTTCCACCTGCCGGTCGGCCGCGACCCGTTGCGTGCCCTGCTGAGCCTGACCTTCACCTCGGCCGCGAAGGCACACCATTTCCACGCCGTGAGTTCGGAGATCCTGCTGCTGCTCAACCGGCACCTGACCGGATTCCTGGACCGCACCGCGACCGCCGACCAGCTGGACCGCCTGACCACGCTGGCGGCCGCCCTGTCCGAACTGGGCGCCGCGCCCGCCGGACCGGCGACCAGCGATCGCGTGCTCTCGGCGGCGCGCCGCCTGACCGGCGCCGGCGTGGCCATGCTCCTGACGGGCGAAGAGATGCTGGCTCCCGGTCCCGACGAAGTGGAAACGCCCGACCAGGCGCTGCGCCGCGAGGCGGCCCGGCTGCTGAACGACGCCGGCCGCGGCGGCTGGCAGACCACGGTGCTGGAAGCTCCGCTGGGAGATTCCGGCGGCGCGGCGCGTTCGGTGCTGGCCGTGCCCCTGGGCGGCAGCGACGCGTTCCCCGGCCTGGTCCTGCTGGACAAGCGCCGCCTGCATCCGCTGGACGGCTGTTCGTTCACGGAATTCGACGCGCTGTTCGCGCGCCGCCTGCTGCCGCTGCTGGCGGACCGGATGCGGCGGCGTCCCCAGATCGACAATGCCGAGGCCGAGGCGCTGGCCGACCGCCTGGAGCCGGCGAAGCCCGACCTGGAAACGACCGTCATCGCCGCCGCCGCCACCCGCGGCGCCCTGGCCGAAATTCTGCGGCGCGAGATGGACCGCTGCGACCGCTACCACACCATGCTGGGCCTGGCCGCCTTCCGTCCGGCCCACGTGCCGGCCACGCGCTTCGCCGAACTGGCGGGCCTGGTCGACGCCATCGAGCGCCACCTGCGCAGCAGCGACCACATCAGCTGCCTGGAGGACGGCACCATCCTGGTGATCGTGCCGGAGGACATCCAGTCGCTGCCCCGCCTGATCAAGCGCGTCAGCGAATTGATGCGCCGCCTGGCGGACGAGCCCGAACTGGACGTGCGCAGCGCCTCGCGGGTTTATCCGGGCGGCGGCGACTCGCCCGAAAAGCTGCTGCAGGCCGTGCTGGCCGCCCTGATCTGATCGCCACTGCCCGCCGGTTGACGCCTCCGCCCGCCACGATTACCCTTCGGGACCGCGGTCGCATGCCGACCGCGACGTCACGATGCGACGGAACACCAGCGCGCGGGCCAGGACGGCATGAAGGGCAAGATGGCAGAGGAACCCGGCAGGATCAGGGTGCTCGACGGCGCCACCATCGACCGCATCGCCGCCGGCGAGGTGGTCGAACGGCCGGCGTCGGTCGTCAAGGAACTGGTCGAGAACAGCCTGGACGCCGGCGCGCACCAGATCTCGGTCACGCTGGAGGACGGGGGTCTGACCTCGCTGACCGTCGACGACGACGGCCACGGCGTGCCCTTCCGTGACCTGCCGCTGGCCTTCGAGCGCCACGCCACCAGCAAGATCACCACAGCCGCCGACATCATGAGCGTGGGCACGTTCGGTTTCCGGGGCGAAGCCCTGGCGAGCATCGCCTCGGTCAGCCGCGTGCGCTGCGTCAGCCGCGCGCACGACGCCGACATGGGCGGCATGCTCGAGATCGACGGCGGCGAGATCATCCGCCGCGAACCGGCCCCGCGCAACCGCGGCACGACGATCACGGTCAGCGACCTGTTCTACAACACGCCTGCCCGCCGAAAGTTCATGAAGACGGCCCAGGCCGAGAAGCGCGCCGTGATGCGCCTGCTGACGCAGCTGGCGCTGGCCAACCCGGACACGCGGTGGCTGGTCCGCGCCGAGAACGATGTCCTGCTCGACCTGCGCCCGGCCTCGTCGCTGATCGACCGCGCGCGCGACCTTCTGGGCGCCGCCGTGGTCGGCCACATGGCGCGTTTCGAGAACGCCAAGGGCGGCTTCAGCGTCAGCGGCCTGGCCTCGCGCCCGACCTGGACGCGCGGCAACCGCGAACAGCAGTTCATCTTCGTCAACCGCCGCCCGGTCGACAGCCCGGCGCTGTCGCAGGCCATCGCCCAGGCCTACCGCGAGTCGATCCCCGCCGGCCGCCACGCCGTGGTCATCGCCTTCCTGCAGGTGCCTGCCGGCGAAGTCGACGTGAACGTGCACCCGGCCAAGACGGAGGTGCGCCTGCTGCTCGAGCGCGAGATCTTCGGCCTGCTCAAGGGCGCCCTCGTCGACGGCCTGGGCCTGCGCCGCGCCGACGACCTGCGCCCCTGGCCCGGCACCGAACCGGCGCCCGATCCCGACGCGCCCGAATACCGCAATCTGCCGCCACACGAAGCCGAAGAACGTCTGGCCCGCGCCCAGGACGACTACCTGCGTCGCCACTTCCAGCGCGGCGGCTCGGCCGGTTTCGAATTCCGCGGCGTGCCGCGCGGCCAGACCGAACTGTTCGGCGCCGGCGCCCTGCGCTCGCCGCCGGGCGCCACGGCCGCCGATGCGTCCGACCAGCCGTTCACCGCCGGCGACGGCTACGCGAGTGGCGAGATGCCCCTGCACTCGGCGCCGTTCTGGCAGCTGCACCGCACCTACATCGTCACGCAGATCCGCGGCGGCCTGGTGCTGATCGACCAGCACAACAGCCACGAGCGCATCCTCTACAACGAGGCGCGCAAATCGCTCACCGGCGCCGGCGTGCCCACGCAGCAGCTGCTGTTCCCGGCGCACCTCGAACTGACCCCGGGCCAGGTCCAGGCCTGGCAGGCACACGCCGGCCAGTTGAAGGCGATGGGCTTCACCATCGAGCCCTTCGGCGGCCACAGCATCCTGGTGCAGGGCGTGCCGGCTTCGCTCAAGAACTGGAACGAGGGCCGCCTGCTGCTCGACATCCTGGACGATCTGGCCTGGGACGACAAACCCAGCCAGGAGAACCAGGTCGACCTGCTCGCGAGCTACGCCTGCCACGCCGCCGTGCGCGCGGGCGAGCCGCTGACCATTCCCGAGATGCAGAACCTGGTCGACCAGCTGTTCGCCACCGACCAGCCGCTGAGCTGCCCGCACGGCCGCCCGACTTTGATCCAGTTCACGCTCGGCGAACTGGAAAAACGCTTCGGGCGCACGTGAGATGAACACCGGCGGCACCGCACCCGACGATGCCGCCGCGCCGGCCGGCGTCTGCCCGGTCATCGTGGGGCCCACGGCTGTCGGCAAGACCGCGCTGGTCACCGCGCTGGCCCGCGAGTATCCCGTCGAGATCATCAGCCTCGACAGCCGGCAGATCTACCACGGCCTGCGCATCGGCACCGCGCAGCCGACTGCCGAGGAACTCGCCGTCTGTCCGCATCACCTCATCGACTTCCTGCCCCCCGAAGAGACCTACGACGCCGCGCGCTACCGGCGCGACTTCTGCCGCGTGCACGCGGAAATCACCGCGCGCGGCGGCCGGCCGGTCGTCGTCGGCGGGGCGGGGTTGTATTTGACGGCGATCCGCGAAGGCTTCTTCGACCTGGGCACCGAAGGGCGCCCGCTGGAAGCGGTGCGCGCCGAACTCGACGCGCTGGCTGATGAAGAGATCCGCCGCCGCCTGCACGCCGCCGACCCCAACACCTGGCAGCGCATCCACGCCAACGACCGCTACCGCAGCCAGCGCGCGCTGGAGATCTGCGAAGTCGCGGGCAGGCCGATGAGCGAACTGGCGGCGGGGCAGCATCCGCGGCCGGCGCTCGGGTTGTCGTTCCCGGTGTTCGTGCTGGAGAGGCCGGTGGCCGAACTGGATGCGCGGATCGCGGCGCGGACGCGCGCGATGCTGGACGGCGGGTGGCTGGAAGAGACGCGCGACCTGCTGACGCGGCACGATGCGGACTGCGCGGGGCTGGGGTCACTGGGTTATCGCGAGATCGTGGCGCACCTGGCGGGGGAGCTTTCGGCAGGGAAGCTGGAGGATGCCATCGTCCGGCTCACGCGGCAGTATGCGAAAAGGCAGCGGACCTGGTTCCGGAAAGTGGAAGCGGCAAGCCGGGGCAGGCCGGAGGACGAGGCGGTGGCCGAGGCGATCCGGCAGTCGCTGAAAGACGACGCGAGTCCCTGACTTCGGGCAGATTCATGCAGAAATCGAGATGGAGCGGGCTACGAGGCTCGAACTCGCGACCCTCAGCTTGGGAAGCTGATGCTCTACCAACTGAGCTAAGCCCGCTCCGGATATCCGATTGGACCGCCCCAAACTAGCCCGGCCGCCGCGGCCTGTCAACCGCCCGCCGCAAGCGCATCCATGGCGCAAAGTTGCCCGCAATCGCAATCCATGCTTTCTTGGTCCGACCATGATCCCACTGATCCGCGCATTCCCAGCCCCGCTGGACCGCCTCTATGAGTGGCGGCCGGGCGATGCCGTCGTGAAAATCGACGGCCGCCCCCTCGAGGACATCCTCGACCTCTACTACTACGCCCCCGAAGAGCGCACCACCGCCCTGGGCCTGCTGCGCGCCGACGGCCAGGCGCTGACCGTGCACCTGGACCCGGGCGACATCCAGGCCGTGACCGACTGCTTCGCGCCGATGGAGTTCAAGACCTGCGCCTGCGACTGCGTCTTCTGCTTCATCGACCAGAATCCCAAGGGGATGCGCGACGCGATCTACGTAAAGGATGAAGACTACCGCTTCAGTTTTCTCTATGGCAACTACATCACGCTGACCAGCCTCGGGCGCAAGGGCATCGAGCGCATCATCCGCCAGCGCCTGTCGCCGCTCTACGTGTCGGTGCACGCCACCGACATCGACGTGCGCACACGCATGCTGGGCATCAAGCGGCGGCTCGACGTGATGGTGCTGCTGCGGCAACTGTGCGCCGCGGGTATCGAGATCCACACGCAGGTCGTGCTGTGTCCGGGCTGGAACGACGGGGCGATCCTCGAGAAGACGTTCCGCGATCTCCTGACCCTGGCCGCGCCGAAAGAAGATGACGAAGAAGCCTTCACCGCCGTCAGCCGCCGCGGGCACGGCTACGAAGAAGCCGGCGTGGGGGATGATGCCGACGACCCGGCACTTGCGCCGGCGCAACTCGGCTGCCCCGAACCGGGGACGATGGAGGATGACGACGACTTCGACGCACTTGCGCCGGCGCAAGTGGACGACGACGGCACCTCTCCGCCCCAGGCCACCGGCGGCATCCGCTCCCTGGCGGTCGTCCCGGTCGGCCTGAGCGACCACCGCGAGAACCTAACCAAACTCGAACCGGTCACCCCCGAAGTGGCCGCCGCCACCATCGACGCCTTCAGCGCCTGGCAGGACGAGGCCCGCGCCCGGCTGGGCTACGGCTTCATCTACCTGAGCGACGAGTTCTACCTGATGGCCGGCCGGCCCTTCCCGCCGGTCGAGGCCTACGACGGCTTCTGGCAGATCGACAACGCCATCGGCCTGACCTGCCGCCTGCGCGACACCTGGGCCGAGGAGCTGGAGTGGGCCGCCCGCGACGGCGACCTGCCGACGCGGCCCCTGACGGTGCTCACCGGAAAGCTGGCGGCCGGCGCCTGGGAACGGGAGTTCACGCCCGTCCTGGAGGCGGCCGGAGCCCCGCCGGTCGAGGTGGTGGGGGTGGCCAACACGTTCTACGGGCACACGGTGACCGTGGCCGGACTCATGGCCGGCTGCGACCTGCGGAACGCCCTGCTGGCCCTGCCGGCCGACCCCGTTCGCGACGTCGTGCTGTCGCCCCGGGTCATCAATGCCGACGGGCTGACCCTCGACGGGATGACCCTCGACGAGCTGGCAGCGGGCCAGCCGCACCGGGTGCACGTGGGGGACGAGGACGCCTTCATTGATTTCTGGCGTCAATTAGGCTAGTTTCGGCCCTCAGGTCGGTTTCGCCTCCTGCGGCCCGCGCGCCGCCACCATCGTGCCGATGCCGGCACCCGGCGGCCCCGTCGGGAGTTCCACCAGTCCGGGAGTCCGCTCTTGCCTTTGCGCACCGTCGCCATCGTCGGCCGCCCCAACGTGGGCAAGTCCACCCTGTTCAACCGCATCCTCGGTGAACGGCGCGCCGTGGTCCACGAGACGGCCGGGGTCACCCGCGACCGCATCGCCGAAACCACCGATTGGGCCGGCCATCCGTTCCAGTTGCTGGACACCGGCGGCATCATCCCCTTCGGTGAAACGACCGGCGACTTCGACGAGAAGGTCACCCAGATCGCCCGCGAGGCGATCGAAGAGGCGGACCTGGTGCTGTTCCTGGTCGACGGCAAGGTCGGGCCGATGGCCTGGGACGAGTCGATCGCGCGGGATCTGCGCAAATCGGGCAAGTCGGTCGTCCTGTGCGTGAACAAGGTCGAGACCGACGGCGAGCGGCTGGGCCTGTACGAATTCCATTCGCTGGGCCTGGGTGAACCGTACGGCATCAGCGCCCTGCACGGCCACGGCGTCGGCGACCTGCTGGACATCGTGGTCGATGGCTTCCCGGTGCAGGAGATCGAACTGCCCTGCGACTGCAAGGTCGCCATCCTGGGCCGCCCCAACGTGGGCAAGAGCTCGCTGCTGAACCTTCTGGTCGGACGTGAAGAGGCGCTGGTCAGCCAGATCGCCGGCACCACGCGCGACTCGATCAACACCGATCTGAAGTGGCACGGCAAGGTGATCCGGCTGATCGACACGGCCGGCCTGCGGCGCAAGTCCAAGGTGCAGGAGGCCATCGAGGTCTTCAGCAACATGCGCACCGTGCGCGCGCTGGAGCAGTGCGACGTCGCGGTGTTCGTGGTCGACGCCGAAGCCGGGGCCGTCACGCAGGATTCCAAGATCGCCGGCATGATCCACGACGCGGGCAAGGGCGTGATCGTCGTCTTCAACAAATGGGATCTGATCAGCACCAAGGGAGCCAACACGCACCTCGAGCATTGGGAGAAGTTCTGCACGGAAGTGCCTTTCCTGACGTATGCTCCGTGGTTCACCGTCAGCGCCGAATCGCGGCAGCGCACGGGCCGCATCCTGGAAACGGTGTGGGAGGTCCACGAGGCGCGCCAATTACGCGTGCCGACCGGCCAGCTCAACGAATTCCTGGAAAAGACGGTCGCCCTGCAGGCGCCGCGCGCCCATGGGGGCGGCCTCGGGCGCATCTACTACGGCACCCAGGTCGAGAGCGCGCCGCCGACGTTCATGCTTTCGGTCAACGAGCCCAACTTCTTCGCCCGGAACTACCTGCGCTTCATCAACAACCAGTTGCGGCAGGAATTCGGCTTTACCGGCAACCGTATTTTTGTGAAACTGAAGAAGCACTAGACCGACCGTACCCGACCCCAGACCGGAAACGGACCCATGCTGCTTCTCGTATTCCTGCTCCTGGCCTTCCTGTTGGGGGCCATCCCGTTCAGTTTCATCATCGCCAAGCGGGTCAAGGGCATCGATCTGAGGCACCACGGGAGCGGCAACCTGGGGGCCACGAACGTGTTCCGCACCCTGGGGCCGCGCTGGGGCATCGTCTGCCTGCTGCTGGACATGGCCAAGGGCGCGGTCGC